>JAABUK010000298.1_pt1 | contig 110857 bp, 85 predicted proteins | sample 5559141 | NCBI WGS metagenome assembly JAABUK01 (sample SAMN10711869, study PRJNA513367) | rock metagenome | isolation source: Antarctica rocks | place: Antarctica: Victoria Land, Pudding Butte nord | collected 2016-01-03 | reverse complement strand
ATTACGTCGAAGTCCGATAATTATTATCGCGCTACTAGTCCTAGCGTACGATAGCGGTCGTATCGGGGTATAATAATACTTCTCGGGTAATAACTAGCGGCGAAGCTAGATAATTTAATATCGCTCCTCTATATATACCGTAGGGGGAGTCGGGATAAAGATAAAATATAATACGAACGGGGGAGCGCGGATATACCTAAATTTTATAACGATTATATATCTCCTCCTCTAGTATATATCGTTATTATACCTATCTATCTAAGTATTAATTAAATACGATACGTCGATATAATAATTCTAGGTACTAGTGGACTAGCTAGATATCGGTATATTTAATAAAATTAAGTTATTTATCGTTATTAGGAGTATTATCGTCGGTTACGATAATAATAATTTCGCTACGGGCTTTATCCCTCCCTATATACCTACTTTCTTATATATAATCTAGTATAATTCGCGGTATATATATATAAATAATTAAACGGATATCGGGGATATCGATACCTAGTCCTAATATATTAATAATAGTAATAACTCGGGTCCGTCTTTATCTAAACTCTTATATTATTACTTTTTTATTCTTAATATTATAGAAGTATACCTTATAACTTAACTCCTCGGCTATTCGCTATACTTTTTTAATAATATTATTATATACGATAACTTTCCTATCGCGATACTCCTCTAGCTTAATATCGATATACCTATAAATAATCCGTCGTCGTTTTTTATCTTTTATTATAGCGACTTTATATACGGAATAATAAATATTATATTATATTATTTTAGCTCGAAATAAGTAAACCTTATCGCGATCGAATTATATATAATCGTATAATATACCTTCTTTACTAGGCGGTAATATCGTTATTAATAATATTATCTATATCCCTACCCCCATTAACTGGCCCTATTCCTATAAATATTTATAAAAGTTCTTTTTATTATAGAGTACTAAATAATACTCGTCGATAATAATATAATCTAGCTTCTTAACCTACTTTAAGCGATTAATATAAATATAGAAATCATTACCGACGGCGGACTCGGGAGTAATTAATACTATAATAATACTACTAAGGGGCGACCGACGGTTCTATTCTTTATATAAGATCCCTAGCTACCGATAACGACGTTTAGTATTTTATCGTAGTACGATTAATAGTATTACTATAATAGTAGTACCTCTTTACTTTATTTATACGGGTAGTATAAATAGTAAACTCTTCCTACCTCCCGTATTTATAATAATAATAATAGGATTCTCGCCCTATAAGATAGTATAAATAGCGGGCTCTTATACCCCTCGGAATTCGGTATCTAGCCCGACGATAACTTCTAACCTAGATTATATATCGGTATAATATAAATACTTTAATCATTAGATACGCGAATTATCTACTTTATCGTCGAATATAACGACTTTATATTTATCTTTATAACTAGTTTCTTAATCGACGGTACTAGTTAAACCTAACTATATATACTACGGTTCGTTAAATTAACGGAATTTAACTCGCTTCTCGGTTATATATTTAGATAACTCCTCGATTAATCGTATATAGATAGTACCTATAACGTAGGACGTATAGCCGGTTTATTTATCGTGAATATTATTATAAACTTTATCCTCCTATACCCGATCTAAATTATCGTCGTCGTATTTAAATACTTCTTTCCGCGGTAAATAACGATAATTAATAATAATAACGATCTTTTAGTATGATTAAATATTAATAGAAATATTTATATAACCCTAACTGGCTCGCTTTAAGACTTTTCATATATAATCGCCGGTCTATTCTCGTCCGTTAATATTATCGGGCTATATATACTAGGAACGCCTTGTTAACTAATATATAATAGCCTCTAATTATCTACGAAATAATAGTACTAGCTATAAATATTATATTATTAACTCGCCTACTTCGCGGGGTAAATATCGATAGATAATTTTAATATCTCTACTTATAGTATACTCTTTATAATAAAGGGCGACGAAAATAATAATTTAATTTTCTATAAAGATACTTCGATAGTCGCCTTAAATAATATTATTATAACGGAGACTAAGGAGTTCGGGGGCTCGTACGGGCCCTCTATTAATAATATATACTATAATTAATAATAATCTAAGAAATCGGGAAATATCGTCTATATACTTCTTTACCCGATAATGATTCTATACGAACTCGGGGCCGGATTAACTAAATTAGCGACATAGTAACGGGGATCGATTAATACGATCGATTAACTACTACTCCCCTAGTTATATACTAGCTCGGTTATTAATATCGCTAATAACGCTAGCCTATATATTATATTTATTATAAAGAAAATTCTATTTTAATTATTTCTCGACGGGATTTTTACGAACCTAGGATTATAGAATACACGGGGTATTAGTAATATCGCTAAATATTAATATCTCTACTAGTATTTACTTAGCTTCGCTGATAACCTTATAAATTATAGCGCGGAAATCTATTATACTAAATTATAAGTTTTTATAAATTATCTCCTCGCCGTTATTAATTTAATTAATGTAATTTATCGTAGTAGTATTATAATGGATCTTTATCCTATATATACGTAGGTCCAATATCCACTATATAGGTCTATAACTACTATGTACTATAAATCGATTTATTATATCGGCTACGTATACTAAGCTTCCCGAATTTATAATATTATTTATATTATCTTATTATAATCTTTCTAGTATTTATTAAACTACTAGAAACTAGTTAATTTTAATTATAACCGATAAAATTAAGGGATACTAGTCCGTTTTTATTTATTTTTATTTAATAACCCTTAATACCGCTATTATATAAATTAATAAATAATTATACTCGGTCCGTCGAATCTTTTAGTCCAGTAACGCTATATAAAATAATAAATATATCTATTAATAGATAGTTAATTCTTTGGCCTCCTTTATAGGCGTTAGCGGATATTAATTAAATTTAATTACTTTTTTAAAGCGGCGGCCTAGATATTTAAGAGATTTATTAATTAAATCCTCCGTCGCCTTCTCTAAGTTAACGACTCTAGCGGCGCGGACGAATCGGGACTATACTTTCTATTACTCGGGATTAAATAAATACTTCGGGCTTTCCTACTCGTATTCTTTTTAAATATAAATAAAAAATATAATAATTCGCCGTTATAACTTTATATACTTAACTAATCTAGTAAAGTTTATATATAGTTATAGTAGTTAATATCGAGTTTAATACTTCTCGGTACGAATCGCCTCTAAACGGATAAATACTTTAATTCGAGTAATTACGCTGCGCTAGTAGAACGAAATTAATTCTTTAATAATATCCTATATCGTAGCCGTAATAGGCTCTACCTCGGTATCGGGTTTATTAATAAACTTTATTACCTCTTAAGGATCTAAACTTTCTAGATATAAAATTTATTATATTCGTTTTAATTATAGGTTTACTTCCGTAGACTACCCCGCCTCGATAATATTTTCTTTATATCGTAGGATACTTTTATATATTTAAACGATATTATTTTAAACCTAGGTTTATACCGGTAACTCGGAGTCGAATTCGAGGTCGTTATCGTAGGGTTCCTATATTTTAAAATACTCGGATCTCTTACCCTAAATAAAGAACCGCTAATAATAAATATTCGTTCGTTATAGTCGACTAATTAATAAGCTAGTTTAATAACGATCCTAGGCTTTAAGGCCACGACGCTAGTTATTAATCTAATTATAATTATTTAAATAATAAGATTTAATACCTTTTATAGTTCTAATAATGAATTTATATTAAAATAAGCTACTAGGATTTATTCGGTATTAAATACTATTCGTTAAAAATCGTAAACCTAGAATAAATAAAGGGATATTCTAGGGAAGTAAAAGATACTCTAAATTTTTCTCCGTTCGGATAATATTAGGTTATTTATTAATATACTACTAGATTTCCTTTCGTTTCTTTAATAAATAACTATAATTTTTATTAAAGAGATATCTATCTAAACGGCTAGGTATTAAAGTAAATATATATAATCTATAAAACTAAATAACGTACTCGGGGATCGGAGTTAGGTATTTAATAAAAATAAGTTTATTAACTAGCGGAGGCGAGTTTAGAGGTAGAATAATCGAGACTAAAGATTCCCTAAAATTAAACTCGAAACCGAGTACTAAACTTTCTTATATATTTATAATAAGATATATAAAATTATAGAAGACTATTACGAAAATAATCCGAAAGATATTATTTCTATTTTATATAAAAAGCGGGCGTCGATTACCTAAATATTATCCGAGCGGTCGTACCGATATAAGCGGCTTTACGTAACGATAATATAATAATATCGGCCTAGCTTCGTCCTAGAATAAATCCTATCTATATACTATTTATAAATATTATATTTATTTATCCTAATAATTAGGGTAATCTAAATATATTTTTAATTTAATAATTTACTCTACGAGTTATCCTTATACGATTTTATATTTATATAAATTAATAGTCACTTAATTATAACCTTAATCGTATACTAAGAAATAAATTTATATTTATATATATTTTTTTCCTACCTTAATCATTAAGGTAGTTTAAATTCCCCGACCGAAAATTTAATTTCGCGTAGCCCTAACCTCCCTAACTATTAAGGAGGTTAAGGCTATCGCGTTATTAAGGTAAAAAAGAAACGCGGGATATTAAAACTACCGAAATTAATTATAAAAAATATTTTTTTATATATAAATAGTAATACCTATCTAAAAACCTTAACTAAAATATATATCGAATACGTTTATTAAGCTCTATAACTTATAAGGTAAAACATTTTTATTATATATAACTATAATCGAGTTTTAAATTTATAGGTTTACTTTATATTTTTAAAGTTAAAGAGGCGGGCGTTAATCACCTAAATATTATCCGAGTAGTCGTACCGATATTACTTATTTTCTATATATTAATTACTTTTTATCTCCTTATCCGATTTTATTAGACGGAATATTTTTAGAATACGCGAGCTGAGCTCTATAGATCGTATATAAAAAATTAAAAGTTTCGCGTATTAGATTTATCTAGGACGGGTATATAAATTCCGCTTAAGAAAGTATATAGATTCAGGTCCCCCCGGCCCGGAAAAATTATTATTCCTATATAGATCCAGCCTGGATCTATTAGGGCATTTAGGTTAGAGTAGATTTTACTTTATAATTATTGAAATTATTATAATTTTTAGTTCTATTAATATTAAGTAATTTAACTTAAACGTATATATAAATTCCGCTTAAGAGGGTATATAGATTTAAGTCCCCCCGGCCCGGAAAAACTATTATTCCCATATAGATCCAGCCTAGATCTATTAGGGTATTTAAGTTAGGATAAAAAGTAAATTACCTAGAATCCTTAACTAAATATATTAATATCTTTATCGGCGCTAGCCCGATTTAGATAATTTTTATATTTTTGAAATCAGCGCTAAGATACGCTTATTTTATATATATAAAGTAAATTATTATTCCGAACTTTATATTTTGGTATTCCTCGGGCGGGAGCGCTAAACCTTAAACCTAGTATAAGAATTTCAACTTTTGACCCTAAGTTAGTAAATTAATAACTTTATATCCACTCTACGAATTCTTATAAAAGTAGGCGCGTTTAAAAGGGCAGACTTTACTTTATAATCGCTGAAATTATCATGATTTTTAGTTCTATTAATATTAAGTAATTTAACTTAAACGTGCGCATGGATTCCGCTCGAGAGGGCATATGGATTCAGGTCCCCCCGGCCCGGAAAAACTATTGTTCCCATATAGATCCAGCCTGGATCCATTAGGGCATTTAGGTTAGAAAGTATACTAGGGTTAAAAGAAAAAAGAAAAGTATTATAAAGATTTATAAATAACTAGATCTCGGTTTCCGTTTTATTCGTCGGATCCGCCGAATATTTATAAAGGGGTTCGTCGTAATAAACGTATATAAAGTTATTCGGGACAGGATTAACGCGTAAGAAAAGATACTATATCGGCCTTATTTAAATAGGTTTAAAGGTACTTATTTAATAAATCTAGTTATATACGAGCCGTAAATATTCGTTAATCCTATAATTAAATTTAACCCGGAATAAATAAACGGGTTTTTTAATATATTCGAAGTCTTAAAAGAGTTAATTTAATATATTAATAAATAAATAAATAGGGCGTAGAGGTAGAAAGTTTTAAATAGAGGCGATTAAATCTAGCTAGGTAATAATTTTATATATTTATTTACACGAGAGGGGCTAGAACCGTTATAAGCCGGTATAACTACCGAGGATATATATAGACACTTTATCGCGGGCGAGGTAATAACTATATTCGAGATAAAAGAAAATATAATAATAATAATTATAATAAAAAAAGGGAGGAAGGGCGTCGTATAAATATAAAGTAAATAATAGAAAGATAATAAGGATTTAAACGGTAGTAATTATAACGGCGGTAGGAGTAGTATCGTTGAATCGAGGTTAATAAAGAGTAATATTAAAAATAATTCGAGAGGTATAAAAGATATTAAAGGGTAAATCGGGCTAAATTCTATTTATATAAAAATTTAATCGGGCTACGTAGTAGGCCTAATTAAAAGTAAAAAGGGGCGGGATAAAATTAAAATCGGGCGCGACGTTAAACTCTTTAAAAAATTACCTAGTAAACGAGGCGATCCTATATAATAATATAAATTAAGAATTTTAAAAGCGAATTAACTAATTTAATTAATTATATCTTATAATTAATAAATCGGGGTATTATATAGGTTTTTATTTAAATTAATAAATTAATTTTTATTTAATTTAAATTTATAGAATATAAATAAAGTTTAAAATTTTAAATTAATATTTATATCGATCTTTATCGAGGTTATATAAATTAATATAAAATATAATTAGAAAAACTAGATAAAAATCTTTAAATTTATTATTAATATAATTAAAATAACTAGGACTAAAACTAGGGTCGTTATATTTAGCGATATATTATAAATATAATTTTTTAAGATTTCTAGGGCTAGGTTTTTTCTTTTTAATATAATTTAATATTAATATTAATATTTAGGGTTTAATTTATACCCCTCTTTAAAGAGGTCTTTTAATTAATATATTAATATATTAAATTTACTACTTTCTTTACTAAGTTAATAAATAATTTTATAATTAAAACGGGATAAAAACTCGCTTTACTTTATTTAATAACGAGATAATACTTTAAATAAAATAAAATATTTAAAAATTTTATAATTAAATATTACCTCGATAAAGAGAATAGATCCCTCTAGTTTAAGGCGTTATTCCCCGAATATACGGATAATTACTATAAACTCTTTATTATAGATTTTATAATTATACTCGGTAGAGTTATACTTCTTTAAAAAATAAAAAATAAAACGAAGAATATTTTAATTATTATATTAAAATAGGACCCCCCTAGATATATAATTAAATATATTTATTCCTACTATAATTTTATAGTCGGGGTCGAAATAAATTAAGATAATATTAAAAATAAAAATCTTCTTTAAAGTATTAAAAATTATTTAATATCGAATACTTTATTAGAAAATAATATCTTTTTTAATTAAAGTTATAAATAATATAACGAGTTTATTAAATTTATAAATAAAATATTAATAGAAATTAATAAATTTTAAGAAACTTTAAATATTTTTAATATTAACTAATTATAATTAATTTAGAATTATATTAATTTTCTTTAAATTTATTTTAATCCTTTAAATAATAATAATTAATTTTAGATATATAACTTCTTTAATATAGAAATTATATTTAATAATATTTATTTAAAGCCCCGCCTCGCGGAGGTTCTAGAGGATATATTTAATATAAATTTTATACTCTTCTTTAATATTACTATAGATTAAAATATCGTCGAGATATATAATATAAATCTTATTAAGAAATTTACGAAGAATATTATTAATATAATATTAGAACGAGGTAGGGTTATTATATAATTTAAATAATATAATAAAGTATTCGAATAAACCGAATTAAATATAGAATATAATAAATTCTTTATCGCTCTCTTTAACGCGGAGGCGATTAAAAATAAATATAATATTTAATTTAAAAAATACCTTAATATAATTTAATTAATTTAAAATTCCTAATATTAAGAGTAAAGAATATTTATTCTTTATAATAATAATATTTAATTTTTAATAATTAATATAAAAATATAAACCTCTATTAAATTTCTTTATAAATAAAATAAAAAATATAATATAAAACTAATTAACTCGAATAAAATTTTTATTAAAATTTATATTTAAATAACGGCGGAGCTTTAAGATCTTATTATAATTTATATTATATAAATTAAATAACGGAGGTTATAGCCCTTTTTTAAATTTAATAATATAATTATATAATTAATATAAGAGTAAAGTATTAGCGTCTTTTTTTAAAAAAATATCTAGGAATTTATAATACCGCGTAAATAAAATCGTAATTAAATTAATATTTTTATTATTTTAATAAATTTAAAACTCTTTTTAAATAATAATAGAAACGGGGTAGAGCTCCTTATTTATTTTAAATATAACTCGGTTCTAGATTTAATTATAAATACTTAATTTAAAGTTTTAATTAAAGCGGGGTTTAAATTTATAATATCTAGATTCTTAATAAAATTAAATATTTAAAGTCGAGATTTCTCCTAAAATATCTAAAAATTAATTAATTTTTATAAATAATAAATTAAATATAATTTACTCGTTAGGCCTAACGAGCCGGGTAAATAATCGAGATTTTATCTCGTATATATTAAAAGTAACTAGGTATTAAATTCGCTATTTTTAATATTAAAATTTAAAATAAAACGAGGTTAAACTATAATATTTAATTTGAAATATCTTTCTTTATTTAACGATAATAATAATATAATTATACTCGTTATTATAACTAATTTTTATAAGAATAAATAATTAAAACTAGGGCGGAGAAAACTTCTTTTAAATCTAGATTTATTATTAATAAATCTAGAACTAGGGTAATTTCTTTTAAATTCTAAATTACTTTATATAAATACTAGATTAAATTAGGAATTAAATTTACTTCTAGTAAACCTAGGACTAGGTTAACTCTTTTTGAGTCGAGGTTTACTTTTTATAAATTTAAAACTAGGTATATTATTAATAAATCTAAAATTAAAATAATTTCTCTCGAGTTAAAATTAATAGTTTAATAATAACGTTATCGTTTATAAATAATAATAGTTTTCTATATATTAACGACTCCTTTTAAATCGGGGTTTATTTTATATAAATATTAAATAAAACTAGGGACTAGGATTTTTAAATCTAGAAACTTTTTTAAAATATAAAAAAGAATTTATCTTCTATAAAAACTTTTATGAGACTAGAAATATAATTTCTTAAATAAAAATATAAAATAAAAGTTAAAGAATTATCTAAGAAATTAATAATAATTTTATAATAATAGAGGTATAATAGATTAATTACGACGGGGTATTAACTAAATTTAATAATAATAAAAACTATTCGTTTTTAATAATTATAGATATTTAAAATCGTTTCTACGATATAAATAATACGTCCTATAACGGTAGGTACGTTATTAAAGAGTTAAATAATATAAAAATAATAAAGAAGGCGAAGGGGTAGATATTAAATATATATAAAATTATAATCGATGAAAAAGTAACTAGATATATTAGTATTAATTAAGACTTTAATTCGAATTCGGGATTAATTATTCCGTAATTAATAAAAAATAATTATATATTTATTACGAAAAGTAGAGTCGGTTTTAAAAAGTTATATAATAGATTTAAACGAAAATTTAATTAATAACGAAGATAAATTAAACGATATAATTAATAAATAAGAAAATATATATAAAGTTCTAGGTACCTATAATCCTAGTACGCGACTTTATATTAGGATTATTCTTTTCCCGTATTTAAAATAACTCCTTTTATAATACTCTCGTTATTATTAATAATAATTATAATATTAAATCGGAGGTTAATTAACTTAATTAGGTAGACTTTTATATTATACCTTAACGATTTATAATAGAAGTAAAACCTCTATTTCTCGTAGATAATTTTAATAACCGGGGTTCTCGTTAATTTATCTTTAATAATAATTTAAATAAAATCGAGGTCTATTAATTCTTTAAATAGAAAAATTAAAACTATAATAACGAGGATAGAAATACTCGTTATAATAAAGTAGGTTATAAGGGTAGAAATTAATAAAAGTATAATAAATCTCTTTAAAATTTATTTTAATTTAATAAAAGTAATACTCTAACGAGATAGATAGTATTTAATCTATTAAAATTCTTAGTCGATTTCGGAGTATATACGAACGTATTTATCGAAAATATATAATTATTAATTATTAACTTTCCTCTAAGAGATAAAGGCCTATTAAATAATATAATTAATATTATATTTTATAGCATTAATTAAAGATTCGTCCTCTATTCGAGAATATTCTTTCTTTTAAATAACGAGGTTAAAATATTTATTAAAAAGTATAAAACCTTATTTAAATTCCTAAATATAATTCCGAGTATCCTTTTATTTAAACGGGTTATTATATATTTCTTATAGTTTCTTTCGTTAATTAATAAAGTTAATTAAAATATAGAGACCATTTTTTTAATAATAATTTATTAAATTAAAAACCTTTTTATTAATAATTAATTTAAACTCTATATAAACGATTTTATCGTTATTAATAAAGTAACGATTATAATTAATATATATCCACTATATTAATATTTATTTCTAAATATTTAATTTATTTTAGTCCTCTTTATATTCCGAGATATTTAGGAGTTTTTCGGATTTAAAAAATATTCAAAATCGTAAAGAGGTAAATTATTAAATATTTTAAAAAAAAAACGAGCGTAGGCCTATAATAATAATATTATTAAAAATATTCTTATCGAAAATCTAGGGCGGGGGTTAAAATATAGTTTAAATTATAATAAATATAATTTAGGTTATTATTTAAATAATAATATAAATTAAGGATTATATATCTAGTATAGGAGAAAGAGGAGATATAAACGAGGATAAAATATTGAATAAAAAATTACTCTCGACCTAAATATATAAATAATCGAAGGTATTTAAAAAACTAATAAAGTTATTTTAAACTTCGGCGAGGAATTATTATATATAGTTTTCGGGGTTAAAGAGTAAATTCTTTATAATAATTATTTTAATATTAAAGAGTATTAACTAGGTAATTAATCTTTTATAATATTAAGAAACGAGATTAATATCTAAATGTTTATTAAATTAACGGTTAAGTTTATTAAATTATAATTTAACTATAATATAGAAATAAGTTAAAATAAAAGATAAAAGACGAAAATTAAAGTAAAGTTAACTACTATTTAAATAGGAGTTAATATATAGAGTATTTATTTATTTCTTATCTCGACTATATTAAAATAAAAATAGAGAAACTAGTTTAAACTTAAATTAAATTTAAAATAAATTAAATTAAATTAAAATAATTTAGACTTAAATTGAATCTAAAATAAATAAAACTATATTATAATACTTTTATATTATTAACCCTAAATATATATATTTAATAACTTTTATTAATTATATAAATTAATAATATAAATAAATTAAATATTAATTATCTATAATTTATAATAATTATAAATTATATTTATTTAATCTTTCTTTTATTAGATTTAATTTTATTATCTCGTTTTATATTATATTAATTTTAAATATAAATTTAATTTTTTAAGAATTCTAAATATATAATTTTTAAAGATTTATATATAACTTTTAAATTAATTAGAGTTTTTCTAAATATTTAATTATAAAATTAAAGAAAATAATTAATTTACCTAGGTTATAAAATTATATATATATAAATACGAAATTATTATTATTATTTAATTATTATAAAATAGAGTTTTATATTATAGTTATAAATTAAAAAAGTAGATTTTATAAAAATAAGAAATTCAATTTAAATTAATATAATATTTAATTTTGATTTTTTTCGTTCTAAATTTTAAAATATATAAATATCTTTTAATTATTTATATTTAATATATTTTTATAAATTTTTAATAAATCTAAATTATCTAGTTAAATTAAATATAAATAATATATTTTATAAAACTCTAAATTAATTTAAAATTTATTAATTATTATTTAAATTCTTATTTCTTATTAAGATTTAAATTAAATAAATTAAAAAATTATAATTATAAAGAACTAGATATCTAAATTATTAATATTATATTAAATATATATTTACTTTAGGGTTAATTCTTTTAATTATAAATTATTAAATTTATTATAAATTATATTTAATATAAAAATTTATAAATATAAAAATTTATTAATAATTCTCAAAATAGTATTAATATCTAGATATACTATATATAAAGTTAATTTAATATATTTATTAAAGAAAAATTAATTAATACTTTAATTCTATATTTAAACTAATTTATATATATTTTATAAACGTTGAAATTATTATTATAAATACTCTTTTAAAGCCGTTTAGGCCTAACTTTAATATAATTATATTTATTCGCCGTATTATAATATCTATATATAGACTTTCGTATTTAGAATTTATATTTAATAAACCGGCCTAGGTTATATTTAATATATAACCCTCCTCGTCGGTATTTATAAATATAAATATTTTAAATAAAGTAGTAAACGATCCCTCTTTAAACCCTTTTAATAATTTATATTACCGACGAGGTATAAATCGCGGTATTTAAAAACTATTATTATTTAAAAGAGTTATTAACTTATTTAATTACTCGTATTATTTTTCGGAAAGATATATTATTTTTATAAATAATACTAGTTATATATTAATAAAGTAGTCCCCGTTTTAATTATAATTAATATAAATTATTTTTAAATAATAACCGGCCTACTATATTATAAAAAAGAATTTAAAAATTTAATTAATTATAAAACTAACTACGATACTAGTTAAGTAATTCTATATAATTATAATTATAATTTAATAATAACTCTAAATAATTAAATTAAAATTAAACGAGCGGGATATATATTATAATAAAATAAATAACTTTATAATAACCTAGTATTTCTTTAAAAAAATAGAGTTCCTTAAATAATAAAATTTAAAAAAATAATTATTAAATCTAAATAATAATTAAATTTAATTATATAAATATAAAAGAACTAGTCGTATATAGAGTAGAAAGTAAATTAATATTATACCGAGTTAAGAAGATAGGAATTAATAAACTCTATTATTATCTTCTATAATCGAGGCGTTTTTATTATATAATTATTAAATTAAAAACTTATCTAGAACCTAGAAAATATTACGCGAGTTATCTAATTTATTATAATATTTTATTATATATAGTTTAGGGCCTCGAGGCGATTATTTACTCTAAATATATATTATAATTATAGTAACCTCTATAGCGGTAGTATATTATATAAAGAGGTTCTTTACTCGGCTAGCCCGCTAAAACCTCTTTATAATAATAAATAAATTATTAAAATTATCGTCTTTATATTTTCTAAAGTAGACGAGGTAGATTTTTATTAAATAATTCTTTTTAAAACTAGATACGGCCGAAAGATTATATTAATTATTAATAAATCAATTTTATAATTTATTTAAATTTATATAATTTTATATTTTTAAAAATAAATTATTTAGAAATTATATAATTTTATTTAAAACTAATTAAACGAATATACGGAATTAGTCGAGGTTAAATATATTATCTTTATAACTAAACTATAGTATTTATTAATTATTAAATTAATATATTATTAACTAGCCCTACTATCGCTCTTTTATATAAAAGTCTTTAATTAAAAATAAAACTAATTTTAAAAAAAATTAATTAAAGTTAAATAAAAAATATTATTTTTATTTCTATATAAAAAGGGTTTATTATTATACGAGTTACTCGTTCTCTACCTCTAGAGAGAGTATATAAAATATATTAATTTTATTATTATTTTTACCGATCTTTAATAAGATATTTAAAAAAATTAATTTTATATTTATAATAAAGAAATTATTAAATTCTAGGCGAAATATTCTATACCTTTTTATATTATTATTTATACTATATTAATTTATCCCTTTTTCCTTATTTTAATATTATTTTATTTTTTCATTATTTAAATCGTCTTATATAAACTTTAGAGCCTTCGAGTCGGTTTAAAAAAAAGTAAATAAATTAGGATCTAATTTATATTTATTTATCTTTATTTTACTTTAATTTATATAACTCCTATTAACCCTAAATAAATCTAATATTATATAATATAAATTAAATATATAGAGGAGGTAATAGTATAAAAATAAAATTTAATTTATTTAAATTAAAATTACTAAATAATTAATATAATTACGGGTATAAAAAAAGGTTCTAGAGTTAATTAAAGTAAAAATACCGGTGAAATAAATAATAGGATATTTTTTTATATCCCGTTCATACTTAACCGAAGTAATTAAAATTATAAAAAAAGAAAATAAAGCCCGTTATATTTAATCTTCTTAATAAAGAATATAGATAATAAATTTAAAAAAAGATTATATATCTTTATTACGCTGCGGAATAGAGAAGAGAATCGGTTTTTTTGACTCTATTCCCTTCCCTTCTTTAGGGAAGGGAATTTTTTTTATACTAATATTTATCCTAATTTTTTGAATTCCCTTCCTCGATTTTCGAAAAAGTTAAAATTCCCTTCTTTATTCCGTAGCGTAATCTTTATTAAAGGCTTTTTTATATATTAAATACTTTATATAAATATATATACGATTTATAATATCCTATATATAATTGGGTAAATTAATCCTTTATTATTTATACTATACTTCTTTTATAAACCGCGAGACTCGAAGTATCTAGACTAGGAGTCGTATTTATAGTTTTATATAATACTTTTCGGAGATAATCTATTAAAGATATTTAAATACTCGAGTATATAAAATTTATACCCGAAAAGTAATAAGTTTTATATAAGTTTAATAGGAGGTATATATAATTATATCTATAACTATTATAAATAAAATAGGAAATCACGTAGTCGCCGTATAATAAACCTCCTCTAAATAGATATTTATTAAAGTTAATCGACTTTATATACTCTTCTCGGTAATTTAAATATATATAAAATTTTAATTAAAGGGGACGATCCCTATAATAATTATAAAAAAAAAATTATTTTAATAAATTTAACGGCGATATCGATTCCTAAATATCTTTTACTAGTTTATTTATTATAATTACGCGTTTATTTAATTTAGATATATTTATTAATCGAAATTAACCTCGTTATATAACGGGTTAAATTATATTTAAATCGAGATTTTATTAAATATAAAAAGTATCCCGGGGCTAGAAGAGAAAGAGAAAATATTATAAAAACTTATAAATAGTTAAATCCCCGTTTCTATTTTATTAATCGGATCCGCTATATATTTATAAAGAAATTCGTTATAATAAATATATATAAAACTTTTCGAGACGAGATTAATATATATAAAAAAATATTATATTAATTTTATTTAAATAAATTTAGGGGTATCTATTTAATAAATTTAATTATATATAAATTATAGATATTTATTAATTTTATAACTAAATTTAATTTAAAAGAAATAGGTAGGCTCTTTAATATATTCGAAATTTTAAAAAAATTAACTAAATATATTAATAAATAAATAAATAAAGTATAAAGATAGAAAGTTTTAAATAAAGACGATTAAATCTAGTTAAATAATAATTTTATATATTTATTTACGCGAGAGAGGCTAGAACCGCTATAAGTTAATATAATTACTAAAGATATATATAAATACTTTATCGCGGGCGAGATAATAACTATATTCGAAATAAAAAAAAATATAATAATAATAATTATAATAAAGGAAGGGAGGAAGGGCGTTATATAAATATAAAATAAATAATAAAGAAATAATAAAAACTTAAACGACGGTAATTATAACGGCGGTAAAAATAATATCGTCGAATCGAGATTAATAAAGAGTAGTATTAAAAATAATTCAAAAAGTATAGAAAATATTAAAGAGTAAATCGGGTTAAATTCTATTAATATAAAAATTTAATCGGGCTATATAATAGGTTTAATTAAAAATAAAAATAAATAAAATAAAACTAGAATCGGGCGCGATATTAAACTCTTTTAAAAATTATTTAATTAACGAGACGATTCTCTTTAATAATATAATTTAAAATTTAATATTTTAAAATTAATATTATATTTAATTTATTTATTATAAATTTATAGTAATTAAAAATTAAATATATAATATATAATATTAAACTATCTTTATTAATATATTAATAATATATTAAAATATTATTATAATTTTTTATTACTTATAGTTTAGAGAATATTATATTATAAATATATATTTTATAATTATTTTTTCTATAATATTATCTACTAGTAATATTAAAATTTAATATAATAATATTATTAATATAAATAATTATAACCCTCCGTTAAAATATATAATAGAGCGCGATACTTCTTTAAAGCCTACGTAAAGCGCTATTTCTAGTAATTAATTTACTACGATATATCTATCGACCTTGACGGATCCCCGTTACCACGCTAAGGTATAGGAGGGATAGAGAGGGAAACGCGAAAAGTCGCGTAAATCCGTTATTTAATTACGCGCCTACGAGTACCCTCCTAGGGCTTCCCGCAAGATTATAGATAAAGGGACTTTTCCGGTAACAATTATAGCAATTAGAGGAAGTGAGATCACGATAAGGTACAGTCTTGTATTTCTTTCTTTATGATCTTAGAAACTCACTGACTGATCTATACATAGTAGAAAACAACGAGCTTGATATACACTCCTCCGTTATCTCTCTTTGAGCTTATTATGAACGTTGAGATAGCATTATTTCCGGAGACAGCAGCTCGTACTCACCAATCAATAGCGAGGGACAACCGGCAGAAGATAGCGACGTACAAAACACCCCAGGGGTACATCCTCAGAAGAGTAGCCTACGCCATTACCTTTGCACGCATTCGTTGACGCCTAACCGTACAATGCATTGCTCCAGCATTTGCTGAACAAGCAGTCCACCTATTCATGTTCCCGAAAGGAATACGATAATAGATTTTTTGTGAATAACATAAGTGCTTAGTTGCATTGGAAGGTGCCTAAGTGGGACTACGGGGATCGATGCGATGTGGGGCATCAGTCAGAGGATTCGGATCCGAAATTGTTAGGCATATTTACACCTCGGATGCGTTGCAGATACCACTATTTGCCTTAGTGGTGGCGGCAAACTTCCACAACAATAAAATCAACGAGCCTTTACCACCACTGCTTTGTTCAAGCTTTCGAATAATGGCACTGTAGGTTCGACTTCAAAGCAAGGCATTGTTGCCTAGGATAGTGAACAATAGGAAGGTAGAATAAGGGGAGAGATGTCAACATATGCTTGTTCCATCCTTTGTCTCAATTACTTCCAGCCACGCGTCGAGCGACTAATCAAGTCTTGTCCCTTCCTGTATCATTAAATTATTTCCAAGTACTTACGTTGACATCGTTGCATCGATACAAGCAGCACGCTACCCCGAAACCACCTACACTCCATCATATCACTGTTCATTCAACGCTCCTCTCAATCGTTCACGATGTATCTCCATGTATCAATATTCTTCGCTTTGCTCGCAAGCACCCTCGCTCTTCCAACCTCCAACGAGACATCCACTAACCTCGAGAAGCGCCTACACTACGGATGGATTGGCTCATTCGTCAACGACAATTGTCATGGTAAACATGTGGGACCGCGCCCAGAACTTAAACACAGTATCAGCGATTGCTGCGCATTCACCCCCGCTACCAACAACATTGGAATCAACTTTGGCACTAGCGCAGCTTCGTTCTCGAACGTCATTTTTTACTCGGATGACAATTGCGAAGCCAAGATTGACACCCAGAAATCAGACTACGAGCAGCCTTCAGGAGGGTATGGTTGCGCGCACGGTAGCGATTTTGCTGGAAGTATTGGCAGCGTTTCGATTTCTTGAGTCCCTATTGGCCGCGTTGATTATTGCGCATGCCTTTTGATACTTCTTCATCTTTAGGTACATAATCTGATTTCTTCATCTATGTCAAGCCTCCTTTTCGATCGCCTCCATAGTCGCTCCCGTCCACTAAGTCCATCTCCCTTGATGTCTCACTATTTAAACCACCTGCTTGTTTGCAGATGATGCGTTATCTGATCACATTGTTCTCAATATAGATGCCTACGCAACCAGCTTATCACCCACAGGCTCAAAGTGAGACATCCTCGCTGCAACAAAGATCACTCAGAGGAGACATTTGAGAAACGCTGCAATAAGCCAGAGACCTCATTGTCCGCAATAGATATTTCCCATCCCTCCTTCCCGTCCTGCCCAGTCCTATACCCGTAAATATTGTCCCAAGTCCGTCCCTACCCCCCGTTCTTAGGATAATTCCTCCAAGAAAGCCAACACAATGCACTACTCGCAGAAAGAGATTCTGCACGCGACTTCACCAGGCGAATATCGAAGTTTAAGCCAACAGGTTCAAATCTTTCCAGGTGCGCAATCACACCCGCCACTGCTTCCTCGGATGAATTGTATATTCTTCTGTTGCCGAGCGTGAAGGCTGTGTACACCGGCAGGTGAATTTGGAGATAATGACTTCTAGGTACGTACATTTCTGGGAGGGATTTACCCTGTCTTAGTAGCACCTTTAGTCATGCGGATGTGTTTTGGGAAGCTCTCGTCCGCTTTCCGCGCGGAAAGAAAAAAATTTATCACGGTCCATTCACTGCTCGTAATAGGTCGATGCTGAAGCCAAAATACGTATATTTTCATCGGACGCTCTAGATTCCTGCTCAAGTCTTACAATCGGCATTCGGTGGCAACCTCACAAACGGGGAATAACGAGATCTTCACGAGCTTGTTAGGAGTTAGGAGTCTCGTAGACTCAATGGCTTTAGTCCACTCGTTTTTGGTAGCGCAATGCCAATGAGGCTCGGTGGTTTCCCTAGATAGGCTACGCAATAGATGAAACTGGTGAATTATCCAGGGCCCAGATCATTTGTATCGCAAGGGACCACTTCACCTACCTCGCAAAGCGTTTAATTACAAATCATGATCCCAATATTCCGCGCCCTGGAAGTCGAATGAAGACAGCCACTGCAGAAATTGCAAGTATGTGACCATCCTCGACGAAGCTTATGTCAAAAGAGCCAGAGACATTGACGAGTGTTGTCAGGAAACTGCCTTGTCCTATGTACGAACACTGTAAGGCGTTGCGGTCTCCAACAGCCACGTGCCCGCAGAATTCACTGCCAGTCTTGCAATCATTATTTTTAAGTGCGGCCACAGCCAAGGTCAGGTCATTGGCCCCTTACCCTTCGTATGCAGGCGGCAGCTAGTTCTAGGGTCGGGGGGAGCAGGAGCATCTCATCGATTTCATGCGCAGCACTGAGCACGTCAGCGGATAGCCTCGACAGCGAGCCCAAAGGATCTTGATGGACGATTAGGGTCGGAGTGATGAGCCTGTGATCTAGGTCATATTCGAATTCAATTCTAGATACAGCACGTCACTTGCAGATAATAGGATTACTATTAAGGTAAACCATCCATTGATTTTATTCTTCGCAAACAGCATTGCTATCGTGTCAACGTACAATACGCAGGACTATCATCATAAGAAAAACGTAACAACTTCGCATCGCCCAGAGGTACAGAAATCTTTCTTCGAAAGAGTCGAACCACCTATCTTCACAATAAATGTTAGCCAATACTCGCCCAGGTGCCAGACCATGAAAGCTCAGTAATGCCAGATCTCAAAACACTCCGCATTGTAAGCAAGGTCATGGCAAACATTCCCAGTCGTGTCGTTCTTTGAAGCCGTGTGTGTATACAATCCACAAGCGTGGTCCCCATCACCTCCAGGACCTGGTCCTTGGTTAGGGTTCTGTCCATTAGGCAGTGCTTTCTTTTTAGGCGTGGTACTAAAATCCATTTGTTCAGTACTCGTAAGGTCACGGCTCATTTGATATGATCTGAAGCCCATTGTCATATGCTTTTGATCATTGTAGGTATAGTTGTTGATTTGGGATGTTTTGCCCTGACATCTACCTGCCACAAAGAGGGTGATTGCTATTTTGGCTTCCGGGCTTTGCTGAAGTTGGCCCTCGCTGAGTGGGTGAAGTGGGAGGATGGGGGCGATGGTTGCTGTGGTTGTGGGGCCGGTGAACGCCACAGTGCCCATGCGTATTTTACCGGTGGCCTTAGGATTCGGGTGATATTGCAGAGCGGGGGCTGAGAGAACATGGCCTGCGAGCAAGGCAAATGTCGTAAGACTAATGAGGTACTGCATGTTTATGCTCAAAAATGTGAAGGCGTAAATGTTAGAGCGAGGAGTTTTTTCGGTAGAATATTTGAAGGATAGAGTGTAGAAAGATCCACATGGTTTTTGTATGATAGTAATGATGTTAGGCTCATACTATTGATACCTGTTTATGGTTAGCGTTGAATGCCAATCGGAAGACTTGCAACAATATCTCCCTCATCTGATTTTGGGGTCCTGCCAAAGACAAGAGTACAAACAATGAAAAAGGGATTATTTTTAGCCTTTCAAGGACATCATAGGAGGAAATTTGTATGCGGCAATATTCAAAGAAATGAACAATGATGGTGTCACACCTGCTGAGGAGAATAAAGAACCGATGAAATAAGCTACAGAATTCAAGAGACCGAGAGACAATTGCTCATATGCAGAACAATGTTATTGAGTACCGAATCGAGCTGCTTGCTAAGACCAGGAACCTGAGCTGGCCGAATCTCCAAGTAAATTTCCAAGCAACTTTGGTCAAGCTATGAAGATAGTTCCAACCTGGGTTCGCCGTCCAAGAAAAATGGCTTGTACGAGTACATGCTCTGAACCACGTAAAGCATTTGTAAACAGGAAAGAATCATTTTTGTCCCCTGAATCACCCCACAGGCATTCAGCTACGGGAAGTGAGTACCTGCCCGATAGCTCTTATGACTAAAACAAGGCCCAATGGCTTCATGCAGGCTCGTAGCGCATGGTTTAGCCAAAGCGTGCCTCAAGCCGGACTTACGAGACGCTCATACGTAGTTTCTCGCCTGGTATACGCTCCAAAAGCTTGAACGGTATGACAGTGAGCTTACTAAATTTTACTGAGTATTAGCACCAACGGCCTTTGGAGTGTTTAGCTTAAGGACTCACTCTTTTTCTCCTCAATCCACAAAAAGCCTAACGTCCTCTTCATACTCTTGATCTTTGAGGCCCTTTTTAATTCCTTCTTCGAATTATACCTTACATATCTAGGGTGGTTCGCTCTTGGACAAATATCACACTGACATTGTCAGCATCCAGTAGCCCTTTCATCATACGGATGCACGTGGGATCGGCAATGCAAGTACGTCAGTCAATTACTTGTCCACCAGCCAGATTGGCCATGTCAGGGTCGGATGAGCAACGTTGGTCCAGGTGGTTCGTGAAACGTGTTCACGACAATATCGAGCAATAGTATGGCTTTCATTTGCGCATTGTCGATAGCCCATTTGTTGTTAGAGTCACAGCTTTGCCAGGCAGACACGATGAAGTCTTTCTTTCAACCTTGAGGCTTGCAGAAACAAAAAGCTAGTCGCTTACGATTCGTAGGCTTTGTATCCAAGTCTGTCTCCAAGCGACAAGCAATGAGCCATCTCTCACATCTGTTCTACTGTTCTTTGTTTCGGGGTGACACAACTTTGATCAAGTCTCAGCAAAATCGGTTGGTTCCCGTCATGCATTCGGTGGAGACATTATCGAGCGCTTCGACGACCATGATCTTGATCTCAACCGGCGTGGACGTGAGACTTGTTGCTCCCTCAACGACATTTGGCACTCTGGCACTGCAGAAGCTGCTCCGAACGAGGAATGATCATACCCTTCGAGGGGTGATATCTTTTCAGGATTCTCATGCGTATAAATCACAATGTGAAAGTGCGATGAATTCGGTCTTGGCTAATGGCGTTTGGGTTGGTGGGCACATGCTGAAGGTTTTTGTGGCTCTTTAAAGCTCCACCCTTTTCATGCGCAGACATCCGGTGGCTTCAAGCCATTACCACCGCAGCATCATGATGTCTTTCAGGACACGAATCCCTTGCTCACATATTCAGAATGCTAATGGCCCTTCTTATTCTTTGTCCTTATTCTGAGTTACGTCGTTAAAAGGACATGGTACTCTCACAGAACTGGACATATTCTTAGCGGGAACACGATCATTGATATATGTTGAAATCTCCCACGTCACCTACGATGCAGATCTACAATCTCTTGGCCATCGCCGCTCTCGCCACCCTCGTCGATGCACACCCAATAGGCACAACTCCCACAAGGCCCACCTCGAAGCGCCCCTCCCCAACGCCCATTAGCATCGCCCGTTCAACCGCCGCGACCTTACCCAAGATCCAGCTCCTGGTAGAGCGCGCCGAAAAACCCGCCTGCTCGAAATACTGGTGCCGCTACTGCCAGCTGGATATGTGCCATAAGTTGAACGAGCTACTGAAGTGGCCCGGTTGCGATTGCTATATCACCGCCCCAATATCCGAGCGTCCTGGACTCGTCACTGAAGCCGCGGCCCTTAAATTGTGGTGGCCTACGGGAACGTCAAGACCGGGGTGGTATGACACAGATCACGCTGCTCTACCTGCAAGTGAGATCAAGGCTATAAATGAGATGTGGATTGAAGAGTGGAAGGATCATGGGATCAACCCAATCCGGAATTTTCCTGCAGGACCCAAGTTTGTTCGTCCAAACAACGGCTTTCTTTAAATCGATACAGTACGACGCGATAGCCGACTGATGTTGAAGGAACTTTGGTGGCTCAGGCTGTTGTCTGTAACTGTAGTGTTGCTGCGCGAGAGCTTGTGAGGGCAGGATGTGAAGCTTGGGGTAGAATATTGGACGTATAGAATCGAATAACTATTAGACTCTTCCTTCTTTGCTCCATACCTCCTTCTCTTTTTGTAATGAGACTTGTACCCATTGAATCGTGATCAAAACCCATATGCCCATCCAAAGCGGAGGTACACCCCAACCTGTCGAACCAGTCAGCGCATGTTTCTAGTTGCTCTGCCCTTTCAGAGCTCATATCTATACCGTAAACAACCGTCTGCGGCACCCTTTTGTCCGCCACGGCAGCCGTAGCCCCTGCGCCAACTGCCAACGCTGGTATCGCCCAAAAGAGATTCGACTGATGCATTTTTTGCCTGAACATCGGACTGGCCTCATATCTATCGTTGATCGTCTTCCTGCACGCTCTTCCAACACTAGTATCGACAGCAATAATATCCTCATTGGCCATGTAGGTGCCGGGGCGCATTGGGGCCACTTTCGGCTGGGACGAGATCTTGAAAGGCGTAGGTATCTTCAGAGCCTGGAAGATAGAAAAGACTAGGAGGTCGCCACCAATCAGGATGATAAAGAAGGGTGCAGGCATTGCGCAAAGGCGGATGTATGGCTGATGGTGCGCAGCGCTAACAATGAGTTCGAGCTATTGAGGGCAAGCCGTCAGCGGCCCAATGCCTAGATTGGCGGATTCGCAGTCAACTGTGGCACTTACCAAATTAATTCCGTAGGAAATGGAATAGCTCATGTGGAAGAAGTCGAACTGCAACCCGGTCAACCCCAATTGGCAGCATCGGCTTCCGCAAATTGTGGGACAAATCTTATCCCATCCCTCTTGCCCCTAAACGGTCTGACATCTTCTTTCTTCCAAAGTTGCCGGCTTCTGTAGGCCCACTCCAAACCACTAATGATGCCAAAAAGGCCTGTTATTACGGCGAAGATGTAGGCAGGCGCCAGACCTGACGCGTACCACAGTGGGTATAAGAGGGTAAGAGGCATGATAGCTGCATCCAGAGCGAGCAGGGTCCATATTATAGCAATGCTCTTCTTGTGGGTCTCGTGAGTATGGGAGCTTTGGTAAGAAAGGTCGGGGGGACAGCTTTTGCCGGAGGCATTGTTGAAGGAGGAGAGGGAGGTTGCTGGAGGCTGGAGCTGGGGCGATTCTAGGATGTCTGCCATGCTCGTTGTAGCTGTCTGAAGAACGATTCAAACATATCAAAGTGGATCATAGGAAAGACGAAGTGGGCAGCATGGTCACTTGAGGTGAAAATCATGGTAGCAATTGTTCGCATTGGTGTTTATTTCCCAGTAGAAGTCGGGATTTCTGCGATTGGCCGCGGAGATTTCGGATTTAGCGTATGCAGAAAGCTGCAGAATCCTTGGCACTTTTATTTTCGCGCTACACGCCCGACAAGTCCACGAATAAAGCTTTCAAGATATCAACTTTATATTAGTAGATAGCTCTACTAAATAGAATTCTAACGTCGTCGGAAATAATTTATCTCGATAAATAATTGATATTATATAAGGCTTAAAAGATTAGTAGTAGATCTAGTAAAGTACGTAGAGCTTTAAAACGGATAAGAGCTAAAGAATTTCTGTAAAGAACCTAATTTCTACGCTTAATTTCCAGGATTTTAGCTATGAACTTCGACCTTTAAAAGATCCCTTATTAATAAATCAATTACTTTAGGTTTATTCTTACGGTGTTAGAATAGCCTTAAATTAAGCTATTTACTTATATAAGGTCAATATAGTAAAAGCGTTGTTCGTCGACTTAGGTTTGTATGTATAGGGGAGCGCAAAAAAAATTGTGCCAAGAATTCCGCAGCTTTCTGCATACGCTAAATACAGAGGTTTACGGAACTATTAGATTACGCCTGGATGGGGCAATCACCAACGTCAAACCCTCCGTGAATCTTTCTTTCCGCAAACTTTACTCGCTACACCACCCCTCAATTAGAATAGACTGTCAACTTCCCGCCATGCCCTCCGAACCCTCAGACCCCACAGCTCTCACGCAACTCTTCCACCACGACACTTCCACCCACAGCTACACCATCCATTGGACATGCCTTGGCTCCCCTAACTCTCCACCCCTAATCTTCATCCACGGTACACCGTGGTCGTCACGCGTCTGGGTTCCCTATGCGCTCTCCCTCTCTCGCCGCTTCCAAGTATATCTCAGCGACAACCCCGGCTTTGGGGACAGCCCGCTTGGCCACCCTCTCACAGTCAAGGAAGAATCGAACCCTGAGCAGGCAGCGCTCGATGCGGATCTGGCGCAACAGTCGGAGGTGTGGGCGGCGCTGCTGAAGATGTGGGAAGTAGGAGGGTGGAACGGGAGGAAAGCGCACGTGGTGGCACACGACCATGGTGGCTTGATGGCGTTGCGGGCAGGCCTGCTGCATGGCTGTTCGTATGCGAGTCTGTGTCTGATTGACGTGGTTGCGATTGGACCGTTTGGGCACCCATTGTTCAAGCTTGTCGCTGAGAACCGGGGTGTGTTCGATAGGTTGCCGGATACGGTGTTCGAGGGTCTATTGGAGAGTTATATTCGAGATGCGGCGTATAAGGAGTTGGATGGAAAGACGATGGAGGTGCTGAAACGCCCGTGGATGAGGAAGGGTCGGAAGGATGCATTTATTAGACAGTTGTGTCAAGCGAATAGTAGGAAGACAGAAGAGGTAGAGGGGAGGTATGGCGAGATTGGAGATAAGGTGCCCGTGATGATTATCTGGGGACAGGAGGACAGATGGATACCGGTGGAAACGGCGAAAAGGTTGGGGAGGGTGCTGAAGGCCAAAGAGATGGTGGTAATTGAGGGGGCGGGTCATTTGGTGATGTATGATCAGGGTGAAAGATTAGGCGTCGAGCTGGGGTGGTGGTTGAGTAGTGCTGTCGGGGCTCAGAATTGAGAAGATGGATGTAGTCAATTTGTCGTCAAGAAAATTCTGTTCTTTCTCTATTCCACATTGTAGAAGCACCGTTCCGACACACATCCTTACATTGTCGCTACTATCCATTGACAGCAAGATAGATCTGCACCAACCGTTCATGTACGGCGATCGATCTGGTGTATCTTATATTTAGTGGTATATTACACCATATCAGAGGTGCAAGACGATATGGTCGATTACATATCAAGATCTTGCCGTTCTGAAGTAAATCACTCGTGCGATACAAGCCTCCACTGACTGTTCATCAAGGTCTAACGTGCCTTGTCGTACAGGAAAGAGCATCACAATGATACGAGGCTGCGACAAAGGTTACCATCTACATTCCTCCACCGTTTCAGACGTAGATCAGTATTGCTTTGCCGATCACGAAACTTGGCCAGTAGGTGACTGCAAGGACCACCTTGGTCATGGTCATGGTCATGACATTCGTCTAGAGCGTCGATCACAATGTACACATTTTAACTACTGAGCGAGGACGGCTTGCAAACCACTGATGTGATGGCTTGGTCCTTCGGGTAGAATGATGATCGTACAGCCGTATCACGAATTCCGTGATAGATGGTCTGGCTTGCACCAGCTGTTTCACGACTGTGGCAAGTATATCAGTAGTGTTTTAAGGATACCACACAGATTTAGTGTCGTCATACAAGAGACAAGGTCCGCTGCAGGAGGCACCGCAACGACATATCGTTGACGAATAGTGACAATGTTGGACAATCGGACCGTTTGGCAATAACTAAGGTCAGCGCCAGGACCAGTCTCCTGTTGGATTTGTTAGCACCACGCTTGAGGTTAGCGACCGACAACGCCCACATCCGAACGTTGCTGAACAAATTGGTTCCCAGGGGTATGGACGTCTGGTCTAGAGCGGTCAAACTCTTTGTGGCCGCCTGGATACACGCGATGGCTCTGCTCAACATCGTATTCTGGACGACAGATCAAGTTTTAAGGCCTTGTGGTAGTTCTCATCCAAAGACATCTCTGCCACCATGGCCAAATGTCGCGGGCTGGCAGCGGGTACCAAGGCTTAGAAGCATTAATGCAGCAGCATCCTCGTCTCAACGAAGAGGGAAGCATATTTTCGAATCTGTACTTGCTTCAGCATCCCATCTGAGTGCAATGGATGGTTGGGCCCAAAAATTCCCTTGGGTAAGTCAGAAACAGGTATAGAGTCACCACAAGCAAAGGTATCAGTAGCAGCACGGCTGGACGGCAGCAGAAAGTTTTTGCAGTAGACTTGTATTCAGACTTTGGGGCTGCTGTGCGGTTAGAGACATCGTACTGTTAAAAGGATGGCCTAGGACCGCAGCCATGATCGAGTAAACGATTGAAGTGTTTGTTCCGATCGAAATAACGCAGGAAGCGCGAATTCATGTGCTGTTGGAATCCTGAATGGGTGCAAGTTGTTCATTCAGGAGGTTCTATGCTGTAGGAGCTATCTAGCGATATGCCAAGGCGCTAGGCCATATGCCAACATGTGCCTTTTATGATTTTTCAATTTTGTATGAAGTTCAGGTAGCCGCGCCCTTTCCGCCAAGACGGCTTCTCCTTGCTTGCTCGGAAAATTTCTGATCGCGAAAAATATTGATTTACACATGAATGTGACCTTGTTAGTGCAGAAAGGATCTAGGACTGCTGGGCCTAGTCTACCTTTCGACGCTCTCCTTACCATGCTCGTTAACACTCTCATCTCTAGTGGCTTAGCTGAGTAAAACATATATTGTAAAATCTGGTTTCCGAGCTCTCGGGGCCGCTGCACAACGGATATCTTATTCGGCTTGTCCGCATTGATCTCGTTGCAGAGACCGTCTTGAAATAACTCTAGGATAGACCTGGCGGGCGTCTTCGCGGCACCTTTTAATTTGATTAGCGTAGCGATAAGGCGAATATGTGAGCTGATATTAGAATTGGTTGGAAGATCGGAACGAGTACCTCCAGAATAGGGGTAATTAGGGTTACAGCGAATGGCCATCAAACGGCACATTCACGGCTAGATATTCAAAGAGGTTTACAGCAGCGAGGTTCGAGATATATGGCCGAAGGGCGCCAAAGTACTGGCATGGTGGGTGGTAAAACTGCTGAATTAGCGCCGCCCACCTTAGCCACCTCCACCCAGCCAGCAAGCGCGTTTCATTGACGTTGACTAATTCGACGTTTCACTTGTGCAACCTCCATTGTCTATTGGAGTCCCTCCGCTGTCCTATCCTCATTTAGCTCATCCTTGTTTAGCGTAAATAGGGAGTTGGAAAGCTAGAAATCAAGTAGTAGTATTCCGTGGTCCAGTCCATAGTCATAACTGTGTGCATGATAGAAAGCTAAATCACGGATTATAGCTTGCCTTAAAGCAGGGTAATGCCAAGGCAAGTAAACACGCATACCACTTCGCGGCTTCATTTCCCTCCGTCTCGAAGCCCTCCAGCTAGCGCCAGCCTCCTACCATTTCGACTACGCTCACAAGTCTCGATTTGCGGACACGCAATGGATCGAGAGGCTGACAGTTCCTCAGAGGCATGACTTCATTTGCAGGTACATCGTTCCGGACCGGGACCAGAACGGGGGAACAATTCTAGAAGATAGAGTTGAAGACAAGGGATCTTTGGTTGGAATGTGCACCCTGCTTGGGCCCTTTCGATAGAAGAGTATGTTGCGCAACGGAAACAAGGTCTTAGACTGGATAGCGATAACATTGAAACACGCTGGCACTTTGTAGGCCTTTGTATCCACCCTGATCACAGAGGCAAGAAACAGCTTCCATCGTTAGGCACCAAGCTATACTAGATTTGGTGAGGTGCTGGATGAATGCGCGACTGGACCGTGTCTATGACGAGATAACTGGACTCAAGACGTCCAAGAAGGCGCGTGTGGGTGGAACCTTGGGGAGTCAGTATCTAAACTTGAAGGCGCTGTACGAGGCCTTGGGTGGTTATGAAGTTGGGCGAGTTGACAAGGCGGTGGCTTTACGGATTGCGGGTAATAAGTTTGTATAAAGTGACCTTATTGACGGGAAGACACGCACGGAGATCGTCGTCATGGAGGCATTTCTTGAGTGCTGATAGTTGAATTTCATTTTGCTCCATTCAACGATGACCCGCAACTTCCAGAGCTGAGAGTTTGCCAAGCCCATAAGGCTGAACGTATGCCCGAAATGCCTTGGCATCACGAAAATCCTTCTTCGAGTAAAGTAAAGTAAGGTAGGGTATTCATCCGCCACGCGAGCGTCACCTCCGACGTGTCGATGTTGTGGCGGGGAAGAAGATGGTTCGTTTGCTTCCGAGGAGACTTTGACGATGCGAAGAGATGGGAGACACACGGATTGGTCCGAGGCGACGCCTGGTATAGGTCAAGTGGCCAGCCATTGGGGAATTGAGACTACGAACATTGTAGAGAACGAAAGAGACACGGTGGACACTAAGTTATGACCTCCTATGGAATATAGATTGAGATCTGTTGTTATCATCGCCAAAAACAATCACTATCATTGCAACCTCCTATGCACATTTACCGATCAAGCGCCTCTACGCTTGTATGACCTTTGCTCCGCATTGTCAACTGATGCCTCTTTTGTGCTAGTGGTCAATGGTCACGTCGGACATCGATACAACAGTCGATGGCAGCGCCCTAGTCTTTCGGTCTCCAGCGGACTTAGTCGACCACTATTGTTGAGAACCTCATTGCGCCCAAATGTTTTCAGTCACCAGGGAGTCCTAGGGATATAATACAAATTTTCCAGATTTCTTTCTTGGCTTTGAAGCCGCGAATCTAACTTGCTACTGACTCGTTGAGTAATGGATTGTGCTAAGCCGCCCATGTCCTACAAGCAGGCAGTTGTTTTCTCGGCTAAGATAGCCGCATAGTCATGTGGACAAGGGTCATGAATCTTATCTGTTCCAATCTAGAGGATGGGGCGGTACTATCATGACAGTATTCTTTCATCAGGTTGGGTGCCCCATAGACGCTCGCGTCCGCCTTTTCTGCAAGTCATTGTGGTGCGAGCCACGCCATAAACTTCCTAGTGCAGCCCTCACCCATGTCGCGCTAAATTAGGTGAAGAGTTATACTGGATTCACCTTACCATCATTTACCTTCCGAGAGTTCCGCAAGTCAAGATCAAGCTTCGCAGTCCATTGAAACAAGAGCCCAGGTGGGGACAAGTTACGCACGTCTAAGGCACACAATCCATCACGATGATGCTGATGGTTTACAACCCTATCAACCTCTTACACTATATGACCGCGGCCTGTCCCACCATTCTCCGTTCGAATTTATTCATAAACACCACAAACATGGACTTAAACTGCTCGGCTGTAGAGACACTGTGGCACTATGCGGGCTGCGAAGTCGTCAACTGGGGTGTACCTCTCGCTGCACTCATTGCTGTCATTGCTTTTCATAGAATCACAGACCCCCATGAAACAGATCAAAGCACACGCCAAAATGTAAAACCTCGTACGGAGCCTCAGGCCGAAGCCCCCGAGGAAAATGACAGCGATTATGCAACTCATATGGAACGTAAAGGGATGTTGACTCATCCGGTACATAGAAAGCTTTGGTTATTAGCCGCTGCTGCTGTTTCCTTGCTCCAAGGATATCTTACGTACTTGGTCATGAGGCAAGCTGCTACTTGGGTATATGATGCCTGGGACTGGGATACTGGAGACGACTGGGGCCAGCAATTCTTCAAGCCGTAAGTTGGAACACGTGAGTGGACGTTGACAATTAGACTGACGATGGTTACAGGATTATGTGCATGTTGGCGCCTGTATTATGCACTGCACTTGGGTTACTTGGCATAGCAGCATGGATACATTTTGTTCGGATTTTCTCCTCTCTGGTCGAATGGCAAGCCAAACAGTCAGGAGTAGACGAAGAGGCCGGGACGAATATGTTTGCACGGCCTGATCTTGGCAGCTCTCGAGAGCCACATGACAACTCGAGCACCGATGCTAGTATCACAACTCCTTCTAGCGATGATGAACTCGAAGACAAGGACGACATCCACAGTGACAGTCAAATTGAGACCTAGAGCGAATGCGAGAGTGAATGCCAGGACCAGAGCCATAGCGAATGCCAAATCAAAGGAGCGAGTGAAGACCAAAGCGGAAGTACTGTGATGTTCGATCACGATGAGATGGATACTATGAGTGAAGATATAGTTCCTGGGCAGCTACCAGACTGGGTCGATCAAAAGATTAGGGACCAGTATCGTTTGCAATATCTGACCAGATATGGGGTGTCCAGTCAGCCCAAAAGCCATTGAGCTGATGATCATCATTTTGACCAATCATAGGCGGACTTCTCGAGTATCATTGGTTGGACAGATAGAGAACAATGGGAGAAAAATCAATGATACAACGATAAATTTTGCTAGAAAATAATATATACAATAGTCATTGATCGGTATCATCATATTTTCTTCACAAATGCTGTTACGGTATATATAACATACGTTTGGTGTTTATGCAAAAGGCGACAATGGATAGCTAGGCCAAATAATACCAGAAGAAAAGATGTATCGCTATGCGTGAGTACTTTTCGCGCTTACTTCGCCATGATGAGGCCTTCCATGCCCAACAATCAAGCGGCCAATCATTTTAACAGTCTGCTCTACGGGATCATAAGGCAAAGTAAAAATGTCCTTTGGTGGATTGGAAACATTGTTATGACGAAACTATTCTGCTGACGGTTTCACAAAAATGACGCCCTGACCACGTGTCGGCAACCATTCCTTAACCGCATGAGGCTCAGCGGCTCTGTGTGCGGCACGCTCAGGCACATCGCATGTCAGAAACCCGGGGAAGCGGGGAAGCGAAGTACTAAGGATCAGACTATACGATGTCAGTCCTACAGCACTGTAATTCGAGCAACAATTCACGCCTAGATGCCGAATGTTGAAGCTTTTCTTGTACCTCGATGGAGAGTCGATGTCATCAAACATTTACGAGACAGTGCTACTTCATTGGCCGCGCGTTTGATGGCTCGGGAGATGGTCGAAATGCAGTGTTGGTACCTTTGATATGCGCTTGCAAATTTCAAAGTGATTTCGATTGACATGGCTCCCAGCCATCGAAACAATCAACAGCAATGGGCTATTACCACTCGTGGCAACACTCTTCCATAATAGAAAAGTCTGAGCCGTCATCTTGCATCGATGCGTCGAAGCGTCTTCGTACGAGTACGCGAAAAAATCCTAATATGACCATGACTCGCAGTACGTGTCAACGTCTTGTGCTGCTTTGAGTGTTCCGAATGTCACTGATGACCTTCAGTATACCATGACGCCAAATAGCAATCCGTTTGCCTTCCTAGAACCCCCTTTCCTTGGTCCCCATACTTTCTGTTCCTACTTCCCATCTTCATCATTGCTGCGATCAGGAAGAGTAATTTTTCGCACACATGGCCAAAAAGATGAGGATATGGACGCGCTACCGCGATGTGATAGTGGCGAATTGGCATGTAGGCTTTACAGCCTTTGGGGGGCCTGCTGTGCAATTCCAAACTGTGAGTGAACATTAGGCATCAGCGGAGAAGCCGTAACGAATAGCTGACCGCGAAGCAGTTCCACGAGAGATTCGTAACAAAATTGGAGTGGATCGATGAGCCCGTGGTCAGTAATCGTTCCACGATCGACCCACATTTCGCTAAGCCTTGTCCAGTATCAACAAATATTTGCAATCAGTCAAGCATTGCCGGGATCGGCGAGTACGAAGATGCTTTTCTGCATCAACACGATACACAGCGGCTTCTCTGGAGGCATTCTTGCCTTCCTCTTGTTTTGGTGAGGCATGGAACGACCCTCCCGCACATGGACTTTGCTGACTTTGTAACAGTCTACCAGGTGCAGTCGGTATGTACGGTCTGTCCGTGGGCATAGCATACGTCGGAAGCAACCTGCCGACTCCAGTGTACGCGCTGCTCTCTGGCCTCAATGCAGCAACAGTAGGCATCATCGCTCTTGCCGCTGTTCAACTCTCCAAACGAGCTATCACCGACAAGCTCACAAGATTCCTGGTATACCTTGGGGGGATCATGGGGATGCTTTATACAGCATTGTGGTATTATCCGATCATCATGGTCGGCTGTGGCCTCGTAACTCTGATATGGGATCTCGGATACGTCCGTAAAGTTGAGGACTGCTTCAAACGACTGCGACGGAAACCACCGAAGGACAAGAAACTTCAAGGGAAAATACTTTCGGACCTGGAGATAGGTCGCTGGTGCGGCGACTCTCGTTCGTCGCAAGGGTTGTGGAAGCCTTTGCCCCCTCCACCAATATACTCTCGAGATGACCTATGTTTTGACGGCGCTATTCGGAACCCAAGGCCAGCACCGCCTCCACCGAGTCCATCTGACTCTATAAGTCAGCATAAAAATTCGTCATGTGACTTTGGTTCGATGACGTGGAAAGTCGGCACAGGTATAATTGTCTTCTTCTTGGTAACGTTCGTCTTGACTTTGACCCTACACGCTGTCACTGCCCGGCCCTCGCACTCTTTCTCGCTCTTCTCATCCATTTACTTGGCTGGTACCATCATCTGTGGCGGCGGCCCAGTCGTCATACCGCTCCTTCGCGAATACATCGTCAACCCAGGTTGGGTGTCACCGCGGGATTTCCTCCTAGGTCTCGCAGTCATCCAGGCCTTCCCAGGCCCGAATTTCAATTTCGCAGTCTACCTGGGCTCACTAGCTGTCGCGCGCACATCTGTTCCATCATACGTTGGCGCTCTGATCGCCTTTGTCGCAATGTACGCTCCCGGTCTCTTCATCGTCGTGGGTTTCACGGGATTATGGCGCATCTTACGGGACAAGGCTTGGTTTCTGGCAATTCTAAGCGGTGTGAACGCCGCTGCCGTGGGGCTGGTCTTTACCGCTGTATATAAGCTCTGGCAGATTGGGTATTTGACGGCAGCTGTACAGAGCGGGAGTCCGCTGGGAACGGATCCTTGGCTTGTTGCTATCACTGCTACGGCGTTTGTGGGTGGTGCATGGTTCAAGATGAGTCCGCCTGCTGCTATCTTATTGGGTGGGGCGATGGGTGTGGCAAGGTATGGAATTGTTAATCGATGATGGACGATGGTAATGCTTGATCCGTGTTTTCGGCGCCAAACTCGCCTCAAAAGTTTTACACGTCGCTGGTGATTAGTCCGGCTTTTTGAGCGCTGCAATTAGTCGGGATTTTGGGGCTAGTACCCTGGAAGCACGATAAATGCCTGTGTTACAAGCTTCAGATGCTCAGATTGTCAACAACTAATCGCTTGAGCGCCAACTAAGATGGAGGTATCACGGGCCCTTGCATTCAAGCATCCTCGCCGCTGGCTCAGAGCAAGAAGGTTCAAGGCTGTGGAAGCTCAAAAACATTCTATAAAAGTCAGCTGCCAATCTTACTACATATTCGCGCCGACACTTTAGCTTGGGAGCCACCGTGCGTCATAAGTCCTTTCAGTTCGTCTCCGGCCAACGTAGTTCTGTTTGAAGATACATTTTGAGCATTCTCGTTTAAAGAATTTAGCTAGAAGCTTATTCAAGAAATACACGACTTACTACCACCCTTGTGGGCCAATAGCAAGCCCCACTCCCTCTGCACACTCTGCGATCTTGGGAATCGTTTCATGATAAAGTATACTCGGTCAAGTCCATTTCTCAAGTACCTTGGGTGCATTATACAGGTACAAGTCTCGCAGGTGCGCTTATTTGGACAAGTACATCTTTTATCCGAGGGTAGACGGCTTGTGCATAATGCAGAAAGATTCTTCAGGATTTCTGAACTCCCCTAATCTCCATGGATAAAGAACGGCATCCTAATCTCGCCACGATGCTTGTACTCGAAGCTTCCAGCAGTAACGTTCAACTTACCAGACAGTATCTTGTTACGTTATCTAGTCTCTCGGCAGAGGCTCCTAAGAGTTCATGGTGACAGGTTATAACCTGCTGACGACGTTCAGTCTACTCTGTATTTGTCACGTTACTGTCGTATCGATTAGATTTAGTTCGTGGGACTTGAATTACCTTTAAGCCGTTGTGGCTACTAGCTCTAAACCCACGTCCGGCTTTTGGAAGCTTATAATGGCATTATACCCCATGACCTGCGCTTCTTTAACTCTGCTATACTATAGATTTCGTTCACCAACGACTAGAAGTACGAGTCCTTCCCACAGCAAGCCTCTCCTGTACCACATGTTCCGGGTGAGATCTGCGAGAAACGTCCTTGAGATAGCAATTCTTGCTGACGCCGCGCAAGGGTACGCTACCAGAATCTTCGACCTCCCAAATGAAATTCTTGAGCAGATTATGGGCCACCTGGATGGCGCACTTGCTCTCTGTGTCCAGTTAGAAGTCGACTCACAAGCTAAATTGATTTCCCAGACTCGCCCTCGAGACATTCTAGTCGTCGTAATAAGGAATGTGAACATGGCTTGCGAGTTGCAGAAGCTCATGTGCGCGGGCTCAACCATACGCCGGCACCAAATTGGGGGCTGTCTGGGCATCAATAATCTCAGACTCTGCCTTGATACTCATCTTGGAAACGATTTCCCTTACGCTGACCATGCGTTCGACGAGAGTCTGCTCGTCTTATCACCCATGGCTCTACTCCACGACTGCGACCACATTTTGAGCCAAATAGCCCTAGCTGAAGCCTCTGTTATTAGTGTTCAATTGCTCCCGATTGCAGATAAGATTAGAGCAGCCGTAGTACGAGAGGACAGACATCTTAGCTGTCAACCTGAATATCTTGACCAACAACCGTCACAACCGAACTTCACCGAATTCGTCGAGCATTATGGCGGCTATGTCTTTATTTCGAAACCTTCCGCCCCACTGACCGGCATGAAGAGAATCGGTACAAGCGGGACGTGTATTTCGAAAAATTGACATACCGAGCACTTGAGGAACTCGAATGCATATATCACCATTCGAAGTACCAGTCGTCGCTTGGGAGAGCGACATATTCTCACTGCGGCTTGGAGATCGTGCCAGATGAGTACACGAAAGGACGTCCTTCCTTGTGCAGCAAGGGTATGGTATAGATTGACAAAGGGGAGGAGGTAGAAGACCTAAGCGGCCGTTGTGGCTGTTTCCGGGATCGAATAACCAATGGTACCAAAGCTGTTGCCGCCTGGAGTGATTCCCCGCCTGCTGCCAATTTTTCCAACGCAGGAAATCAGTACTTGGACGATAACGAAGGACTCCTCTGGACTGTAGACCCACTTGGCATGCGGTCAGACCCGCTTTGTTGCTTTCTCGAGTGGGATTATTGTATTTAGGATCGATCTCGACTGAAGTCGTGGGTGGATTCTTGTGAACAATTCGCAAATTGACTTCCAAGCTATTCGTAAGAGGAGGAAGGGTGGAGCTCGATGCAGCTCCGAAAAAGACTGTCATGATCCCTGTGGAGTCAGAAACTACTTCAAACCAGAAGTTCCTGTTGGAATATGGCCTAGCGCCTTGGCATATCGCTAGATAGCTCCCGCAGCATAGACCTTCTTAATGAACAACTTGCACCCCATTCAGGATTCCAACAGTTCCTGATTGAATGACTTAGCAATCCTTGCACCACGGTATCGAAGAGTGGCAATGAGTATCGGTGTTGTTGAAGTGCGTACTGGCTGGAAATCCTCGAGGCGCTTCTGCACCCTATTCATTTGTTTGAGGCTGCAAGCGCAAGCCTATACGCCAAGCAGATCAATTTGTTTGCTCTTTGCGGGCAGCTTAAACCTCACACTCTGTTCGGTTCAAATCTTCCGATGAGGGTTGTCTTATTCGGCGTAAGTGTTATCTCAAATCTAAAAGAGACCAGGCGGCGCCGACGACAACTAATGAAACAGCGAAGTACGGCCAAGTATCATAGTTGCATCCTCGAACTTGAGAGTCTGCAAATGGCCTTATCGCGACCATTTGAGCTACAGCCCGGCTACCATGAGCTCGCCCATCCCGACGCCATCAGAGCTGCCGCGGGAGCGTGCCAGAGACCCCTGGAGGCGTTCCTTTAGGATGCTCTCGAAGTCTGAGAAGTCTTTTAGGACCTAGGACGTAAAAAGAGGAGACTCGAGGTCTTTGGCAGAAGAAAACAATACTATGCCACCTGTGAAGAAGACGTGCAGGAGTCGAGGACAACACTATCAGGCCATGTCTCCACTATCAGTCTGCTGATGCATACGCAACTTCTGTGAGTCCTTCCACATCATACCCTTACAGATGCGGAGACGCTCGCCCTATCGAGCGTATAGCTGGCGCGATTGGTAGCTCATCCGTAGATCGAGCATATACCACTGTCATCCAGACCGAAGCGACAAGCTAGATCTCGTACCGCAAACATTGGGCGAAGATCCTGGAGTACACGCCAAGGGTTAGGGGACGATTAACAAGCAGCTCGAAGAGACGAGGAATATACATGCGGACATATCAAAGCTGAAGCAAATGCTTACACAATCTACGAGGGCACGTCAGCCTCCACTGCCCGTGAAAGCACTCGAGAAGGAAATCATGAAGAATATATCTGCCGTTTTCCTAAGTGACAACTCTGGTTCGAAAGGCACCAGCCCTGGTTATGACACCCAGGATTCTCACTTCGGTCATCTGAGGCACGATGATTGCATACACCAAGGCTTTTGCACTTCGAGCCCAAGGAATACCCAAATCTTTCGAAGCAGCTCTCTTTGGTCGTCCCCACTCAAGTTCAGCCAATCACATCTGTCCCAAGAGGTCGTCCTTCGAATACTCTCCAACAAGGTAGGAGGCAGATTCGGCACACTAATACTGGCATTGCTAGTCATGAAAACCTGTCCAACTATTCGGAGTAACTTGACCTCTCCGCTATGGCCAGTAAGGACGAAGCTGGATCCTGCTCGAGCAAGCCTGATGTGTCTACAGCAACGTCAAGAATTTCATTTCAGGAGACACTATAAAACGAAAATCAAAAGAAAAGACACTTGCTTGAGAATGTAGTCAACCTCAGCTCCACAAACACTTTTTCCATTCCAGAAATTCGAGTGTCTACGGTACAAATCTGTCCAAGAAACCACGGAAACTTTCAATCCCTAATTGGTTTCGCACTGCCAAGAATATGCTAGACCCAGAACCAGCTAGCCTTGCAGATCATCCAGGGACTTCTTCCAGACCTCGCTCATGCACCTTTCGGTAATCCTTAAACATCCACCACATCTCTTTCATTCGAGCGATTCAATCATTTGAACATATTAAAGTCTCGGTGAGTTGCTGTACTAACCGTTAAAAGTTGATAACCCATACTTGTGCTTACCGCACAGCAGCCCAAGACCGAAATTCCAAGGAATCAACATCTACAACGCCTCTTGTCCAGTTTGTTCTAGGCACTTCTCGCCTGTCATGGCCAGCTTTGGACGTCTTTCATCCGTAATATACACAGACTATACCCGCTTTGGCCTTCAGGTTCAGCCATGGGTATCATGCCTATAGTGTCCCTGCATTTAGCCGTCCCTTTTGGGAGAAGAACTTGGCCGACCTGGGGAATAATGTCGAGATGCGCGTCATTGTTTGTTTGATCATGATTGCAGCTCTTGCTTCTAGTGTATTTTCTTGAATTCCTTAGCTGTGGCCATTGTCTATAAGCTTGCATCCCGTCCATTTCCCTAAGATTCAAACCTTCCATTCCCTTGACTCACGCGTCTGGCATATTCGCACAATTGTGTCCTAGCATTCTCGCGTGCTCCCAGTTTCTCAGGGATTCGAATCCTCTGTCGTCTTGGTTTACGCGTCTTAATCCCCCATCAAGATGACGGTCACTTCGAGGTTGCTTCAAGGGGCCACTGCAATGGTAGCTGCCATATCTCAGACGCAAACAAACGGTATGTATCCGGACTCCGTCATTATGCCGCTCCGTACTGCTGCTCCCGAGAAATCTAGAGCCTGCTGACCAGCTTCTCTGCAGGCGGATCTGATATGGGAACCCTTCAAGCCCCTAAATACCCACCATTCCTCACCAACAATGTATGTCAAAATTTTCAGCTTGAGCCACCTCCCTCACATGCCTCAACCAAACGTGGGGATGCAAATTACTACGCAAGAGACAGAGCTACTGGTGCCCCTCTGTGTTAACTTTGCCCGCGGGAAATCAAAATTCGTCTGACTTAAAATAGCCCATGGTGAATGGATGGCCATGGGGCCCAAAGAGCACGTCAAATTCGGATCCCTACACAGGACCACCAAATACTGGGGTGGTCCGCAAATACGAATTCACCATTGCTCGAGGAACTATAGCGCCTGATGGCTACTCCAAAGATATGCTCCTCATCAATGGCCAATATCCCGGCGTGAGTCTTTGAATGAATCTTGCTTGGTGAACATGAGCTTACCATCCACTCGCAGCCACCAATCGAAGCCAACTGGGGAGACACGATTCAAGTAACCGTGAACAACGCAATCTCAAACCCGAAAGAGGGCACTACCATCCATTATCACGGCGTGAACCAACAGAATTCAGAGTGGAATGATGGTGTACCTGCCGTATCGATGTGCCCAATCTCACCAGGGGGTAGCTACACGCAGAGTTTCCAAGCCACTCCATACGGCAGCAGTTTCTATCACTCGCATTTCTCAAGTCAAATGGCAGATGGTCTTTGGGGGCCAATGGTCATCCATGGCCCTACAAACTCCCCCTTCGACATTGACCTAGGGCCGGTTACTCTGAATGACTATTACCACACCCCGTACTTTCAGATCCTTGAGGGTGTAGTAGGGGTGGTGCTCAAGACACCAGCTGGTCTTGCAGCTGTTCGCCCAGCGTCTGATAACAATCTCATCAATGGGAAGATGAACTTTGCTTGCCCGAATGCCAATTCAAACACTACTACTGGTCCCTGCGTAAATAACGCGGGACTGGCGAAATTCAACTTCCAGAGTGGAAAGAAGCATAGGCTTCGCTTGATCAATTCTGGAATTGGCGCAATTCAGAAGTTTAGCATCGATAACCACACGATGACGGTATTTGCCAATGACTTCATTCCCATAGAGCCCTACACTACCAGCATTGTTACTCTTGGGGTAAGACGATCCTCATTGCCATCTTTCTAAGTTTAGCTAATCATTGGTATAGGTTGGCCAAAGAAGCGATGTAGTAGTCGAAGCAACTGGCGAGCCTACAGACGTTGTCTGGATGCGCTCTATGATGTCCAGTGGTGAATGTACGGAGCCAGCCAACCAGCCCCTCGCTCTCGCCACCATCTACTACGAGCACGCCAACACAACTGCGGCGCCTGGCAATAATTCGATTGCCCAGGTCGACAATACTGCACCTTGCGAGAATGATGACTTGACAAAAACTACTCCAGCGTACCCGATTGCCGCTGGAAACCCGTCAACTACAATCGACATGGCCGTTAATGTATCTATCAATGCAACTGGAAACCTTGTCTGGACAATCAACGAATCTGCTTTCCGCGCCGACTACAACAACCCGATTCTGCTTCTGGCCAACAAGGGAAATACATCTTATCCATTTAATCCAAACTGGAATGTGTATAACGTTGGCACCAATACTACGATAAGGGTTGTGGTTACCAACCTGAGTCCCACGAGTCACCCATGGCATCTTCACGGTCACGAAATGTGAGTCAAAATGCTGTCGTATATATCTACAAGTTCTGATGTGGGTGGTAAAGGTCTGTCTTGGCCTCGGGAACTGGCACATGGGACGGCACAATTGTCAATGCGAATAATCCACAGCGACGCGATGTCCAGATTATGCCAGCGTTGGGCTACATAGTATGTGTCTCCATGCCTTGTCGCACATCTTCCCCGCTTCGATCAATACCATTAACATCCTACACAATAGGTTCTACAATGGGAATCTGATAACCCAGGTGTCTGGCCTTTCCATTGCCACATCGCATGGCATGTCTCTGGCGGCCTTTACGCCAACATTCTAGAAAACCCTGCCGAGATCATGAAGTACAACATCCCATCGACCGCATTCCAGAATTGCAGAGATTGGACTACATATTCTGGCGGTACTACTGTTCGTCAGATTGATTCTGGATTGTAGAGTGTTCATTCTCTTGTGCAGCAGCATTTAATCTTCATAACATGGCTTGTATGATTACAGCGAATTGGTACATAGTTTGTGGTGTCAAATACTTAATATACAGTTTAATCCTCACTCTATATAAAAATGTTCCCAATTGAAAATCATCCCATCGCGTTCTCTTCAACTCTAAATACCATGCTGTCATCAAATATGCGCTGATACTACCGAATCCTTCGACACTTAGTCACCCAAAGGCTACCTGGCTCGTACAAGATGATCATGAGGCTCACGTCGTCATCGCGCCAGCGGAAAGGTTTTCCAATTTTCATCCAACACTCCGCGCAGGAGAGAACCGGCTTTTCCCGCCATCGAAACGGTTCCATCAACGCCACGTTATCGAGTCCAACGGCCCTGCATATCATGAATTCCACAGCGGTCAACGATCCGGCCATTGCAATCCCTCGGAGAATAAATTGACTTTCGTTGACCGGATTTCGCATTACAAATCACTACAGACATCAATCTCGCATAAGGCATTGTTCCTGATTGTCGGCTTCGCATATATGTAAAGTCAATAACGCGGATTGCCAGATTCCCGAGAGAAAGGAGGAAGGAGGACGCGTTTGTTGATCGATACGACACGGTGATTACCGAGCTCGTGGATGTGGCTTGCATATGCAAATGCACCAACGTTGCACGCGAAATTCTCCGAATGGGGATCTCTTTCGAGGGGTCTAGATCTCTGGAACGTGGGAGTGGGTCTGGTCGTTGAGCGTTGCTGATCGTCGCCGGGCTACTTATGCTTACATCTCGTTAGCTTCGTTGTGGATCATCAGAGAGAGAGAGAGAGTGAAGAGTACACCATTGGGCGAATACGAGCGGTGACTTCTTCAACACTCCTGAGCAGGACATCTGATGATGAGTCTAGAGGCATTCTCTACGGTGATGATGTCTTTGCCAGACGACGGTGTCGGTGCCTTAGCTAGGCTTTATGGTCTTGGTCAAGGACTTTTGTCCTCACATAATCTATCCCTCCGCTGTCTGTTATCTGTGCCAAGCGAATATTCCTCCCCAGAGTATCAAAATGTTTGCCAAGCTCTCCACCCTTCTCGTCGTCCTCGTGACCCTCGCCGCCGCTCAAGATCAATGCAATCTCCTCCCAGTCGCAATTCAAGAGCTTCCACTCCATTCCCTCGTTCTGCACACTCTGAACAAAACCAACGAAACACTATGCGAGAGGTACACACCTGCAAATTCCACGCAGCTTGAATGGATCACCCGGCTTGTCAACCTGGCCTTCACCGGCGACTATGTCCCTCTACCAAACCTCTGGCCCGCAAATCCCAATGGCACATATCAAAGTACCGGTATACTCGACCCGCAGGCTGTATACCGAGATCCGTGCTTCACAATAACAAACATAAATCTCGTACCCTACTTCAACGGCACCTACGCCAGCAACAACAGAAACGGTGTAAGCCCTCCAAGCCCATCAAAAAAGAACACAGTCCATCCTAACCCCCCAACCCCCCAGAACCCCACCGCGATCAACTTCCTCGACGGCGGCTCCATCCCCGCCCTCCGGTCCAACATCGCAGCCTGGGACACGACCTCCAACCAACACACCCTCTTCACGCACCTCTACCACTACATCGGCATAATCCTCGGCTGCACCTCCCCCTCCTTCCCCGCCTACACCGGCTCCGCCAGCCAAGCGCAAGTCCATCGATTCATGGATCTGTCCGCGCCATCCATGCACTACTTCATCCACAACATCTACGACGCGGCCGTGAGTCTCGGGGTGCAAGGACCGGATCTGGTGACGCATGTTGGGGATGCGATATCCATCGGTATCGGTCTCGATAATATTTTCAACAAAAAATGTTCGCCGGCGCAGAAAATCGCCAGGGATCAGCCGGCTGAGATCCAGGGGATGTGTGGAGATGATGCGTGAGTTTTATTTTTCGATTTTCGATTTTGATTGGTCGGCCGGATGAAAGAGGTGTGAGCTGATGATGATGATGATAGGACTTGTGCGCGGTGGGCTTTTGGTAATGCTACTTGTGCTGCGTATAATCAGACTGGTTTTGGTGTGATGCCTGCGCTGGCTGGACCGGTGGCTCCGAGTGCTAGTCTCTGCAATCCACATTACCCGGAGGCTTCGAGCGGCCGTGGGCGGAGGCCCTGATTGAGGATGAATGTTTGGTGTAAGAATGAGACTTTTGTTGAAAGGATGTAGAAGTTGTTTCGTCGTTTTGCAGATTGTCCGGAAGATCAATGAATATAATACGTACTATAAGAATAATAAATCTCGATGTGTAAAGCGAATGAATGTGCCTCTCAATACCCAAGGCAATTTAACTGATAAATCTCTATAACATTAAACATCAGCACATGTCGATAACAGCCACCCATTCGACATTTCTCTCAATATTCAAAGTACTAGCCAACAACGACACTCTTCAGGTCGGTTTGAGAAGATATAGGAATCACAAGACCGACATAGAAATGTAATGGAAAACTGTGCTTTACGAGTCTATATTTCGTTACAATCGTATATGTACGTCCATCATACAGATATCAGCAACAAACGAAACCATCAAAAAGGCCTAACAAAAACAAGATCTACCATCTTAAACCCCATCCCCACCAGCCGGCAACAGCCATACCAAACAAGAAAACGCCGGCAGCACCCACTCCAAGCACCCTGTCACTCACCTGCGTCTCCTCGACCCTCCTCCTCCATCTTGTCTTGCCTTTCCTCTCCACCTCCACGGCTGCAGTGCCAAGTATATCATAGTCGCTCCAATCGACGAAATTCACTCTTTCTTGGTAGTATATAGCACTCCCACACCAATTCGTGGTAATTCTCCCATGTTCATCCTTGAACCAGCTGGTACAACTCGGATCTGCGTACGTGCTCTTTCCCAATCTCTCTTGCACCTCTGAATTGTAGCGGTCCACAACCTCTACTTTCGGCTCCAACCTCAATGTCTTGCCTTTGCGTTTCGAGTCCAGCACGGCACTGATTAGTGTCTTGATGTAGAGGGACTGGGCTTCGATTTGGAGTATCAAGCTGTTGTACGCCAGATTCGTATTGGGCCCGTAGAGCATGGCGAAGTTCGGGAGAGAGGGGACTGTGATGCCCAGGTATGCGCTCGCGCCGTTCTCCCATGCCTCTGATAGTGAGTGCCCGCCCGAACCGTAGATACGGATTGGATATAGAAACTTCGTGGTGCGGAAACCAGTCGCTAGAATTATGCAGTCGAGTTCATGATGAGTTCCGTTGGCCATTGTGATGCCTGTAGGCGTGACTTGGGAGATGGCAGTGGTTTCGAGAAAGACGTTGGGTTTGGTCAAAGCAGGGTAGTAGTCGTCGCTGACTATAATGCGTTTGCAGCTGAAAGGATATTTCGGCGTCAGCTTTTCGCTCAGTGAGGTGCAACAGTCGCCGGTGAGTTGAGTGTGCATATGATTGTGAGACACATTTGTGACAAGTGAGTGTTTGGCGCTGGACGGGTCAAAGGCGGCATCGAAGATAGATTCGCGAACGTCCATGAGGCTGGCTCGGTACCGTTTCCTGACAAAGGGCACGTATTTGTAGATGGCCTGTCTCGTTGGACTTATAGCATGGTCGTGCCGTGGCATTACCCAGGCGGGTGTCCGTTGAAAGACAACCAATTGAGAACATTGTGGTGTTATCTCGGGTATGATTTGAGCTGCCGTGGCTCCCGTGCCTATTATCCCTACTCTTTTGCCTCGCAAGCTGTAGTCCCAGTCCCAACGCGCCGAGTGCATGATCTTTCCATTGAAAATATCGAGGCCCGGTACTTCAGGGTAATGCGGCTCGTTGAGCTGACCAACTGCAGAGACCAGAAAGTCTGAATTTATGGTATAGGACTCCCCAATCTCTGCCTCTTTCCCACCAATCCGTTTTATCCTTGTCCGCCATTTGTTGTGGGTGTCGTCCCAGCGAGCCTCGTCCACCGCTGTATTGAAGCGTATATGCCTATAAAGCTGGTACTTGTGCGCGACACCGATCAGATAGTCTTGTATCTCCTCTTGTCCGGGATATTCGCGTGTCCATTTGGAATTTGGTTCGAAGGAGTAGGAATAGAGGTGGCTGAGGACTGCGTATTGTCAGCAAATCCTCCACGGAGAGCGGTCAAAGTCAGCGCTGGGGATAAGATGAAACGCACCATCGCAACAGCAGCCCGGATATATGTTATCGTTCCACGTTCCGCCAACTTGGTTGCCCTTTTCGACGATGACAAAGTTTCGTCCCTGGCCGTCTTTGATCATATCGATGGCGGTGCATAGCCCTAAAACCCCAAGCGTCAGCGTACATAGACTCTGCAGTCAGCCACCTTGCTGCTGCATCACCTGGGGCTCGTATTCGTACCAGAAATCCCCGCTCCAATGATAAGCACGTCTGGAGAATTAACGTTCCGGCCATAGTCGGCCTTTGGGTATGCATTAGGATCTGTCATGACTTTTCATTGGACCGGAAGAATACAAGGAAGGTAGGGGATTTATGCAGGTATGAAGTGCATAAAAACAATATGTCGAGTGTGGCAGAGTCTCAATTTGGGTAAATAAGCAAAAACGCTCGGGGGATACGTGAGACCCAGCATTTTGAAGACTTTCGGCATCTCTGGGCCTCATGATGATTGCGTATAGGTCACCATCACCGGCGACAGAGAGCCCCTTCGGCAGTGGCGATGTGCTCATGGGGCAACTTGCTCAAAGCCCACAATTGGGCCCCAAAACTCAGGATGGTAGATCCGGTCAGTGCACGCGAACGTACAAAAGAACGCCGTGGAGGTATACGAAAGAGCCTGATCCTGGTCCCTGCAGAACGCCCTTTCAATGGACGATAAGGAGACGGTGTCCATGACCTGACACAGAGTGGGTCTGTCCTGTCGCCCTCAGCGAAGCAGGAGCAGGCATCATGCCACGGTCAGCATCCGAATCTGAACTTTGTGCTTTCACCAGCATGAAAGTACCCTTTACTATTTACCCTTATTATGCACACCTCGGTCATGATGCTTGTATTTGCTGCAGTTCGGAGAGTTGTTAAGACGCGAGACATGCTGAACGAATGATCGGTCGAGGTTCAAATAGAGTAATCTTGGGGTCCTCTCGGCAATCGATTTGATCGGCAACCGGCAACCGGCAACCGTTAGATCTCAGATCTGTTTTCAGGCTAACTTCTTAGTGCAGAGTATAGAACTAAAGAAGATTAGGGCGCGGTTCCGGCAGTGAGAAGCCAGTAGTTCCCCGGCTTGCCTCTTCCGCCATTCCGCCACCACGCCACCAATCCTGAAGTCTGCAAAGTCAATTTTGGGTCAATTCTGAGACAATTGGGCGCAAATTGGTGACATGTAAACATATTGGAGGCTTGACGCCTGAACAAGGTCAGCTCGATTTCTCCAACTGACAAATGTGAGCAAGATAGTGATAACAGAACAGCGGTGGGGGTACGAATGTGAAGCTGATAGGCCTCAACATTCATCAAGAACTAAGGTAGTCATGTAAAATCTACTTGCGAAGGTGTATCTGTAGCCGATTTTAGGCTCGACCGAAGGACAACCTTGCTATAGCACACGTCCTCACACGTGTGTAATCTGGTCTGAAACTCAGGAGAAGCCAGCACTGGATGGAGCACCTAAAGTCCTCCTCCGTTTCGATGGCTGGCCGATGGCGTTATCAGGCGCGCAAGCAAAGCCTAAAGCCAAAGACCACACAGCCCAGCCTTGGGTAGAACTAGGATATTGCGATCACAACAATCAAGCAGAGCCCGGGATCCCTAAGAGTGGACGCCTAATGAACACCCCAGGAGGTGGTCCCCATGTCCCTTAGGTACCCTTCTATGGGGGCTTTCCAGGGGGCACCGGGTTAGCCTAGGTAAGTCACCACTGGCACACCAACTCATCCAGCTACGCTGGGTTCCCCAGTCAAACATGTGGTCCAGAATTGATGTGGATATCATGTACCTCACCTTGATAAATCCTACTACATGTGGAATCATCAGTCGATAAGACAAAAGAAAACAAAGACGACAGCAGCCTTCATACCCCTATTCTCATACAAAAATGACCAAAAAGAAGGAATATACGGCACAAGGATAATTTTTTTCTTCATCTTCTTATACACTCATCATAGAAAAGACCAAGTGCATTATAGAAAACCAGCAGGCTACGCTCTCATGACATCGTTCATACATCCGTGACCGCCAATGCAGAACTCAAAACCCCTTAAAGATCTTCTCAAACTCAAACTCATTCCACCTAACCGTTGGTCTCAACCCGGCCAACTTCCACTCTCCCCCAATCTTCCTATAGAAATGTTTAACCATAGCATGTCCATGTCCCTTGTTCTTCACAACCCTCATATCCAACGCCGTATATCTTTGATGCGCGGCTCTCAATTGATGATGGCCAACGACTTCATCGTCGGAGATTTTCTGCCATTTGGAGGCGCCGATGTGGTGTTGGGTGTGGACGAGGGGGTCGCCCACGAAGCCAATGTGCGACATAATGCCGACGAAATCTTCTGCAGGCATGGAATCCCATTTGTGGCCGTTGACGTCTGTGTAATCGACCTACGGGTAAATTGTGTCAGTTGGTGCATTTATATCCAGTCGTGCTGGAAGAGAGGTATCCTTCACCATGAGAGTTGGTGCAAGTATAGCGCGTAGCCTCACCCAATCCTTGTCGTCATAGCTGTCACCCCACTCGAACGTAATCTCCGAGAGGGTGAGGTAATCTGAGTCCCAAAACATCAGATGGGGAAATATTCCTCTCGAGGTGGAGAAAAGTCTCGATTTCATGTTGGATACAGTCAAAGTGCGGTGTCAGGAGATGGAGCAAAGCAGAGCTTGAGCACGCACCCTCGAATGAGATTCTTGACTGTCCTGTTGCTGTTTCGACCATCGACGGAGCTAGCTCCGCTGCTGTCGATGGCTCTTCCGCCCGCGGAGGCACCAACCAGCCCGTAACCGAAGTCTCTTGCCGCTGATCTTGTACGGAATCCGTCTCTTTATGTTGTGAGTAGTCTCGCGGTACTCCTACCGTGCTTTCTGCTGGTTGAGGGTCTACCATGGAAGAATCTGCGGTGACCATAGGGTTTCGTTGCATCGCCAGGTCTTCTGGTGCGAATCCTTTGGTGATACCTCTTTCCGCGGTTCGTATCCTTGGTGTAGGCGGCTCCGCTGCGGGTGTGTCTGTTGGGGAGGATCTTCTTGGAGGAGTCTGTGTTCCATGAGTGCTTGCTGCGGGTTCTTCTGTTTGCTGCGTTTCCGTCGACAGCGTGGTTTTTGAGGGCTCTTGTGGAATGGGTACAATCTCGCCATCTGGCATGAATGTATCTTCTTGATCCAGAACCTTGCTGCCACTGACAACGCTCCCTGTTGATGTTGCTGGGCTAGTATTGATGATCCCTGCCATACTTGTCGTTTCAAAATAAAGTTAGGCCCAGGATCACTAACAACAGCTAAGGAAACTGATACCAAGCCTGCCTCTTACATAGTAGCCCAACATGAACAACATCGACATGGATGAACTGGTATTCCCTCTCTGCCAAGCTCCCCTTGAAGCCTTGTCCGTTCATAATTGTCCCGCGCCAATAGTATGATTGGGCGCAAATTCTCCGAGATCCCTACTCCGAGTCGTCCCGCTCGGTGAGTGTCTTATATAGCGTGAGCGTAGTGCCTCTTCTAGCTTGCACACGCATCTCCCTATATCATCTTAGATGACGCGTTCAATAATTTTGAGTATTCTTTGCCTGCGCAATGTGCACCGAACGCGCCTCCGATTGATTTTGTTCGGGCAACGCCGATTCGGTCATCGAAAACTGCGTTTAGCATGTTTCTGGCAATCCTCCTGGGTGGGGGAAACTCTGAAACGTGCTTCTCGGTCGGTATAGACGTTATGCCGTCAACACGGGAACGTGGGTGTTGCCGTTCGGCTGTCAGCCTCACCGCGAGTGCGAGGCCCGAAGAGACAAGATATATGCGGCTACCCACTTTGCATTTTCCAGTGGATAATTTCTTTTATCGAAGATATAGACTTGCTGCTTCTTGTCTTGATACTTTAATCTCCTACTACGTCCGCAAAATCATAATCGTAAATATTACCAGCTCCAACCATTCCCAATTCGCTTTCAACACTCTGCAAAATGCCCGACTTGTCCACAAATGCTGTTGAAGCGCAAACTTCTAACAAACAGCCGTCGATGGAGCAGCCATCCACCTCAGTCGCACAGCCAGCTCTCGAGGCTCCAATGCCTCTCACTGAGCCACCATCCACCGAAGCACCCTCCAATCCCCCAATGGACGGAAAGCCCATCGACGAAATCCTCGTCGACGCACCCATGACAAACGACCACAGCACCAATGGTCACACCAACGGGCATACCAATGGCGAGGCAGCCTCAGACAAGATCCAGAACGTTCACACCGCCACTGGATACACCACAAACACCTATACATCCCAAGTCCCCACAAACCTCACTGGCAAAGTCGCCTTGGTGACCGGTGCTTCCCGCGGCATCGGTGCCGGCATCGCCCTCGAGCTCGGACGCCGTGGCGCTTCAGTCATTGTCAACTACGTCAAAGGTCTCGATGGCGCCAACGCAATGGTACAACAGATCGAGGAGATGGGCAGCAAAGCGTTCGCAATCCAAGCCGATGTTTCAAAAGTGGCCGAGATCACGAGACTGTTTGAGGAATCCAAAGCCCACTTTGGCAAGATCGACATTGTGTGCTCGAACTCGGGCATGGAAAGTTTCGACGCAACCGAGGAGATCACCGAGGAGCGTTTCGATCTCGTCTTTGGTTTGAACCTTCGTGCCCAATTCTTCGTTGGCCAACACGCCTACAAATACTGTGAGCCGAACAGCCGCTTGATCCTCATGTCATCGATTGCTGCAGGGTTGATTAGTGTGGGCAATCACGCCCTTTACTCCGGGTCCAAGTCCGCTGTGAATGGCATCACAAAGTCATTCGCCAAGGACTTTGGCAAAAAGGGTATGACTGTTAATGCGATTGCTCCTGGAGGAGTAAAGTCGGACATGTTCACGCAGGTTGCGTGGAAGTACATCCCTGGTGCAGATGGAACTTGGCCGGCTGAGAAGATTGAGAATATGATGGCGCAGCATTGTCCACTGGGCAGATGCGCGTTACCTGTTGACGTCGCGAGAGTTGTGGCGTTCTTGGCAAGCGAGGATGGTGGTTGGGTCAATGGTGAGTTGAAACTTTCCGCAGCCGATTTTAGCTGCTCTCTATGTGATTGCTTTGCCTACGCTAACCTGAGTAGGCCAAATCATAACAATTTCAGGCGGCTCGGGACAGTGAGGGCGTGAGATGAGAAGATTTTAACTAGGGTGAAGTATGCATGGTGTTCGGGGTGTCTATCGCTCCAAGAAATTTTTTTCTTCAGTGTACTCCGGTGTATATCAAGCTCCGTTGATTAAATCTTCACAGATGCCGAGATTAGAGATTACCTTATACCTAAGCTATAACGCTATCATAGTCATTTCAAGGCTCCCCCCTTGCGCATTTGCAAGAATTCAACAATGTAATGCAGGTTCTTGTCCAAATAAGCCGTCAGCGCATCATACACACTAGTTTCATCATCCTTCTCCGCTTGCTTCTCACGGAATCGTCGCGAATACACAGCTAGTATACTCTCCACCTTGCGCAATTCGAGTAACAGAATCTCTATCTCTAGCAACTGCCTATTCTCCCCAGTGACCGTGTATGCACCGAAGGCCAGCTGGGCCGTTGCGTGCATGCTAGTGCTTGGCCCAAACCTAAGTAAGCAGGCGGCCCTGTACAGTGACATCACCTTTCCGAAGATTGTAGCCAGCATCATTGTTGATATTGAACGTCCGCTCTTCGAGACACAACTGCCACACTCTAACATTGTGGAGCAGCTTTCCATTGCTTCTCGGTTTATGGTAAGGACGATGTCGAAAGGTGGGCCACCTTGTTGCGTGGATGACAAGAGGCATGAGTGGTTGTGAAGAGACTGGAGTACCTGAAGGCAGGCAGCGAAACAGTCGCATGTCTGTCCTCCTTCTGTAATCTGTCGACCCGGCTCTTGGTTCGAACTGGTGTTGGTGATGTTGCTACTCTTGTGGGATACAGGCGGAGGTGGCGGTGCGGATGGACGCGGCGTGGTCTGTGCGGGTGTGGCGCGACCCATCGGCAACATGTCAAGAGGACTTTGGAAAATGGGATTTCGAAGATAGGGGTTCTCTTTAGTAGTCCAAGCTGGACTGGAAGGAAAGTGGTCTGTACTGTTGAGACCGGGAGATGGAGGAGCTGTGGCGAAGTCTGGGTACGGATTTGGCCCAGATGAATGCATGAAATCCATAAAGTCGCCTTGATAGAATGGTGGCGTTGGAAGGAAGTCGGAGGTATCGAACTCGTCTCCTCCATCTGTCGCAGTCGAATTACCGTCCATGATCGGAACTGGTATAAGTGTAGTTTCTTGTAGCAAAGGTGATGTGGTGCCGCCTATGGGCCCTTTATTGGGGTCCAAAAGAGAACGATCCGCTTCGTCGAGAAGAGGGTACATCAGTCGAGTGAGGTATGTGGCTGAGGGCGGGAGGTTGCTCCTAGGTGTTCTTGGACTACCTGGTCCCTGACTTCTATCGTTCGCTTGCGCTGTTGAGGTGTTGATAGATTTGGTGATACCGTTGGAATTGCGATTTCTCTTCCCTGATCTCGAGGAAGGGCTGTAATTGCATGGCGCTCCATTGCCGAGGCAGCGTCCGCAGAGTGGTCTTGACTTACTGCACTTGACTTTGGCAATGAGGCAGCTGTCACAAGATTTTCGAAGCTTTGGAGTTTTGGGCGGTGTCGACGTTGACTCAATTTGGTCAGGCATGGTGAGGCAAATTTAGGAGTTACCTCCGCTCGCTTCGAAATCTTCTAGAAGGTTTTGAGTTGAAAGGGGCCACACGGTTGATATTCTAGGGGAAAGATGATCTACAGGGCTCGGACCCTCGTTAGCACCATGGGTGATCCCATAAGCGCACAGTGGTACTAGGTGGGTGGATTAGTATCGAGGAATACTATCTCAACATCTATGACGGACATAGAGATCGATATATGCGACTGCTCTTGGCATGGTGCAAAAGCCTTCATGGGGCAACAAGACAGAGTTGGAAAATGTACACGGTACTTGAAGGTCAGAAAGAGGGTAGCAGTATGTTCTGGGGAAGGAAAGAGGCAGGATAGGCTAATCGTATAGCTGAAAATCTCCGGAATGTCAGCTACTGGAGACCAAAATGGATCAGGACTACGAGTCTTGAAAACAGCTAAAGTTACCTAGAAAAGCGCCTATCTTTCTGCTTTGAATGTCTTGAAGGACGGTGAGGTCATGAAGGCCCAGGATTTGGGTCGAGATCAGGAAGAAATTTGAGGCTTGTTCGATTGTCGACATCCCACGCTGTAGCTGCAGCACAGTGGATCCAAGCAGGTCCAATGGAGGCTTGGACCCTTGCATAATCCACGGGCAAATCACACAATAGACAAGGAGTGGAAGGATGTGATTGGAAGATGCGGAAAGCAGCATTGTAGATACAACTATACGAATATAGGCATCCAAACAGATGTGCTCCAGTAGAGTTGGTGGGACGAGGGGTACCTCAGAGGGGAAGGAGTTCCAAGGAAGGATGAGCCGTAGGAGTCCGCTGTTTTCGCGCCTGTGAGAGCGAGTGGGGGCGAAAAGAAGGCTCCCCGTCTCCCGGGGCTCTGCCTTATTAGGCTCAAGTTCCGCTTAGTCATTGTTTTTGTTTAGCGTGTTATCTAATCCTCTGCGCTAATTCTTGCCTGCTGCAATCAAAAATAACACTATTGCGAGTCATGATGCCGGCAAATTCATCGCTGTCACCAAATCTTCCATATTCTTTCCCACCCCCCCCCCTAAATCTCTTACATCCAGATGCAGGTAATCGTATCAGAATACTGTTGCCACGTCCTCAGCCACGACAGGTATCCACAAAGCCAAATTGGGACGATGCTCTTGAATTCCAGCCATGTCTCCGGTTGCAGATTCCTGCATAATCGACTGTGTCGCGTATCTGATCCCTCGTTTTTTCTTCGCGATTGGGGCGCGAGACCTGTACGATCCCGGAAGCAGGTCTCGGTCAATACAATACATGACGATGCCTCTACTTCCCCAAATTCCCCCTTCGGCAACTCAACAAACGTTGAACGGTAAGGAGTAACGTCTATCACCGACAATTCAGCCTGAAATCGCGAACGTTACGTTGTCGGTTATGTTTTTGGCCCTCCCTGACCCGCTTAGTTCCGATAGACCTACAAATTTTGACCGTTGGCAAGAGTCTGGTCGTTTACTGCTTCTTCAGCAAGGGGCGAAAGTCACTTTGTCGGTAATACAGTCGTCGGTGATTCGAATAGGGATTCGATAGTGAATCCAATGTAGCCATGTATCTCTTTGAGGATAGCAGCTCGAACACCGAGGTGCTCGAAGCGGAGTGGCAAGCCAGCGGTTGGCTCTTGCTCAGGGCTGACAGTATCGATGATGCTCCACCATGGCTTCAGCCAAGGTCGAGGCTCTGAATTCTCAGCACGTGACAAGTAGTGGTGACCTGTGGAAGGGGAATAGCACGGCAATCACCCCTATCTAAAGGATGTTATAGACGCAAGGTGTGCGATGAAGGTCCGATCTCAGTATCCCCAGACTTACTGTACAGCATTCCGCAAAGATGGTTGAGATGCGACTCCTCCTATTTGGAGACCAGGCATTGGTCAACCGGGCTCACATTCAGAAGCAAATTGTGGAAAGCAGAGAGGACCCCTTTCTCAGCCTGTTCATCCAAAGGTCTAGCGATGCTCTGAGACACGAGATTGCCCAGCTGTCTCCTCTGGAGCGAAGAAACATCCCAGACTTCACCAACATCGCCGAACTAAATGATCGAACAAGCTTTGACGAGACCCACGAGGGCGTGCAAAATGCTCTGCTGTGCATCTCCCAGTTGGCACATTACATTCAGTAAGTTTTTGGAAATTGGATCTCGGAGTGATTTTCCTGACTTATTCTAGGTACTCCAGTGCTCTCCGGGGCCGATCTGATATCATCTCGGAGCTATGCGTTGTTGGCGTATCCGCCGGTCTGTTGGCCGCCGCTGCAGTGGCACTATCACCTGCGACTCCAGCTCTGATACCTCTTGGAGTCGAGGTTGTTCTCATTGCTTTCCGAATCGGTCTTCTCGCCAGGTCTACAGCAGCACATGTAGAGCTGTTGTCTGCAGACCATAGCAATCCAAGCTGGTCTTATGCTGTTCCTGGAATGATGGAGTCTCAAGCGAAAGCTGCTCTTGCCTCATTTCATGAGGAGAAGGTGATACCTTCAGTATTACCCAACCACGAAGACTTTTGCTGACTTGTTCCAAAGACCTTACCACAGTCCAATCACGCCTACATCAGCGCTTGCTCAGCTGATTATGTGACCATCAGTGGTCCACCAGCAACGTTAAGGCAACTCTTCGAAACATCCACTTCGATAACCTCCAAGTTTGTTAGAATGTCGGTCTACGGTCCTTACCATGCACCTCATTTGCACAAAGGAATCGACTTCAGCCAGTTTCTACGATCCACTGACCCCAAATTTTCCAAAATATTGAGCACTTACAAGCTCGCTCTACCTCTCGTATCATCAAGCAGTGGTGACTGCTTTGACGAGAATCTCAATGCACCCACAGTACTCGCAGCAGTCATCAAGGATATATTGAGTGAACCTCTTAAGCTGCAAGATATCGTCGCTGGATGCACAGATCTGGTGAATGCTTCCGAATGTCGGAAATGTGAGATTATTTCTCTTGGTCCGAATGACTCTGAGAGCATGTTAGCGAAAGCTCTGAACTCGGGGACCAGTGCTCAAGTGACTCTTCATATCAATTCAACGGCCGAGATATTATCCGAGGGATTGCTTGCTACCGGTGATGCGCCAAGAACATCAATAAGGCCAAAGCTCGCTATTGTCGGCATGGCAGGCAGGTTTCCCAACGCTGCCGATCATGAAAAGTTCTGGGACTTACTAGAAGCTGGATTGGATGTTCACCGAAGGGTATGAATATCCGAAAGCGCTGCGTTTATTTTTGAGATGACACTCATCTGTTCCCAGGTACCAAAAGATCGATTTAACATCGACACCCATTACGACCCCACAGGAAAGATCCGTAATACAAGCCATACACCGTACGGTAACTTCATCGACGAGCCTGGTCTCTTTGACCCACGCTTCTTCAATATGTCGCCTCGCGAGGCTACCCAGACGGACCCGATGCATCGACTAGGCTTGACAAGTGCATACGAAGCTTTGGAAATGGCAGGTTACGTGCCAAACAGGTCTCCATCTACAAAGCTTGAACGTATCGGAACTTTTTATGGCCAGACCAGTGACGACTGGAGAGAGATCAATGAAGCTCAAGATATCGATACCTATTTCATCACTGCTGGTGTGCGAGCGTTTGCGCCTGTAAGTTTTGCCGTCAACGTCATTGCCTTTTCACCTAATGACAAATGCACAAGGGGAGAATTAACTACTACTTCAAGTTCAGCGGTCCGAGTTTCAGTGTTGATACGGCCTGCTCCTCCAGCGCAGCGGCCTTGCAACTTGCGTGTACCTCTCTTTGGGCTGGCGATTGCGACACAGCTGTCACTGGCGGTCTTAACGTGATGACGAATTCTGACATTTTCGCTGGACTAAGCCGAGGACAATTTTTATCGAAGACAGGGAATTGCCAGACGTTCGACAATGACGCAGATGGATACTGCCGCGGTGACGGTATTGGCAGTCTGGTCATAAAGCGACTTGATGATGCCTTGGCTGACAATGATCGCATTTTGGGCGTTGTTCTCGAGACCGCCACCAACCACTCCGCGAACGCAATCTCAATTACACATCCCCATGCACCAACCCAGGAAGTCTTATTCAAGAAAGTTATGGATGATGCTGGGGTAGACCCTCACGATGTCAATTACGTCGAGATGCACGGCACTGGCACTCAGGCTGGCGACGGCACTGAGATGAAGTCCGTCACAAACATCTTTGCACCCGTCTCTCGTACAGGAGAACGAAAGAAACCACTCCATCTTGGCTCCGTCAAGTCCAATGTCGGCCATGGTGAGGCTGTGTCTGGCGTAACTGCTATGATCAAGTGTCTCCTCATGATGCAGAAGGATACTATTCCACCCCACTGCGGGATTAAGAAGACTATCAACCAAGGCTTTCCCCAAGACTTGAATGCACGCAATGTACACATCGCCTTCAAGCCAACGCCACTGGTGTCACGAGACAATTCGCCTCGAAGAATATTCATCAATAACTTCAGTGCTGCGGGCGGGAACACAGCACTGCTTCTAGAAGACGCGCCTTCGAGACCCGCTCCAAAATATGATGGGCGAGGCGACTGGGTCATTGCAGTCTCAGCCAAGTCGAAGTCTGCGCTTCGAAACAATGCCAAGAATATTGTCCACTACATCAAGAAGAATCCTAGTATCCGCCTTCCCGATCTATCATACACGACTACTGCTCGCCGCATCCAGCACAATTACCGCATTGCCATTAGCTGTGACAGCTTGAGCAAAGCCATGGATGCTTTGGCATCGAAGCTCGACGACGCAATTGAGCCAGTGTCTAGTGTCGCGCCGAGTGTTGCCTTCGCTTACACAGGACAAGGCTCGCACTATACTGCTTTGGGCAAGCAGCTCTATGATCTCTCCAAGCACTTCCGCGTTGACCTGCAAAGTTTCGACGCAATTGCTACTAACCTGGGTTTTCCGTCATTCCTCGCGTTGCTCGAGGGTGATGTCGAGGCTAAAGAGCTATCACCATTAGTGGTCCAAGTAGGGCTATGCTCCATCCAAATGGCCCTCACACGCTTGTGGGCCACTTGGGGCGTCAAGCCAGACGTCGTGATCGGTCATAGTCTAGGTGAATACGCTGCACTCAACGCGGCAGGGGTCATATCAGTCTCCGAGACGATCTACCTGGTTGGCGAGCGGGCCAAACTCCTACAGGAATCCTGCACCGCCAACTCGCATGCCATGCTTGCTACCAAGTCTTCAACTGCCCTGTTGCGGGAACACTTCTCAGAGTACCCAGGAGTCGAAGTTGCTTGCGTTAATGGTGCCAGGGGGACTGTTCTCGGTGGTACTGTCAGCGACATCGACAAAGTCGCTGAAAAGCTGACAGCGCAAGGCACGAAATGCACCAAGCTCAACGTGCAATATGCTTTCCACTCTTCTCAAGTCGATCCTATTCTTGTCGAGTTCGAGAGACTTGGCAAATCCGTCACCTTCCACAAACCACGGATTCCTGTCATCTCTCCACTCTTAGGCAGTGTCCTGAGCGAGAGTGATAGTATCGACGCGCATTATTTGGCTAGGCACGCTAGAGAGACTGTTGATTTTCTCGCAGGTATAGCGGCCGCTCAGCAATTAGGTCTTGTCAACGACCAGACTGTTTGGCTCGAGCTAGGCCCGAACCCCGTCTGCATGAGCTTTGTCAAGTCTGAGCTTGGCCGTGATATTGTGACTGCTTCTTCGATTCGTAAAGGCGTCGCTCCTTACAAGACTATATCCGAGAGCTTAGCAATTCTGCATACGGCTGGTCTATCAATAGATTGGAACGAATATCATCGCGACTTCCTTGAATGTGTGCAGATGCTGGATCTACCTGCGTACGCCTTCGACAACAAGAACTACTGGATCCAGTATACTGGAGATTGGAATTTGCACAAGGGACAGGTTATCGGTCTTGCCGCATTACCAGAAGCAGAGGTGCCCAAGCTGTCGACAACAACAGTTCACAAAGTTGTTTCCGAAGTCGTGGAAGTCAACAAAGCAACAGTGGTCATTGAGTCCGACATCTCTCGCCCGGACCTGCTTGCAGCTATCAGTGGCCATGTTGTCAATGGAACGGCACTATGTCCGTCATCAATCTACGGAGATATGGCAATGACAATTGCAGAGCATTTATACAAACTTCTCCGGCCAGAGACAGAGACTGTCCATATGAACGTCTGTCACATGGAAGTCTTCAAGCCTTTTATCGCCAACGACGAGGGTGGAAAGGGCCAAACACTGCGTTTGACAGCCACCACGCCCGACATTGGTACTGGCAGGGCGAACCTCGTCTTCAGCAGTGGATCTGGCAAAGCCGAGACGCAGCATGCCAAATGCCACGTTGACTATGGATCTGGCGCCATGTGGCTAGCCGAGTGGCAGCGAAGCGCATACCTTCTCAACGGCCGTATCGATGGGCTCAAGAAATCTGCCAACTTTGGTAAGGCTCATCGCATGCTTCGAGGGATGGCTTACAAGCTGTTCGGCGCCTTTGTGGAATACGATTCGAAATACAGGGGAATGGAAGAGGTAATCTTGGACAGCCCGGAACTAGAGGCAACCGCCTCCATCACCTTCCAGACTACCGAAGCCGATGGAAACTTCGTCTGCAGTCCCTATTGGATCGACAGTGTCTGCCATTTGGCCGGTTTCATAGTCAACGCCAATGATGCAGTGGACTCAAGCAAACAGGTCTACGTCTCGCATGGATGGGAATCGATGCGTTTCGCAGAGCCGCTGAAGGCTGACAAGACCTACCGCTCGTATGTGAAGATGCAACCGCTTCCTGGTAACATGGTTGCTGGTGACGTATACATTCTCGATGGAGATAGGGTGATTGGAATGTGTGGAGCTTTAAAGTTCCAGTGCATACCGCGAACGCTTCTCAACACCTTCCTCCCACCCAAAGGACTAGCAATTCAGAAGGCCCTTCCGGCCTCTCGAACACCTCCAAAGGCTATTAGCCCTAAGCCAACGAAAACGGCAGCTCGGAAAGCCACTCCAAGCCTCGGTGCAGGTCCCAATGTCACCATCAAAGTCTTGAACATCATTGCATCAGAAGTAGGGATAGATGTCTCGGAGCTCGCTGACGGCATTGATTTTGCAAATATGGGTGTCGACTCTCTGATGTCACTGTCTATCAGCGGAAGGATACGTGAGGATTTGGAGATTGACGCACCCTCATCGCTGTTCGTCGACTACCCTACTGTTGGAGGGTTGAAAGGCCATCTCCGACAGTACGACTCTAAAATTATGCCTGCTGAGTCTGAGTATGACTCTGGCTCTACAACGCCATCCTTGGATTCGGATGACAGCTCCTCAAATGATGGATGCATTGGAACACCGTTGTCGCCTCCTGGATCTCCAGGTGAACCTTCAGATGCGGACTCTCTCTCTATGATAATCCGTCAGACCATCTCTGAGGAGATGGGCGTGGATGTTCAAGAGCTTTCGGCAGCTGATAATCTTAGTGCCCTGGGAATGGACTCTCTCATGAGTCTCTCTATCCTCGGCATGCTCCGCGAGAAGGCGGGCCTTTCACTGCCAGCTGACTTCCTCGTTGACAACCAAACCATCAAAGCCATCGAAACAGCTCTCCACATAGGCCCACCAGCACCGAAACCCAAGGCACGGCCACAGCCTAAGGCCATCTCCACATCACTACCGACAAAAAGATCCACACCTATACGCGTACCTAGTTCCGTCGTCCGTGGTGCCCTTCCCAAGAGAGCTACTCCCCCTGAACGGTTCGCTAGTTCCGTGCTCCTACAAGGTAGCCCCAAGTCTGCCGAGAAGACCTTCTGGCTGGTCCCCGACGGCGGCGGCGCCCCGACTTCATACATTTTCATGGGCGATCTTTCTCCCAAAGTAGCCGTCTGGGGCCTCACCTCGCCCTTCGTCAAAACCCCTGAAGAATTCATCATCGGTGTCGTTGGCATCGCGACCAAATACATCCAGGAGATTAAGCGACGCCAACCCAAAGGACCCTATCACATCGGTGGCTGGTCAGCTGGAGGTGTCATCTCATTCGAGACCGCGCGTCAACTCATAGAAGCTGGTGACATTGTGGAAACGCTCATCTTCATCGACACACCCTGTCCTCTCATCATCGAGCCCCTTCCCGGCACTCTCCATCGCTTTTTTGGCTCCATCGGTCTCCTAGGCGAGGGTGACGGCGCCATTGACAAACTTCCCCCTTGGCTTCTACCTCACTTCGCCGCCTCGGTGCACGCGCTTTCCACCTACGATGCTCAACCCATCGATCCCGCCAAATGTCCTAAAGTCTGGGCTATGTGGTGTGAAGATGGTGTCTGCAAGGAGCCCGAAGACCCAAAGCCCGATCCCTATCCATACGGGCATGCACAGTGGCTGCTAGAGAACAGGACAGATTTTGGACCGAACCTGTGGGATGAGTTCTTGGACTTGGCAAAGATCAATACGAGGCAGATGCCTGGGAATCACTTTTCGATGATGAAGGCGCCGTTTGTAGATAGGCTGACTGAATTTTTGAGAGAGGCACTAGTGTGAGGATGCAATGGACGACAGGAAGAAAGATGGTTTGGGGAGAAATTTTACAAAAACGCGTCTACTTGATAGACCTTGGTTGATGGTTTGCTCAGTGCGATTTGATCTTCATCTCTTATAGAACGTGTACAGATTGCCTTTGCTTTGCGTACTTTCAGCACGCTTTAGTTGATAGTAATTCATAATACTGCCCAAAGTTCGATCGCAATTACTTACGATTTGAGTAGCATGCTGGAGAAATCAAGAAACCGCCGCTGATCCAGAGAACATCTTACTTTCAAGATTTAATGCCCCGAAGTAGGGTAAAATTGCAAGCTCTTTGATCTACTTGGACGCATTCACATGACTAACTACTATCAAAGTTTGGGACTAGTCAGTATATACATGAAGCGAAGAGGATGCACGTTCTCGGACAAACACCCTTTTCAGATCCGTCACATCTTCTTGACCGCCGGCGGCATAATTCCATTACTATGCCTATGCCAAATACAGCAAGAGTATTGTAGGCAGTCATAAGGGAGTCTGAGGAGTTGAGGATTCCCCATGATAGACGACATTCGATCCTGGATCGCTATCCTCGGTTCCACTGCCTACACCAAGTCTATGTGGACATATCGATGCTAGCTGAGAATTCCTCTCTTGTACACATTTCAAGCACAAGCCAGGCGTGGCTTCGATCTCCCTCATCTTCGAGTCAAAGTCATCACGGTGTTGATATCGCGGTTCGGGGTTGACGCCGGTGGGTAGGTGAGCGGACTTCGCAAGATACTCGTCAAAGAAAGTATCCTCAGAGCCTTGGTGGGCCGGGTGATTGTATTGTTCCTGCTGCTTTCGATTGAGGCTGGATCCATCGTCATACGAAAACCTCTGCGCGGGAATACGCATAGGGATCATCCGCTGGAGGATACCTTCGATCGATACCTGAAAGATATCCAGTGGCAATAGCTTTGCACTCTGATAAGGCCGATACACAGCTGTGTTGGGTTTATGACCTAAAGAGGTATATTCCAATCCATTGAGCTCATGCTGTATCGCAGTGCGTATGCACGTCCGGCTTTCTTCCAGCAAAACTACACGGGCCACGTTAGTTACCAGAAGCAGAATTTTCGGGATAGTTGGCTTACGAAAAGTCCTCCAAGGAATCGTGTCCGCATATTCTTGATCTGTGAGATGTAGGTAAGAGTTCCCGTAGCGAAAGATCAGAGCTCGAGTGAATATCTCGAATCCTTCAGCGTGATCAAGCAAATAGGCCGACGCCATGAGGAATCCAAGGTCTTCATTATTGAGAAGGTCTTTGGGATCTGGTCTTAGCCAATGATCGAAAGCACCTTCAAGTGCCACTAAGCAGTCATATTTGTCGCCCAAACGAGCGACAAGGAACACTTCTCGGGGATCCAATTGTTTCGGCACATAATCATTTTGACGGTGTATTATCAGACAAATGAGGGTCATAGCTCGTGCATCATCATCTGGAAAGGCTATCTCCTTGGGAGATGTTTGGTTCGGGAGTTGGCCTGGCACATTCAGGAGTTATTTTTCTTCTCCATCACGGGAAAGTAAGTGTTATTAGATGGTGTGTAGTAAAATATGTTTTGGGAGTAGATTTGGCATAACCCTACTCCAAAACCATGCCTCGAGACTTGAGGAAAAATACAACACAGGATTTCAACCATCGAAAATTGACATTACCTTCCTTGAAATGAGGTCCAAACATCGCGCTGAACACCTTAGATGCCGTGGTAAGGAACAGCGAATGTACTCGCAGCTTTGAGATTTGGGAGCGAGATGGGCCCACTACTAGTATCACGTCGCCATCGGGAGCAATATTGATGGATTGCTGGAGGAGGGATTGATTTGGCTCCATGGCGAGCCAGAACATTCAGTTAGGTGATGAAGAGTTGACGAGCTTGAGAGAACAACTATAATGTTTACAATCTGCCTCTCTCGTAACAACGTTCTAGACTAGTCGCTTCAAGAGGGACCTGTGCAGTGAAGAAAGTTTAAATTGTAGCCTGGAGTGACACAAGCTGTCAAGAAGGGGGGTAATCACATGTTAGACCTTGACTAGACTAGCGCATTGGGTGGGCACGTTCCAAGCCTCGCTCCTCGATCATACGTGCAGCCTCTTCAAAATGATATTTTCACATCACTCAAGATTATCATCTTTGAAGTACAATATTCGTCGTAGCGGCCCTTCGATTATAGCGTCCCCCCCCCCATGGCGAGACTTATTGGGCCCAGCGGGCAATCGGCCTCAATGGAAGAATGTGAACTCTCAGGTCACCACAGTCCTGAACCTAACCTTTCAAATGATCAAAGCTTTGAGAAAGTTTCATTTTCCAGCAAGAAGGTTTTGAGCAACTCATTGGCTTGATGCCACGTTGTTTGGTTGTGAGGTAGCTGGACATCGCTCATAGAGGAACGCCTTCCGCGCCCTTGGTTCCTCCCACTATCCCAAGTCTCATTTGCCTACTGCCATTGCTCCCTTCGCCAACACCGCCAAGACGAACCCCCAATTGTTTGAGGATTCTGACCCTCTCCATCCCGTCAGGGTTGACTGCTCCACGTGGTAGATCGAAATACGGCGACTCTCGCGTTGAAGGCGAGACGTAGCCAAATTAGTCAGGCCAGATTCTCTTGCTGTCGGCGTAAAAGCCTACTATTGCAGCACAAGACATTGCGAATGTTGCAATAATGGAAGCTCAGATCCGGGGTACGGAGCAGACGTAGACATCTTCAGCATTTCCGTTGTTGCAATGACTGCGACGGTTTTGAGTCCTGCTGCAAAAGCTGCACTAAAATCCGCAGCTGTACGCACGAGTGGTACGTCTTGATGGGTCTGAAAGAAATCGCCGTCGTCAGAGTTGAGACTGTCGTCGCCATAATTCGAAGTATTGAGATGTCTCTCGTGATATACCGAGTTGCGTTTTCCATACTAGCATGAAAGATAATTTGGGCGAAGCGTATAGAAAAAGTGTCCAAAGGAAGAGAATAGTCAAGGCTGGGCACTAAGTCTTCGCTGACGGTTGGATCAGGAAACATGTATCTCAGAGTCTTATCATCCGTTTCATCCGTTTCATCCAAGGGGTTCGACGGAGGATTTGCGTTTGGGAGAAGGCTAGAAAACGCTTGAACAGTTCTTTGAGAGCTCAAGAGCGTGATCTCCGATCCAGAATGCGGCAAACTGAATAGGCTTTGTGCAGACACTTGGCAATTCTGGGTGGTGTTGATCACCTCACACGTAATATTCGATTCGACATAGGTTTGGGCAGGCGTGGAAAGAACCAATATAAGAGTTGTGTCTGGTATTTTGCAGAAGTAGACTTCCCGAAGGATAGTGCTTCGTCGATAGATTTGCGGGCAAAACATCTGAGCTGGAACTTTGATAGGGTCCGATCGTAGGTCCGTCATTCTCAGCCGTGAGGTCAATGCCTTTGTGCCCTGTTCAAGATTGTTGAGTGGGTATACCCACTAGATATGTGTTTTGTAGTTCCAAGGAGTACCTATCCCATGGTTCGGCAGGGGCCTCGTTCAGAGTTAGGGTTAGGTCAACGAGGCCGAGGGTCGCCGAACCATGGGATAGAGAGGGAGCCCTGCTGTGGTCGCTGTAACTGAATGCATGGACATGAGACTGAGAGACTTATCAATGGCACATGACATTTGATTGCTGATATTTCCCCGACTAAGGCAGGGACCATTGTCAGAGTTCATACCATTCCCAAGGTCATCGGCATTGGAGCTGGTGCAGAAGTGCTTTGGTTGCAGGCCAGATATAGATAAGTCGATTGGAGCAAAAGACTGGTATTCCCTTCCGCGACACCTGATACTGGGATCCCAAACAGCGACGTATATGTTGGTGTGTAGTTGCTTTGAGGTATTTGCCGCCATTCGTCGCTGGTGGTGCTGATTTTCGAGACAGAATCATACCTTGGGATTTTGATATTACCCATAAATCTATCGGACCGGTCCTCGCCGCTGGTGGCGCAAGCAGCGAGGCCGAGTTTATGACTGAGAGTTCATTATACCAGGTCTCCCAGAAGATGTTATAGCCGGCAAAATTAGGCGCTCTTGTGTTAGTGTAAGAGACATTTAGCACCGTAGGATGATCCAAGGTAGACAGAATCTTTAGTATAGCTTGACCGCCAATTGGTGAAAAGAGCCAGATGGCAAAGAGTCCTATTCCAGTAAAGTTGGAGGACCGGAGTCGCAATTGTGTTGATAATGTAGCACCGAGCAACAGGCTGCCCAGAAATTGTTCTAGCAGACCAAAGGCGGTATCTGCCATTTTCAGTCCTGCCGCTCCTGGAAAATGGCTGCGAAGCAAAAAGGACACATAGCCAAAGCCTGCCTCCAGTCAGCCAAGTCTTATGTAGCATGAATACTAGTTTAGTGATGTCCTCGAGACGAGTGAGTTTGTCGAAGAACATCTTGCGCCCGTTCCGGCTTACCAGAAAGGCTGCCAGGGCTGCGAATGGCATAGGCAGAGGACCATGATAGCGTGGACAACAAATTGCTGTTACTTGTCCCCGCGGCCCTTCTTCAATGCCTGAGGATCTGGACCACACGCAGCTTCTACATGATGCGGCGAGCTACTTCCGTCTTGTTTCATCGTACTTGCTGCGTCAAAGGCTCTGTCGCTTATTGCTGCTTTCGAAAATGAAAGCAGATCTACCTCGGAGCCATATCTATTCATCTTTTGTGGCGCCTCCGCTGTGTCTCTGAGCTTGATCCCTTTCTTCTGGGTTTTAGATGGCCGAAGTCGGCCGCTCTGCTATCCCATTGAAGTTGATCGACTATTGTAAGACGTCTTCGTTCTATAGCAGGGAATTAAGTGCAACAGTATAGCAGCAGTCTGGCAACCATACGTATTCTAGGCAGAAAACAGAGCGGGCATTCATGGAAAAATACTCTTGAGCCGTACAGCGGTGAGTGACTTTTGATGGCGTAAAATAGAAATCATAGACGCATGCATTCACCCGAACTCTTTGGTGGATTCATCTTCAGCGTGCCGATCCTTGAGCCACTTTTGCCCAGAATCTAGTGGGCGATTTGCTCTCAAGCCTATTCAGGCGCATGTCCTTTACTCGTGGAAGGGGCCAAGGGCATGCTTGCCATGAAACTAGAACATTCTCTAGCTGCATCTTGATCTAATCGCCGCCAGTCAACCAACCTTCATGAAGAGTGGTTCTAGAACCTTGGGTAGCGACATGTAGAGACACTGACAAGCGTGAAAGACGGCAAAATTCCGAGCAAATCCATTGTCTCAGGGAAAAAGCATTGCTCCTTCTTGATTTAGCTAAAGCACTAACGAGCGGGTCGAAAGATATCATAAGAATTTTTCTCTGCCTCACGGTGTGATCAGCTCTTCGCGGTTTTTCCATCGGTGCGGCTTCTAGCAACAAGAATTAATCATAATCTAGACACGTTCGCCTCAACGATCGACTCGAAGTACGGTTCATACGAAGAGGGTCATCCTCGATCAGCCAACCACATTGTTTCAGGACAGTTCCCAGCCGACGGTACTCTTGACGATATGTCCTGTTATTAGATTGAGAGAGTAACCTATCGCGAGAGCAGCAAGAGCATCAGGGCATCGACCCATCAGGTAAATGGTAAGGCCCATTAACTTGGAACCGTGAGAAAATCGACGGACTCCCGAGGAACACTTGGATCTCGACTCGGATTTGTTAAAAAGTAACCTACAACATCGAATTAAGACCCAAAGATGTCCGGATTTGACTCTGCCACGCGTGGAAATAGATTGCCTGGGATTTGCGAATTTCCATTACAATACAAAGCGAGGTTGGGCTGGTCAAGCCTAATTGTGAAAGGTATCTCGCTGTTACACTGTACGGAGACCACTTGAGGAGTAGATAACAGTCTTGCCAAAACAGATGATCTCGAAAATCGTGTCTGATACATGAGGTCCGTTGTAGATCGCATAGAATTTGTCCCCCGAAACGGCCCCCAAAAACAAGTTTTGAGCCCCCGACAAGAGCCCCGCGTCTGACACCGATCGGCAGCGCCAAAAACGTCACTGGTCACCTGCCTGTCGTGCCTTTTTGCCTGCCTGCCCATAAGGTGTAACGAAGACATTTGCTCCACATTTCACAGGCAATCCAAACATCGAAATCACCAACACAAAACAATAAAGAAGCGAAGATGTCTGACCAAAAGGAAGAAATTCACGTTCAACAGCCCGAGGACTCAGGTGACGCGCCCCAAGAAGTCAGCGACGCAGCAGCCCCAGCTGCAGAAGCTGAAGAGAAGAAAGGTGGATTCGGTATCCCCCATCCCTCCCTTCCCCACTACCTTCCCAACTAACACCCTCTCTCCCACCCGCAGGCTCCATCCTCTCCGCCCCCAGTAACTTCGGCAACAGCGCGGGCGACAAAATCCAAGGCACCCTCGGCAAAGTCGGGCAACCCGTAGGAAAAGGGCTGGGATACGTCGCCGCGCCTGTAGGAGGGATAGTGGAGCCGCTGGTGGGGGGACTATTCAAGGCACCGCAGACGTTTGGGCAGGCGAGTGATATGGAAAAGGAGACTGATGCTCATAATGCGGAGATGGATAGGCCGATTGGAGGCGAGGAGCAGACCGGGAGTAATCCGCTGGGGTTGAATCAGGGAGGGCCGAAGGAGTAGAGGGTGGGTAGGGGATGATGTTATGCAGGGATGACACGGTTTTCTGGATCACGAGAGCTGTTTGATCGAATAAGACAAATGGGTGGGGGCAAGGGTTCTGCAATATGTTGCTATGCGGTTCTAAGAGACATTAGAGGTGCGATATAATTTAAATTACCACGCAAAGGCCAGTGCTCCCTCCCGATTTCAGTAAAGTCAAGCGTCGAAGGTCTCCAGCCCATTCAACGCGCTCTCAGGGATAGCACCTGGCCAAAACTTGCCGTACCTTTAGTAACCGATCGGCTGAAAAGATGTGAGTGCAATATTTACAGGTTGATGTTCGCGATATATTATATATAACATCTGCAGAAGCGTTGCTGGCCTTATGTACCGCACTAGCGTAGCAGTGCTATCCTTATGAATACACGGAGAGGCGTATAAACGGGTGTCTGCTCCGAACAAGCATAGGTCATAGTCTACCCAGACTCAGAGACTCTTCAAACAACGAAAGCCGACTGTGTGTTGTCTCTTCTGTGTAAGCACTGCTCTCCTTAATCCCTTTCATCGGTAATACCGAGCCCTGATCATAAGACGAAAAACTAACGACGATTGCAATGTCGCCGGCATAAGTACAACATCGCGTATGTTGAGCTTGTTCTCGGACTGTCGCTGGTCAGAACCAAAGGGCGAGCCCCCGTTATAGCGTTTGTAGTCTTCCCACATGGTGCGGCTGAGGAGAGGTCGAAGGTGCGATCTGATGATAATGCAGGGGCGTAAAACTCACGTTAGGCCCTAGAATATGATTCCCCAATGCAAGTACATAGGAGAAGAGCAGGATGTCTGGCTTCAAACCTACAGAGAGACATCAGATGCTTGACCACGGCCTAAGCAAAGTGCTTAGAAGACCACGTGGTATATAAATTTTTCGTTAGGACGAAGCGCCGTGATCCTAACGATTTGTTTGCGATTCTGATAGTTTGCTACAGCTCGTTTGAAAAGAGACTCCAACTGTTCCGAACCAAAGCTTTAAATGTTGCATGCAGGGGAAAAAATGCTAGCTTGTGTGGTACAAGCCCAAGTAAGACTGAAGCTCACTTAGAGAGACGAAGCGACTCGAACCGTCTGAGATCTGACTTACAGCTTTTGAAATAGTACTATCAACAGCTGGAGCGTCTAGTGGCTATCTCGCCCAGGCCTTCAGTATTAGAAACCTCGAGATTGTTGCACTTTTGGCTAATCCAGCCGAGCCACTCACGTACGAGAGCAAGCTCGCCAGTCGTAAAATCAAAAAGAGCGCCCTCAAAATTCACATTGCGTTTCCTTATGGCGTCGTATACGATTCTTTCTCGCCTCTTCTCTTTGTCGGTCCGAGAACAAAATGGCTTTCTCAACCCCTTCCATACTCTCGGTCATCCATTCTCCACTCGCTTTGTCCTCGACTTGCTGTACTCTAAAAACAGACCACTCCTTTACCGATTCGTCCATATGAATCTTAAAGGTCAGCACGCGCGAAGCAACCGAAGGGCACGACCACCAAGGTACCTACCCATCCACAGCCAGGACGATGACACAGCCTTCTTTCAGCCAAATTGGCAGTGAAAAGCTCTCTCCAATCAAATTCCACATTGCCTTCATCATTGACCCGCATCTCGATATTTCCATATTGAGTGTGCATGCACATTTGCATAAAACAATACTGCCAATCAGGCTTTGGGCCATCAACAAAGTAAGACTTGAGGAGATCTCCGCCATTCTGGTTCTTTGCGTGGAAAATTGCTTTAGTGCCATCGTCTGAGATGCGATTGAATCTTGTCTCGAAGCATCTGGCTACGCGGAAGTCCCAATGCGAAGGAGTTTCGTGGCAAGTGACGGCTTCCACACGGAGTTTGTTGTTGTGAAGGAAGTAGCGGACGAAAAAGGTTTCAACTGCGTATTTGAAGTGTTTGGAAACGAGGCGGCAGTGATTCCAAAGGTACATCTGATCTCTATGTTGCGCACGCCCTGCGAGATTCTCGATGACAATCCTCCATATCTCTGCGGGTACTTCGTTTATGTGAGACGTGACTGTCTCGGACATCTTGTTTGTAGTCAATTATGGTCAACGGTATAATGATTTTATTTTGACGTCTTCACATATAATCTCCATCGTACAGTGAGAGTTGACGCTCGACTTTTATGATTTCATCGGACAAAGTCGTGGAAACGAGGTTCTAGGCAGCAAAGCGGCAGGGTCGCTCAGGCTAAAATGCGGGTGTTCCTGGCCGAGGCCGCCTAACAAATTCCAAGGCGACACTCCCACGTCATGATCAAAATAGTTGTCAATGGGGACGGATAGGGATAGACCCCATTTTACTAAAGACAGACCCCCTTATCCATAGACCCCTCCCTATATAGGCTTAGTTCAGCCCTAGCCCTATAATTTATACTTAGCGATCTGAAGTCCTCTTGATGCTTCTTCTCCAATTTCTCGACCCTAACATTATATTATTTATTAATAAACAAGCCAAATTGACCGACGTCCTACCTATAGTATACTCTTATGGTATATGATTAGCCTATAGGACGTGTATATAGTGGTTTTATTAATATTCGAGTACTACCTCGCCGTCGCCAAGCAGTTGCTCTCGGCTTAATAGGAGGATTTTTCCTATTCTATTTTATTCTACCTTACCCGAACTTGCAGGCTAAATTCAGGCCTAATCTATACTAAATAGATAATAATATCGCTATTTATTTTATAGCTATATTCTATGCTCTTTCTGGGCTTTAGTTTTTATTATTTATAGTATAAATACCGTTTACTCGGGGTACGGAGAAGGCTTCAAGGGATCGGGTTAGCGACGGCGAGTAGGGTAACGGTAAAGGTACCTAGTACGGCAGATACGTTACCGATGACGGCGATGACGATGGCGTCAAGTATTGGCGACGACGAGGTAGTTATTGTTGATATCTATGGGCTCTATGGAATGGGTCTACCGTTAGTAAAGTGGGGTCTATCCCTATCCGTCCCCGTTGTCAATGAGGGGGGGGCCCTAAGCAAGACACCAAGCGAGCCCCTAAAGGGCCCCCAAGTGTGGTTTTAGGCGCTGGCAGGGGGATCTCGTGGGGCGGCTTCGGGGTAGCTCCAGGGCCCTCCTTGCTTGATCATGACGTGACTCCTAGATCGGACATCGAGTAACAACTCACAGCACTTATTAATACCTACACCTAGCATTGATGGCTCCGGTAGGCCCCGCTGCCCCCGACGCTCCTGTTACAATTGGGTATGCTGGACTCAAACCCACACTACGAACCCTCTGCACTGGCAGAGGCATCCTTTGCCCTCTCGTCAAATCACAGCACACAGTCTCATTAGGCGCCGTCAACGCATTGTTACAAAAGCCCAGTTCAGGATCAAGGCTTAGAGGTAGCGGCGTCGCTAACGGTACGTCGAAGACGACGTCCACGGTGGCCTCTGCGTCGGGTATGATAGGCTTAGCAGTGGAAGTCGAGTCGGCTGGGACCTCTAGGAGGGTTGCGAAGGTTGTCGTGGGGGATGTTCATATTGGGCCACCAGGTGCAATCCGCTACATTGGCTGTAAAAGATGGAGGTCAGCTGAGGTGTGCTGAGTGAATGGCAAATGATTGCGGAGGTAATGAAACGCATTCGGAAAAGACCAGGATGTCGGCAGAGGCGTCTCTGAAGCACTCACCTGAATAGTAAATCGCGTAGTTTGGAGCATTCAACAGCGCATCAGCTGGTGCAAGATTTGAGGCACTACAGATCTTATACTGCTCTTGATATCCATCCTGCTACTTCAGCCCAGTATGCACACTATTCACATAAGCGAGCTCGTGTACAAGGACGCCCTGCTTGTTGACGCCAAGGGTGCTATCGTTCGGCGTTAAAATGTTCAGCTTCACTCGAGGGGATTGGTAGATAGATGATTGTTCCTGAAGCAGCCAAAATAGCGGGCAAAGAATGATGAGATTACTGGGTCTTCCAGCTGCCGTACCCGCCAATTCTGCCCTGACAGTCTCTCAGCAGACTAGCAGTCTCTGGGTATTGTGGCTGAAGGCAGACTATCGTTATATAGCCCAGTGGGACTATTGAATGGCCTTCCACAGGTGGGACCGGAACGGGGCTGCCGGCCGCTCTACTGCAAAAAATGTTTTGTACAGATGTCTTATTATCATTGTTCTGGAAGAAAGTGGCGTAGACATGCCTTGAAGATGTACCAGGTGCAGCATCCGCAATCACGCCTTGCAAATTGATGTATATTTGCGGCAGCAGAGCCTAGAGTTTTGCAGCATAGCTATTGGGGTATTCGGAACCGCAGTTGCGAAAAACGTAGTTGCCACTTCGTGCAATGTCAAGGGGTTAAGAGGAAGAAGCTTGAGAGAAGATTAGTTGTATAAATTGGAGAGCCGAAAGCCAGTATGAAACTCACGACGAAACCATTGTCGCACAGTCTCGTGTAGTCAACTGACCAAGAGATTGTCCATTCCTTTTGCATGAGACCGTGGGAATCAGCCAGAATCTTTCGACTCTTAGGAGTATGGCAAAGTGGTCGGAGAAATAAATTGGATGCAATTATACTCGCAAACGTCAATAGGCTCGAAACAGAGATTATTGGCGCAAGCGACAGCTCGGCCTCCACTGCCTACGTAAGACCTTTTTCTTACTATCGTCAATTGGAATTTTCCGCAAGCACATGTATATCACCGTTATCATCATGGTGATGTCCTCCTGCACTCCCGTTTTCCAAAAGCAAGACTACCCCCGCGCCATTGTACCGTCAAGTAGTACTTGAGACACGTACTCTAAGATATCAATCCTATCCTATTAGCAGGCTAATTAGCAGGATAATCGGCAGTCTTTAGTGCCAGCACACACAAAATGCGGTGGGATGAGTTACCGAAGAAGGCTCTCTGACCTATCATTGAGGTACTAATTACTTGACCAAGATCCAGCTTAAGCGTTCAACGTTCGAGTGTTCGCTTCTGTTACACCTGACTCTTAAGATGTTCTGGCTCGGTGGCTCTCGCAACCGCCACCTCCCCGAATATCCCAATAAACGATCACTGTATAGGAACAAAAACACCTACCTAGGCTCAACCTGAATCTTGATCAAGTACTCAATCACTCAAGAATAAGGCAAGACCCCCGCTTTGCGGCTTCAATCGAAGGCGTCCTGGGTCAAGGTCGCTGCAGTGGCAATCGAGGCTGCCACTCGTTTCGATCTTAAGCGGGGAGGCCGGGTTTCAGCGGGCCATCCGACACATCAAAAGACGGGGAAGATAGAACAGTTTGGTTGTTTGCTGGCACATGTTTACGCTAGAGCTCCCTAGCAAACAAGCATGGCGTTGTTAGCAGAAGCTCATCGTCAAAAGACGAGGCCTCCATATTTGTCTTGAGAGCCTTTCAAGGTCAATAATGCCACAAGCGAGGTGGCTCTGTAAGACGCCAGCGACACGGCTAATTTAAAGGACCTCGACAGAACTCAGTGCCACTTGTGTAGGGATATTCGACAGGACATACCAAGTTGCTATCCGAGTATCATGCGAGTGCGTGAACCACACACCTTAAATTAAACCACCGATATCGTTGTAAGGACATGTTGGGTGCCCGAATTCTTTTTCGTAGCCCTGAATCTTTCCCAAGGAAGTGTCTTCACAAACAACGCACGGGTAACACTCATCTTCGTGTGCTTCTTTTGCCCTAATTCTCGATTAACCATCAACATGGTTCAAAGCTTCGATCAAATCTATAATAGGAGGCATCACTCCATAATGAGGGTCCTCCCATGACCAGTCAGTGAATTCTAAGTCAATTCGATCCGACGGTAGACGGAGGAACTTGTTCAGCCAAGGGGCTTGTGGCGTATACTCCTTGCTATCTTTCCCATCCTCAGCTTTCAGATGCATGAGGTCAAAGCCTAGTGTGAGCACACGCAGCGCCAACTGGGGTAGTGTTCTGTAAAGAAATACATTTTCCGAGTCGTTATATGCGCGGAGTCTGAGATTGAACTCGTCAGAGCGATGTTCGAATAAGCCGTAGCATCCAAAGGTTCCACGATGAGGCTACAATTCTATGACAAAAACGTTTGTGACGCACTTGCGTGTTGAAGATAAGAGAGAGTTGATGAAGTGATTGGCAGTAGAAAAGTCTGCACGACTACTATAGAACCCAAATCGGTTTCGACCATAGAATAGCGGAGCGGCCAATACTAGCCAACGTATAGTTCATCACCGGATACCCGACCCCGAAGACCCTTGGCTTTTGCGAACCAGATCATGGCAGTTTAGTTCCTAGCCGGAGAAGCCAGTGAATGTGGGGTTGTTTCTGCTAGCTTGTGATGGTCCGACAACACAGTAAAGGGTCAGAGAATTCCTGCATAGGTTTCGATCTGGGATTTTGACTCTGGATACGTAGCGAAGATAGCAGTACCAATCATGCGGCGTCACCCTCGGTCCACATGGCTTGCACTTGCAAGCCCAATATGTGACAATCTTAGGCGCCAAGGTAGTTTAACTGGCCACAGAGCAAAAATTGGCTCTAAAAGTCATTTCAAAGGTTCGAAAGTGTAGACCACGATTCAATTTGGAGGCGCTCCGTAGCTCTTCAACACGTGAGTTGCGTGGTCTTCGGGCTCCAAGACCGGTCACTTCCAATCACCGCTTCATCTTCTACATTTTGTGGTTCCCAAGAGCGTGGCGAAGGTATCTACTTCAAGCGATCCATTGGTGAGGCCCGAAGGAATTGGTCGCAACTAGGGAGGCGATAGAAGCAAAGACTTTCTCGGATAGCTTGGCAATGTCTCAGACACGCTAGCTGCAGGGGCGCCGACCTCGGACTCGTTGTACACCAAAGATCTCCTCCACTATGGATCCTTTAGACCTAGTTGTACTACCCAGCTCCTCCACCTGGCTAACACTGCCCCCAGAGATCTGGCGCCTCGTCCTCCGCAGCTTTAGCTCTTCTCCCAATGATCTCATTCTTTTATGAACCGACTGCCGCCACGTCTCCCTGCACTTCAAGCGCGAAGTCGAGGAGCTGTTCCTCTCTACCCATTTACGTCGGATCCTCATCGATTTCCACATGACCTCTCGGTACTATAGGACCGAGACCTCTGGTACCCCCGTACATAGTTTTCGTGACCATGACGTGCTGACAACCTTCCACCGGACATCTCCGGACCACACGAAGGCCATTTCAGGGCTGAAAGCGAGCATGGAGCTAAGCTCCTATGTAGATTGGACGCTACGAGTGGCCCCGAGGGCCTTGCTCCTGATGTATGGAGCCAGAGTTTATTGCAGCATGCCAAAATCCCGAATTTTGTCTTCGACAACATCGGAGATATGCACATTGACTGGCAGGAGTTTCTGAATGTGGTGTTTGCGGAGGCTAGAAGTTTTCACCAACTATATCATATGATGGTAAGCATCGCCCGTTTGCCACACTCAAGGTCTATCGTATCGTACTGTGACGGACACGGCGAATCAAGATTACCCGCGAAGCGATGCAGGCTCGACTGATCCGGATAGACTGCTTCGGATATGGCACGAAGGAGGGGAACCTCTTCTGGGCATCGATCAGTCCTTATGGGTGGAGAGAGAATCTTGAGCCAAGCCTCGAGAATGGTATGATTGATTGAGCATAGTCCAAACTATGCTCAATATAGGACAATTATCAGGTTGGAAACTGGTGGGGGGCTAGGTTTACAGTGTGATACATTCCTGGCCGATGCATAAGAAACCAGTTTTTCTGATCTCCTGGCTTGAGGTTAGGCAAAAGCACAGATTCCTGATAAGTTTCCCAATCTTGGTCGAGAAATAATCGCTCATCACGATATTCCCAAAGAACATAGAACTCCTCATCTGCTCGTGATGCCCGTGTCACATGGCACAACGGTGACGCTGGCGTGACTTTCGATGAGGCTGAGATATGGTTCCGTCCCTAAAAATAGCCAAGGCTATTTGAAGATTTGCGAAATAGGGGCCCCAAATCGATACGACAGTATTCCGAAACACGCTACGGGAGATTATTGTGTGGGATTTGTTTTGACCGCCACGCGAAACTTATGCGCCTCGATATGCGCCAGCCCGCTATGTCCTTGGCCCGTACACCCAAGAACTTGGAAACGACACTTGTAATCATCATGTATCTTATCGTGATGGAATACTTACTGGAGTATGCCAGCAACGTTATCAGGGGGCCGTTTCGTCCGCAGCACAACTGTTCGATGTGTAACCGCCAGGCCGTGTTTTGATGGCTAGTATAATCCGGATGACCAAGATTAATCATGATGAGCTATAAAGACAGGATAGCAAGATTCTTGAGAGGAATCCCGGTCCTGCGCCTTGAACTTCGGCACAGTCCTAAACCAAAATCTAGACAATATGCGTATCCCAGCAAGATTAAATTTGACACTGTTGATGGCAGCATCGATATTTAATGATATTTGCAATGGGATACCAACCCCAGACACCAGAGAGCTTGACCGAATGAGTTTTGAAAAGGAGAACAAAATCCTTGGCATAAGGCTACCTCGCGCCTCACCTCCAGCGCCCGAAGTGGAGCGGAGTTACTCAACCTTTGGTATGACCAGCAAAACAGTTATGGATACTGACATCCCATAAACTGACACACTGACGTACAGAGTCGGGAAAATTCACACCATTGCTAGCGCGACAAGCTGTCGCCACTTCCGCAAACACATCATCCGAGGCCTTATACGGCAGCCCCATAATATTCGGCCAATACATGGCCTGGAACAACGCCCAAGACCCAATCGGACCCATAATACACATGCTCACCACAATAGCCGCCATGGCCCGAAACCAATGGAGAGCGAACGACCCAGTCGCAAAATTGAATATAGCCATGGGCGCCATCCAACTCACACTCTCAGGCAATGGACCAATCGGATGGGACGTGGTAGACGCTATAGCCACAAAGTTAGCCACCCTAGCCAACGAAGGCCTTGATGGTTTTTATAGCGCTGTGACTTGGGTGCAAGAGAATCCCCAAGATGCTACTACCACTGGTGGTACAATCGTTGCTATTGGTCTTGGGCTTGCTTTGGTGGCCTTTGGTGGGGGACTTGGGGCACTCAATGAGCCGCTGCCTGTAGATGAGGTTGCGAGACTTCCGGCGGCAGTGCAGCCTGCTGCTGAATTATTCGCTGATAATATGCTTGCGTACGTCCTTCTATCCCCTTTGAGACTGGTGGTGCGGAGATGAGCTAATACCTCATTCATTATAGGGCATGGCAGTTCGTTCATCCACTCGCTAGACACATTGTATGAGGGATCTTTTCATGCTTGGGAAGTCCGGAGCTTTGATTTGGGGACTCTATCACGAACATAGGGTAAGGATGTTCCATTGTGTCGTTCGTCAAAAGGTACCCGAGGTGTTGGATACAGCGCAAGCGCCTTAAACATTGAAATTGGGGTTGGAAACTTGTCCCATCATGCTGCAGATTTGGCCTATTCTCCCCGCAGTATCAAGCGAAGAAGGAGGAATGCGAAAAGCCGGAATAGATGTTTTGTACCGTCCAAAAGAGGACTCTCCCAGAAGAAGCAATTTTTCAGCTCAATGATAAGCATCGACTGCTTAAGACTCAGCTCTAAGACGCGACATAGCAAACATTTTCTCCCAAGCAGAATTCTTGATATTCTCAAGTATTAAGCTGATCCAGTGCAGTATGCTGCAGGAGCCACAGTCTAGATACTCATGTTCTCGATCTTGGCCTGCAAAGTCAAGCAGAACGCCCCTAGGTGCCATACATACCTGGAGATAATCTACACTCGGTACGGCATACTGACCCATTGGGTTTTCATATACTTTGCTCTGCTTACCAACGTACTTTTAGGAAGTCAGCTTCTCTTGGGTAGGAGTACCGTTATCACCTCCCTCACTGGGATAACTATCTATACTACTATCTTCCTTACCCCACTAGGAGTCTGCGTCTACGTAGTTCTAGGGGGATTAAGAGCTGCTTTTCCCCATACGCTCCTTAACCTCCATATATTCGGAGGATAGTACTAATATAATTTAATAGGTGATCACTCTTATGCCCTACTCCACATAGTCATTATTCTTTACTTCATATTCTCCGCCTACGTAACGAATACTCAAAGTGACTCTCTATTAGCTATATATAAACTTCTCAAACAAGCAGCTTTAAAACGCCCAATAGCTGGGATACAAAATGGCTCCTACATAGCGATAAAGAGTAATTTCGCGTTAGTATTCGGCTTTATTCAATTATGTTCCGGAAGTGGCACTGTCTTTCTAGACTAGGTATACTGGCAAAGAGCTATTACTAGTCGACCATTAACCGCTATCAGGGCATACATACTAGGAGGACTGGCTTAGTACATAATCTTATTCGGATTTACAACTATACTAGGACTTATAGTAGTGGCTCTTATACATAGTCTAAGCTTTCGACCTATCCAAACACCACGACACAAGCCCAAGTCAGCGCAGGTCTATCCGCTCCCTTCGCAGCAACGGCTCTTCTAGGCTTAGGTAGAGCGGTAGCTCTACTTATCATATAATTTATAGCCGTCACATCTTGTACCTCAGCGGAATTAATCGCCGTATCCTCAATTCTGACTTTCGACATCTATAAAACATACCTTAGACCAGCTACTATCCCCAAACAGCTTATCTTCGTTGCCCACATCATGATCTGTGTCTTCGGCTTCACGATGGCTCTTTTTGCTTGTATCTAGAACGCTATCGGTATTGATCTAGGCTGGCTGTTCCTAGTTATGGGTTTACTAATGGGTGAAGCTGTCTTCCCTGCCGCATTTGCTATCACGTGGAAAGCCCAAACGAAAGCTGGTACCGCCGCTGGAGCGGTGACGGGACTGTGTACTGGCTTACTCGCTTGGTTAGTAACTGCCCATTAGTATTATGGTAGTCTCAGCGTGAGCACGACAGGAATGGAGTATCCAACTAACGTCCATACCATATGTGGGGACTTTGGCGTCTGCGGGGACTAGCGTGCCATTCGTAGGCTTTGAGGGCGGTATGGGTGATTTGGAGGATGAAGGAGGGGGTTTGGTCAAGCCACGAGGGCCTGTTGGAGGAGCACCCGCGCGGTCTCGATCTGGGGCAGATTTTGGGGGCGGGCTTCGTGATCTTGTACCTCTGGATGATGGCGATCTGGGCGCCGTGATGGAGGCTCATCTACTTTTAGATTTAACGAGGGCCTTTCAGACAGGATTGCCTATGATAAGTAGTGACCTCGCCGTGATCGGTGCCTGTCCTTGCTTCTGCTCCGCTCCTCATATCTTCTGTCTCTTGCCCCGTCTTTATGCCTTCTACTATCCCTTTCCGGCGAGTAGCTCCTATCCCGCCTCTTGTCCACCCTTTCCCTCGATCGGCTTCGATCTCTCCTCCTGTCTCTTGATCTCGATCGATGCCTGTAGTCATCACGCCCATGGTGCTGGTCTCTATCCTCGCGCCTATCTCGCCAGTTGCTGGTGCCGTTTGTAGCATGCGAATGGCCATCATCATCTAGTCGCGGCGAGCTGTTGCGCTCCCACATGGCAGAGCTATCTGTACGCTTTGCGCGCTTCGCCGGGGGTTCGGTCATTTTCGCTGTCTCCTGGGAGGTGGTTGACTTTTGGGGTGTCACGGTTTAGAGTCTTTGTACGGAGATTGACACCAAAAGTCCTGGCAAGCGCTAAGGATAATAGTGGCTTGGCAAATATCTGGCCCCGATAAGGGCTGCCTGGACGATTGGCTTACTGCGCCCCCTGTAACCCTCTCGGGGAGTACTTGAGGGACGCCTAAGAATCGAGTTCCAGGGTCTGAGCGCTAAAGAGATAGGGGGTATACCCTAGACAGATACCTAGGCAGGCCCTTATAGCAGACCATCCGAATTACTAGTCCGAGGCACTTCCACCCCAAAGATATGGAGACTCTTCAGGGGGCCACTAGCGCTTAGGGCTAGGGCAAACTTCCACGCTAGCCAGGACTTTTGGTGTTCAATCTCCGTACTGTCGACAGTTTGCTTGGCAGGATAATCGATGTCTTGGCAATATTATAGGGACGCGGCAAATTAAGAGTAGGACACCATTGCCCTGCCCGCTGTGATTAATGCCCCCCTCCAACCACTTCCCACCGCTAGATCGACACCTTAATGGGACGGGTCCACCTGGTATGTTTGGTGGTGGGACTCAGGAACTGTGCGGAAACGAGAAAGAGGTTTGCATACGTCTAATCTCCAACCCCTAGAAGCGCTCACCCCCCAACCGTTCTTCCCGTAGGGCTGACACCTAGAAGCCGCCTAAAGAGCCCCCTAGAGCTAACTACTTAGGCCACAGATACGATCCCCGGAACTTCCCGAGTTGTTGCCCAGAGGACGAATTTCTAGGGTGTTCCTTAGGGGCCGAAGGGTGTTCCAGGCTTCAGCCCTACGGGAAGAACGGTCGGGGTTTCAGCGCGGTTGGGGGGTGAACCCTTTTCAATCGCTGCCTGGATATGCCTTGGACTGGGACATGCCTTCCAATCACGTCAAGTCTTCCCCCACCCTTTCCCTGCACGAGTTGTCACAGCTGTAAGCTCCTTTCACCGAGAATCTACCTGCCAGGTACCTAGGAACATAATGACAGGTCGATACAGGGTTCAAGGACCCCTGAAACTTTGTAGATAAGGTCATGGCTTTCTTCTCTTGCTGGATACCTCCTACTAGAGCGTGGACATTGCAAGTGAGTCTCCCGACTTACCACTTATTGCAATTCCCTTCAGCCTGATCTAGTAGGCTGATTCTTCCTAAGAAAATGCACTGAAAAGTTCCAGGCGTCATAGACTGCGAATCTTGACAGGCCATAGATCCTACAAAGAATCGTCCACCAAGATGGATCCAGTCTCAATCCTAGGAGCCGCGGCCTCGGTCACCACTATCACCCAGTTGTGCACAGAGGGTCTTAATGCATTGCTACGATTTCAGAAAAGATACAAAAATGCAGATCTCACGGTCCGACTTCTCATCACGCAGCTATCCACCCTTAGGACCGCACTCAGCCAAATTTCCGAGTGGGTGGAAAGTTGTGTCCACGATGCTCTCACACACGTTCTCTCTGATCTTACAACATCTCTCGATGGCTGCAGACTTTTGATCGAGACCCTGAACGACCGCCTGAGCCGCCTTGAGCACAACGAACATAAAGCATTGAGTATGCGGAGAAAGGCTCAGACTGTTTGGGGGGAAAATGAAAGAACAGATTTTCTATCATTATTAAGCCACAACATTGCTGCACTCCACCTCCTTCTCACCGCCATGCAATGGTACGATTACGCCGAGAATGCTCTCAAGTCAGAATCTCTCTGACTCTTGCACAGTCGATCTCAGTCCGAACAGACGGTATTGCTACAGAATTCAGCCAACCGCGAAATCATCACAACAGCACAAGATGACACGTCTTCGTTGCTGTGGTTGCGGGACGATGAATCACATGGCACTCGAAGAAGTACTTGCACAGAAAATTCAGAACTTTTGGACTCTTCCTTCGTCTTCGATCGTGAGATATTCAATTCTAGAGCCTATCTGACTGCAATGAAGTCTAATATGAAACGTGTCGTCAGAGATGCTCATTCCAAAGCCAAGGCAGAGCATTCCTCTTCGCACAACTTTGAGGGTGGTGAGGGCGTATTTCAAGGCGAGGAAGATGCGCAGACGATCAGGGGAGATCCTGATGAGTCCCAGGAAGCGACTACTGATCTTCGTATTTTAACACGGTTCGACTCTGCAGCTCTTGAGGCGCAACAATATGAAGGAATTCCATTTCGTCCTTTAGCGCGTGCAAATGGCGAGTTTGCGCCAGAATTTCGGGACGCAAATACTCTTGAGGCTACAGAGTCGATACTTTCGCGCCAAGGTTCTGTAGCCTCGGAGAAGGAAGAACATAGTCCAAGGAGACCGGATCAAGGGAGCAGACGGCTGTTACGTATGCCTAGCTTGCTGAAATCTCGAACTTCCATATCCTCGCAAACGTCCTTGGATATGGAGCTTGAATCGCCCAATCCAGTAAATCGCGACGAGGAAAGGCTTGTCTTGATTGGCAATGCAAAGAATAGCGGGTCTACTATACTCACCTCATTGGAGCTCGCCTACGGAGGGATGCGCGACTCGACGAATGGAGATGACGGTATCCAAGAGACTCTGATTTCGAGAAAATCTGCAGGTGTACGCTACAACTACCGAGTCTATGATGTCATTGGTTTACACTCTAATGAACACAAATGGATCTACTCTTTTGACAAGATGTCAACCCTGATCTACGTGGTGGACATTTCAGCATACAATCTCCCAGCCTTGGACGATCGACCCTCGTCTTGCGTTCAGGAGGACCTATCACTATTTCAGCAGATGTGTTCTACAAAATGGCTTGCGATGACGCCAATCTTGTTGCTTCTGAGCAGTACTGATGTCTTGACATCTAGATTACGGGATACTCCACTATCACATTATTTTCCGGATTATATGGGTAACCCAACGGATCTGGACGCCGTGAAATCGTTCTTCCGCCAAAAGTTTTTATGTCTAAATCAGAAGTACGGAATCAGAATTCGGGTACTGTTCACGGACAGCGTGGCTACTGCAAAGCTGGGGAAGGTCGTTGTCGCTAACGTTGATAAGATTCTCACCGAGGAAACAGTCTTGGCGTTCGGAGCCCGATGATATGCGTACCGAATAATGAGTGGCACGTGACAAATGTAGACAATTCAATACTAAGAGCTCGGCTCGAATACCACTTGCATGTATCAAAAGGACTCAGGCGTCTCGTATGGTCTCCGACATGCCAGTAAGCGTTGCTCGAGGAATCTGCGGTAAACCCATATTTCTCTCTAGGTCATCGTGTTGGTCTTCGGAACCAAGGGCTCTGCGCACAAGCCTTCTTCTTCTCCATCTGTTTGCAGAGTATTTGGGGTGTCTTCGCGGTCCAGCGGCTCCTCCACTTTCCACAAAAAGTGAGCGGAAAGCAGACATCGAAACCATGATGACTGCTACGCTTGACTCTTGCTGTTGCCAGAAGACTAGCCATACAATGTCGACACTGCCGCCCGCGAGCTTGATGCCTGAAATCCTGACAATGGCTATAACGACCATTACAATTGAAAGGCAGAGCCAAAGCCCCATCCCGGCCTTTTGAACTATGTCAATATGGATTTGCCAGAGAATGGCAATCGGAAACGAAAGCACGATGAAATCCGTCAAGACGTCCATCACGGTTGTGATGGCAGTGTCCCGTATGACTCGTTGACTGCTAGAAGGTCCAGAGCACGCTGCAATATGACAATTATAAGCGAGTTCTACAGACTGATAATGATGTGCTACTCACAAATTACCCCATCCAAAGTCATTTATGGGCAAGTCAACCAATCCACAGTTACTGATACGGCTAGAGCAATTACTGTGGATGCCATAGCGCACCACCACCATATGTATAATTTTCTCCAACGAATAATCAGGCGGCGAAAGAAGAATAGAAAGGCCAATTTGACTGGAAATATGACACACCACCAAAGCATAGAGGCCGCGTTCTCCATCTTCAAAATCCTTGGGATTGTGTCGAGAAGATCGAGCAACGCATTAAAGCCAGCGTTGTGAAGAATGGCTGCGAGGGCATCATATTGATTTTGCATGTTCGTGTACGCTAACGCAGTAGTGGTGCATAAGCAGACGACGGCAAAAGAAAGCAGAGCGTCCTCGGTGAAAAATTGGTTCAGGACACGGGTACGAATGTAAGTGCGAATGACATAGGTGATGATGGCCAGCCCGAACAAGGCGCCGGTAGCTCCCTAGAAGCATCATGAGCATGAGAACATCGGCTTGAGAGGAATGACAAAGCCCACTCGGTTGGCAGAGATCGATATGCGCGAGGCGTCCGCAGATGAAGACATTCTACAGCGTCGTCACGATCCGGATGGTGAGATTATTTGATTTGCTCGAACACGACAAAGCATTCAAAAAGTTTTGGTCTGAGTAGATGCGGCTGACGAAAATACATATAAGACTCGCTCAACGGAGACGCGTGACCAACCAAGTATAGAATGTTGGGTAGTATAATTGTGCCGCGTGGATCAGCGAAATGACTGGCAGTCGTATAATTCAGCGAAGCATTGCTCACCATTTTGCTACACACTACAGTCCATATCACCACCATCTGCAACCCTTCGCGCCCCGATTCGATTGGTATCAAATTCTTTGCCAATAGGACGTCACGCTTGATATAGCACGGAATGCGCCGCGGACGCCACTGTTTGAGAAATAAGGCAGCATCTAGAGACCAGCAATGACTCGTATTGCGCTACAGAGAAGACGTTGAATAGATCAGTGAGGTGTTTTCCCTCAAGACGATGCTATTGGCTCAATTGCTGAGTTCGAAACAAACCGTGCATTGTACCATTTGTAGACTGAGACTGCGCCTTCTTCGAGGGCATTGTGATAGGACGATGGATTGCTAGTCTGAAGAGTGACATGCCGCTGTGAACGAATTAGTCGATGTAATACTGCTCGCATCGACTTCTGGCGCAGTGCGTACATTATGCACCCTAAGATCTTGGCAGCATTGGCAGCATGACGAGTTCAGCAGCCTTTTCAATTTCATTTTGGCCAGGCTGGCAGGTACATAGTGATACATAACTTCTCGCACCCAATGATACTCATATCCTGAACTATTTGTTCCGGGCATAGCAGTGACAACGTTGCCTCCTGCTGATCCCTATGAATTAGCGCGCCTATAGCCCTCGTTACCATCTCACCAGTAGTAAGATAGTTCATGCAAAGCAGTCAGCTCATTTCAGCAGGCTACTCAGAAGAGACGGTGTCCAGCGTAGGCAAGAGCATGTGCCTACTCAGCTCCGTGCCCTTTTGGAGCGACGATTAGCCGTCCTGACTTGTTTCACCCTACTCATACAGCCTTTTCTGGAGGCATGCGGATCAGGATTCAAGCATCTATCACAAAAAAAGGAGTCGGAGCACTAATGATGCACGACGCCTTAGCTGTCTCCAAGAATATGTACTCGGATGCAGCGAGGCGAGGTGCTTACAGTCACGCTAACGCCGCCTTCGGAAAGTCCTGGGGGCGCACACCATGGGGGCGCACAGCACAGTTCGGATACAGCCGTAGATGCCGAGGTCCTTAGATTTGTATGGGGATTACATACAAATCTAAGTACTACCATATCAGCCATATTGCCGTCACCGCTTTGAATGCCAGCGCAGTATATCGTTATTACATATGTAGCTGTCGCTAATCCACCCCATTTATGCCTCCCACACGTCGCTGTCACTCTTCCACGCCAGTATTCCGCCTCATGCTATTGACTGAATTGACTCAAGAGCGCCGCGTTAATAATCCGCTACTCCTGTAACTCCCGCTCGTCTATATCTATGGCGGCGATGAGGCTATTGTAGGGGCAAAAGGCTCAGCCTTACCCTCCGCCACTAGTATAGGACCCCTTGCTCTTGCTCTTGCCTGGCGAGGCTGCGACTCGGTACCTTTTATCCTCCAACGGCACTCCTAGAGCTAGTACTGTAGCTAGTACTAGGTCATCCAGATCAGCCCTTCCGCTTATCTCTATACCCTAGTACTGTTCTGTAGTAGTAAGAATTAGAGACGCGAGGAGTAAATAAATAAACTAATCTATTAAATTCAATTAAAAATAAAATATTACGACCGTCGCGTTCCTATATACTTATATATATCGTTATCGCTAGTTTTACCCCTTTTTCTCTCCCTCCCTCCCTCCCTCCCTTTTTATTAACGTCGTTATTATTTATATTACGACCGCTATAGAGTCCCCTTTTAAATTTAATAACGTCGTTATCGCCCCCGTTACTATCGCCGCGGATTACGCCTAGCTAGTAAAACGCCCCCGTTAAAATAAAAAACCTTTATTTATTATCCTCTAGGTACTTAATTATATCGCCGTTTAACGATAGCGTTTTTTCGTCCCTACTACCGAGTTAATCGAGTAGATAAAAAGCCGTTAACGTAGTTATATCGGAGTTAATAACTATCACGGGGTAGACTTTAGTAGGAGTATTATTATAGATATCTACTAAAATAGCGGGCTAAGCCCTACCGCTAGCTCTATCGGGACTAGGGTAACTCTAGGATTCTAATATATTAGGGCCAAATCCTCTATAGAATAATTAATATCTTTTATATTATATACTATTATATTGACCCCTTGTTAAATGGTAGTAACGGTTATATTAACGTAGAACCATACCTCTTCTATATTAATAAGAACGATTATACTAGTTATAAATAGTAAAATAACCTCTAAAACGGCTAATATACTCCCTATTAACTACTATATTCAAAATAGTTTACTCCGTATCGATAGCGAGTCTTATTTATATTATATTTATTTAGCGCTTCCGCACCGTACCCTACTACCTTAAATAAGTATTTCTAAGTTTTTTATTAAGTTATTAAAGTAGCCTATTTAGTACCCTTTTCATTTAGGGTATTTATAGTAAATATTAAATTAAGTATTTAAAACGTCCCTTTATTTATTTCTCTTTTATTAATATAGTTATTTATTTTAATAAATTATTTATTAGGTAAACGTCTAGCCTAATAAATATATTACTAACTATATCTTTTACGCTTCCGCTATAGAAAAAAGAATACTAGAATACTAGTCTTTTAATACTACTCCTTATTATTCGCCTAGTATTACTACTTTTAATATTTATTATTAATTATTACCCTAGTTATTACCCTAGAAGAAACTCAGTGAAGTTTTATTATAATTAATTTTACTTTCTATTTATAAGAATTCCTACTATTAAGTAAATATATCCTAAAATAGGTAAAAGTTACTTTTAACGTTAGACGAGTAATTACCTAGATAATTATATAGTCTCCTTATCCTCCTACTAAAGTATCTCTTTAGTATTTATTAAAAAGGGGCCGGAAAGCGAAGTAGTCTAATAACGACCTTTCGGAGTATATTAAGTTTAAATAGCCTACTATATAGCTACCCTAAATTATAAATAAAATATCCGTAATACCGTTTATCGGTATCTTCCGAAGGGATATTAAAGAGCTACGTTAATACCTATAAAAGGAGTAATCTTTAGAGGACGAATTTAAAAACGAAGAAACTATAACTCCTCCCGAGCCCGAGTAACCTACTATAAATTCCGAATAAATAATATAATTCATAGAATCGCTAGAAATTCAGGCCCTTATTATTAGGCTAGTAACTAGGATAAAGGAAAACCCAATAGGACCTTAAGGCTTATTAAAAGTAAATAATTTAATTAATTAAAATAATATTAGTACTAGAGTAAACGCCTAGAATAAATTAAAACTCGAAAAGATTAAATTCTTCGATTTTAAAGGTAATAAAAAGGATGACCTATTCACCTTAAAAAGGTATATTATATATAAGAACGTTTTCGACTTTAAGGATCGCGTTAACGATATAATTAAATAATACGGCGAAGAGGAGGTATGAAAGCTTTTATCTTTATATCTTAAAAAAGTAACCCTTAAGTAGTTCTCGAATAAACTAAATATTAATATTAAGGCGCTAATATATACCTTCGCTAGCCCTAAATAAATAGGTCGTTTTATTAAACGATTTAAAATAAAGACACTAGAAGTTATATATAAACTTCGTTTTAATAAATATAAATTTATTTAAATACGTACTAGTAAGACGCCTAAATAATATATAAATAAAATATTTAACCTAACTAGGGCCGCCGACATTCCTAGTATATATTAATAAATATCTATAATCTACGACTATATTAACTCTAATTTTAAGTCTTTTATTAATCCGCCTAAACCTAGTGTCCTACTAGATAAATTCCTTAATTTATTTAATACTAAGGAAGAAGCCTAGCTAGGAATAATACGAAGTAATAAAATAACTAAACCTCTACCGCCTCCTAAACTAAAGGGTTTACGGTAAAACTAGTAGAATTATTAATAACCTAACCGGTTCCGCCTATAGTAGAACTAGTCACCTTAGGCTACTTTTTATTAATTCATTAATCCGGTCTATTAGAATATACTAAGTATCTCTTAAACGTAGTAGTAGCCTCGTTAAATTCAACTACTACCTACTTAGTTATAGATTATTAATAGTAGTACTAGAAACGCATCTTTCGCTCTTAGAAATAAAAATCGTCCTAATTATTAACCGCGCCAAGAAAACCGCGGGCCTATAACCGGTAGTTATAATCTTAATTATTTCGGGCAATAGTAAATACCCTTTAAATATATAATTACTTACTATAAAACCGAGGTATAAAAGAACCGCTCTCAAGAAGACGGTATTATAAAGTTATAAATAGAAGAATAATCCACACCTAATATTAATTACGCTAATAAATAGAGCCAGGATTAGTAGTAAAAGAATTATTATAATAAATAAAACGAAATAGCCGGCTACTAGATAATTATTATCGATTCGCTTGAATAAATCAAGTACCGTATTTATAAAGAGTTATTTTTTTTTAAAAACGTACTATATATATACTTTAGAAGTTAAGGTTTAGGTAGGAACCCTATTAAAGCCTCCTACCCTAAACGTTTAGTTATAAATATTATTTAGAAAAATAAATAACCTTTAATAATAAACGAGAATATAGAAACCTATTACTAGGTTAAAACGAATAACGAATTACTAAAATAGAAACCTATTATTAAATTAAACTATAACTCTTCTAAAAATACGGGAATAGGATAAGTGTTTAGGAAATACTAATATACCGGTATTCGGGTCGGCTTAAACCCTAGAATTAAAATAGAAAAGGGCTATAAAGATACTAGCTATAGAGTAATTATCGCTAATTATAAATTTATAGTATACTTCCTTCTAAAAATTAGAATCCGTACTATAGTAACCCTACTCTAAGTTACCGGTATTAGTACTAACCGCTATATTATTTTTAAATATATCGTCACCTCCTTATACTTCCCTAGGAAAGATAAGAGCGGTAATGAAATAATAACCGAAACCGCCCCTAAGGAAGTCCATATTATAGATAATTTTAAAGTAGGTATATTTATTAGTATAGACGTTATGACCCCTAAAGGGATTAATATACTAGTGTCTCGGCAAGTCGCCCGTATCGGTAGCTACGATATAGAGTACCCTATCGACGTTTACTTAATATCGGCAAGTCCGGAAAAATAGTTCTGTAAAATCGCTGCTTAATCGGTGCAAAATGCGCATTTTGCAGCCTTGGCAAATCTTAGCGCCAAGATTTTTAAGTTAGAGTTAAGGTCTGCGCGGGAGCGCTAAACTTAATCCTAAAAGTAGCTTTATAGCCCTATAGGGTAAGGCTAGTAAAAATCTAATTAAAAATTCGGAATCTAGGCTAAAAATAGATTTAGTAAATATTTATATTTCTATATAGGGGCCCTAGTCTAGATGCTATTAAAAGTTAAAGTCCAAAAAAAAAAAAAAAAAAAGTTGCTAAATCGGTGCCATATCGCTGCTTAATCGGTGCATAATGTGCTTAGAATGTGGGACATAAGCAGATACGCATTTCCAGTATTTTGTGTAATTTCGGTGTAAAATGCGTAAAAATTGGGGTTTCCCAAGTTGCCGATAAAGAGGTGCAAGTATGAACCGGCCGGTATATATTACGAAAATAAAAGTTATCCCCCTATAAACTACGGTAATTATCGAAGTCTATAAACTTGATCTACTAGTACGAGACTAATTTTTTAAACTAGTAGATACTAACCTATACCTCTTTACCGGAATCGTTAACGATAGAATAAAATTAATACTTATAAAGAATAAAACGGATAAATACGTTAAAATCCCTAGGAATATAAAGCTAGGCTAAGTAGTCGAGGTTTAATTTAATAACTATTATAGTATTACTATAGGCGATAATAATATTCGCGAGCTCGCTATACAAAGGCCTCTTTAAGAGTATAAAGAAACTTTTATTAAAAACGCTTTTAATAATATAGTTACCGTTAACTCTAGTTTATTACTTCTTAAATAATCTTTAGGGGGTAAAGATATAAAGAACCTAATTAATTCCCGGCCTTTTATTCTATTAATAGAAGTAATTATTTCGGTAAAGAATAGTATCCTCTTAAATAGTATTACTATTTATAGTAAATAACCGGAGTTAGTAAAGATTATTAATTAATTCTTTATACTTTAGGTAGAAGGAGGCTTTATTAATATTCTAGAAAACGAATAAATATATATACTACTACGCGCCGACTAGGAAGATAAAGTACCTAAAACGGTATATATTTATCCTATAAATAACGAGAGTTAGAAGATTATTAACGAAATCTTTAATAAACTATATATTTAGGGACGGTTTAAATAGACGATATAAACTACTCTATTTAATTTCCTAGTCTTCGTTATTTGGACTATAAAATTAGACGGTATTAAAAAGGGCCGTATTATTATTAATATTCGAGGTTTAAATACTATAGTTATAGTAGACGTCTATTATTTACCTCTATAGAATAATATAATTAGCGCCGTTAAGGGTTATTATTAAATTACTATTATCGACGCGGCTAGTTTCTTCTATTAATAGTGTATATACTTTAAAGATAGATATAAGCTCACCGTCGTATTATATTACGACTAAAAGATTTTTAATATTATAATAATAGGATTTAAGAACTCGCCTACGTATATATAGCGGTAAATAGACCGGATCCTACGTATCTATAAGGTATTCGCCCGAGTATATATCGATAATATTATAATATTCTCTTAGACCCTTAAGGATTATATTTAGTACCTATATATAATATTTTCCTTATTCGTTAAATTTAATATTTTAGTTAACCCTAAGAAGACGTTTATCGGTTATCCGTTAATTATACTATTTAATTAGAAGGTTAACTCGTTCGGGCTATTAATTTCTAAAGAAAAGTTTATAATTATTAAATAACTAGTTTTTCTTTAAATACTAGTAGTATTTAAAATATACCTAGGAATAACTAGTTAATTAAGAGATTATATTAAAGATTATACTACTCTAGCCAGGTCTTTATAAAATAAAAAAACCGCGTTATTAAATAAAGTACCCCCTATAAGCGCTTAGCGATAGGAATATATTAAGAAAACTAGTTTTAAATCACCTTCTTTATAGGAGATCCGTTTATTTAAAGTTATTTAGAATACCCTTTCTAAACCTTCCTTTCTATACTACTTCGACGATAAAAAGGAACTATTTATCGACTTTAATACTAATAAGGAATTCGGTTACGGGGTTATAATTTATTATATTATAAAAAAACTAAAAGGCCCCTATCTCGATTAGAAATAGATTTAGTTTATCCTTTTCTTTAGCCGACTCTTTAAGGATATAAAAATACACTATTAACCTACTAAAATAGAATTAGTAAAAATAGTATAAGTATTTATTAAAATTAAATATATAGTCGAATTAGCCCCTAAGATAGTCGTTTATACTAATTATAAAGCTACGCTTAATATAGTTAAATAAATAAATATAACTATCTTATTTATAGTAAAGACTAATTTATATATCGTACGGGCCTTAGATTATATTTAGTGTTTTTAAAATATAGAGATCCGTTATAAACCTAGTATTAAATATATAGTATTAAATACCCTATCCCGACTATAGTAGAAAGACGTAGTTAGGGACTTTTTAGAAGGCGAGCTAGATATACTCTAGGTATATATATATAAGGTCTATATACTAATAGAAATAAACGCGTAGTTTAAATAAGAATTACTTTAAAGGTACTAGAATAACGACTATTAAACCAAAATAAATCATATACTTAACTATAACGTAGAAACTAGCGAGGACGCCGTAGATCTTCCTTTTTCGAAGGGGGATAACAGTTTAATATAATATACCGATAATTTAGTTATTAATCGCGTATATATACCGGAGCGCCTATATATACCTTCTTTATATATTAAAACTATATTTAACGTCGTATATTCTAACTTATATATAGGAAGATATAAATACTATAAGATAATAACTAGGTACTAGTATATATATAAATTAAATAAGAAGCTAGGGGAGTATTTACGATACTATTTATAATACTAGTTATTTAGTACTCCTAGGTATAAGCTTTATAAAGTATTATAATTTATTCTTACACCGCCCTCTCCTTTTTATATGATTTCTATCGATTTTATCCTAGCCTTACCCCTTTCGTAGGAAGGATTCGATAATATTATAATTATTATATATAAATTTTCCCGAAAGGTAACCGCGATTCTAGGAAAATTAATATAAAAGGTAGAGTAATAAATATATATACTTTTACGTCGTCTATATTTAATGGATTAAGGTATTCCGAAAATTATTCTTTCCGACCGCGACCGGAAGTTTATAAATACTCTATAGAAGACTTTATTTAATAAGTTTAGGGTAAATTTAATATTTTCTACTACTTATTATTTATAAACGGATGAATTAAGCGAGCGTATAAATCAAACTATTAAAATTATATTACGATTCTAGATCGCTACTTTATAAAATCTTAAAGCCTAGGAAAAAGTACTACCTTTTATAATTATATAATATAATAATACGTTCTCCTAGCCTATTAACTATACCCTAAATAAAATAACTTTCGGTTTTACTATTAATAACGCGTTAGATTTAAGAAGTTAGGAGAATAACGTTTTATTAAAGAAGTTAATATATATTTAAACTTCGGATATAATTACCTATATTTAAATATACGATAAAGAGTATTATAATCGTACCTATTATTTTTATTACTTCCGTTAAAGGGACTAGGCCTTACTACGCCTATATAAAAATTATAATATTCCGGTAAATAAATTTACTAGTTATAAATATAATTAATAAATAACTAGGCTATTCAAGGTTCTTAACTATATCGGTAGACTCGTATACCGCCTTAATATCCCGGAAAATTAGAAGATTTATAACGTATTTTTAATAATATAGTTAGAGTAGTGTTTATTACCGGGTAAAGACCCTTTTAAATATCTACGGCCTACTAACCCTAAAGTAGTAGAAACCGAGCGAGACGATTTAGAGCTAGAATAAGAACTAGAGTATATCCTCGATAAACGCGTTATTAAAAAGGGGAAGGGTTACGCCACCGAATACTTTTTATCCTAGAAAGGCTAGGGATTTATATAAGACCGTTAGATAAATACTAAAAACGTTTTCATAGGCGAACTTATTAAGGAATATAAATAATAAACTAAATACTAAGCCAAATTCTTCTTCTAGGGTCGATAACTCTAGAAATATAATTATATTTCTCTTTTATATTATCGCTCTTTACCTACCCTTATTAGGAAATAACCGCTATATTAAATCTACCTATCGAGCTCTATTTAGAGCACGGGTACTACGATAATATTAAAGAGGTACTATACCGAGAACTAGTAAAATTACTCTTTAATAGTTTTAAATTATTCGCCTAGTCGTACGTAGAGCTATATGGCCCGAATATCCTAATATAGTATTATTTATATACTCCTTTATATAGACTTAGGTATATACCCCTCGTTATCGTTACTTCTTAATTAGGTAGTATACTTATATAGGAAAAAACTTCGGATAATATAAGAATTATTTAATTATTTAACCGAATCGGGACTAGCTCCGCGCTAAAATAGTTTTAATTCTAAAAGTACCGTTAAACGACTTTTACCTAGATCTAGTCTAGATCTAGCTTAAATTTATACTAAAACCTTACTTTATTAATATATATTTAGGGCTCTAGTCCTTTAATATTAATACTTTTATAACGCTATACGTATACGCCCTTATTTTATTAATATTATAGCTTTTATCGTTAGTTACCTACGTTATCTCTATACCGCCTTATCGCCTTACCTCGCTATCGCGATTTTAATACTAAGTTTTACGGCTCTACGCTAAACTTTAAGGCTCTACGAGCCTACCCGTAATCAGTCGATAATTTAGAATATATATTATTTACTTATTTACTTCTATATATAGACGCTATTTACGTTATTACCTATATAAATGTATTAACGAGGGCGTTAACTTCTTTCTTTTAAATTAGGCGATCTATTACGGGGTAGACTTTAGTAGGAGTATTACTATAAATATCTATTAAGATAACGGGCTGAGCCCTACCGCTAGCCCTATCGGGACTAGGGTAACTCTAGGATTCTAATATATTAGGGCCAAATCCTCTATAGAATAATTAATATCTTTTATACTATATACTATTATATTGACCCCTTGTCAATAACGGAAATTACGACGATAATAATCTTAGCGGAGACCTCCTAGGTAACTATAAAAAAGGACGACTATATAAAAGAGTAGGATTATATATAAAAGTAGGATATTTATAACGATCTCGTAGTTAAACGGGAGTAAGCGGAGGGAAAAGATTATATATAACCTCCGTTAATTAAAGATTATCCCGACTAGCTACCCTAGTATAAGAATACCGACGACGAGAAGTATCGGGATATTAAAGGTAATAACGACGTAACCTAATAAAAGAGTAAAAAATAGGGACTATAAATAAATAAAGGTAAACCGATAATAAAGTAAACCGATAGTAAAGTAAATAATTATAGTGTTAGGCCTAAGATTAGGCGATAGTTATATATAAAAAATAACGAAAATAATATTCTAAAGCCTCTATTTTACTTTATTTTTAGCTTTTAACTAAATTTTTACCCTATGACGGATTTACCTTATAGCGACGCGTATACTCTATAGTAACGTATCTCCGGCTGTTATTATGGGCGACACGTACTAATTTCGGGAGGTGCCTAGCCTGGGGCTATATAGGAAGTTACTGCACACCCCTTAATAGTGCCGCTGGAGGATAAAAGCGTCCTGCGACTCGCCCTGAGCTTGCTCCCACGCCTTAGTAGGCTTAGGCTGTCGCCGCCCGAGTACTAGCGGAGCGGATGAGGCAGGAGGGTTTTCTTAGCTACTAAAGACGGGTTTATATAACCATATTAGGGCCTTCTTGCTGCGGGGGCGGCGTGGTTTTACCTAAGGGGGCGCAGGTTACTGTTAAGTAGGAGTATGTGGGAAGGATAGTAATAAAAGTCAAAAAACTTATAAATACCATTTAAAAGGCGGTTAGTAACATAGCTAATACGGGGTTACTTAGATTTGTATGAGGATCATATATAAATCCAAGTACCTCGGTACTAACGGCTATATCCGAACTGTGCTGTGCGCCCCCATGGTGTGCGCCCCCAGGACTTTCCGCGCCGCCTTGCATCGGATTGACCCTTGTGGATATCCCCAATCAACCCAAACCCTTCAGGTCGTTTTGCGTCCTTTCCATGGTAAATTCTCAAGGCATTCAGACTTTTCTCAAGGCAGCTCACAATATCAACAAGACTTGAGTGGAATTCCAGTGGTGTCGTACGAGTCAGTCAAGAGCTAGTGGGGGATGCTGCTCCCTCTCGTTGTCCTTGCGCTTGCTGCCATATGCTTTCTCAACTACTATTGGATGCCCAAACATGACGCGAACGAACCCCCTGTGGTTTCCTCCTCCATTCCCTATGTTGGACATATCATAGGACTGTGGCAGCATGGTTCCCGTTATTATGAGTTCATAAGGTATCTTCCAGAATATCATCAACGAATGATTGCTGAAATGCTACGTTGCCAGCGCCAAATGCAAGCTTCCGATCTACACGCTGCCAATGCTGAACGGCAAAGTCTACGTGGTTACCTCTGGCGATCTAGTGAACGCTATCAACCGTAACTCGAGAGTCCTAGCCTTCAATCCTTTTATCGCTCAGCTTGGAAAACGCATCACCGGCCACGATGAAGCTACCAGCCGAGTAGTGCAGCACAATCTGAACGGCGAGAACGGTCCAGGCTACGTTACTGAGATTCACGATGGAACGGTCTCTAGCCTAGCGCCTGGCGTAGGTCTCGAAAGCATGACCAAAACTATGCTATCAGAGGCTTCTTATTACCTACGACCACTCAAGCGAGGCGACGTCATCCATCTCTTTGCTTGGACAAGGCAGATGGTGACTATGTGCAGCACCAGTGCAATATATGGTCCAAATAATCCTTTCAAACGGGATGAAGAAAGACTCGTCACCGCATTTTGGTAATTGAGATTGCTTGACTTTTGAGGTTCACAGACCCTTAGTACTGACACCCATACTAGGGATTTCGACCATAATCTCAATACCCTCATCGTTGATCTTGCGCCTGGCCTCCTTGCGCCAAAAGGCAATCATGCTCGCTCAAAACTTGGCCTCGCTTTTCAGCAGTATTTTGACCAGTATGAACCGAAGCAAGCCAGGAGTGCTGCGATGACCGAGGCAAGATACTCTACGAACACACACTATGGTCTGACCTCCTGGAATCAAGGACGCCTTGAAGTCGGGGTGCTGCTCGGCATACTTGCAAACACGATCCCCGCCATTTTCTACATGCTCCTACACGTCATATCAGACCCAATCCTACTTCGAGATGTACGCGAAGAGATAGAAAGGACGTCATTGCAATACAACGCAGACGAGAAAACGCATTACCTTAAAGTCCTTACCATGCGAGAAAAATGCAGCTTACTGTATTCCACGTTCCAAGAGATGCTCCGGTGCCATGCTTTAGGCTCCAGCGTTCGCTATGTCCGCGAAGACATCTTACTCCAGGATCAATATCTATTAAAAAAGGGGATGGTGGTACAGATGCCTATGGCCGTCATGCATTCAGATCCTTCAGCCTGGGGTGCCGATGTGCACGAATTTCAACCAAGAAGATTCTTGAAGTCACTTCATAATGCAAGGGAGTTCAAAACCAATGCGACTGCCTACCGTCCGTTTGGGGGTGGAGCCTCGCTCTGTCCAGGGCGACATTTCGTGACTCTGGAAGCTATGGCTCTTACGGCGTCTTTCGTCCTCAGATTCGACGTGGCCCCTGTCGATGGGGTCTGGAAGATTCCTGCACAGAAACAAGAAAGTATGGCGACTAATGTGTTTCCGCCGACGGAGGACATACGGGTCGAGATCAGGGAGAGGCAAGGCCACGAAGGCGTGAATTGGAACTTTGTTATGACCTAGGTTACAGGTCCTGTGCCGTCGAAGCAAAGGGCTCTAGATACATTGGTCAATGACATTGTGTGAACCCATTTTGTTCCTATCTTCGCAAATTCATGTCCGGAAGCGCTGGGCCGCAAACTACAACACACACAGAATTGCCTCTCAAGACAGGGCTAACGTTCCGACTGGTGTTGTTTCCAAAAGGCGCGGTCAACGCTTTAAAAGATTCTTCGGGAGGGGAAAAAAGCGGGCAGGGGTGGAGGGTAATGGTTCCTTGGAGATTAATGCTTCCGAAGACATCCTTGAGTCGCACTTCTGTGGCTGCTGCCTTTCCTTGATATTTTATCTCAATTGACGAGGCGTTCTAAATAACCAATTGTTGGCATATGGCCTAGCGCCTTGGCATATCGCTAGATAGCTCCCACAGCATAGAACCTTCTGACTGAACAACTTGCACCGATTCAGGATTCCAACAGGTTATGAGCCCGGGTTCTGCACTTTCAAGCTGCTTGTTCCGTTCGTGACTACGATGAGTCATAGCGTTAGTCGCCAGTATGGCAGAGCGCACATTCAACGCCATTTCCTCCCACGCCCCACCTCTCACCGAAGAAAACTTCACCGACTGGCTTATCAATACACGCGCACACCTGCGTAGCAAGAAGCTATGGAAATATACGCAGGAGCTATACGACGGTCCGGAGGCCAAGGAAGGCGAGACGGCGACGGCGGGAAAGAAGAGGAAGGAATAGCGGTTTAGGAAGCAGGCGAAGCTAATCGGCCGTAGAAAAGGGGAGGGTAGCATAGAGTGTCCCACGTGCGGTAAGCCGGGCCACGGCGACGACTACTGGAAGCTATATCCTAAGCTGGTACCAGAACGGTACGCAGGCAGCTCGAAATCAATAAGACTGAACCCGGAGGAATTCCGGGAGATGAAGGCGTTCTAGAATAGAACGTGCCGGCCTCTCCAGAAACGAGCTAGAGACACAAAGGCTAGAAACGATCCTAGCGGGCCAGAAGGGCAGAAACTAGAGGGGAACGAGGCAGAAACGCGGCAGAAACGAGGATATTTGGGTAACGGCAACTGATTATCTCTAGAATGGAGAAGAACACGTGCGGTAAGCCTAGTCACGGTAATCAGTATAGAGAAGAACTGCATGTGTTTGGGCTAGAATGGCCCTGTTTCTCTGCTTTAAGGGGAGCGACAGTATGCATGCGGCAGCAGGACCAAAGGGGAGTGTTGGCATATGGCCTAGCGCCTTGGCATATCGCTAGATAGCTCCCACAGCATAGAACCTTCTGAATGAACAACTTGCACCCATTCAGGATTCCAACACCAATAGCTAGAGGAGCTAACAAATATCCAAATCGAATCAAATGTATACCACGACTGGACCAGCGCTCATGACAGGCTTGATACTTTGTGTGTAGGATGCTGATCCGAGCCAGCTGGTCGAAGAACTTTGTAACGAATCTCAGTGACTCCTTCCTGGTCCTGTCCAGCATAGCTTTTTCGCTACAAATTGCGAGGCTGTACGTGACGATTTCCATTCTTGCCTTGATTGCTAATGTATTTGCGATAAGCGTTGATGATAGGCCGCACTATTGGAGTTATCAGATCGTCTAGCTCCAGGCTTTGGCAATGGAACGATTCTGGGTATTAAGTACGCGGGTGATAGTCATGGCTAGCTGATTGAAGAGACTATTGCAAGTCTGGGTCATCTTTTCTTGTCCACGGATAGCTAAGTGATCTGTGGAAACCATGAGTGATAGACCGCGCTGTTGCAGTCATCGGCGCCCTCTACCCAGGACGTCTGTTGACGCGAGGGTCCCCCTATGGAAAGATCTCCACGAAGAGGAGCAAGTCTCGTAGTCGTGACTTGGCGGATTCTCTAGCTGGACTCGATGACCTGCTGGAAATTACTGAACATTGAGAGGTGAATGGCACCTCGAACGCTAGGCTACAGGTACATCATCAAGCGGTCAGTGAGAATTGCGGGCAGTTTAGGTGCGCTGCGAAGGGAAGCGCAAGCTCGAGACAAAAAAGGGTGTTGAAAAGCCTCGTTCAGCGATTGGCAGAGGAGAAAGTGGGGCATTCGTAAGCTGCATACCAAGGCTGAAAACCAGGTGGAGGGTGTGCTGCTGCGTGTCTTCCTCCCCCTCCCAGACAAACATGACGGGTCTCGCACACTCTTATCCTTGTTGACTCATATTCCAATCGAAAACTTTGTTTCCTCATTCCAATTGACCTCACTTGTTCTATTTATCATTTTATCGCCGTTAACCAGGATCAATTTCATACGTTTGGATTTTTCTGTGCTCCTTGGCCCTCCTACTTAGAGATTGTGCTCCTCAGTTCCGATTTTCAATATGGATCCGATTAGTTTGGACATTTCATCAGCTGCAATTATCTACGCAGGGAAGTCCGTCGTTCGCAATCTTCACCAGAGCCTGTCCCGACTGGATGCGGCTCCAGAAGAAATCACGAATTTGCTAGATGAAGTGTTACATTTTGAGGCTACCCTCCAAACAATCGATGCGAGTCAAGAAAATTCAGCAGAGCCCATCCTGGGACTTAGCGCTGCGGTCTCAATAGCTCGTGGAAGGCTGGAAAGCCTGAGCTACTTCGTCCACCATGTATTGAACAGAGTTGAAGAGGGTCGCGGAGGTGATCACTGGAAATGGATCAGGAAGAAGGACAGCATTGACTGGCTAGAAGAATGTTTACGTATTATCAGGCGAGACACGGAGTCGTCGATTGGAGATATCGTTTAATTGCCTGGGATCCAAGAATCTCAAGCCGACCAGCAGAGATATCAGCTCCTATTGGACACGTTGAGCAATCGAAGTCCGAGTGGTGGTGCTAAGTGGAGCTGTTCCGAAGGAAATCGAGTGTGGAGCCGAATGGGAGGAGAAATCCAAGGTGAAGGTCAAAGCAGCCGAATAGTAGAGCACGACAAGCGACAGCTAAGGCTGCAACACCCTCGTTTCTATATAGAACCTCAAAAAAACCGACCATCCTATGCGTCTGATACATATCGGGACCCGGCGCCATGCCGGTTTGGAAAGGATCGAGACAATTCACTCAAAGCAGAAACTTCGGCGAGTACTCAGCGGGATACGCACATGCTACGTCCTCATCTTCCAGGGCTTCCCCACTATCATCGATAATCTCCTGCCAGCTCTTCTGCTATCATTTGGTCCTGACGATATCTCAAGCGGCGTTGTCAACGGCACAGTAAATCCTCGGTGTTGGCGTTTTTATCATCGGGTACACAGTAGCGATCCACAGCAGATCTTGCACTTGCTGGTCGCCTTCTCAAAGATTACCCGACGAAAGTCCTTACAATCGAGACCTGTGTCTAGAGCTCCAGAGTATCGAGAACGCCCGAAGCGCCAGCTAGCGGAGCGTCAGAGCTTCCAGCTTGAATTCAGATGAGTGGGAAACGCATTGTTAAAGCAGACTCTGAGCTGACAACTAGCCAATCCTAGACGGTCTGAGCGATGTTGTAAATCCCTGAGTAGCAAGCGCAGAGAGCTTACGAAAATCAGACGTCTTGAGGCCCGCACGCGTTAATGTTGCCCCATCTTGAGCTGGGAACGGGTCAAATGCTCAGACTCCGAGCTGGGAAGTCTTTTGTTTTGTAGATAGTTGAGCTGGTAGGCTGATCCTATTCTGATTCCTTGAATTGAAGATCTACCGTTCTTTGCGGTATGGGCTGTGTTCACCCAGAGAACAGCTACCTACCCGCCTCAACCCTGCTCACTAGCCGCTTCATCCTGCTCCATTCTTCGTTCCTTACACTCTCTCCAGCTAACTCGCTGCCAACCTCGAATATGGTCACTACACCCGCTGCACCACCAACGCCTAGCCTCTTCCCTTCTTTTTCTTCCCACGTGATCTTCTCCAGACTCTTAGCCACATAACCTCCCTGGATGCTTCTGTCAACCGCCGGTGTTGTGCGGGTGACAGGGACTTCAGTGTCAATAGTCAAATCCCAGACCTCGACATTGCCTGCCCCATCCACGGAAGCGAAGACACCAGGTTTGTGTGGTGACCAGCGAGCATCGTAAACGATATCTTCCCGCGGCATGTCGAGGAGAGGAGTGACGATTTGTTCGTGACCAGCAGCTGGGCCCAGAACGGATGAGGTATTTGAGGTAGCAACGGAGGTAGAGGAAGCTGCGCGAGTCTTCCAGAGCTTGACAGTCCAATCGAGAGCGCTAGAGAGGACTAAATCTCCCAGATCAACAGGTCCACGAGCCGGGTGGAAGTCGAGGCTCATGACTGGAGCAGTGTGGCCTCTATACCGCAATCGAGTGTCCACGCCTGCTTTTGCGCCTGCGCGGTCATAGCGGTGGCAGGGGTAAATGGTACCTTCTTCCGTGCCGACGAGGAAGGATGTTGGGTCTGATAAGGGGAAGGACATGCATGTCGGGCTCAGGTCTTCGGTTTTGCTGGGAGGTGGTGTGGTAAGCTCGAGGTACTCTTGAGGTAGGCTGAGCATGTCTACGGTCCATCCGCAGACAACACCGTCGGTGGAGCAAGAGATGATGTTGTTGGCATTTTGGGTGCCGACGAGGGAGATGGAGTAGACTGGATGGGTGTGGCCGCCTGTTGAGGCGCCCGTGAGGGGTGTCTTTTGGACCGGTAAAGGCGTTCTCGAGCGAGTGTCCCAGAGTAGGACTTGTCCGCTGTACGAACCGCCAATGATGAGGGATGGATGGAAGGGAGAGAACTTTGCAGTCAATATATCGGAGGTACTGTGAAAGGTGTATTCGGGACGTGAGTGGAGGTGCAAGTTCCATATCTGAAGAAGGCCCGAGGGGTCTTGAGGAGCAGATGGGTTCTTGGTGTACGAAGCTAGGAGTAGCTCTGGAAACTAGACGCTGTTAGATCGATTCTTCAGCCTTGCACAATGAGATAGAAGCCTCTTACCTTTGGCGAGAAGTGCATATCACTGATCATGCGCTTTTTGCTCCACCGCTCATCGTAGAACTGTGCGACCTGTCTTATTCGTCTACCCTTCTGGCCCCTTGAACTTTCATAGCCCTCGTCTTCGTCCTCATCAATTCCGTCTGCGTCGTCCAAAGCATAATCCGCCAGCACATCGTAGTCCTGGTCTAAAGCCTTCTCTATCACCTTACTCGACCTCTCTACAAAGTCAAGAAAGTCCTCTGACGCTGTCACAGCCTTGGTCTCTTCTTCCGTCAGATTCCTTGCTGGGAATTTAGATGGAGCTGTTGGTATTTGGCCATCGAAGCTGAGGTCCTTCACGGCTCTAAGCTCTTCTTCTATCTCCCTCCTCAAATTTTGTCTCAATTCCTCCTCCCTCTCTCGTTCCCTCCGACTCCGTCGCTTAGTTGGAGAACGTGGTGTAGGCGATTGATCGCGATCCGCCTCTGAAAACCCCGGTGATGACCTCCGCCGCCGTTGGGGGGACCAAGGATCCGAAGTCTGAACGCCTTTGCTATATGTTTCGACCATCAATTTTGTGGAGGCCGAGCTCGGAGCCAGCGGTTGCTCGTGAAAAGTCTCAACCAGCGCATTGGACAATGTCTGGGTCCCAATCGAAGCTGTCTGCACGGGAGGTCGGCTCCCACTCGAAGCACGTTCATAAATCTCCGTTCCGACTCCTCCAGTCCCAAGTATGTAGGATGAAGGACGACTCTTTCGACCAGCTGGCGAGGCGGCGCCAGAACCGGGTCTATCGCCTACTAGAGTGTCAATAAAGGAGTCTAGCTCTTTCCGGTCTGTGGTTCTGGCAGGAGATCCTCTGGCCTAGCAGACGTGAGAATACACCCCTCATCGATGTTGTGACGCGGACAAGGTACCTCTGATGGCTCTCCCAGGAGTGACTCTCGTTTCCCTTCTCTTTGCCGCTGCTCTCGCTCTTCTCGCTGCCGTCTGAGCTCTGCGAGCTTGGCTTTCTTAGCCAAAATCTCATCCTTGCGCTGCATCTTTGCTCATTAGCTCGGGCGAGATCAGTGATAGCCTACTCCAGTCCTTAAGTAGTCAAATCGTGCCTCGCGTCTAGGGTGTTTGAACAAGTCTTTAGGAGATTGAGAAGTCGTCACGAGGCCATGGCTGACAAAGTTCCCAATAGCAAGGAAGTCAATGTCCAAGCTCAACCCTTCACTGAACAAGTTAATGGCGTTGTACGGTGCAAGCATTAACAAAGAAGGTGCATTCTGGAGACGCGATGTGAGGGTCCAAATCATATTGGTAGAGATATGACGTGTCCTGCTCAAAAGAAAGCCCCAGGTACCTAGACCGCAAAAGTATCCAAGACAGTTCAGAGCTGCCATTTACCACCGCAAGAGCTTCGCATTACCCCTAAGCCGACCACGATCGGCTCCGCTTCTCCTGGCCACCGCGATTGACCTCCTTCAGCTATCTCCCACTCCGCCAAATCCCTTCCCAGTCGTCCGCAATGGCTTCCTCAGGCGTGAACGTGCGTACCTTTACCTCTGAAGCCCCTCGCTCCACCCTCGGCCCTTCTCCACCCAATGCGATTCAATGCTAAGAGGCCATCTACAGGTCCTACGCTGGTCCGCCCTCGCCGCCGGTGTCTTCTACGGCGTCTACCACCAAGCAGCGATAAAAGCGCAATTGAAAGTCCGACATATTGACAATGAATATGAGAAGCAGCAGAGTCTGATACAGAAGGCGAAAGCGGAGTGGGCGAAGAAGACGCTGCCGAAAGAGAAGACGGATTCTAGCGCTGGTGAGTTGATTTTCGAGCTGTCTGTTGATTTTGGGTGGGACTTGGAGTGGGTGGTGTAGAGCGAGTGTTTTATGGGGGGAACAGCAAGTGGAGAAGGGGCTAGTGGAGGTTGTATGGATTGGGGTGGTTAAGTGAGAGTGTGATTTGGACGGCTATGAGTTGGCTACAGGTATAAGAGAAGGCTTGACAAAAAGAGAGTGAAGACAAAAAAAATCTCGCTGAACAGCGATGTGAATGGAGAGGAAATCCCATGGCATGGGCTGGCCGATTGATGAGAGAGACTACAGTGGACCAATATGCTAACATCTCGTCTCTACAGTTGTCACGGACCCATCCGACCCAAAATTCGACTTCGAGGCATATCTGACACTGAAGCAAAACGAGATATAATGGCGCTGCTAGGATGTTGGAAGCAGTGGAAGGAAGAAGTCAAGACGATATGTACATAGGAAGGGAATTGTAACAACAATCATAGACCTTGTATTGCCATTTGCCGCGAACCTGGAAGGTCAGTTGATTTACTGCAACCATAGCTCCATGGATTCCAGCTTCACCATCACTTTGAAGAGATACAGCAAGATGAGAGCACGACTCTGTACCGCTATCAGTTATCCGCGGCAATTTTCATTCTACGAAACAATTTTTAGTTACTCACACGCAGCCACGAGAGCTGGGCTAGAGCACTTCTTTGCTCTTGGGTCCAATGTTACTTCAAGTTTGTAGGTACTCCAACAACATCTTCGTCACTTGCACGTGCTCGGGAACAGGCTCAGAGCCGCCAGATGCTCGAAAGATCTGAATTGATGGTACATGAACGGCCTACCGGCCCCCAACTTCCGCTAAAGAACATTCGACTCTACTCATACAACCACCCTCAAATTATCATTCCCTTCTCCCTTGACCCTGATTTTGGGATAAGTACGGTCTTTTGCTTCGCTCTCTTGACGCTCCAAGCTTCCTTATGCCTTCTTATGAATTTTGCGAGCTCACTTGGCGAAATGCAAATCATATCCTAACCACTTCCTCGCGTTAACCTGCTCAGCACTCAACCCGGGCTTCCCATACGTTAATGGCAGGAAGAAGAACCACCCTCCAAGCACAGCCGCCATCACAAGTCCACTCGCGCCCCAAAGCGCCAACATGCCCTGCTGACTCAATCTCTCCTTCGCCGGTACAACAACTCTCTTACCCGTGCGATCTTTGTTCTTGGATGGCGTCTTGATTTGGTTGGTTTGTTGGAGGAAGTTCTCGTCGAGGCCGACAGGGTCCAGGTTGAAGATAAATTCTAGCAGGGCGCCGCAGACGAGGGAGGATGCGAGATGCGCGGGGAGGTAGTGGTGGAGGAAGAGCTGGCGGCCCATTAGGTAGAAAGGGAGGTAGTGGGCGGCCCAGCAGAGGAAGAAGAAGCCTGTGCTGTTATAGAGGCGGGATCGTGTTCCTGAAGGGAAAAAAACGTCAGTGTTGTGTTCTCCAGGGTGATGCACATCAAGACTTACTCTCGTCCAAGCTATCAATCCCACGTCGTTGCGAAAGCTGGTCCGCGCCAATGATACCCGCGAATACGGCTAGGAGACTGCTGGCCAGCCACCAGCCAATTGGGTTTCCAAGAAAGTAAATCTGTTGCCGTGTATCATTCTGCGTCCAGAAACTGACGCCACGAAGCAAGAAAGGCCACTGGATGGGCTGACTGGCATACGGGTGGCTACTAGTCAAAGCGTTGTTGTGGTAGAAGATCGCTCTTTGAAGCTCAAAGTATTTTTTCAAGAAAGGCACATGCTTGATCTTCTTTTCTTCCTTGATCAAACGTGGGCTGTCCGCAGGAATGGACGGGATCTCGTCGACTAACCAGATATTGCTAGTTTGTCCTAGGTTTTTGTTGCCGTTGATTTCAGCCTGCTTATATGCCCAGTCAGGCAGCGGGGTAGTATGTGTCCACATAGCGACTCGAGTCGGAGCATGAATCAGCTTGAAGTGACCGGCAACGCTCTTCAGCTGTTGCTTTCCCTTGGCATTCTCGACTTTTATCTCAAACAAGGTGTCATTGTAGCGGTCTCCATTTGCCTGGTCGATGAGTACGGTAGTGAACTCCTGATTTGTTGGGTAGTACGGAGATGCCACATCGTGAGATAGAAGATAGCTGTCTGTGACCAAATGCCTGAGCTTGAGAAAGTCTCCAGACATGACTTGACGACCCAGCTCCTGGTCCGAAGGGTCATGGACCTTGTTAGGGAGGATCTGCCAGTAGTTGTTCGTATCGTTGAAGGGGTATCCCGTAACCTGTTGACCCTGGCTCGAAACTCGCCCGTCATCATACCGAAGGGGGTATTTATCTGCGTGGCTGTGCAGGTAGGTCTTTGTCTCTTTATGCTTCATCGAGATCAAATCGTAGTATTCTACTCCAGTGGACTGTGAAGTCATCATATTATCGCTCAAGGTTTCCTGGAATTCTGGGCTCATGAAGTCGTCTCCGGGTCCAGACTTAGTAAGAATGGCAAAGTGGACTTGGAACCAGAAAAGATAAACCAGAAATGGCACTACGATCAGCCCAACCAAACGTGCTGCGAAGTGCTTCCCGAAAGTCGGAAGACTTAGAGCTCCTCCTCTTCTATTCACGTCCATGAGATCCCAGAGATCAATAGCAACAGCAGAACCTATGGTGAAAAAGCTGAAGACGCCCACGTATTTTGTAGATATAACGCAGCTGAGTGCTACTCCGGTAAGCAACAGCCATTTCCACCATTTCCGAGAGAAAGGCTCATGTCTCATCTTGTAGAATCTCACGTAGCAAAGAATGGTCATCGACATGGCATAGACCAGAGTTGCATCCAGGAGGATGAGTCGAGTCTGGCCAATATGAGCATTGTCGAAGAGGACCAACCCTGCAGCTACAATTGCAGCCGGTAGGGTGTAGCCGGATTCCCACATAATCAAGAAGACAGTAGGCACAGTCAAAGATCCAAGAAGGGCTGGCAGAGCACGGAAGGCGACATAAGGGACTTTGTTGGTAATGTACGAGTCTCCAATGTTATCGAAGTGGAAGTGCCCATCGTAACCGACGAACCAGCCCATGAGCGCGAAGAGAAGTTTCCCAAAGGGAGGGTGGACATCGAAGAAATATGTTCTTTGGAGGTAGTATGAAGCAAACTGACGAACACACCAAATCAGCATATGGCTTTCATTTCCTGCTTGCACGAGGGCGCCCATCGTAGCATTAGGGCTCGTGCTAGCGAATGGCAGGATGCTCATACCTTGCCAAAATGCACTTCATCGAACACAACCTCGTTGGGGTGCCCAATGCCCCAGAATCTGGTTATGAATGCGAGTACCGTAATGATCACCAGGGCAGTTTTGTAGTCCCATTCTGAGGTGACTGCATTGGGCAGCTTGGTGTCTTTCCGTATGCCATTCAGATCCCCGTCTCCGCTCTGTGGGGGCGATGCCGCGGCCTTCTTATCCTTCTGCCCGACTCGCTGCCGTACCTGGGGCGAGGACATTGTAAAGGTGGTAGTAAGGACCGATTCTATCAATCGCGGGTAAGAGCAAGCTTCGAGGTTGAGAACACGGCTCAAGCTCAGAGCAGCTTGGGAAGAGGCACTTACAAGGATGGAAGCTCATCTGATTCGATTTGCACCACGTACACAGTAGCAATTATAGTGGCAGTAAAGCAAGGTGTATTGAATTCATCTGCAAACAGTGAACAGTGTGAAAGATTTTCGTGGCCCTTCGCCAAGACTAAAGTTTCTCGACGATAGGGCTAGGCTGTGCCACATCTCGCTCTCCTTTCCATAAATCAACATTGTGATGAAAACTTGACGACAGCAGCTGATGGTGTGTAGGGGAACACTCACTGCTACAATGAGGAGATCTAGCAGAAATCCAGAATTGGCGTACTCGAAAGGGATCTGTAGACCATTCAAAGGCAGCACAGACGGGCATGCATTGTGCCTCTACACTATCTAACAGGGTATATTCCAACATTGAAATCGATAGCCAACTACAAGACCGAAGATACCCTCGTATAGCCCTCAATCATCCTCTGTTATCATGCTCAAAGTCTCAAGCTCAGTCCTAACTATCCGATCAAAGTCCGATCTCTCAACACCAGTACTCCTGCAGAGCCTAAACAAACTTTTTATACTTGTACTGATATGTTGTTTGACTGCGATCTCAGCCACTGATTGTGACTCTGCAGACTCTTCCAAGCGGGAGATGGTAGAAGATCTGGTTCTCGGAGACGAAGCCCTTACGTGACTAATGTCGAGGTCTGCAGGTGCAGTACCAGAGCCATTGGGTAACGCCGAGTCATCTTGGGCGAGATATCTCTCATTTGGCGCTGGCTGGAGTATGGAAGGGGTCATAATGTCACCGTTCAGTGATGATTCTCTAAAACCCTCGCGGTTCTCTGAAGGGTCGTCATTGTCCATCTCTGGCTGCACGTGGGCATATTGTGCATAGTACTCGGCTTCCGAAGTGGTCCTCGTATGTCTGTTCAATCTCGAGCTTGGAGCAGGCGATTTTGCTGCAGGTGTCCGTCCGGGAGTGTCGTCGTATTGGGCCCAGTAGTCATCTTCGTCTTTATCCTCTTCAACTGCGTCGCCTCCGTTGATCAATGCCTGCGTGATCGAGTTTTCCTCCCCATACCGCAAAGCATTGTCCATCATCTTTTCTTGATGTTGCTCGTCTGCATGGGAGATCGTAGGAGCCCAATTGTTTGGAGCATCGTCGGTTACGCTTTCCAATGTTCTGACTTCAGATACTCGCCATCCGCTCCCGCCGCCTTCTTGATCACCCTCACACCATAGGTATATGACAAGTAGGCCCATATCTGTTACGGTCATCCTCGCCTGTAGACTTTCTTCATCTGGCCGCCTGTATTTGACATCTTCCACATCACCGAAATCGATTTCGCCTGACACTGGGTGTAATTCGAAAGCAGTGCTTTCCGAGACTAGGTCTACAAGCTTCTGAGCAGGTTCTGATTCCCAACATAGTAAAGGCAGCCAGGAGTCAGATGAGGAGGTTGCAGTAGCGGCAAGGAGTTGCACTCGTTGGCGGAGTATGGGGCTCAAAAGAGGCAGTAGTGCGGGCGGTGGACGTGATGATACGAAGGCGGTAGGTAGGCAGGCAAGAAGTGGTGGGAGGAGAGTTCGGTAGTCTGGGGGTGGAAAGTATTGGACCATTGTGTTGAAAGGCTGATGAGTTGAAGTTTGCAACCAGCGAGTAGGTCAAGGGATCCTCAACTTGAAGTACATGATGCTAGCTGGTTTGTGTTTCCGTTCTCAGATTGGGTCTAGTTTGGTAATTGAATGGAGAACGAGTGAGTAAGATGTTACCAAAAGTCTCCGTTAGCCCTGGGAATGCCTCACGCCTGTCGTATCGATTAGATTCCCTTCACCCGGGTGTGTATCTCGCCTCCCACTTGCGGAGTAACACAATCTGCAGATACCATGGGGGATTTTGAGAAAACCCTCCATAATTAGGAATCAGCTTCAACTGCACATACTGCCCACTGTCCATACCAACCAGAATAATGTCGAGACCCGGGTCCAGATACCATTATCTTGCAGATCCGCTATTATCGTCGGCTCTTCCCGGAGCTAGACTTTCACCCGCTAGATAGTGCATACCTTACTTATGTAAAGTAGTGAGTTCATTCTATACTCATTCTCTTCAGAATTTAATCAAAGGCTTCGTACTGTTCGTTTTTCTCCATGGAGAGCGCCAACTTTCTCTTCATCTTTTCATGAGGGGAATTTGACTTGACCAACCCAATGTCAACCGAATCCGACTATCTTGTCTCTAGGAGGCCTAGAGGCCCAGTAGTAAAAGAGAACAATTTCGAAGATGAGGTTCAGAAAGCCGAAGCGGAGAAGGCGCTACGGCTAAAAGTTGACTTGAGACTGTGCACCATTGCGGGCTTACTATGCAGTCTCAATCTACTCGATAGTGGGATTATTTCCAGTGCATCGGTTACGAGCATGCTGAAAGATCTTCAATTGGACCAGGGAAATCGCTACTCGGTCTCCATCTTGATATTTACAGTAGCCAGTGTCTGCTTCCAACTTCCAGCGACGTTGGCTGTGAGAATCCTAGGCCCTCGCATCTTCTTTGCTACCATCGCTTTTGGCTTTGGCTTAATCACGCTATGCACAGCATTCATCACTACTTGGAAGGATATGATTGCCATGCGAGTGTTGCTGGGTATTTTCATGAGTGGTGTCTATCCTGGATTGGCCTTGTTGATATCGAGTTGGTATCGACGAGAAGAGCTCCAGCTTCGGTTCGCGTTTTTGCAGTGTGGTGAAGTCATCGTGCTCGCAACTGGAGGTATCGTCAATTTCGGTCTCAACAACCTCAATGGTCGAGGTGGGCTGAAAGGGTGGCAGTGGATGTACGTGGTCCAGGGGCTGATGGCTTGCATCATTGGTATAGCCACCTACTGGTGGATCATAGACTTTCCTGAGAACGCCGAGCAAAGTTTCTACTTCTTAGACGAAGCGGAAACTAAGATCGCCGTGGCACGGATTCAAGATGATCGTGGGGACGTGCAGCCGACGCCTTTCTCTTGGCCTGAGGTCTTGACGCATTTTCTGGATCCGAAGGTATATGCGTTTGCTGCTACCTTCTTTCTTCTCAATCTGGTGTCCACCGCTCTCTCTTACTTCCTGCCCATCATCCTCCAGAATGGTATGGGCTTTAGCACAAACCAGGCTATATTGCTGTCAGCTCCGCCATACTACTACGCAGTCATCCCAGTACTGATATCGTCACGTATTGGTGACAAATTCCGACTCCGAGGACCTGTGATCACTTTCAACTCGCTCTGTCTCATCGCAGGCTTCTGCATGCTCGGCTTTTCGAATCAAGTGACCGTCAGATACATAGGTACATATCTGGCCACTGGAGCATACATATCCAATTGGGCAGCTCTCAATAGCTACCAAGCCAGCAACATCACAGGCCAGTGGAAGCGAGTCGTGACAGCGGCAGCGGTGACAGCATGTAATGGACTCGGGGGCGTTGCCGGTAGTTTCATCGTCAGACGAAACGAGGCTCCTAGATATCCCACCGCGGTATGGGTATCGATCGGGTAATGAATTCCCGGTCTTTGAAATGAATTCCAGCACTGACATATGTAGGTCCCATGTTCTCATCGTTGGTATTGTCCTAGCGTTCTCGGCATTCTTCTTCTCAGCCAACAGGACCCAGAGTAAGGGGAAAAGGATCATCGAACGGACTGTAAGTAGAATCCGAATTGACGACTAAAGTACATTTAGGGGCTAACGAAGACCAGGAGGGATTCCGATACACATATTGAATAATAACGGCCCCATGTAGTATGATCAACCCCGTTGGTAGAAACATACCCGCAGTTGCAGCAATGACAGGTCGATAGAAGAGTAGCGGCTTATATAGATCATAAGGGGAAACGAAAGACTTGCTCCCCAAGAAACACTACGCTTATAGCATAGATTAGGAACGTATGAGACGGTCGGCGGCTTCCACCTCCCACGCACCAATCAGAGAATGAGATGTAGCCCGTAAAGCGAACCCCAAAAGCCAGCTATCAAAGCGATAATGAGGATTAGAAATGGCTATCGTCGATCTGCGTCACTCGGGAATGTGCCTCTTGAGATGGAGCGTACTCGAGGGCAAGGGTATGTAGAGGACGGTGGCTGCTTTCCCTTGGCATATATCTGGTACGACCCGTAGTCTACGAAGTCATGAAAACATTTAGGGCACGCGTCAACATCACGTATTCAGAGCTTCCTCCGCAGGATTGTTAAGCGAGAGGGTTGAGGTTGTGGGAATATGTTGCTGCAAAATTACTGACGCGACGAACAGGGGTCACAAAACAGCTGACCAATCAGCGGAGACCTCCGTATTCCTACCGTAATGTTCACCTTTAGCTGCCATGTTTTACCATCACATCTCTGGTAAGCTCGACAAGGCTATACTAGGATGATTTGCGAATATATAAGACGAGCTCTGAAGCAGAGGGCAGTAGACTAAGGCTAGCAGCCTGACCTCGTACAATAGGCCGCCCCTCGAAATAGGAGCTCTTCGGCCTCTACATCATGGTCTTCCTCTCGATCTGCACGGCACTGTACGACTATGCCCCCCAGGGCGACAATGAACTCGCCCTACAGGAAGGA
>JAABUK010000297.1_pt1 | contig 110873 bp, 90 predicted proteins | sample 5559141 | NCBI WGS metagenome assembly JAABUK01 (sample SAMN10711869, study PRJNA513367) | rock metagenome | isolation source: Antarctica rocks | place: Antarctica: Victoria Land, Pudding Butte nord | collected 2016-01-03 | reverse complement strand
AAGAGTGGACAATAAAGGTGAAGCGTTCGGGCATCCGGGAATTGAAGCGCGTTGGACATCCAGCTCTAAAGAAGGCATCGGCACAGCGCTTGCCGACGCCTCGCCTGTTTGGTTTACACTCGCTTACGGCATTCTTAACGAAATTTATTTCCCGCGCGTGGACTGCGCCAACACGCGCGACGCGCAGTACCTTATTACGGACGGGCGCAGCTTTTTCCACGAAGAAAAACGCGACCTCGATCATCATTTGGATTATGCCGACCCTCGCGCGCTCGCATTTCGTCAAACTAATTCTGATCGCGGCGGGCGCTATCGCATCGTTAAGGAAACAATCACGGATTCGCGCGCGCCCGTCGTGCTCGTGCATACGCGCTACGAACCTTTGTTTCCCGAAGCAGAGCATTACAAAATTTACGCCCTTGTCGCTCCGCACGTCGGCAATCAAGGCATGAACAACAACGGGCGCGTGCTTGAAATTGACGGGCGTGTTTGTTTGACAGCGGAGCGATACGGCAGGGCGCTCGCTGTTGTCGCTTCCATTCCGTTTCGGAAAGCTTCATGCGGTTTTGCGGGCGCAAGCGACGGGTGGGCTGATCTTCACGACAATCTGAAAATGGATTGGGAGTTTGCGACGGCGACAAACGGCAATATCGCGCTGACGGGTGAACTAGACACCGCGCAGCAAAAGGAATGGACGCTTGCGATAGGCTTCGGCGCAAGCCCTGAAGAAGCGGCGCGCACAGCCATTGATTCCCTTGAACGCGGCTGGCAAAAGGCGCGAGATGAGTATGTCGCTGCATGGCGCGCATACTGCGACGGCTTGACGGATTTGAGCGCAGAAAGCAGCGACGGCGGCAGAACTTATTACACGAGCGCAATGATTCTGCGCGCGCATGAGGACAGGCTTCACAAGGGAGCCATCTGCGCGTCGCTTTCGATTCCGTGGGGCGAGATTGCAGGCGATCAAAACATGGGCGGGTATCATCTGGTATGGCCGCGCGATCTGTGCCAATCGGCGATGGCAGCGCTTGCCGCAGGCGATTGCGAACTGCCAGTCCGCGTATTGCTTTATATGGCTTCGATTCAATTGCCGAACGGCGGAATGCCCCAGAATTGTTGGGTGGACGGGGAACCGTATTGGTGCGGCATTCAATTAGACGAATCCGCTTTTCCGATTATGCTCGCGTGGCGCTTGGAGCAGGAAAATCTGCTCGGCGATTTCGATCATTATTCGAGGGTTAAGGCCGGAGCGTCTTACATTTTGCGGCACGGCCCGGCTTCGCCGCAGGAGCGCTGGGAAGAAGACGCGGGGATTTCTCCTTCGACGCTCGCCACTGAAATCTGCGCGCTCGTTTGCGCCGCTGAAATGGCCAAGAAACGCGGCGACACACAGACTGCGAATCTTTGTTTGCGGACAAGCGACTACTGGGCGGCGAACATAGAAGAATGGACGTATGCGACAAACAGCGACCTGCTCGAAGGACATGCTGAAAGCTACGTGCGCATCGAGTCGATTGACCCGGACGATCTCGAAACCGAGCGCGACCCGAACACGGGCATCGTGCAGATTCGCAATCGTCCCGCCGGAGAAACAGGCTTTCCCGTTTACGATATTGTGGACGGCGGCTTTCTCGAACTCACTCGCTACGGCATACGCGCCGCCGACAATCATCACATACTCGAATCACTCAAAGTCTATGATGCAGTATTAAAAACGGAGACGCCGTGCGGCCCGTGCTGGCATCGCTACAATCACGACGGCTACGGGCAAAAGGCAGACGGTGATCCATTTGACGGCACAGGTGTCGGGCGCGTGTGGCCTTTGCTGACGGGCGAGCGAGCGCATTACGAAATCGCCGCCGGACAGAAAGCCGCCGTTTATGTAAGAGCAATAGAGTGCTTCGCCAACGCGGGCGCGATGATACCGGAGCAGGTCTGGGACACTATGGACATCCCGGAAAAATCTATGTACAACGGGCGTCCGACAGGCTCCGCGATGCCGCTTGTGTGGGCGCACGCCGAATACATTAAATTGCTGAGATCAAAACGCGACGGGAAAATATTCGACATGATCGAACCCGTTCGCGCGCGCTACATCGAGCAAAAGGCAAAGAGCGATTTACAGGTCTGGCTCCTTAATCATAAGCTACGCGCCGCCCGCTCATCGCAACGTTTGCGCCTCGAACTGATTGCTGCGGCGCGGCTGCATTGGACTTCGGACGAATGGAAAACCGTGAATGACGTCGATTTGTTCGATGATGGTTTGGGCATCTATTCGCACGAGTTTGTGCCCGAAGAATTGAAAGCGGGCGAAACGCTGAAGTTCACTTTTTATTGGACAGAGGCAGCGCATTGGGAAGGACGCGATTTCTCGATTACGATTATGTGATGGCGCTTTTAAGAATAGAGCGGCGCAATTTTTTGAAATTCAGTGATTGAAATTTAACGTCTAAAATCGAACAAGGAAAATGGGTGAATCAAGTATGAATAATTCCGGTCGTTTGCAAAACAAGCGTGCGTTAGTAACGGGCGCGAACAGCGGCATCGGGCGCGCTATTGCTTTGCGTTTGGCGCAGGAGGGCGCAAACGTCGCCGTCAATTACGTCACGCACCCGGAGGCCGCCGACGAAGTTGTAAAAGGCATTACGGATGCGGGCGCGAAGGGCATCGCGGTGCAGGCGGACATCTCAAACGAAGCGCAGATAGATGCGATGTTCGGGCGCGTCCAAAAGGAATTCGGCGGCCTCGATATTTTAGTCAACAATGCGGGCATGGAAACGTATCACACGTTTCTGGAAATGCCGCTCGACGCGTGGCGGCAAGTAATCGACATTGATTTGACGGGCGCATTTCTTTGCGCGCAAAGAGCCGCAAGATTGATGGTCGGGCAGGGAACAAACGGCGGCTCGATTATCAATATCTCTTCGGTTCACCAGAAAATCCCCTGGGGCGGTTACTCGCATTACTGCGCGGCGAAGTCTGCGCTCGATATGCTGACGAAAACCATTGCGCTCGAACTCGCCACAGAGAACGTGCGCGCCAACGCGATTGCGCCGGGAGCGATAGCAACGCCGATCAATGAAAACGTCTGGGGCAATCCTGAAGGCTTGCGCGATTTGCTGCGGAAGATTCCAAACGCGCGCGTCGGAAAGCCCGAAGACATCGCCGCCGCTGTGGTTTATCTGTGCTCGGACGAAGCGAATTATGTGACGGGCGCAACGCTTTTTGTGGACGGCGGCATGACGCTTTACCCGGAATTTCGTCACGGCGGTTAAGCGCATTCAATGAAAACCAGAAGCACCGTTTGATGTTATTTATGGCGCATCGGTTGAGCGCAATTCAGCGTCAATAGCCGCGCTCGCTTTTTCGTTTGTTTCCTTATTAAGTTGTGCGAGTGCCGCCGTTGCAGCTTTGCGAACGTCCGCCTGCCTGTCTTCCCTGGATAATCTTTGCAGCGCACGGGCGGCGCTTGTCGCCTTTAATTCACCCAAAATCTGAACCGCCGCGTAGCGTATATCGCGCTCTGCATCGTTCAGCAGTGCGATGAGACGCTCGACTGCTTTCGGATCATGCGTGCCGATTCGGTAGAGCGCGCGCAGTCCCGCACGCCGCACTTCCATTGATTGACCGGCTTCGACTGCCTTCATCGCCAGCGGCAAAGCTTCCGCGCGGTGTAGGCTTGCGAGCGACAGCATCGCGGTGATAAGCACACGCGGCGCGACGTTTTGGCGCGATGCGATTTCGGTGACGGCAATTCGTGCCATATCATCGTTCTGCTTGAGTGTGCCTGTCATCGCCGCGACGACGACAAACGGACTCGGATCATTCAGCGCGTTGCGCACCGCTTCGATTGCTTGATGGTTGGCGGAATCTTTGAGCGCGCCGATAACTGCCGCGCGGACTCTGGAATCTTTATCATGTACGCTAGCGACGAGTGCATCCGCCGCGCGGTCTTCGTGGCTCAAGCGAGCGAGCGTGTTGGCCGCCGCGACGCGCACGCCGTAAAACGAATCAGTCGTGACCGCCTGTCGCAAAGCTTCGATAACCGGATTTTTTTCTTCGCCAAGCGATGCTTGCTTTGTTGCGGCGTGGGCGAGCGCTTCGGCGGCTTCGATGCGCCCGACAGCGTCCGCGCTGTGCGTGAGTTGATAGGAAAGCATTGCCGTCGATTGCGGAAAGTCGAGCGTCTTGAGAATGCGCGAATCTTTGTCGAAGCGAATCATGCGTGGTTCTCCATCCATTGAAAATGTGAAGCTCTGTTCGCGCCCGGTAATCTCTATTTTTTCTGTGCGTGAGGAATTTGCAGTGGCGAGTTCTATTTCGACGGGCAGGCGAAAAACGGCGGGCGTGATGTCATCGGGCGTCTGCGTTTGCGCGACGTTGAGCGTTAGCTTTTTCGCGGCGGCATCATAAACATAACGCACGTGCAATTCAGGATAGCCAGCCTTCATCACCCACTGATCGAAAAACCAATCGAGTTTGCGATTGCTCACCTTCTCGAAGGCGCGCTGCAAGTCCGCTGTTTCGACGTTGCGATATTCGTTTTCCTTGAGATATAGATTGAGCGCCCTCCAGAACGTTTCGTCGCCGACGATGCCGCGCAGCATGTGCAAGACAAGCGCGCCCTTCTGGTAAAGCGTCGCGTCGAAGAGATCAATCGGCGCGCGATAGCGATTGTAAACAAGCGGGCGGCGATAGCGCGCCGTATCCTCGCGCATGTATGTGCGCGCGTCGTTGCGCAATTCAAAAAGATACGCGTCGTGTCCCGCTTCGTGCTCTTTGAAACTCGCTTCCATAAACGTCGCAAAGCCTTCGTTGAGCCATGCCTGCGACCAATCCTTGCAGGTGACGAGATCGCCGAACCACTGGTGCGAGAGTTCGTGCGACACTAGATTGTCGGCGGAAGTTTGCGGCGCTTCGTCTGCGCGATTGAGGATTTCGTTGTCGGCCTGCGTCGTCGCGGTGACGTTTTCCATGCCGCCGAAGATAAAGCCAGCGACGACTGTCTGTGCATATTTGTTGTATGGATATTCGTAGCGCAAGGCTTCACTGAACCACCCCATCATCTGCGGCGTTTTACCGAAGCTGCGGCGCGCGTCCGGCTCCGTGTTGTGATAAGTGTAATATTCGACGGCAGTATTTTTGTAGGCGTCCGCGACTCTGGCGAAATCGCCGACGATCAGGGAAACGAGGTAACTCGAATGCGGTTTGTTCATAGACCAGTGAAAAGTTTGCGTGCCGTCGCCGTTCGTTTTTTTGTCGAGCAGCACGCCGTTGGAGATGGCAATTTGATTTTGCGGAACGGTGATGAATTGCTCGCTGGTGGCTTTGTCGTCGGGAAAATCGTAGCAGGGAAACCAGTAGTGATTGTCTTCGGGTTCGCCCTGCGTCCAGATTTGCGCGGGCTTTGAAGGGCGCGCTGCATTGGTGCTCGGCGGGGGCGAAACAAAGTAGAGACCGCGCTGCGGCGCGGCGCGATAGCGTATGCGAATCGTGATGGTGTCCGTCGGAGCATAAGCGTGGTCTAAATTGATCGTGAGCTTGTCGGGCGACATTGTGAAACGAAGCGGCACGTTTTTTCCTTCGAGCGCCACGGACTCAATTTGCATGTTCGCCGCATCGAGCGTGAACGAATTGAAGTTCGCCGCGAGCGGTTTGAGCGTCATGGTTTCATCGCCGATGACTGTCTTATTCGGCACATCGAAGCGCGTGCGGATCAAGTAGTGCTGCGCGTCGAAGGTGCGCGGCGGGCGCGTGTGAACTGTTCCTTCCAAGCGTCCGTGCGATTGCTGTGGTGTAGCAGTCGGCGCGGGCGTTTGGGCAAATGATACGGATGAAAAAGCGAAGCCGCATGAAGCGAGGATGAGCGAGAAAGATAAAAACGTTTTCGTAAAAATATGGCGAATGAAAATATTGAAGTGCATGATTGTTCTTTCTGTAAAGCCTTGTTCGATTGATGAATTTTAGCTGACGATTGGATTGTGCATCAGACAGAAGTTTGACGCAAAGCGCGGGCGCGATTAAATTGTCGAATGTAATTATCGCATACGGAGAAGATGTATGAAACTTTCACTCGCGCAGCGTGTGGCGCGCGTCGTCTTAATGCTCGTTGCTCTCTCGCCTTGTCAAAAAATTATGGCGCAAATCACTTCAATGAATGTTCCCGCCGCATGGGAAACACATGCCGAACGCACGCAATATCGTGAAACGCCGCGCTACGACGAAACGCTCGCTTATGCGCGAAAACTAGCCGCCGCTTCGCCGCTCATACGCGTGCAGAGCTTTGGGAAGAGCGGGCAGAATCGCGAACTCCCGCTCGTCATCGCGGCGACAAACAAAACCTTTACCCCGCAATCAGCACGGCACGCAGGCAAAGCCGTCATACTCGTTCAAGCCTGCATACATGCTGGAGAATCGGACGGGAAGGACGCTGGCCTTGCTTTGCTGCGCGACATTGCGATTACGAAAACACGCCTCTCGCTGCTGGATCACGTTGTCGTGCTTTTTATCCCAATTTACAACACGGACGGTCACGAAAGATTCAGTGCGTATAACCGTATAAATCAAAACGGCCCGGCGGAAATGGGATGGCGCGCGACAGCAACGAACCTGAATTTGAATCGAGATTATATGAAAGCGGATGCGCCGGAAACGCGCGCGTGGTTAAAATTATGGAATGAGTGGAACCCGGATTTGTTCGTTGATTGCCATGTCACGGACGGGGCTGATTTTCGCTACAACGTGACTTACCAATATGAACACCACGAGAATGTACCAGCCGCGGTACTCACATGGGAACAGGCGGCATTCGACAAAAGAATTATTCCGGCGACAGAAGCGGCAGGCAATCTGCTTGCTCCCTATCTTGAGTTTCGTGATAACCGCGATTTGACGAAAGGCATCGACAGTTTTCTGCCGACGCCCAGATATTCGACGGCATATACGCCGCTGCGCAATCGTCCCGGTCTGCTGATCGAAACGCACATGTTAAAGGATTACCGCACGCGCGTGCGCGGAACTTATGATCTGCTGCGAGCCACGCTCGAAGAAATAAACCGCGATCCGAAGAGTTTGCTGAAAGCTGTGCGGCAGGCGGACGAAGAAACCGTTACGCAAGGGCGAAAGTATGATCCGGCTAAGGCTGTGCCGTTGCAACTTGAATTGACTGATAAAGCGACGCCGTTTCAATTTAAGGGCGTCGAATATCGCAGAGAATTGAGTGATGTGTCGGGCGCGGAGCGCGTTATATTCGGGACGAAGCCGCTCGATTTAACGATTCCTTTTTATGATGAAACGCGGGTCAGTGTTTCTGTTGCCGCGCCGCTCTATTATGTCGTGCCGCCACAGTGGGCGAATGTCATAGAGGTGCTCGCCGCGCACGGATTGCAGATGCGGCGGCTTGCCGTAGAGACAACGCTTGACGTTGAAAGTTACCGCTTCAAAGACGTGCGTTTCGCCGCCGCGTCTTTTGAAGGGCGCGTGATGCCGAACTACAAAACGAGCGTTGTGCGGGAGCGACGAATATTTCCATCCGGTTCCGTCATCGTGCTGCTGGCGCAACCTTCGGCGCGCGTCGCAATGAACTTGCTGGAGCCGTCAGCGCCGGATTCGCTTGCTGCGTGGGGCTTCTTCAACGCCGTCTTCGAGCAGAAGGAGTTTGGCGAAAATTATGTGCTGGAAAAACTTGCGCGCGAGATGATGCAGAAGGATGAGAATTTACGCAGGGAATTTGAAAAGCGCGTGGCAAGCAATCCGAAGTTTGCCGCAAGCGCACGCGAACGCCTGCAATTTTTCTATGACCGCTCGCCGTATCACGACAATGAATTGAACTCGTATCCGGTGGCGCGTATATTGTCTACACTTAAGGCGCGAACAATTGACTTCGACAAATGAGAAAAGAAAAGGATGCGAGCGTTTCATACACTCGCATCCCGTTTCTGTTTGTTATCGACTTATTAGACTGCGCGGCGGCCTGTAATCAAATTGATTACGAGAACGACCAAAGCCACCAACAGCAGCAGATGAATCAAATTGCCGCCAATGGATAATCCAAACCCAAGCAGCCACAAAACCACAAGTACCACCAAGATTGTCCACAACATATTCCACTTCTCCTTTTTGAGCGTCGCCGTTTGTTTTTAATGTCGCCTTCCAAACTCGTCTTGACCATTCGTAGCAGCAACGATTGTGCCAGTGCGCGGCATCGGACGAAACTTTAATGCTAATCTCCGCTTTGCTGCCGAACTCGCATTTCCTGAACGATGAATCAACGTGACATCGCTCTCTTAAAATTCATGTTCGTACTGAATTGCTTCACGATAGCTCCGGTGCGGCTGTTTGAAAACGAAGCAATGGCGTCAAGCGGCAAAGCCAAGTTTCTTGTATAGCAATCGAATGGGCATTGCCCTTAGTGTCTTCTAACTTGCCTTGTGCGCTTGATAGTCAAAGCCTTTCTCCTGTAATTTTGCATGGAAGTGAAATGTTACCATCGCTGGCTGCGCCGGATTTTTGCGCGCAGAAATTATTTGAAGTTATGGCCTATCCGAGCATCGCGCGCGTTGAATCGCCGATCCTGCACGAATTGGTTGCCACAGGCGGCGTTGAAGATGTGCGCTATCTTTACGCGCGCCTGACGGCTTATTTTCCGCAGTTGACCGATGCGGAGACGCAAGCGCTCGCCAATGGTCACAGCAAACAGTGGCGCACGCTTGTGCAGCGCGCCGGACGCAGTTTAGACGAACAGCGTTTGATCTCGCGTCGTCAAGGGCATTGGGAATTGACGGAAAAGGGACGCGCCCGCGCGGATGAAGAAGAGTCGCGCTTTTCGTTTGCGGAGGCGGAACACCCCATCGCCGCAGGGGAGTTTTCGCACACTGATATACAGCGGATGCTTTCCGACATCGGACGCTCTCTCGGCTATCGTTGCGAACAAGAGTTTGAATACTATGATGTGGTGTGGCGCGAGGGCGAAGATAATCCGCGCCTCAGCCACGTTTTTGAAGTGCAGCGCAAGGGCAATATAGATGCCGCTCTCGCTAAATTGAAACGCGCACACGATGCGCAAAGGTCAAAGCCCTACTTGATTGTTTCTTCGGAGCGCGACACGAATCGCGCGCACAAATCCTTGAGCCTCGCGCGCACGGGCGCTTTCCATGAAATAGGCCGCGTTACTACGATTTTAAGTTTCGAGCAAATCAACAAGCTTCACCGCGCTCTCACATCGGTCGAAGATTTACTCGCGCAACTCTTCGAGCGATGACGACTTCAATTGCTGCGGTGACGACGCCGCTTCGCCAACAATATCTTGAAATCAAAGAGCGATATGCAGACGCCATACTGCTGTTTCGCATCGGCGATTTTTACGAAGCCTTCGATGACGATGCACGTCTCATTGCGCGCGAGCTGGACATCGTCTTGACCTCGAAACCGATGGGGCGAAGCGGGCGCGTGCCGCTCGCGGGCGTTCCGCATCACAGCCTCGAACGTCATCTTGCGACGCTCATTGCGCGCGGGCATCGCATCGCCATTTGCGAACAATTGTCTGCCACGCCCGTGCGCGGTGAAACAGCGGGACGTGGGTTGATCGAACGCGATGTGGTGCGCGTCGTGACGCCCGGAACTATCCTCGAACCCGGCTTGCTGCACAGCAAAGCGAATAATTACCTTGCCGCCTTCGTCACCAACAACAAACGTGCCGGGATCGCTTACGCGGATGTGACGACGGGCTATTTTGCCGCCACCGAAATTGATGAAGCCGCCGCCGAAATCGAATTGCAGCGCATCGCTCCCTCTGAAGTTTTGCTACCGCAGGGACTCAAACTCGATCAAGACAACGAGCAATCACTGTTCATCACAAGGCTCGACGATGAAGCCTTCGACTCCAAAAAAGCGCGGCGCGGGCTGCTCGATCATTTCGGCGCGCGCTCCCTTGCTGCTTATGGATTAAGCGACTGGCCGCTTGCCGCCGCTGCTGCCGGAGCGATCATCGCTTATCTGCGCGACACGCAAACGAGCGCCGCCGATCAACTCACGCGACTGACGAGTTACCACACAGAAAATTTTATGGTGCTCGACAGGCAAACGATGCGCAGCCTCGAACTCTTCGAGAGCGGATCGGGCGCGCCGACGCTGCTTTCAACGCTCGATGCGACCCGCACTTCGATGGGCGGGAGATTGCTGCGGCGCATACTGCGCCAGCCACTCTTGAACGTCGCGGAGATTGTTCGCCGTCAGGAACAAGTTCAATGGTTCGTCGCGCACAAAGACGCTCGCACAGAACTCTTCGCGGCGCTCGAAAGCGTTCACGATCTTGAGCGTTTGTCTGGACGCGTGCGCGCCACACTCGCCAACGCGCATGATTTGTTCACGCTCGGGCAAAGTCTGGAAGCGATTAAGCACGTGCGCGTTGTGCTGCAAAAGGATACAAAGCAGTTCAACGGGTTGCTCGCGGCGCTGCCGACATGCGATGCGGCGGCGACGCTCATACGTCAGGCTTTGCCGGATGAACTTCCCGTTCGCACAGGGAAATCCGGCGTCATACGCGAAGGCTATTCCGAAGAGTTGGATAAGCTGCGCGCACTCTTGCGCGATGGCCGAAACTTTCTCGCGGAAATGGAAAGCCGTGAGCGCGCACGCACAGGCATCAAGAGCCTGCGTGTCGGCTATAACAAAGTCTTCGGCTATTTCATCGAAGTCACGCGCCCGAATCTGCATCTTGTGCCGGGCGATTACACGCGCAAGCAAACGCTCGTCAACGCCGAAAGATTCATCACGCTTGAGTTGAAGGAATACGAATCGCTCGTGGCGAACGCCGGAGAAAGAATAGATGAGCTTGAAGCAAGCCTTTTTCGTCGTGTCTGCACAAACGTCAGCCGCAGCCGCGCGGAGATTCTGATTGCCGCAGCAACAATCGCGCACCTAGACGTGATGGCGGCCTTTGCCGAAAACGCCGACAAGTTCGATTACGCGCGCCCGCTGGTTTCCGATTCGCGCACGCTCGACATCAAAGCGGGTCGTCATCCGATTCTCGAAAGAATCAACGCGGGCGAAAATTTCGTCGCTAACGATCTACAGCTTGCGCTCGATGACGATAAAGCATCGCCGGATATTGCTTTAATCACAGGGCCGAATATGTCCGGCAAATCCACTTATTTGCGGCAGACGGCGCTCATCGTCTTGATGGCACAAACGGGAAGCTTTGTACCTGCAGCGGCGGCGGCGATTGGTTTATGTGATCGCATTTTCACGCGCGCGGGGCTTTATGATCGTCAAGGCAGCGGCGAATCTACTTTTATGACGGAGATGATCGAAGCGGCGGAGATACTTCATCATGCGACGCCGCGCTCGTTGATTTTGCTTGATGAATTAGGGCGCGGCACTTCGACTTACGATGGGCTGGCGGTGGCGCGGGCAGTGGTCGAATACATACACAATCATCCGCAACTTCATTCTAAAACGCTTTTCGCCACGCACTATCACGAACTGACGGAGCTTGAGGAAACGCTGCCGCGCTTGAAAAACTTTCGCGTAGAGATTGCGGAGGAGGGAACGGAACTGCGTTTTCTGTTCAAGATAAGTCACGGCATCGCGGAAAAAAGTTATGGAGTTTACGCCGCCAAGCTCGCAGGACTGCCGCGCCCTGTTGTGCGCCGCGCGGAAAAACTCTTAAGCGAATACGAAGCACGCAATACGCAAACCTTTCCACGCACGAATGACTCTTCAGAAGAATCTCAACACGCGCTCTCTCACGAAGCTTTTATTCCCGGACAAGCAGCGCTGCAAACATCGCTTGCCGAAGTGCTGTTGGAAATCGATCCAGATAGTTTGTCGCCCGTCGAAGCTCTGATGAAATTGTTTGAATTGCGGCGGCTTGCAGAGTCTACGAAAAGCGGCGCGGTGAAGGTTATCAAAACGGCTTAGGCTTAAAATAGCTTAAGCTAATCGGCGGGGTCTGTGTGGATGTGGACGCGGGAGCGCGGCACTGCGGTTTCAATCTCGCGCAGCACGACGACAGTCAAATCGTGCGCTTCCTGAAAAGTTCTGCGGCGATCTATTTCCAGATGCAAATCAATAAATTTTTGCGAGCCGGAACGCCGTGTGCGCAGTTCGTGAAAGCCGCGCACGCCCTGCGCCTCAAAATCTTTGACAATGCGCGCGACGCTTTCATCCACATCGATTCCTAAATAACGATCCATCAGCACATCAATGGATTCGCGCGCGACTCTCACCGCAGACCACAAAATATAAATCGAAATAAGTATCGAAATAATCGGGTCTGCCGCGCGCCATGTCGTGATGGACGTTGCGAGCAGCGCAATCAATGCGCCGCCCGTCGTGTAAACGTCAATCGAATAATGCGCGGCGTCGGATTTAATCGCAGGCGATTCGGTTTCACGCGCGACGCGTCTCAAGTGCGACGCCAGCGCGAGGCTCACGGCGATAGCCACGAGCATCGCGAGCACGCCGATGCCTTCGGAATGCGTTTCGCGGGTCCCGACTAATCTGCGCACCGCTTCGACAATCAGAAAAATGCCTGAACCGGCGATGGCGATTGATTGAAAAAGGCTGCCGAGCGATTCGGCTTTGCCATGTCCGTACAGGTGATCTTCGTCGGCGGGGCGCGCGGCGGCGTAGACGACAATCAAATTGACGATTGATGCGATCAGGTCTGTTGTCGAATCGAGCAGCGAAGCCCAGACGCTGATCGAGCCTGTCAGATAACCCGTGCCGGCTTTGAGCAGAATCAGAAATGCCGCGACGTAGATAGACAGTCGCGCGGCGGCGGCTTTCTTCGCTGCTTCGACTGTGCGCGCCGAAGCGTCTTGGTTATGCCCGGACGAACTCATCTCTCGTAGTCGATCCTGCGCCAAGCCGTTTTGCAATCAATGAATGGCTGCATCCGGCTGTTCGGAACTTTCTTTTACCCGCTCGCGCCTGTGAACTGCCGTGCGGCTGGTAACGATTGCCACGCCCGCAAAAATCAAGGCGGAAGCGATCCATGTGCGCGAGTTCCACTTTTCGCCGAGAATGAGCGGAGCGAGCGCAAAGGCGATCAACGGCTGTAGATAAATGTATACGGCAACCGTGCTCGGCGCAACACGCCCCAGCGCCCACCCGTTCAGGTAATAAGCGCCGACAGTCGGCACAAGAATAATGTAGAGCACTGCTAGCCACACACTCGCGCCGACATGTTGCACGGGATTCCCCGCCGATGAAAAAAACCAAAAAGGGATAACTGCGATGCTGGCGATGATAAAAAGCCAACTGATTACCGTCAGCGTGTCATAGCGTTTCACCAAATCTTTTGAGATAGCAATGTACGCGCCATACGAAAGAGAATTTGCGATCAACAGCAAATCGCCGAGCTTATTGGAGCCGGAGAAATCCGCGCGAAAGGGATCGACGAGATAAACGACGCCGCACGCCGCAAGCAGTATGCCGAGCACTGTGTTGAGCGAGGCGCGTTCGTTGCCGAGCAGTATGCCGACAATTAATGTGAAAACGGGAATCGTCGTGCCGAGCAGTGTCGCATTGATAACAGTCGTCAGCGTCAAAGCCTTGACGAACAGTAATTGATTGAGAATCACGCCGAGCAAACTGTACAGCGCGAGCCGCGCGAAATCGCTTTTGCGCGTAATGCGCAGACTGCCGAAAGCGCGCCGTAGAATGAAAAGAACGATGGCTGCGCCGACGACGCGCAGCGCGACGAGTTGCGGCGTCGTCAAGGAACGCAAAGCGATTTTGCCGATGATCGGCCATGTCCCGAAAATTAGCTGCACTGCGATAAGCGCCAGATGCGGAGCCGATGCGTGATCGAGTTTGCGATGTTCGGAAGAAGTTTGATTGGTTTCTTGCACAAATAAACACGGAAGCAAATTTAATCGCAAAGCAAACGAACCATGAAAGATTCAATTCGATTGCTTTGCGACGAAAAGTTAAATGAATTGTCGTCCGTGAATCTTTAACTGCGACTCTTTAAGCGAATACGACAAAGGCTTCTAGCTGTATTCTCCGGCACGCGCGCCCGTGCCGTCGCCCGTGCGTTCATCCTCTGTTTTATCAGGAGCCGGAGCGCTCTGATTCTTCTGTGGCGGCGCGGTTTTGTTGCCGCTCTCCGTGTTCGATTCAGCGCCTGACTGTTGCTTGCCGCCGCTTTGTTCCTGCGCGTTCTGCGATGTTTCGTTTTCTTTGTGTTCGGGCATAATTTGTTTCCTTCCTTTGATCGAAAGTTTATCAGGCGATTAGTAGCAGTGGATTTTCCAGAATCTTCTTGAAGGTCTGTAAAAACTTTGCGCCGGTTGCGCCGTCTATCACGCGGTGATCGCAGCTCATCGTGACGCGCATTATCTGGCGCACCACTAATTCGCCTTCGCGCGCAACAGGCTTCGGCGCAACGGCTCCGACGGCGAGAATCGCGGCTTCCGGTGGATTGATAACAGCGGTAAATTCGTCTACGCCGAACATGCCCAGATTGCTGACGGAAAAACTTGCGCCCGTATATTCTTCGGGACGCAGCTTGCGTGAACGCGCGCGCGTTGCTAGTTCGCGGACTTCCGTTGCAATCGCGCCGATTGATTTTTGATCGGCAGAGCGTATGACGGGCGTAATCAATCCGTCTTCGATGGCGACGGCAACGCCGATGTCTGCGCGCTCATAATAACGAATCGCTTTTTCCTGAAACGATGCGTTGACCTGCGGATGCTGCGTGAGCGCGACGGCGGCGACCTTGATGATAAAGTCGTTGATGCTGATGCGCAGTTCTTCATTTATAGCGTTGAGTTGGCGTCGCATCTCGACGACGGCATCCATTTCGATCTCTGTGGTGAGAAAGAAATGCGGCACGGGGCCGATGGATGAAACGAGCCTACGCGCGATGGTGCGGCGCATCTCAGTCATAGGCTCGTCGCGGTAGGGCGAAGCGCCAGCAAAAGAAGATTGCTGCACAGGCTGTTGCGCGACCGGCGTTTCGACTGCGCGCAGATGAGTTTGTGCTGCTTGGGCTGTTTGGTCTTGCGCGGGCTGTTGCTGTGCTTCAGCCGCCTGTGTTTGTTGATTGCGCGCGCCGCCGCTCATCGCGAATTCAATATCGCGCTTGACGATGCGCCCGCCGGGGCCGCTGCCCGCGAGCGTTTGCAAATTAATACCGGCTTCGGCGGCCATGCGCGCCGCCAGCGGAGACACGATCAAACGCCCGGAAGCGCGTTGCTGCGACGCGCCGTTGCCCGATGCTGCTGCTGTGGCAGCATCGTTGCCCGCAGATAAATTTGCTGTTGATTGTGATGCTGCCGCGCTCTGCGTGTGGTTATCGGAGCCTGAAGTTTGCGGCTTATCTGAAGCCGTGTTGTCCGTATCGCCTGTGAGCGGTTCGCCTTTGATGGTGGCCTGCGTGCGTGCGCCGTCGGTAATGACAGTCGCCAATTCCTGTTGCGCGCCGTAGTTGCCGCCTTCGACGGATTCTTCGATGGCCTTTTTGTTATCGGCTGCCGTTGCGCCGGATTCGGCACTGCTCACGAGCGCGGAAATGTCTTCGTCCGGCTCGCCGATGATAGCGATGATTTCGCCGAGCGGCGCGGTCTCGCCGTCTTTGAGGAAGACTTTGCGCAGCACGCCCGTGGCGAGCGCCTGCATTTCCATCGACGCTTTATCGGTTTCGATTTCCGCGAGCGGTTCGCCGACGGAGACCTTGTCGCCTTCTTTTTTGAGCCACTTGCCGAGTTGTCCTTCCTCCATCGTCGGAGAAAGCTTGGGCATTACGACTTGCGTTGCCATTCAATTGTTCCTTAGGTTGATGAATCGTAAACACTAAACGAATAAGCGGACTTTCTTCACGAAATTTGCGATTTCTCTAATCGAGATAGGCCACTTCGCGCACGGCTGCGATGAGTTGTTCGACGCCGGGAATCGCAAGCTGTTCGAGATTCTTTGCGTAGGGCATCGGCACGTCAGCGCCGGAAATTCGTTTGACAGGCGCATCCAGATAATCAAAGGCGCGTTCGTTAATTTCTGCGCTGATCTCCGCGCCGACGCCGCAGAAAGGATGCGATTCTTCGGCGACGACGACGCGGTTTGTTTTCTTCACAGACGTGATGATCGTGTCGATGTCGAGCGGGCGAATCGTGCGCGGGTCGATTACTTCACAAGAAACGCCTTGCTTCTCTAGTTCTTCGGCGGCTTTGAGCGCGATGGGAACCATCAAGGAGCGCGCGACGATGGTCGCATCCTTGCCTTCGCGCTTCACGTCTGCGACACCGAGCGGAATCGTGAAATCCGCATCTTCAGGAACTTCGCCCTTATTGCCGTACATTCTTTCCTGCTCGATGAAGACCACCGGATCGTCGTCGCGTATCGCGGATTTCAAAAGCCCTTTAGCGTCGGCAGGCGTTGACGGCATCACGACTTTAATGCCCGGAAAATTTGCGAACCATGATTCGAGCGCCTGCGAATGCTGCGAAGAAACCTGATATGCGGAACCGCCGGGGCCGCGAAAGACCATAGGGATTTTGAATTGCCCGCCGGACATGTAAAGCATCTTGGCGGCGGAGTTGATGATTTGATCCGTTGCGAGAATGGCGAAGTTGAAGGTCATGAATTCGACGATTGGGCGAAGTCCGGCCATCGCCGCGCCGACGCCTAATCCTGCGAAACCGAGTTCTGTGATCGGCGTGTCGATAACGCGCTTTTCGCCGAACTTTTCCAGCAAGCCTTTCGTGACTTTGTACGCGCCCTGATAAGCGGCGACTTCCTCGCCCATCAAAAAAACATTTTCATCGCGCGCGAGTTCTTCACTCAAAGCTTGATTAAGCGCCTCGCGCATGGTGATGACGGCCATCTGTTTTCCTCTTGTGAATAGTCAATTAGTAAAACGTCAACGGTAAGAATAATGCGGTTCGTTCCTGTACTACCGTCTATTTATTGTTGACGGGCGGATTAGCATAAACATGCGTGTAAAGTTCTTCCGGCGCGGGCAAAGGGCTTTCGTCGGCGAATTTGACCGAGCGCTCGACTTCTTCACGCACCTTGTCTTCGATTTCCTTAACTCCGGCGTCGTCGATTATATCGGCTTCCTTGAGGCTCTGCGTAAAGAGCTTGATCGGATCGCGCTCTTGATGCTGCTCGATCTCGGCGCGCGTGCGGTAATTGCCGGGGTCTGACATGGAGTGTCCCATAAAACGATAGGTGCGGATTTCCAAAAGCGTCGGCAAGGATTCCTTGCGCGCGCGTTCGAGCGCTCTTTGGGTGGCTTCACGGACGGCGAGCACGTCCATGCCGTCAACGAATTCGGAAGCGATGTCGTAGGCGCAAGCCTTCTGCGAAACGTCTTGCAATGACATCGCGCGCGCCGCAGATGTGCCCATGCCGTATTGATTGTTTTCGCAGATGTAGATGCAGGGAAGTTTCCATAGCTGCGCGAGATTCAGTGATTCATGAAACGCACCTTGATTAACCGCCGCCTCGCCGAAGTAGCAGAGCGTCGCTTGTTCCGTGCCTTTGTATTTGGCGGCGAAGGCGACGCCTGTGGCGAGCGGGATTTGTCCGCCGACGATGCCATGCCCGCCTAAGAAATTCACATCTGCGTCGAACATGTGCATCGAGCCGCCTTTGCCGGATGAACAGCCGCCCGCTTTGCCGTACAACTCTGCCATGACTTCTTCGGGCGAAATGCCTTTGGCGATGGCATGACCGTGCTCGCGGTAGCTCGTTATCACGTAATCGTCAGGCCGCAGAGCGCTGATCGAGCCGACGGCTACCGCTTCCTGTCCGATGTATAAATGACAGAAGCCGCCGATCTTGCCTAGGCTGTAACTTTCGGCGCTCTTTTCCTCGAAGCGTCGAATCAAAATCATTTGGTGAAGAATTTTCAAAAGCGTTTCGCGCTCGACGTTTTCGAGACGGCTCTTTTGTTCTTCTTTGCGCTGCGTGTGTTCCTGCTGCATCTCTGCCGCATTTATATTTGCGGGCGGATTCGGTTCAACGACTGCCGTTGTTGAGCCGTTGTTCGGTGAATTACCTTTGTGGCGCGCAGCGCGGTTATTCGTGCGTGTTGCTGGTTTGCTCATGTGATTAAATTTTAATTTCAGCTTGTTGATGAATCGCGTTGGATTATACGCGAGATGTTCGACGCCGCGCAAAAGCAACGAGCCGCACAACGAAAAACGGCGCGTATTATTTTCTATACAATACGCGCCGCGAAGGAAAAACGTCGTGAAGATAATGTGACTAATGTGACTGCGAGCTAGTCCTCTTAGTTATCTGAAGGCGTCTATTGATGCCGCGTTCGGTTGCGCGGAAAGCGTCGGCGCAAGTTTGCGCGTGTGCTTGTCTTGCTGCATGTTGCGATCCGCCGTTGTCAATAGTTGCTCGGCGGTTTCACCATCTTCCGGGAAACACGCGACGCCGACGCTAACGCTGACTTCTGCGGTGCGTCCGGCGCGGACAGGGAATCGATGAGCTTCAACCGCCGTGCGTATGCGCTCGACGACCATTGCCGCCATATCGCCCGAAGCCATCGGCATGATTGCGACGAATTCATCGCCCGCGTAACGCGCGAGAACATCCATTTGCCGCAACTGATTTTTAATGACTCCCGCGAGGCTCGCAAGCATACGGTCTCCGACGGCGTGACCGTAAGCATCATTGACTTTCTTGAAGTCGTCCAAGTCCATGCTGATGACGGTCATCGGCTCGCGGTTAAGGCGCTGGCACTCGGCTATGCGTTGTTCGAGCGTCATATAAAAAGCCTTCGCGTTCGGCAAGTCCGTCAACGTATCGCTCAAGGCACTGTCACGCGTTCTCTCGAATGTGAGCGCGTTGTTGAGCGCAGAGGAAGCGTGCTGTGCGACGGATTCGAGCAATCGCACATGCTCCGAGGTATAGGATTTGAGATTCTTCGAGTAAAGAGTGATTGCGCCGAACGCGCCGTCTTCGCGTATCAATGGCGAGACGAGCACGCCGCGAATGCTTTGCATGATTTCATCCGGCACGCCGACGAGATCGAGTTCCGGCGAAGTGTTGCACATCGAGCGCGCATTGGCGATAACCCATCCTGTGATGCCGTCGCCGATGCTCATGCGGCGCTTTCCGAATACGTCTGCGTGCTCGCCTGCGACGTGCGCCGGATATGCCTTGCCCGTTTTTTCATCGACGAGAAAAATAATGCATGTATCGAAGGGAACAATCGCGCGTAGCTTGTTGGAGATGAGCGTAACAGTATCCTGCATGTTGAGCGACGAGCCGATGGTCTGCGCAATTTCATGCAAAGCGAAAACTTCGCGCTGCGCTTCGGAGATCGAGCGAAAGCCTGCGTCGCCGTCGTCCGGCGTGCCGAGAGTTTCAGAAGCAAGCCCCGCATCCGGGCGCGAGTTCGTTTCGTAACCGTCGATTTTGGATGCGACCTGTTCCTGTATGTCCGTCGAAGCAATCAGATTATCGAATTCGAGTACGTGTTTGATGAATACGTCAACGATCTTCGGATCGAAAGACGTGGCAGACATTTTGCGCAGCAGATCAATGGATTCTTCGCGCGTCATGCCTTTGCGGTACGGCCTGTCGCAGCGCGTCGCATCATAAAAATCGACGACGGCGATAATGCGCGCGACGAGCGGAATACCTTCGCCGCGCAAGCCCGACGGATAGCCTTTGCCGTCCCAACGCTCATGGTGATGCCGCACGATGTCTTCGACGGGATAAGGAAAGCCGACGCGCTTTAGAATATCGCCGCCGACTGAGGTATGAATCTTCATCTTGGCGAATTCGGATTCGGTGAGCTTGCCGGGCTTGTTCAAAATGTATTCCGGCACGGCGAGTTTTCCCACGTCATGAAGGAGTGCGCCAGCGATGAGCGCTTGCAGTTCCGTGCCTTTGACGTTCAGAATTTTGCCCATCTCCGTCGCGTAAATTTGCGTGCGGCGAACATGCCCGTGCGTCGTTTGGTCTTTCGCGTCGATGGCGATGGCAAGCGATTCGATAGTGTTCATGTGCAAGTCCGCCATTTCCTGTATGTGGCGCGACTTTTCCGCTTCGGCGCGGCGCACTTCTTCCACGCGCTGCTCGTTGAAACGATAAAGAAGATGGACGAGGCCGACAATCAACATGCCGACGAAGACGAAGGTGAAACCACCACCGAGCAGCGCCGCGTAAAAAAGCGCCGCCGCCGCCGCGCCCGCTACCTGCGTCAATGAAGTCCAGACAAGGCTCTCGCGCGAAAACGTCAAAGAGCTGCCGGATTCAAATGCTGTAAACGCCGCCGTCGCTAAAGTGCTCAGAGAATATTGAACGAGCGCGAGCACGCAAAGCGGCAACAGCAATTTGTCGAACGACACTGTATTGGTGTCACTGCCTGCGCCCGCGAGTAAGTGTACAAACCATCCGTAGAGGCTGGCGGCAACGTAAGTGGAAATAATTGCCGCGCCTGTGGTGAAGACAATAACGCGTGGGTCTTTTGATTTACGGGATGAGAGAAAGCCTATGACTGCTGCGAGTACTGTCGCGGGGCCTGCGCTGCCGTTCGGCGCGGCGGCGTACATCATTGCCGCCAGAAAAATAAAAGCGTCAGCAACCGATTTCTCGCTGCGGCTGACTCCGTCCGCGTCCGTGACGGGAATCGTAAAGCTTCCGGCGGCGATGGTTAAAATCAGTAATCCGAACCACGTCGCCAGACCCGTCCAACCTGAAAGCGGGAATTGGTGAAGTGAAAACAAAGAGTACGCGAGCAGCACGACGGCAAGCGCGGCGACGCTGCCCAGAAGCGCAAGACTTTTCCATTTACCTTGTGGCATAGCTACGGCATTTCCCTAAGTTGTAAGAAGATTGGAGAGAAGCGGAGTTACTACTTATTGAGGCCTAATCGGGTGAATCGGCGGCAATACTGCAAGCGCAATACAGTCATTAAAAGCGGCAAGGCAAGGTTTACAACTCACCTAACATTTGCCAAACATGTTTAGCAAACGTTGTTACGATATCGTTTTCCGTTTCCTTCGTCAAGCTTTTTCGCCGCATCTGGCATTTCGGCGGGTTGCAACAAATGTGGATTATGGGTATGCTTGCGCACTTGCCCGTACATATAAATACGTGATACAAAATCGCACCGACTGACCGGGCTATTATTTATCAATTGATAAGCGCAAAAAAATCATGTATTTCTGCGCAATCTAGTGTACACTGCGCCCCTAAGAATCAAGATTTGCTTCGGAATATCGGGCGAAGAATTGATCCGGTAAGTGCAGGGACGGTCTGCGTGGGATCGGAAGCGGCAGGCGCTCTATCCGTCACCGGATGGCCGCACATTGCAGAATTGTGGAGCGCCGCGAGGCCAGCCACCGAAGGTTTCAACTCGTGTCTTTGACGCTGTGTCAAAAACCGGGCGCAATGAATGTTAAAACATAACTTGCCTGACGCACTGATGTTTTGCGACAAAAGTTTAGCGCAAAGTTCGGTGCCGTGCGGCGTAAACCTATAGACTTGAGTTGACGCGAGGGTTTATCAACTAAAGAGCACAAGCTTTAACAAAAGCTCCGCTCAACTCCCCAACCAACAGACCCTCTCGGGTTACAGGAGAAAAATCGATGCGAAGAACTTTAGCGATATTTGCCTTGCTCACCGTTGCCGCCTTCTGGGCTGGTTGTTCGACGACCGACAGCAATGCCAATAACACCAATACCACGTCAACCACAACGACGACCACCGCGACGAACAGCAATAACATGTCGAACATGAACAACGCCAACATGACGACCATGAACAGCAATAACATGTCGAACATGAACAACGGCAACATGTCGAACATGAATAGCAATAACATGAGTACCATGAACAATAGCAACATGGGCAACGGCAATATGTCGAACATGAAGGGCAACGGCAACATGAGCGGCAGCAATATGGGTAACATGAACAACGGTACGATGAAAGGCACCGTCAACGTGAACACCAAGACCGGCAATGTCAGCGGCCAGGTGAACGTCAACAAAAAACCCTAGCACTTACTCGCGCTCGTAGCGAAACCCGAAGGCGCGTTGATATTCAGCGCGCCTTTCGTCTTTAGCTGGCGCTGTTTGCCGGAACGCTTTGTCTCATTTTTGACCCGCAAGCTTTTTACGTGAACGATTCATCAGCGCCGGAATTCCCACGCTTTCGCTATCTAACCGACGGCGAAGAAACACGCGTTGCGCTCGGTGATTGGCAATCCTTTGAAACCATCGGCCTCGACACGGAAACCTTCCGGGATAGCGAGCACAATTATTCGCATGTTTCCTTGATACAACTCGCGCCGCCCGACGGCACGGAAGTTTTAATTATCGACGCGCTTGCCGTTGGCGTCGAACCCGTGCGTGCGCTCGTCGAATCGCCCGCCGTTAAGATGTGCGCGCACAACGCCAGATTCGATGAAGGCGTGCTGCAGCGCGCAGGACTCCTTCCCGCCGCCTTCATTGACACGCTGCGTCTGTCACGCGAGGCTTTGCGTTTGCCTTCGTACAGCCTGCGCGCGGTGGTTGCACACCTATTCGGCATCGCGCTCGATAAAAGCTTTCAAAGATCGGATTGGCGCAGACGCCCGCTCACACAGGCGCAACTCGATTATGCGGCAATAGACGCTCACCTCACTTTGCGCGCTTACGAGGAACTCAAGCGCAAGCTTAACGAACAAAATCGCTGGAACGAAGCGTTGCACCGCGCCACGCTCGCGCCTTCCGATGCAGACGACAAGCGAATTTCTCGCCAACGGCGCCAGCCGCCATACACTCCACCGAGAGCCTTGACGGAAGCGGAACGCCGCGCCCTGACGCAATTAAAGAAATGGCGTTTGGAAAAATCGTTTGAAGCGTGTGTGCCTGCCTACATGATCTGCCCTGACCGCACGCTCGAACAACTGATTCTCGATCAGCCGGAAACCCTCGACGCGCTTTTATCCATTCACGGACTCGGCGCGGCGAAAATCTCTCGCTACGGTGAAGAACTACTACAAGCCCTTGCGGAAGCCTCCGGCCTGCTCCAAAATAATTCCTGACAGTGAACCTTCCGCGCTCTTTCTAATTCGCGTTTGCCTCTAATTGCGCAGACAACTCTTCCGCCGTCGTGACGGGCGCGCGACAACTATAATGCTCACAAACGTAGGCTGTCGCCATTCCATCGAGCTTCGTGCGTTCGCGCAGCTGCGGCACGAGTTGCGTTGCCCGTTCGTCATGCTCAATAGCTTGCGCGACAATCTTGTTCGGTAAAAATCTCTTCCACACTTCACGCGTAAGCTGCCGCGTATCCGCCCCGTCCCGCTCGCCGATAATGACGATCTCCTTTGGTGACGAAAGATGAAAATCGAGAGCGCACAGCGCACGCCCGAACGCCGACGGATACCGCATTAGCGGTTCGCCCAAGATACGCAGCACGGTTTCGGCGCGCTGCCTGTAATCATCATTGCCTGTGAGAACGGAGAGGCGCAGCAACACGTCTGCGGCAACGTTGTTTCCCGAAGGCGTCGCGTTGTCGAAATAATCCTTCGAGCGCACGATCAATTCCTCGTGGCTTTTTCCCGTGTAGAAAAATCCGCCCGCTTGTTCATCCCAAAATTCGCGCAGCATCGTGTCCGCAATCGCTTGCGCTTCTTCGAGCCATCGCACTTCGCCGGACGCTTCGTAAAGCGCGAGCAAGCCATCCGCGTAAAAAGCGTAATCGTCCAGATACGCATTCAGCTTCGCCTGTCCGTCCTTGTATGTGCGCAACAGCAAGCCGTCGCGCCGTAAATTGTCGAGCACAAACTCTGCATTGCGGCGCGCGATGTTCAAGTAATCATCACGTTCGAGAATCGCCGCTGCCTCGGCAAAGCTTGCGAGCATCAAACCATTCCATGCCGTTAAAATCTTTTCATCACGCGCAGGCTTAACGCGCTTTTCGCGTGCTGCAAAAAGTTCACGCCGCCCGCGTTCAAGCGCTTCCGTCAAGCGTTCGACTAAAACACCCGCAGCCTTTGCCGTGTCTTTGACGGAGCGCGAGACGTGCAGAATATTCACACCCTCAAAATTCCCGGCTTCGGTCACATCATAGTAATCAGAGAACAGCCGCCCGTCTTCCGCGCCCAAAATGTTTATGATTTCCTGCGGCGTCCAAACAAAAAACTTTCCTTCGTAGCCTTCCGAATCCGCGTCCTGCGTCGAATAAAACCCGCCCTGCTCGTTTGTCATCTCGCGCGCCACATAAGCGAAGGTTTCCTCTGCGATGCGGCGATAAAACTCGTCGTTCGTCTTCTGGTAAACATGCAGGTAAAGACGCGAGAGCAGCGCATTGTCGTAAAGCATTTTTTCAAAGTGCGGCACGAGCCACGCGGCATCCGTCGAATAGCGATGAAAGCCGCCGCCGAGCTGATCGTACATGCCGCCCATCGCCATCTTGCGGCAAGTCTTCTCTACAATTTCAAGCGCCGCCAGTTCGTTTGTGCGATGAACAAAGCGCAGCAGAAATTCCAGATTCATCGCCGCCGGAAATTTAGGAGCCGTGCCGAAGCCGCCGTTCTCCTCGTCGTAATTGCGCGCGATTCCGCTCGCCGCCGCATCGAGTATCGCTACGGAAAGCGTTTCGTTTGTTTCAGCCGTCGCGTCCATGCGTCGCAGCTCGTCGAGCATCGACGCGGCGGTTTGCTTTACTTCGTCACCGCGTGTTTGATAAGTCTCCGCGACGCCCATCAGCACGCGCGGAAAGCCGGGCATGTTGTAACGATCTTCGGGCGGAAAATATGTGCCGCCGTAAAAGGGAACCGCGTCCGGCGTGAGAAAAACAGTCATCGGCCAGCCGCCGTGCCGCGTCATCATCTGCACCGCGTTCATGTAAATTTGATCTAGGTCTGGACGTTCTTCGCGGTCAACTTTGATGTTGATAAAATTCTCGTTCATCAAACGCGCAATCGCTTCGTTTTCAAAAGATTCATGCTCCATGACATGACACCAGTGACAGGCCGAATAACCGATACTTAAGAGGATAGGTTTGTTTTCTTCGCGCGCCCTGCGCAAAGCCTCTTCGCTCCACGGATACCACTCGACTGGATTGTGCGCGTGCTGTAAAAGATACGGACTCGTTTCGTCGATCAAGTGATTAGTGTGCGCGTGCTGCCCGGATTGTTCTTCCGGCTGATGTGATGATTGTTGCTTGTCTGCCATAACTTCCCCCGTACACTTTTAGGTTTTCCGTATTCTACTGCTTTCGTTCGGCGCTTCCTAACAAGCTCTTATCGCCTACTACCTTAATCTCGATTTATATTTTCTGCCTTCGACTTGAACGGATGCTCTTTGTTATACTCAATTCACACTGAACGGTGATTCATTTTTAAGCGAAGCGGAAAGGTTTTGCGGCGAAGGCCGTGCCGCTTTCGCAAATCTTTCGGCAAGGGAGCGCGTAACGCGTGGAACGAGAAACTCTGGAAATGGATGTGGTGTTCGTCGGCGCGGGGCCTGCTAATTTGAGCGGCGCGCTGCATCTCGCGCGGCTCATCAAAGAGCACAACGAAGCCGTCGCAAGCGGCATACGAACGGGCGAAGCGCTCGGCGACATAGAAATCGGCGTCATCGAAAAAGGCGCATACGTCGGTGCGCACATGCTCTCCGGCGCGGTGATGGACCCGCGCGCCTTGCGCGAACTCATGCCGGACTTTCTGGAGCAGGGCGCGCCGCTCGAATCGCCCGTTACCGAAGACTCGTTTCTGTATCTCACAAAGACACGCGCGATTCGCTCGCCCGTCACGCCGCCGCCCTTACGCAATCACGATTACTACATCGTTTCGCTCAACAAACTGGTGTCATGGCTCGGCGAGAAATGCGAGGAAGCGGGCGTTAATATCTTTCCTGAATTTCCCGGCGCAGACCTTTTGTACGACGAGCGCGACGCTGTTGTAGGTGTGCGCACAGGCGACAAGGGCATCAACAAAGAAGGCAAGCAGAAAGCGAATTACGAACCCGGCGTTGATTTGCGCGCGAAGGTGACAGTGCTCGGCGAAGGGCCGCGCGGTTCGCTCACAAAGCAACTCATCAAGCGACTTAATCTGAACGACGGAAGCGAGCCGCAGGTTTACAGCCTAGGAATCAAAGAGCTTTGGGAATTGCCGGACGACCGTTATCCGGCGGGACGCGTCACGCACACGCTCGGCTTTCCGTCCGATGCGAAGACATACGGCGGCGGCTGGATTTATGGAATGCAGAATCGCATTCTCAATATAGGTTATGTGACGGGATTGGATTACGGCGACCCTTTGCTTGATCCGCACGCGGAGTTTCAACGCTACAAGACGCATCCGTTTATCGCTAAACTTTTGGAAGGCGGCAAGATGATTCGCTACGGCGCGAAGGCGATTGCCGCCGGCGGCATACACGCGATGCCGCAGATTTACTCGGACGGAGTGTTGCTCACAGGCGACGCGGCGGGCTTTCTCAATTCGCAGCGCCTGAAGGGAATCCACACGGCGATCAAAAGCGGAATGCTCGCAGCTGAAACGATCTTCGCGGCGCTCGTCGCCAACGATTTTTCCGCCAAACAACTTTCGCATTATGAGCGAAGCGTTAAGAGCAGTTGGGTGATGAAGGAATTGCACGCCGTGAGAAATTTTCACGCGGGCTTTCGACACGGGCGCTGGCTCGGCATGGTCAATGCGGGATTACAATTTGTGACCGGCGGTAAATCGTGGGGACTCTTTGATCGCGCGAGCGCCGAGCCGGGACACACTGCCTTGCGTAAACTTTCAGACTACGGCTATGCGGGCGACGACAGCGCGCAGCGTTACGGCGATTTGAAGTTCGACGGCAAAACGACTTTCAATAAAGTGACGGACGTATATCACGCGGCAGTCGGGCACGACGAAGATCAACCGGCGCATTTGCATGTGCTCGACACGAACATTTGCGCGACGCGATGCGCGGAAGAATACGGCAATCCGTGCCAGCGTTTTTGCCCTGCTTCGGTTTACGAGATGGTTAATGATGAAGCGACGGGAAAGCGCCGCCTGCAAATCAATTTCTCAAACTGCGTGCATTGCAAAACGTGCGACATCATGGACCCGTATCAGATAATCAACTGGGTAACGCCGGAAGGCGGCGGCGGGCCTGATTATAAAAACATGTAAACGGCAAAATTAGCGCGCAGTTTTCCATGAAGGTGCGCGCTGACTCTTTTTTTCTGGACGCTATCCCATCTGACTCCGCGATGAAACTTGCCGCCGTCTCTCACGCGCAGCTTCAGTCCTTTCTGCGTTATCACTTCAAAGACGACACGCTGAATGTTCCCCATATCTATGTTTACACGGGAAGCTTCGCGCGCCTCATTACACACACGCTTAAAATCGGCGCGATTACCTTCGGGCGGCGCGTGCTGGTTTCTCCGGCGCTTGTCGAGCGCGATGAGTTGCAGCAATTAATTGTTCCCGGCTGGCTCGTCGCGCACGAAGCGATTCACGTACTGCAATATGAGCAGGCCGGGTTCATAGGCTTCCTTGTTTCGTATCTTAAAAATTATTGGCGGGCGTTGCTCGAACAAAGGGGGTACGGCAGCGCCGCGAGAATGAGCGCTTACCTTTCGATTGCAGAAGAACAATCGGCGCGCGAAGCCGAACGCGCCTATCGGGTGTGGCGCGCCGACTCATCCTTTGTCACAGGTGAAAAGTGAGAGGCTATTTATTCCATCAAGCGTGCTGCGCGTGAGCTATCTCGAACAGCAGATGAACGACAGCGCGCTCGTTTAATCTTCGTCTTTGTCGATTGTGAATCTGACTTTGCCGCGTTCGACTTCTTCGATTGCGATGCGCGTCGGCTTATGTTTTTGCATGTCCATTTCGACGCGCGGGGTTGCGCCGCGCTGGAGCTGCTTGCTTCTGCGCGCCGCGACGATAATCATGCGGTATTTAGAGTCCATTGCCACTTGTTCGACTTCGCCCGGTGTTTCGATTACTGCTTCTGTTGCTTTTGCCATCGTATTTTTCAATCCTCGATCACTGTTTAATATAAATATTGATTCGCCCGCCGAATCCTTTATCTATCGGCTTCGCTCGCCGGACTCTGCGGAAATGTGTCTATGATGCGTTGCGCGACCGATTCCTGACGCGTGCGGCGCGCCCGTTCAGCATAGACAATCGACGCTAATTGCGCGGCGGCCGTGTCCGCTTTGTCGTTGACGATTACATAATCGAATTCGCTGTAATGCAAAACTTCCGCGCGCGCATTGCGCAATCTGAGCGCGAGGTCGTCCGGCCTTTCGGAGCCGCGTGCAGTCAGGCGCTCGCGCAAAACCTCATAGGTCGGCGGCAAAATAAAAACGCTCAACGCCTCCGGCACAAGCTGGCGCACGCTTTTTGCTCCCTGCACGTCTATCTCCAAAATGATGTCGCGGCCTTCGGTTAATTCGTGCTCGATTTGTTCGTGCGCCGTGCCGTAAAAATTGTCGTGAACGCGCGCCCATTCAAGAAATCGTTGGGCGGCGATTCCTTTTTCAAATTCTTCGAGTGAAATGAAAAAATAATCGACACCATTTGTTTCACCCGTGCGCGGCGCGCGCGTGGTGAATGAAACAGAATAGCCGAGATTGGGAACTTCCTTCAACACGCGGCGAATCAATGTGCCTTTGCCGCCGCCGGACGGCGAGCTGACGACGATCAGCATTCCGCGCGAAGCGTTGGATGCCGTCTGCGCGTTTGGCGTAGACATTTCTTTTCTCTCACTCGACATTCTGAACTTGCTCGCGCAGTTTCTCGACTTCGGCTTTAATGGCGAGTGCCGCGTCTTTGATTTGCAGATCGGTTGATTTGGAAAGCACTGTGTTGGCCTCGCGGTTCAATTCCTGCAACAGAAAATCGAGCCGCTTGCCTGCTTCACCATTCGCTTCGAGTGTTTCACGAAATTGCGCAAGATGGCTTTTCAATCGCGTTATTTCTTCCGATACATCGCTGCGATCCGCGAGATACGCGACTTCCTGCGCGAGTCTTCCGGCGTCTATTTCGATTGCTTGAAGGCCATCGCGCGCGAGCATATCTGCGATCTTTTTTTGCAGCCGCGCGCGGTAAGCATCCACCAAATCGCTTGCGCCCGCTTCGATCAATGGAACATAACGCATGATTTCATCGAGCCGCCCGTGCATTTCTTTGGCGAGCGCGTCGCCTTCACGCGTGCGCATTTGTTCCAATTCGTCGAGCGCTTCGTCGGTGGCCTGCGCGATGCCTTCAGTCATTCTCTCGTCGATGCCGTCGCGCGTCGGCTGCATTGCGCCGGGAATGCGCGCCAGCACGTTGATGTCCGGCTCGCCCGCGACGTTGAACTCTTGTTGGATTGCGCGAAGCGCATGGACGAAGCCTGCGATCAACGGGCGATTGATTTCGTAAGCGACTTCGCCCGTCCGTTCGAGCGTTAAATTGACATCGACGCGCCCGCGCGACAAACGCGAAGAAATGCGCCGCTTGATTTCATTTTCAAGCGAAGCGAGTTCCGATCCCGCGCGCAAATGCACATCCAGAAAACGGTTGTTGACGGTTTTAATGTCAACGCCGACTGTGAAATTTTCGCCCGCCGCCGCGCCGCGTCCGAATCCGGTCATTGATTTCATAAGATGCTGAATCGGTAAATCGTAAATGGTCGTCAGAGAAAAGCTGTTCAGGCTTTTTCCACTGACTACTGACTACTTACCAACACGTCCTCCTCTTCCTCATCGGCGAATTGCAGTTCGTACAATCGTTTGTATTGTCCGCGACTTTGCGCCAGAAGCTCCGCGTGCGTGCCTGTTTCAATGATGCGCCCGCGTTCCATGACGACGATTTTGTTGGCGCGGCGAACAGTCGAGAGCCTGTGCGCGATGACGACTGTTGTGCGATTGCGCGTCAGATTAGCGAGCGCGCGCTGCACAAGGCGTTCGGATTCGGCGTCGAGCGCGGACGTGGCTTCATCTAAAATAAGCACGGGCGCATCTGCGAGAACGGCGCGGGCGATGGCTAAACGCTGGCGTTGGCCGCCGGATAAAAAGATGCCGCGCTCGCCGACAATCGTATCGTAGCCGTTCGGCAACTCAACTATGAAATCATGCGCGAAGGCAACACGCGCGGCTTCTTCGATTTCCTCTTTGGTTGCATCGGGACGCGCGTAGGCAATGTTGTGGCGCACCGTGTCGTTAAAGAGCACTGTCTCCTGCGTGACGATGGCGATCTGTCGGCGCAAACTGCTCACGCTCGCGTCGCGCAAATCCATGCCGTCCCACAATACAGCGCCTTCTGTCGGATCGTGAAAGCGCGGCAGCAATTTCGTTAAAGTAGATTTGCCGCCGCCGGATTCGCCGACGAGCGCGACGAGGGTGTTGGCCTGAATACGCAAATCTATTTGCCGCAGCACGCCTTTGGATTCGTTCGCGTAATTGAATGAAACATCGCGCAATTCGATTTCGCGGCGCAAGGCGGGAAGTTCGACGGCGTTCGGCTTTTCGGGAATCTCATCCTGCTCGTCCATGATTTCCCAGACGTGGCGCGCGGCGGCGAGTGCTTGCTCCATGTTGTTTTGCAGGCGCGAGAGCTTGCGCATCGGATCGTAGCTGCTAAAAAGAAAAACAATGAAAGTCAAAAGCTGCGCGGCGTCCATGTAGCCTAAAGCAATTTCGCGCTGGCCGAAGTAAAGCATCACGGCGACGGCTGTGACGCCGATCATCTCGATGGTCGGCGGCGCGATGCCGGAGATTTTCGCCGAACGCAAGTTCGCGCGCACAATGTCGCCCGCCACCTGCGTAAATCGTTTTTGTTCGCGTGCTTCTGCTCGATACGCTTTGACGATTGTTTGATTGGCGAGCGCTTCCTGCGCCGTGTCCGTCAAACGTTTGTTGCCTTCAAAGGATTCGTGCGAGAGCTTTCGCAAAGCCGTTCCGAAGCGCGCAGTGAGCACGGCGATGACGGGCGCAATCAGCAGCGCGCCGAGCGTCAAACGCCAGTTGTAATAAAACGAAGCGGAAAGAACCACGATCAGCGTAAAGCTTTCTCGCAGCATATCGCGCAAAGTCGAAGTAACGGCGACTTCGATGGCGGACGCGCTTGTGACAAGGCGCGAGACAATATAGTTTGTGCGATGGCGCTCGAAGAAGTTGGCGGATTGAGCGAGCACATGTTCGTAAAGGTCTTGTCGAAGGCGAAGCACCGCCGCCTGTCCAATGCGCGCCATCAAGTAGGTCGAAAGATATTCCGCAAAACCTTTGACAGCCGTGAACGTGAGTAGAAGAATGGCGATGCTGCGCCACGCGCCGATGCCCGAAGCAGGAATCAATTTTTGCAGATTAAAAAGCGTCGCCGCTTGCCGTCCGCCGTTAGGAGCAGCAGCAAACCCTTGATCGAAGATCGGCACGATGAGTGCTCTGATGGCACCTTCGAGAAGCCCGAACAACAGCATTGCGATTGTCGCCAACAAGAACTTTCCGAGATGCGGCCTTAGATATTTTAGGAGTCGGCGTAGATCGTGCATTAGTCAGGCAGCGCGTTTGCGAAGAATGGAAACATGGCGGCAGTCGGTTTTGCCGAATTGACAAACAGAAAATATACTTACCAATGCCGCGCGGCGTCAAGGCGAAGGCGGCTCGCGGCTAATTTATCCATCCCCGTCGATTGCCGCAAATATTTAGGTTGACAGCCGCGCAAGTGCGCTATAATCGCGCGCGCCAAACATATCTCTCCGGCAAGTTAATAGTGATAAAACGAAAGACGAGTGGATAACGCGTGAGCCATAAACTTTTGATTGTGGATGATGATGTCAGTATGCGCCTTTTGCTGGCGGAGTATTTTCGGCGGCTCGGGTTCGAGGTGGAAGAAAGGGAAAACGGCGCGGCGGCGCTCGACTCTGCCGTGTCAGCAAAGTTCGATTGCTTTATTTTCGACGTGATGATGCCGGGCATGACGGGCTTTGAATTGCTGCAGCGCGTGCGCGCCAAAGGCATCAAAACGCCCGCGCTTTTTTTGACGGCGCAGGATCAGATGGACGATAAGGTTGCAGGCTTTGAAGCGGGCGCGGACGATTATTTGATAAAGCCTTTTAGCCCGCGCGAACTAGAAATGCGCGTCAATGCTTTGCTGCGCCGAAGCAGCGGCGGCGGCGGCAATCAATCCGACGCGAGCGCGGAAAATGAGCGCATAGAAGTCGGCGACATCGTGATAGACAAGCGCCGTCACCAAGTTCTGCGTCGCGGCGAAGACGTGAATCTGACGCCGCTCGAATTTCAGATACTGGAACTGCTGGCTTCGGAGCCGGGGCGCGCGTGGTCTAGAAACTCGCTGCTCGATAAAGTCTGGAGCACGGAATACGAAGGCTACCAGCGCAACATAGACCCGCACATCAATCGTTTGCGAAACAAGCTCGAAGATGATCCGAAGAATCCGCAGTATGTATTGACGGTGCGCGGCGTCGGATATAAATTAAATGAAGCTCTTTGAATTTTCCCGATTCAAAGCGAAGCAAAACTAAAATCACATAGGTCACAATCAATATGTCGAACATTCAAAGGCATTTCAGAATCGTGTTAAAGCACGCTTTTTTATTTGTACTCTTATTTGTACTCGTTGCCACGTTCATCGCCGCGCCGTGTGCCGTCGCCAACGCGCAGAAGCGAAGACAGAAGCAGTCTCCCGTCGCCGCGCAGCAGCAGCAGCAGGCCGCGACACGCATACGCTGGAGCGGCGAGCAGGGAGTCACGCGTTACAGATTGCAGCTTGCCACCGACGCCGAATTTACGGACATCGTATTTGATCGCGCCGTCGTTGGCCGCGAATACGTTGTCAGAGACTTGCCGCCGGGAAATTATTTCTGGCGCATTGCGCCCGCCGCGAGCGAAACAGGACGTTATTCAACACCCGCTCCCGTGCAGATAACCAACGCGCCGAACATCGAAACGGCGACCGACACGCGCACTCCGACAATCGAACGCACGCCGACGATTACTCCGCCGACGGAGCGCATTTTGCAGCCGCCCGCGAATGCCGGTTGGCGCACCGCGACGGGCAATGTCTTGCAGCCGCTCGCCGCGCATTTGCGTGATGCGTCGGGCTATGATCTCGTCGGCGTCAACTCAGACGGCAACGTCTACGCGCTGAACGGCGCAAACGGCGTCGCCTTGTGGACAACGCGTTTCAGGCCGCGCGCCAGACGCGGTGAAACGACGGGCAACAGCGGCGCGGCGGCCTTCGTGCCGGTCATCGTTTCTTCAGCGCAAAAGCCGCTGGCAAATCTAGTCGTCGCTTACGAAGGCGGCGTGCGAAGTCTTGACGGTGCGACGGGGCGCGAATTGTGGCGCGCTCCGATTTCAGGACGCGCGGCGAGCGGAACGAGCTTTGACCTAGACGCGGACGGCGCGCCGGAAATCGCCGTCGTGGATGACAGCACTCCTTCGCTCGTGGTGCTCAACGGCGAAACGGGCGGCATCCTTTCGCAAACAAAGTTGGCGGCGAACCCTGTCGGCGCTCCGGTAGCGCTCCAGACGGGTACGGAGCGCAGTCTCGCTCTCGCGCTCTCGAATGGAGTCGTCGAAGTGCGAAACATAAGCGGCAAAAACCTTCGCACAATCAAGCTGGATGCGTCGATTACTACCGCGCCGCTCGTCGTGCAAATGACGAACGCTTCAGTATTGATGGTCGGCACTGACAAAGGTTTGATTGCGCTTAACGGAACTGATTTGCGCCCGCTGTGGCGCGTGGCGACGGATAAGGCAGATGCGCCGCGCGGCACGCTTGCCGCCGCCGATCTGGACGGCGACGCAGTGCCGGAAGCCTTGATGATTACGCGCAGCAATCGCGTGGTGGTAATTAATGTCGTCACCGGAAAAATAAAGTGGTACGCAGGAGGCGCAACCGACGCAGCCTCTGCCGCCTTCGCAGACTTGAACGGCGATAACTCTCTGGATGTCATCATCGCCGCCGTGCCGTCGTTCGCCATCGGATTAAGCGGGCGCGACGGAAGCTTGATCTGGCGGGCAGATGAAACAGGGCAGGCGCGCCAGCAGGGAAGCAGCGATGCAGGTGCGCCGCGCGTGTTGGTTGCCGCGCCGGTGAATGCAAACTCGTCCTTCATCGTCGGCAGCGATCCGGCGCACGTCGGCTTGCGCGCCGTCGGCTTGCCGCAGGGCGCTGCCGTCGCCGCAAATCGTTGAGTTCTTTGTTAGCGAAGAAAACGGAACGGAAAACTTTATGCTGTGGATTGTCGCCGGAGCGCTCGTTTTGATCTGGCTGATTTTGCTGTTGCTGGGCAAGAGCGGCCTCGTTCATACTTTGCCGATCTCCGCGCTGGCGATTGTCGTGGCGCAAATTGCGGCTAACCGTCGCGCGGCGATGTAGCAAAAAATTACGAAGGAAATCGGCGAGGCTGTCTTTGAATCAAAGGCGGCCTTTTCGTTTTTGAGAGCTTTCCTCTAAACATCGAAGCCTTTGATGATAAAATGCAGAGCGCAACAAAGCACGCTTTTGCGTCAATTCGCACGCGGCAACAATGAACCGTAATTGTGCATCCATACACACACGTCTACGCTTTTCTTTGAGAAAAGTGCAACTCCCGAAACGTCCATGCCCGAATTGAAAGGACGATTGATTTATGAACATCCTGAACTCGCTTCCCCAACGGCTGATATGGACATCTCTGCTGTTGTGCAGTTTCGCCGCGCAGTCTCTCGCGCAGCAGCAGGGCGATCAAAAACGGCAGACGATTGCGATTACGTATCCGCTCGATCAAACCGTCGGCGTTAAGTTTCGCGGCACGACGCTGTTGCCGCGCTTGAGCGGCGAAGCCAAAGTGCGACGCGCCGGGCGACGCGGGACGCGAGTCGAATTGAGTGTCGAAAATCTGCCGCGCGCTTCCGAACTCGGCGGCCTTTACACGACATATATACTGTGGGCGATTTCACCCGAAGGCCACGTCGATAACTTGGGCGAAATAAAACGCGGCGGCAGCTTCATCGTCAATTCCAAACTCGATGTCACGACGCCGCTGCAAACCTTCGCATTGATCGTCACCGCCGAGCCGCATTTTCTGATGCAGAGTCCGAGCCGCGTGGTCGTGCTCGAAAATCTGCCGCCGCTAAAGCCCGCCGGTGCTGAAGTCGCAACCATCAACGTGCAGTATCTAGGCAATGCCAGCGATTACCTGAACAACAATCAGCGTTTGCCTGAAGTGGCAGACCTCGATTATCGCAACACGCCCGTGTCGCTTCTCGGCGCGCGCCAATCAATCAACATTGCGCGCTTTGCCGGAGCCGCGCAGGACGCGCCCGCCGAATTGAAGGAAGCGCAGGCGCAGCTCGAATCATCGGAAAATTCTTGGCGTCTCAAACAACCCGAAGCGGAAATAGATGCCGCCGCGCGCCGCGCCACAAGTCTCGGCGTGCGCGCGGAAGAAACAGCGCAGGCTCATCGTGCCGCGCGTTTGCAGCGCGAAGAAGTCGCGCGCCGCGATGCGGACTTGCGCGAAGCAGAAGACTCCGCCGCCAACTCCACGAAGGAAGTTTCCGGTCTACGCGTTGCGCTCGAACGCGAACAACACGCGCGTGAACTTGCCGAACGCGACGCCGCCAGCGCGCAAACACAATTGCGCGATGTTCGTTCCGAAGTGGCGCGGCTGCGCGACGAATTGCAAAGCGTGCGCGCCGAAGGCGAAGACGCCAAACTAAAACTCGCGCGCATCGAAGGCGAAAGACGCGCCGAAGAAACGCGCCTCGCCGCAGAGCAAAAAAACGCGCAGCAACGCGAGTCCGCCGCGACGCTCAAACAAACGCTCGCCCGCTTTGGCACAGTGCGCGAAACAACGCGCGGCATTGTGCTTACCTTGCCCGAATCCCTTTGGACGAATCCGCGCGCAAGTCTTCTGTCTCCGGTTGCTGCAACAAAGCTCGAACCGCTCGCAGCACTGCTCGCCAACAATCCCGACTACCAGATTGCCGTCGAAACTTTTACGGATAATCGCGGCGCAGAATCGGCCTTGCAGCAACTCACGCAGGAACGCGCGCAGGCTTTGCTCGAACAACTGACTCGCGGGGGAATCGACGCCGCGCGCATTCAAGCGAACGGCATGGGCGCGGGCAATCCGATTGCGCCGAACAAAACGGCTGCGAGCCGCGCACGCAATCGACGCACGGAATTGATTCTGACGCCCTCTGCGACGAGTGCTCAGAGCAACAGCGCGAGCACAAGCACACAGTAAAGGCTTGCTGAACCAGTGAGATGCGAAACACATGTCGCCGCTTGAAGTCTTAAAGCTTGTCGGATACAGCACGGGCGCGGCGCTGCATTTATGGATAATTGCGCTTCTGTGGCGACGGCGGCGCAATTTCGGGAATATCGAACGAGTGCTGCTCGCGCTCGCTGTCGCCGTCGGCGCGTGGCACGCGAGCAATTTCTCACTCGCCCTACACGATCTGCTCGGCCTTCAAACAGAGCGCTGGAACATTCTGCTGCGCTTTTCCGATTCCGTCGCGTGCATCAGCATTACACTCGCTTACTCGCTGCTGCTGCATGTTCATCTGCATCTGTGGGCTGATGCGCAAGCGCGCAAACTCACCGCCATCGAACGCGCGCGAATTTTTCTTTCGTACATTCCGGCGATTTTTCTGTTCATCTCCGTTCCGCAAATCTGGCGCGGCGATTATATGCCGATGCTCGACAAACTCGCCGGGCTTTCGTTCGTGTTCGGCCTTAATTTCGTGCAGGCATTTATGCTCTGGGCAATTTACGCGCTCGCAGTTGTCGCCATCACTGATTTGATTCTCGCCCGCCGTGCAAAAGCCGACAACGAGCGGCGTTTGATGCAAACACTCGCCGCTTCCTTCGCCGTTATCGCCGCCTTGATCGTCGCGGTTTATTTGTTCAGGCAATATGAGGAGTCGGGTTTGTATCTGCAAACCTTCGCTAATCTCGGATCACTTTTGCCGACGGCGCTGCTGGCGTATCACATTTATCGTTACCGCTATCTCGAATTGATAATCAAGGAAAGCCTCGTCATCGCTTCGTTCGCGGCGGTGGTGCTCATCGTTTATCTTTACGGCATACGCACGCTTGGCGAATATGCGACAACACATTACGGCTTGCGCGCGGGCGCACTCGAAACGCTTTTGATACTCGCACTCGCGCTCGTCGCAGCGCCCTTGCGCAATCGGCTCGATTATTATTTTCATAAATTGATTGCACGCGAGGCGACGCTTTACCGCGATGTGGTGGCGCGCATCGGAGCGCACGCAGGGCAGTACGAACGCTTGCCCGAACTGCTCGCCTTTATCGAAGCGCGAACCGCCGAGAGCCTGAACCTAAAACGCGTGTGCTTCATCACGAATGAAACGAATAATAACCACTACGCGTCTGATAACGCAGGAGTTGATTCAACTCTCAGTAAAGATGAAAATTTTGCGCAGGCGATGAAGCTTATTTTCGCGGAAGCTCAAACTCATCATGCAGCGTTAATGAATAGTGAAGCCTTGACGCATAAATATGGATTCAATCGAATCTACATACTCCGGCGCGAGGATCGGGTCATGGGCGCGATGTTGATTAATGCGCCCGATGAAATTTTGACAGCAGATATAAACAGCGTGCTCGAAGTTCTGGCCGGACAAGTGGCGATTGCCATTGAAGATTGCTTGCTCGTAGAAGAGAATGCGCGCTTGGAAGAACGTCTCGCGCAGGAAGAACGATTGTCCACGCTCGGGCGCATGGCGGCCACAATCGCGCACGAAGTCAAGAATCCTTTATCCGCCATCAAATCCATTGCGCAAGTCATGCGCGAAGACGAGAAATTGTCAGGCAATTATGCGCGCGATCTGGACTTAATCGTCGGCGAAACCAATCGTTTGAACCGCAGCGTGACGCAGCTTTTAAGCTTCGCGCGCAACGCGCCGCCCGCCGATCCGCCTTGCAGCGTCGATGACTTGATGCAAAAAATCATCGCGCTCTTTCGCGCCGAAGCAGGCAAGCGCAATGTGAAAATCGAGTTGGAAAACCATTGCGCGGGGCTTCAACTCGACGGCGCGCGTGCCTCCGCGCTGCGCGATGCGTTTTCAAATTTACTGCTCAACGCTCTGCACGCAACAGCCGCCGATAAAAGTATTTTCGTCGAAGCGCGAGCCGCAGGAAACGCGCTCGACATCTCCGTTACGGACGGCGGCACAGGTATCGCGGCAGAGCTTTCCGAACGCATCTGGGAACCATTCTTTACCACCAAACAGCGCGGCACGGGTCTCGGCCTCGCCATCGTGCGCAAGCGAATCGAAGAAGTCGGCGGCACTGCGCGCCTTGCCGTTGCAAACGTCGAAGAAGGCGGCGCGCGTTTTGAACTGCATCTGCCGCTTCTGCCGCTCGCGCGCTGACCACGCTTATTGATTATCAGCAAGGATGATTCATGACTATCAACGAAGACAAGTTACGCCTGCTCATTGTCGATGACGAAGATGCTGCGCGCTACGGAATGCGCCGCGCTTTGAGCAGTTTTAATTATGAAATCGCGGAAGCTGACAGCGTTAAAGCAGCACGCGCTGAACTCGCCGCGCGCCGCGCCGATCTGCTGCTCTTAGACGTGAATCTGCCGGGCGAAACGGGACTCGATTATCTGCGCGAACTGCACACGCAAAAGGATGCGCCGCTCGTCGTCATCATCACCGCGCACGGCAACGAACGCATGACCGTCGAAGCGATCAAGGGCGGCGCCTACGATTATCTTTCCAAGCCGTTCGAGGTTGACGATCTGCGCCTCGTCGTCAAGAACGCGCTCGAAACAATTAAGCTGCGCCGCGAAAACAATCGCTTGCGGGAGCGCCTCGAACTCGCCGCCGGACAAACCGGACAGCTTCTCGGCGCTTCGCCAGCCATGCAAAACTTGCGCTCGCTAATCGAGAAAATCGCCGACACGGATGCCACAGTCCTCATTCGCGGCGAAAGCGGAACCGGCAAGGAACTCGTCGCGCGCGCCATTCATGAAGGCGGGCGCGACAATCGGCGCGGCGCATTTGTCACCATCAACTGCGCCGCGCTGCCTTCGGAATTAATCGAGTCGGAATTATTCGGCCACGAAAAAGGCGCGTTCACGGGAGCGGCTGCGCGTCGGCAGGGAAAGTTCGAGCAGGCGAACGGCGGCACGCTTTTTCTGGACGAGATCGGCGACATGAGCGCGAATGTTCAAGCGAAGCTTTTGCGCGCATTGGAGGAGAGAAGCATCGAACGGCTCGGCGGTTCGCAAACCATTCCCGTAGATGTGCGCGTTATCAGCGCCACGCATCGCCCGCTCGAACAAGAGATTGCGTTGGGCAATTTTCGCGCAGACCTTTTTTATCGCTTGCGCGTCGTGACCGTCGAGCTTGCACCTTTGCGCGAACGCTGCGAAGACATTCCGCTGCTCGCCGAATCCTTCGCCGCCGCTGCCGCCGCGCGTTACAACCGCCCCGCCCGCCGCATCGCTCCCGCAGCGTTGCGCCGTTTAATGGAATACGATTATCCCGGCAACGTGCGTGAACTGCGCAACGCCATCGAACGCGCCGTTGTGCTCGCTGAAGACGATGAGCTTACGGCGAAGGACTTGCCCGAAGAGATTAAAGAAAAAAGCCGAACGCAAACTACCCCTGCTTCTTTGAATGAAGCGGCAAGCGAGGAGACGGCGGAAGAACTGCTGCGGCTGCCCTACACCGCGAATCTGCGCGAAGACCGGCGCGAATTCGAGCGGCGCTACATTGCGCGCTGCCTCGAAGAAACAGGCGGCAATGTAACGCGCGCCGCAAGCATTCTCGGAATGCACCGCCAATCCTTGCAGCACAAACTACGCGAATTAGGGCTTGGACGCCGCTACGTTTCCGTCGAGAGCGAAAAAGAAGATGCTGCAAGCGTCGCTAACGATTAATGCGCCGCTTTTGAAATTATTGCTGATTGCGGCAACATGCCCGACAAAATTTCAATGCCTGTTCTGAAGCAAAATGATTAAAATAGATAGCGAAGAAGTGCGCCGTCTTGCATCAATTATAATCGCGCGGGGCGGCATCGTGGCTTTTCGCACGGATACCTTTTACGGGCTGGGCGTGAATCCATTCGACGAGCGTGCGCTGCGCTCTTTGAACGATTTGAAGGGCAGGGAAGCGAAACCGATTCTGGTTGTCATCAGTGATCGAGCGCAGGCAGAGCGATTCGTGGAAGCGAAATCCGCTTTGTTTGAAATTCTCGCCGTGCATTACTGGCCCGGCGCTTTAACGATTGTCGAGAAAGCGCGCCGGGAACTTTCCATCGAACTCACGGCGAACACCAAAACAATCGGCGTGCGTTTGCCAAACGACGAACAAGCGCGCGACTTCGTTCGAGCCTGCGGCGGCGCGCTGACAGCAACGAGCGCAAACATTGCCGGTCAATCTCCGGCGCGCACTGCTCTCGAAGTCTCACACGCATTTTCAAATAAACTTGATTTGATTGCTGATTCCGGCGAAGCGCGCGGCGGCAAGCCCTCGACTGTTATTGATATAAGCAAAGGAGAAGCGCGCTTGATACGCGAAGGCGTTGTTTCGCGCCGCGAGTTGGTTCAAACGCTGGAAGCAGCGGGCGTGAAGTTAAAAGATAATAGTGAATCGTAACGCTGAATAGGAAGGATTCTTTTCAGGCATTTACCGTTATGCCCGTCTTTGCTTATAACTTAAACTCGGAGAGTAAATCGTGCGCGTAAAAAGTATTTTCGTGTTAGCTGTGCTACTTAGCGGAGTCGTGGCGGTGTATGGCCAGGGCAAGGCAACAAACATTTCCCGACGAACTGGCAGTGATGAAAGTCCTGAGCAAAAGCAGGCCAAGCAAGAGCAAGCCATTAAGGTTACGCTCGTTCCCTCTGGAAGTTTCTGGACACCGATAAAAGAGAAATTTAAGGTGGGCGAACATATTTGCGTTTCGGTTTATCTGACCAACACAGGCACGGAGCCAACAGGAGCGGTTATTACCGGCAATTACTATCAGCAGCGCCCGCTACTTATGAAAGATGGACAATCAGTACCATACCTTGAGAAGGTCGCTGAACAACTGCTGTTAGATGGCGATAGTCCGCCGATTGGAGTAAGGGTTATTGCTTTCGCTCTCGAGCCAAACAAACTGACTGAATTTACCGTAGTTCGCTTGAGCGATTGGTATGCGCCGCTGGTTCCGGGCAAGTATGATCTGACAATGCGGACTCGCTTAATATGGAACTGGTTGCCGCAAGGCAGTAACACCGTGAAGTTTGAGGTTATTCCTTAGCAACCCGGCTGTTACGCTTCGCTGATCGCTTCTTATTTGTTTTCGACGGTCACGCGTTTGAGAAATTCCAGATCGCCGTCGCCTTTTATTTGGATGTTGCCGACGCCTTTGCGCGCGATGACGAGATAGGCCGGATACCATAATGGCAACATCGGCACGTCGCGGCTTAGTGTGTCCTGCGCCTGCGCATAAAGCTGGCGCGCTCGCTCACGCTCCGGTGTGTTGACGGCTTCGATCAAGAGCGCGTCTAGCTGCGGATTGTTGTAGCGGCTGCGATTTCGTCCGGCGCGATCCTGCGTCGGAATCTCCGTCGAGAGAAATAAATCGCGCAAGAATATCGGGTCTTGATTGCCGCCGACCCACGCGCGTATGGTCATTTGATATTGGCCTTTGAGGAGTTGATCCGTCAGCGTGTTGGTTTCGAGCGGCTCGATGCTGACAGGCACGCCGATGCCTTTGAGAGAATTTTGAATAACGCCTGAATACTGTCGCGTCGAACCGCTGCTCGAAGAAATCTTCAAGACGACGGGTTGCGCGAAACGCATTTGCGGGCCGTCGCCGTCCGGGTCGCGGAAGCCCGCGTCGTCGAGAAGTTTTTTGGCTCGTTCGGGATCATAAGTGTATTTTTGTCCGGGCGAATATGCCCAAGACTCTTCCGGCAAAATGGAATTTGCTATCTGCGCACGCCCGAGCAAAAGCTCGCGTATGATGCTTTCACGATTGATTGCGTAGGCAATGGCTGCGCGCACGCGCGCGTTATTGAGCGGCTGGCTCTGCGTATTGAAGCCTAAATATAAAATGTTTGCGCCGGGAAATTGTTTGACCTGTAAATTTTGTTCTTGCTCAAGCGATTTGAAAGCATCGGGCGAGAGATTCGACGCCGCATCCATCGAAACCATATCGACGCGCCCGCTTTTTAGTTCCGCCTGCAGCGCGCCCGCATCCGCTATCACGCGCACGCGCAAAGCTTTGATCTTCGGCGCGCCTTCCCAGTAATCCGCGTTGCCTTCCAACTCGACAATCTGCTGTGAAGAATCGTAGCTCACGAATTTGAACGCGCCGCTGCCCACAGGCTTATCTTTTTGCGTCGCGGCGCTGCCCTGAGGAATGATGCCCACAGCGACAAAGTTGGAGATAATTTGGTTGTATTGAAAAAAGGAATCCTTGCTCAAATGAATGATGAGCGTGCGCGCGTCCGGCGTTTCGATGCTTGTGATGTAAGGCTTTTTGTTTGCGCCGGAGCCTTCAAAGAAACTCGCGCTCTTGCCCGTGTTCGAGGCAAGAAGCGTTTCGATTGTGTATTTCGCGTCGGCTGATGTGAGCGGTTGCCCGTTATGAAACTTGACGTTGTCGCGCAAAGTGAACGTCACGCTCGTGCCGTCGTCCGAGCGCTTGAAATCGGAAGCGAGGTCGCCGACGTAATCGAACTTTTCGTTTTTGCGCACAAGCGAATTGAACATTAACTGTCGCATACGCTCGCTCGAAACAGTGGAGCTTGCGCCGCCCATCGGATCGAGCGTAGAGATGTTGTCGGGCAGCGCGATGACGAAGGCGTTGCTGCGCTGGCGGCAGGCCGGAAACAATGTTGCCGCGACGATTAATAAAATCAACGTGTGAAACTTTAGTGAGCGCTTGCGCATTAAACGCGGCCTCCGTATGTGTAATTGAGTTTGCGATTGAGTTCAGCGATTTCGTCGGATAATTCTTTGAGGCGTTCGGGATTGAAGTCGAGCGGCGGCTGCGTTTGTGACTTGAAGGAAGCGATGCGCTGCAGCGAAGCGTCTAGGCGTTCCTGTGTGATCTGTTTATCGTTGGCTGCTTGAAGCAAAGCGTCGTAGCCGCGTTTGATAATATCCGGGCGCGAGCAGATTAAGAGCATGTCGTTGCCTGCGAGAAAAGCGCGGCGTGCGGCGTCTTCGATTTCGCAGTGGCGGCTGATCGCGCCCATCTCCAGATCGTCCGTCACCACCAGATGTTTGAAGCCGAGTTCCTCGCGCAGCAGTTCCGTGACGATGCCGTAGTTAAGCGAAGCGGGTTCGATCAAGCCGCCCGCGACGCCGCTCTCTAAATCTATCCCGGGAAAACCGCCGTGGCTAATCATCACGGCCTGCACGCGATCATCTGCGCGTTGAAAAAGCTCTATGTAGGGCGCGAGGTCTTTGGCGATTAAATCGTCGTGCGACAAATGAACGACGGGCATTTCTTCGTGCGAATCGACTTCGCCGGAGCCGATGCCGGGAAAGTGTTTCAAACAACCGAGACAGCCCGTGCTCTGCAAGCCGCGCAGATAAACCGTCGAGTAGCCCAAGACTTCACCGGGCGAGCGTCCGAAGGAACGCGAGTACAAGCCGTTCGAGAGCAAATCGCGCTCGTCCGTCATAATGGACATGACCGGCGCGAAGTTCATGCTGAAGCCTAACATGCGCAGCGCCTCGCCCGTGACGCGCCCGAGCGTGCGCGCGCCCGCGAGGTCACCGTGCTGGCGAATCGTGCGCGCGGAAGGCATCGGCGTGCATATCTTTCGCAGGCGGTCAACGAGGCCGCCTTCCTGATCGATGCCGAATAAAGGCTCGACACCGGGAATCGCGCGGATGTCGTCGAGCAGCTTTCGCAGTTGTAGCGGTGATGCGACGTTGCGCCCGAAGATGATAACGCCGCCGGGCTTGATGTGTTCGATAAGGGCGCGCGTTTCGGCGTCGAGTTCCGTGCCGGGCAAGCCTATAAAAAGAAGTTGGCCGATTTGTTGTTCGAGCGGAAGCGAAGTTAAAGGCTGTTGCATGTAAGTGGCAAAGTGTGCGGCGAAGGTTTTAGAAGTTCCAATAATGTTCTGTCGAATTTCTTTTCAGACGATGCGTCGGCGCAAGCCTTGCAGCATACGCCGCGCATCTTCGGGCGCAAGGCTTTCTACATTAACTTCGCGCAGCTCGTCAAGCACGCTTTTGTTTACGGCATCGAAGAGAGTAATCTGCGCGGCGATGCGTCGGCGTCCGGCGCGGCGCGCAATCTGTCCGAGCGCTTCATCATCAATCTTCGATGTTATAGAAGTATCGTCAGTTTGCTGTGTGCCGCTGCCGCCGTCCGCCGCACTGCTTGCATGATTCGCTTCTTCCGCAAAAACGTCTAACTCATAACGCTCCAATCGCGCCAGCACATCACGCGCGCGCACGAGCACTTCTGCGGGAAGACCGGCGAGGCGCGCCACTTCGATGCCGTAGGATTTAGAGGCCGCGCCGCGTTCCAGCTTGTGCAGAAAAACGACTTCGCCTTCGCGCTCCGTCGCTGTGATTTGATAATTCTGCGCGCCCGGAAGACGCTCCGCGAGTTCCGTTAATTCGTGGTAGTGCGTCGCAAACATTGTCTTCGCGGCGTGCGCAGGCGAATCGTGCAAATACTCTGCGACCGCCCATGCAATTGACAGCCCGTCGAAAGTAGCCGTGCCGCGCCCGATTTCGTCCAGCAAGACGAGCGAGCGCGTCGTTGCGTTGTGAAGGATCGTCGCCGTCTCCGTCATCTCGACCATAAACGTCGAGCGCCCGCCCGCCAGATCATCCGACGCTCCGACTCTTGTCCAGATTCTGTCCAAGATAGGCAGATAAGCAGTTTCGGCAGGCACGAACGAACCCATTTGCGCGAGGATCGAGATGATCGCTGTTTGCCGCAGAACAGTCGATTTGCCGCCCATGTTCGGCCCCGTGATAATCAGCAAACGATCCGCAGAGTTGTTCATGTAAACGTCGTTTGCGATAAACGGCTCGTCGCTGAGAGTTTCAACCAACGGATGCCGTCCGGCAATGATTTTGATTTCATCAGCATCGTGCATCGTCGGGCGCGCGAAGCGATAACGCGCGGCAACTTCCGCTAAAGAAGCGAGCGCATCGAGCGTCGCAAGCGAGCGCGCCGTCGCCTGTATGCGGCGCGTTTCAATTGCGATGTCCCGGCAAACTTGAGAGAAAATTTCTGCTTCGAGTGTCGTAATGCGGTCTTCCGCGCCGAGCACTTTTGTTTCCCAATCCTTCAGTTCCGGCGTCGTAAATCGTTCGGCGTTGGCGAGAGTTTGCCGCCGTTCGTAATCAGCGGGCACGCGCGCCGCCGCAGCCTTAGAGACTTCTATGAAATAACCGAAGACATTGTTAAAGCGCACACGCAAAGATGCGATGCCGGAACGCGCGCGCTCGCGCGCTTCGAGCGCCGCGATGATTTGCTTGGCGTTGCGGCTCACTTCGCGCAGCTCGTCCAACTCCGCAGAGTAGCCGACGCGAATCGCGCCGCCCTCCGAGAGCTTCGCGGGAGCATCGTCGCTAATCGCGCGCTCGATAAGGGAACGCACGTCGCCGAGTTCGTCCGCGCTTTCATAAAGAATTTGCAGCAGCGATGCTTTCGCGCCCGCTAATGTTTCTCTAATCTTCGGCACTTCGTCGAGCGAGCGGCGCAGCGCGGCTAAATCGCGCGGGACGGCGACGTTCATATTAAGGCGTCCCGTGAGGCGCTCTAAATCGGCGACTTGTTTTAGTCGCGCGCGCAATCCGTCGCGCTCGATTTGCGAATCGAAAAGATTTTGTACGGCAGCCTGTCGCGCTTCGATTTCACCGCGCCGCATTGACGGACGCAGCAGCCAAGAGCGCAGCCGCCGCGCGCCCATGTTTGTCATCGTTTCGTCAATCACATCAATGAGAGCGTGCGTGCGTTTTTGATTTGTCTGCGTGCCGATTAATTCCAGATTGCGCACCGTGACGAAATCGAGCACGAGAAAATCCTGCGGCTCGAAATAATTAATCTCCGTGATGTGCGCGGCGGCAGCGCGTTGCGTCTCGCGCGCGTAACGCAAGCACACTCCTGCGGCGCGCACCGCCTCGAATTTATTTTCGAGATCGAAAGCGTCGAGAGATTTGACGCCGAACTGCTCGCGCAAAAGCTGCGCGCACGCTTCTCCTTGCCAAAGCCAATCATCGAGCGGACTTAGAGTCGCGCCGCCGAACAAAGAAGCTTCCGAAGCAACGCTTCGCAGAGAAGAATTGCTATCGCCTTGAGCAATAACCCTCTGCGCGTCCGATAACGTCTCCGGTTGAATTGGTGATGGAGAATAAGAATTCGCTTCAGAACTTTCAGTGTCATTCGACAGCGGAAGCGCGGCGGTGCGTGCGCTGGCGTGCGGCGCGCTTTGTATGAGCGCGGTCAAAGAAGCGGGGAAGAGCAGTTCGCGCGGGGCGTAGGATTCTATGTCGGCGCGAATCTTCTCCCATGCGTCCGTGCCGTGAGTTTCGGTGGCGCGAAATTCTCCCGTCGAAAGATCGAGGAATGCCGCAGCCATGCGTTCGCCGCTGCCGCACACCGCCGCGAGATAAATGGTTTCGCGTTCTTCGACGAGTTGCGTGTCAATCGCTGTTCCCGGTGTGATAACGCGCACGACTTCGCGGCGCACTAATTTTTTTGTTTTCGTAGGGTCTTCGGTTTGCTCGCAAATGGCAACGCGGTAGCCTTTGCGCACGAGCTTCGCAATGTGATTTGCCGCCGAGTGATGCGGCACGCCGCACATCGGGATCGCTTCGCCGCGTTCCTTGCGGCGCGCCGTCAAAGTGATTTGCAATTCGCGCGCGCTCGTCACGGCATCATCGAAAAAAAGTTCGTAGAAATCGCCCAGACGAAAAAAAAGCAGCGTGCCGGGATACTGCTTCTTCAGTTCCAGATATTGCCGCAGCATAGGCGTTTGAGGAATAGCAGTCATAGAAAATTTATCGAAGAATATTTAAGTTTCGGAATGCGTCAGACAACTAATATTTAGCGCGGTGCGATTATGTGTGAGGCCGCGCGCACTTGACCATAAACTATGGACTATGAAAATTTCAGGAACAATTCAAGATGCTCTTGCTGCTCTTAACGCAAATCGCGCTCGCTGATTATTTTCCAGCCGTTGTTCGTTTTCGTCCAGCGCAATTCCTCTACGGCTTGCCCGCTGTCAGCGCGCGCGCCCGTGAAATTCCAATTCTTAGTGTAACGCATCGTCGCCGTGCGGTTGTCGCTGCTGAATGTGATCGAAGGCTCTGTGACATTCACGTTGACGGAATTCGTATGCGAGAAAAGATTAGCTTTGTCTGCGCGCACAAAACTCGCGGAAGCCTTCGGGCGCAAGTAATATTTTTCGAGCACCGGCGCGTAAAAATTCATTTGCCGGTTAACGTCGCGCGCGTTCGTCGCGGCGATCCACTCGTTGAGCGAGGAACGCAATTCATCGCTTGAATCGCGCGCGGATGTTTGAGCAGTTTGCGGCGCAGCGTTGCGTGTGGTGTTCGGCGCGCTCGTTTGAGCATTGCCTTTGCCCACAGCGTTATTTGCGGGGGAGTCAGCCGCAGTGCCTGCGTTCGGCGGCGGCGCGGGATCATTCGTTCGCGCGGTAGTCTGCGCCGCGCTGTTTGCGCTTGCTTCATCGGACGCCGGGCGATTTTGCGAGAGCCACAATGTCGCCGCGAAAGCGACGACGGCAAGGCCTACGAACAATGCAGCGTAAGGCATATAAGACGAACGTTGCGCGTGCGGCTCAGCGAAGGAATTTGAAGATGTAGCGAAGGAATTCGCCTCTCGGCTTTTGACAGACGATGCGCCGCTGCTCGTGCTGTTCGCTCTCTCGCCTTTGATTACGGTTCGCTCATCCGGTGTGTCCGGCACAGTTTGATGTGGAACGGAAACTGCCGCCGGTAAAAATACTCCCATTGGAATCTGCGCGGCGGCTTCGGCATTCGTCGGGTCATCAATAAACGGCGCGCTTGTTTGTGGAACCACGTTGCCGGAAGTGTCTTGCGAAGTGTCTTGAGCGGCAACGGAATGTTCGTTTGTCGGCTCGCCTGCGCGCTTCGTTTCTCCTTGAACTCCAGCGGCGATGTGCGGGTTCGTCTGCGGCGCAGCAGCGGTGCCGGTTTGCGGATCGAGCGTATTTCGCGCCGGTCTTGAATCGTCGCGCCCGTGTGCGGGCGTCGCGTTGATGTTCATTTCGCGCCCGATCAATTCAAGGCGGTCAGCCAGCTCCGCAGAGGTTTGCGGGCGGCGGTCGGGATTCTTGTCGAGCGTTTGCATCACGAGTTGTTCCAGATGCAAAGGCACATCGGCACGAAATTCATGCAGCGGCGGCGGCGGTTCCTGTATGTGCTTGATAGCGATGGCGGTGGCTGTCGGCGCATCGAAGGGCGGACGCGCGGCGAGCATTTCGTAGAGAATAACGCCAAGGCTGTAAATGTCCGAGCGCGCATCGGCAGGCTGGCCGGAACATTGTTCGGGAGCCATGTAGCGCGGCGTGCCGATGAGCGAGCCGGACGCCGTCAGCGCGCCGCCGGAAGACGTTGTTTGCTCGCGCAATTTGGCGACGCCGAAATCGACGACCTTAACGAGCACGCGGTCATGATGATCGCGCGCGAGAATAATATTGCCCGGCTTCAAATCACGATGAATAATATGGCTTCGGTGCGCCGCCTCGACGCCGTCAGCCGCTTGTCTGGCAATCAACACGGCTTCGGCAAAAGACAGCGCGCCCGCCGCGTTCATGTAATCGCGCAGGCTCTGTCCGTTGACGAGTTCCATGACGATGTATGCGCCGCCGTCGGGCAATGAGCCGTAGTCATAAGTGTCCGCGACGTTCGGGTGGTTGAGCTTGGCGGCGGCGCGCGCTTCGCGGCGGAATCGTTCGAGCGCTTCGGCTTCGGCGGTGAAATCCGGCAGCAGTAATTTGATGGCAATCTCGCGCTCCAGATCGACATGCGTGCCAGCGTAAACGGCTCCCATGCCGCCTCTGCCGAGCAGACTGTCAAGGCGATATTTGTCCGTGATGAAACGCGAGCCGTGACGCGAAGCGACGAGCATCGTTTCATCCTGCGAACATCTTGTGTCAGCGTCATCATAGCAACGCTGGCAGGTAGGGCAGATTTTCATGTCTGCAAAACGCCTCTGGAATGGTTACACGCGAAAAAGCGCGGACGATGTTTGCCTGTGCGCGCCGATCCTATGAAACAGTTTTTATTGAGTGCTCTATTGCGCGCCATAAGCATAATCGAAAAGGCTCAACCGAAAAAGAATTCAGCGACGCGATAAATTTCTTCATCGAGTTTTTTGAGATGCCCGACGGCTTCTGTCAGCGGCACGCTCGTAATTTGGCTGCCCTGCAAAGCAGCCATGCGCCCCCACTCTTCTGCGACGATCATATCGAAAGCCTTGACGCCGAAACGCGTTGCGAGCACCCGGTCAAACGCCGTCGGAGAGCCGCCGCGCTGCACGTAGCCGAGTTTGGTGACGCGCGTTTCAATGCCTGTGCAGCGCTCGATCTCGCGCCCGAGCACAGCGCCGATGCCGCCGAGCCTATCGTGTTGAAAAATATCCGCGCTCATTTCATCGCTCAGGAAATTTTCTTCCGTGTGAGGGTGCGCGTCTTCGGCGACGATCACGATGGAGAAGGCAAGCCCGTGCTGCTGGCGCTGGCGCAGAAATTCGCAGACGCGCGAGAGACGAAAGGGATGTTCCGGCACGAGTATTACGTCGGCTCCACCGGCGATGCCGCCGTAGGCAGCGATCCAACCCGTATGCCGTCCCATTACTTCCACGACCATCACGCGGTGATGCGATTCGGCGGTGGAGTGCAAGCGATCCACCGCGTCCGTAACGACGCCAACCGCCGTGTCGAAACCGAATGTATAATCTGTTCCGGCGACATCGTTGTCAATGGTTTTGGGAATCCCGACAACCGGCAATTCGTGATCCTGCCACATTTCCAAAGCAGCCGAGAGCGTGCCTTCGCCGCCGACGACGACAAGCGCGGAAAGATTATACTTTTCCCAATTGCTTTGCAGTCTTTCGATGGCCGCAGGATCGTGTCGCGGATTGTAGCGCGACGTGCCGAGAACGGTTCCGCCGCGCGGAAGTATGCCGCTGATGGAGTGGCGCGTGAGCGGTTCGATGTCCGCTTCGATAAGTCCCTGCCAGCCGTTTTTAATGCCGAGCACTTCCGTGTCGGAGGCGAGGGCGCGCCTGACCACAGCGCGAATCACCGCATTGAGTCCCGGACAATCACCGCCGCCCGTCAGAATACCTATACGGCGCTGGCTCATTAAGTGCATTTCCCCGTCGAGTAAAATTGATTAATAACACGCGCACGGCGCAAAGCGTTCGCACACGATTCGCGGCGCTGTCGAAGCCTTCTCCGATTGGCGCTATCGAGTGGAAAATTTCAGCGTTGCGTGCAAGAAGTCGAACGCCTTATAATCGCGCGGCAAAGCATAGACTGTCAAATAAGATATTTTAAGTTGTCGAAGCGCCGCCGACTGCCGCAGCGAGAGCGCGAAAATTGTTTCTGTGAACGCACAAAATTCCATCTTGATCCTGACAATCGAAACGGCGACGCGCGCGGGCAGCGTTTGTCTGGCGCGCGGCAACAATATCATCGCCGCGCGAACAGGCGATGCGAATGTTTCACAGTCCGCGCATCTTTTGCAGCAGATAGAAGAAGTATTGGCGGAAGCAAAAGCTTCGATGCGGGATGTCGAACTTTTTGCGGCAGCCGCAGGGCCGGGAAGTTTTACGGGATTGCGCATCGGGCTGGCGACTATCAAAGCCTTCGCCTCCACGCTCGGGCGGCCTTGCATAGGCATCCCGACGCTGGACGCCGTCGCACACGCGGCGGGTTGCTCGAAGCGCACAGTGGCGATGCTACCGGCAGGGCGCGGCGAAGTTTTCTGGCAAATGTTTGAAACGAGCGAGAATTTGACTGTACGCGCTTTATCGAATGCAGGACATATCAAGCCGCAGGATTTAATAGAAAAGTTTGCAGACTCCGGCGCGCTCGTGTGGGCGGGCGACGGCGCGCGTCTTTATGCGGAGCAAATCGGGGAGCGCGCCGGACAGGAAAACCTTGCGCTTATCGACGATGAAGAAGACCGCGTGAAAATCGGGAGCAGCGAAAATTTCGCGGATAAAGAAAATGTATGGCGTCTCGCCGCGCCTGTCGTGAATCTGGCGGAGCATGTCTCTGCGCTGGCGCGCGAACGCTATCATCGCGGCGATCAAGGCGATGCGAAAAACTTGCAGGCTATTTATGTGCGTTTGTCCGATGCGGAGATTAAACAGCAATGTCCAGCGTAACCGCCGCGCCGCTGCTGCAAATAAAATTCACGGTCGAGTCGATGACCGAACACGATTTGCTCGAAGTCGTCGAGATAGAAGAAGCGAGCGGATTGAGCCGTTGGGGTTGGGACGGCTATCATGACGAACTGGCGCGCCGCCTTGAAACGGTGATGCTTGTCGCGCTCAAGCGGCACGATGCGGCACACGGCGGCAATCCAGACCAAAGGCTTGCGGGATTCCTTGCGGCGCGCATCGGAGCAGATGAATTACACATCAATAACGTGGCGGTGCGGGAAATTTATCGTCAGCAGGGAATCGGCGCGGCGCTGCTTACACAGGCTTTGCAATTAGGCAGTAAGCGCGGCGCGCATGGTGCGCTGCTGGAAGTTCGCGCCGCAAACGTTGCCGCGCAGTCGCTTTATCTGCGGCAAGGATTTAGAATCACGGGGCGGCGCAAGAACTACTATGCCGCGCCGCTCGATGATGCGCTGTTAATGTCCGCCGAAATCTAAAAGGCTTGCTCTGATTGCCGTGTTTGGGCTAACATTTTCGCTTCGAGTAACAACAGGCAGCGGCGGCGGCAGTTCGATGTGCTTGTTACTGCGCCGCTCTGGAATCGTTTTCGCACTTGATAAGGAGGCTTCTAGAAGATGGAAATAAACGGGACGGATGGTCTGCGCGACCAACTGATGTCAAGCAACTCCGAATTCCGCGACCTCGCGCGCGAACATGGACGCTACGAAGCGCGTCTCGATGAACTAAACGCACTTGCTTATCCGAGCGATGAAGAGCAATTGGAAGAAGTTACGCTGAAGAAAAAGAAATTGGCCGTGAAGGATCAGATGCAGGCGATTTTGCTGCAGCATCAGGCACACAGCGGATCCGGGCATTAACGAAGGCTGCCGCACGGCAGCGTGCGTATCCATAGAGAGCAAACGGAAAAAGGGGGCGCAGTCTTATACCGTGCGCCCCCTTTTTCATTAGCTGCAATTTCACAGACATCAATCATAAGATTTCATCTTACCTGACAACTTCAAACAGAACGGCAGCGACACTATTTTGGCACGAGAAGGTTTTTCATATATAGCGATTCCTGCGGCGCTCGCACTCGCCGCGCTTTTGTTCGGCTGGTGGCCGCTCGCATTTTTGTGCATAGCGCTTGCAGGCTTCATGGCATACTTTTTCCGTGACCCGAAACGCCACGCTCCGCAAGACGCTTCCATAGTGGTTGCGCCCGCCGATGGGCGCGTCACACGCGTGCGTAAAATAGCGCCAAATGATGAAAGTTCGCCAACGCTCGTCAGCATTTTTCTTTCGCCGCTCGATGTTCATATTAACCGCGCGCCGATAGCCGGAACGATACGGGACATCACTTATGCCAAAGGCCGCTTTTTGATGGCGACGCGCGAAGCTTCGAGCCTCGTCAACGAACAAAACAGTTTGACGATAGAGGGCGCGCAGATCACTGTGGTTTGCAAACAGATCGCGGGCGTGCTGGCGCGGCGCATCGTTTGCTGGAAGCGCGCGGGCGATACGGTTGAGCTTGGCGAGCGTTTCGGCTTGATTAAATTCAGCTCGCGCACAGACCTCGTGCTGCCGCCGGAAGTCTCCGTACTCGTGCGCGAAGGCGAGCGCGTGCGCGGCGGCGAAACGATTATCGGGAGAATTTCTTGAGCGCCAACACTGACACCACACAACTAAACGCCGCCGCGCAAGCTTCGACGGACGCGCCCTCTAACATCAATCGGCGCGGCCTGCGAAAAGGCCTGTATGTGATTCCCTCAGCGTTTACGGCTGCCAATATAGGTATGGGCTTTTACGCTGTGATGGCTGCACTGCGCGGATTCCAGTTTGTCGGATTGGGAGGCGCTGCCGAGCTTGATCGCGCGGCGATTCATTTCGATAATGCTGCGCGCGCAATCGGCTGGGCTGTGCTGTTCGATATGCTGGACGGACGCATTGCGCGCATGACGAAGACCACGACGGAGTTCGGCGTGCAGCTAGATTCGATTGCGGATGTTTTGACATTCGGCATTGCTCCCGCTGTGCTGGCTTACGCATGGGGCTACGGCTCAGCTCTCAGCGACGGCAGCGGCGCGCATAAACTCGGCTGGTTTTTATCCTTTATGTATTTGATTTGCGGCGCATTTCGTCTGGCGCGCTTTAACGTGCAGGCGGCGCGCCCGCGCGTGCTTGCAGAGGGAACGCAGAAGCTGGATAAAAAGAGTTTTGTCGGATTGCCGATTCCCGTCGCCGCCGGAGTAATCGCCGCGATTGTGCATTTCGCGCCCGCGCCGCTCGTCACATACGAGCGAAGTTACGCGGAACTTTACAGCGGTCTGGCGATGACTTTAGCCGGTTGTTTGGGCGCACTGATGGTCAGCACCTTACGCTACCCGAGCTTCAAGTCTCTCGGCACAAGCAAGCGAAGCACACCGATGATTATCGTGCTCGTCGCATCCGTCGGAATGTCGATCTGGCTTTTTTCGCGCTATATGCTGCTTGTGCTCGGCGTCGGATATTTGCTCTACGGATTGCTGTTGCGCGTTGCCTCCGTTTTTCGCAGAAAGACCCCGCCGCAAGCTTCTGCCATTTGAAATCATCTGTTGCGATGAGGCACGGCATCGTCTGCTTGAGCGAAGGCCAGCAGACCGTGTCGAGTTGTAAGTAAAAGCAGATGATTATTGGCCAGAACGGGATCGGCGGCTGTGGCTCCATCCGTGCCGAGCGGCAGGACGTTGAGTTGCTTGCCGTCGCGTAAATCCAGCACTACCGCTTCGTCGCCCGCAGTGGATGTGAACAACGCGCCATCAAATGTCGTCAGCGGCACAGCGGCGACTCTTCCAGCCATTTGATGTTTCCAAAGGCGATTGCCGCGAGCGAGCGAAAGCATATACACAAAATTATCCAGCGAGGGTGCGATCAGCCCGCTTTCTGCGGATGCCAGAGATTGAACGCCTGCGCCGGTTCGCGTACGCCAGCGCAAACGACCATCAGTCGCTCCGAGCGCATATATATAACCGTCCATAGAACCGAAAAAAACTAAGCCGTCCATCAAGACAGGATTACCACTTACCGCGCCGCGCGTCCGATAACGCCAAAGAGTTTCTCCGGTCTTTTGATTTATTGCTGTAAAAGTGCCGTCTTCAGCGCCAATATAAAGACGCAAATCTGTTGCAAGCGGGCGAGAATTGAATGGAGCAGGGAATTGCCTTGTCCATAAAATATCGCCTGTGTTTTTTTTTACGGCGTAAATGGCTCCGTCGCGGGTGCCGCCGTAAAGCATCGTTTGCGTGACCGCCAGTGATCCCTGTATGGGTGACGATAGCGTGCGCCTCCATAAAGTGACGCCGCTTTCGCGTCCCAACGCACGCAAGACGCCGCCGCCGCTGCTGCTGTCGTGCGAAGAATCTTTTTGTATCGTCGTTGCGGCCGGTGCGGATGCTAAATAAACGCCTCGCTCATCTGCCGACGGTGCCGCTGAAATTTCTCCACCGATCTCGGATTTCCAGAGTAATGCGCCGTCAACGCTGCTTAAAGAAACAACTACGCCCGACGCCAGCGGCAGATAAATCTGTTGCTGTACCACAAAAGGAGCGAAATTTACGGTTGATTCCGAGGCATATTGCCAGCGAAGCCGCAGCGGACGTGATAAAGAAATACTGCTTGTGCCGGAATTTTTAGTTCTCAAAGACGCCGCATAAAAAGACTCTGCCTTCGAGGACACCATCCCTGCGAGCAACAAAAAAGCGAATATCCCCCCTAACATAGGTCTCTCGACGCGCCGCTTTATGCCGCGCGTAACAAAGAGTCTCGTATATAAAAATAACTTGGATGGAAAGAGTGTCATACTTTGAGAATGCGAAATCCTGCGCCTATATTTAAGCCTCACGCAAATTTGTCGGTAATCTTATGCACGAAGTATAATCCTTTTGATTGTAAGAAGGACTGAATAGATAAGACGCGCAAGGGCGCATGGAGGTTGACTTTTTGATTAGTAACACCGCGCATGAGACAATTGTTGTTTTGGATTTCGGCTCGCAGTATACACAGTTAATCGCACGCAGAATCCGCGAAGCGGGAGTCTACTGCGAAATTCTTCCCTTCAATGCCACCGGAGAACAAATTTACGCCCGCCAGCCCAAAGGCTTGATTCTTTCGGGCGGCCCCGCTTCAGTATACGCGCCGGAAGCGCCCCGACCAATCACGGGTCTCTTAGAGGAAGTCGCCTGCCCGACGCTCGGCATCTGTTACGGATTCCAGTTAATGGCCATAATTCTGGGCGGAAAGGTTCAAGCCTCGGAAAGGCACGAGTACGGGCTCGCTCAATTAAACGTCATCGAACCGTCTAGCCCTTTATTTGCAGACATTCCGTCCCTGACGGATGTCTGGATGAGTCACGGCGACCAAGTCACGGCGATGCCCTCAGGCTTTCGCTTAACGGCCGTCACGAATGAATCGCTTAACGGGTTTGAGGATTTAAGCAAACGCTTATTCGGCTTGCAGTTTCACCCGGAAGTCGCACATAGTCCTTTCGGGGGGCAAATCCTAAAGAACTTTTTATTTAACATTTGCAAGTGCAGAGGCGATTGGTCTCCCCTCTCTGTGATAGAGACGCAGATCGGATCAATAAGGCAAAAAGCGGGAGCCAGCGGACGGATTATTTGCGGGCTGTCCGGCGGCGTCGATTCGACTGTCGCAGCTGCCCTCGTGAATGAAGCTGTAGGCGAACGTCAGCACTGTATCTTTATTGATAACGGGGTTTTACGTGATGGAGAATATAAATCTACTTTAAGGCTGTTCAAGGAAACTATGAAGTTAAATCTGCATGGAGTTAAAGCGGAAGAGAGGTTCCTTGATGCTTTACGCGGGGTTGTCGATCCAGAGTTAAAGCGTAAGATTATCGGTCGTGAGTTTATAGAAGTTTTCGATGAGGAAGCGGCGCGCTTGGGCAATGTAAAATATCTTGTTCAGGGAACGCTTTACCCGGATGTCATCGAATCCGTTTCAGTCAACGGGCCTTCGGCTGTTATTAAGAGTCACCATAATGTGGGCGGACTGCCGGAGCAGATGAAATTGCAGCTCCTAGAACCTCTGCGGGAACTTTTTAAGGACGAAGTCAGATTAATCGGTCGTGAATTGGGTGTGCCGGAAGAAATACTGCAACGGCATCCATTTCCAGGACCCGGCATGGCTGTACGCATACTGGGCGAAGTAACCGCCGAAAGAGTGCGTTTGCTGCAAGTAGCGGATCGAATCCTCAGCGAAGAACTTCGACGGGCAAATGTTTACCACAGTGTCTGGCAGGCCTTCCCCGTACTTTTACCGGTTTCGACCGTGGGCGTGATGGGCGACGCCAGAACATATGAGCAGGTTCTGGCGATCCGCGCCGTGACAAGTTTGGACGGCATGACAGCCGATTGGGCGCGTCTGCCGCACGATCTACTCGCGCAAATTTCCTCTCGCTTGATTTCAGAGGTGCGCGGTATCAACCGTGTCGTCTACGATATTAGTTCCAAACCGCCCAGCACCATCGAATGGGAGTGACTCGCCTTGCCTCTAGTGAAACCCCGTCTAGTTTACAGTTAAAGTAATCTTACATGTCTAATGTTGTAGGGATAAGTTTAAGGAACAACCTTAAAAGCAAAAACACTATGTTCGTGCTACATCTTGTGCTCCATTTTGAGAACAACACGTGATATAGTTCACCTATAGATTAAAGGCGCGTTGTTAGTCGATGACGTTTCGGGGCCTCCTGCGATTCTTACAAAAATTAACAATCGAGACTACACATGACCGAAAAAGATTTCGTGCATCTGCATTTGCATACGGATTTCAGCTTGCTGGATGGTGCCACGCAGATTAAGCCTTTGTCGAAAAGACTACCGGAACTGGGAATGCGTGCTTGTGCCATTACCGACCATGGCAATATGTTCGGCGCCATCTCGTTTTACAATGCCATGAAGTCGCAGGGCGTCAAGCCGATTATCGGCTGCGAAGCCTATATTACGCGCGGCAATCATAAAGACCGTGCGGCTCCGAAAGTTGCCGGCGAAAAAACTAATTTTCATTTGATCCTGCTGGCAAAAAATCTGGAGGGCTACCAAAACCTCGCGCGTCTTTCCTCAAAGGCTTATACGGACGGATTTTACTATAAGCCGCGCATTGACAAAGAATTGCTGGCACAGCACAGCGGCGGCTTGATAGGCCTTTCTGCTTGCCTCTCGGGTATTCCGTCTGCGCTGCTGGTGCGGGATCGCTTCGATGAAGCGGCGGCAGAAGCCTTAGAGTTTCAGGAGATACTCGGCAAAGGCAATTACTTTCTGGAAATTCAAGATCACGGACTCGAACCGCAGAATCGCATACGGAAACCTTTGGCAGACCTTTCCAAACGCACGCAGATACCGCTCGTCGCAACCAACGATGCGCATTACCTGATGCCGGAAGATGCGCGCGCGCATGATGTGCTGCTCTGCATAGGCTCCGGCAAAACAGTGAACGACGCCAATCGGCTGCGATACGGCTCTCCTTACTACTACGTTCGCTCCGCAGAAGAAATGTGGCAACTTTTCGGCGATATGCCGGAAGTTCTGACACGCACACTAGACATCGCGGAGATGTGCGATGTGAAACTGCCGAGCGGCGTAAACCATGTGCCGAATTATCCGATTCCGACAACGGACGCAGACCTTAGCCCGGATGAATACTTCGAGAAGATTGTCAGGGAAGGCTACGAGAAGCGGCGACAGCAGGTTTGGGACAAGCAAACTGCGCAAGGCTTTCTAAAGCACTCTATGGGAGACTATCAGTCGCGCATTTCGAGTGAAATTGCGATGATTAAGCAGATGGGCTTTGCCGGGTACTTTCTGATTGTCTGGGATTTTATACGATATGCTAGGGAACACTCTATTCCGGTCGGCCCGGGTCGCGGTTCTGCCGCAGGGTCTCTCGTCGCATACTGTCTGGAAATCACGGATGTAGACCCGCTGCAATACGATCTGCTGTTCGAGCGTTTCCTTAATCCTGAGCGAGTCTCTATGCCGGATATAGATATTGATTTTTGTGTGCGCGGGCGCGGCGAAGTGATCAATCATGTGGCGAATCTTTACGGGCGCGATTCCGTCTGCCAGATTATCACCTTCGGGACGATGGCCTCGAAAGCCGCGATCAAGGATGTCGGGCGCGCTTTAGATATACCTTATACGGAAGTGGACAGAATTGCGAAAATGATTCCGCCGCCAGTGCGCGGGCGCAACGTGAGCATCACGCAGGCGATTGAGCAGGTGCCGGAACTGCGCGATGTAATTGAAAAAGAGGCACATGTGCGCGAATTGATCGATCTGGCAAAGCGTCTGGAAGGATGCGCGCGACATTCTTCTGTGCACGCCGCGGGAGTCGTCATTTCGCCGCTGCCTTTGCCGGAACTCGTGCCTGTCACCGTTTCATCCAAGGACGAACTGACGACACAGTACCCGATGGCAGACCTTGAAAAAACAGGAATGCTGAAAATGGATTTCCTCGCACTGACAGCTCTGACCGTTATAAGCGACTGCTTAAAAACCGTTAAGGGAGCGCTTAATATTGAAATGGACTGGGCGGCGATTCCGCTCGACGATGAAAAAACCATGCAGTTATTTGCAGACGGCTGCACGGAAGCGGTCTTTCAGTTCGAGTCGTCGGGAATGCAGGAGATTTGCCGTAAGTTAAAACCACATGGGCTGGAAGACCTCGCGGCCCTCAATGCGCTTTACAGACCGGGGCCGCTTGACGGCGGCATGGTTGATGATTTTATTGAACGGCACCACGGCCATAAAACCGTGCGGTATATCGTTCCCGAGATGAAGGAAATCCTGAGCAATACTTACGGCATTCTGGTTTATCAAGAGCAAATTATGCAGTTGGCTCAAAAGCTGGCTGGTTATAGTCTGGGCGAAGCGGATTTAATGCGGCGCGCTATGGGAAAGAAAAACCGCGAGGAAATGGCTGTGCATGAACAGAAGTTTGTGGAAGGAGCCGTCGGAAGAAACATTAAGCGCGAAAAAGCACAACAGATTTTCTCCCTAATGGCGCAGTTTGCCGATTACGGATTTAATCGCAGCCATAGCGTCGCGTATGCTTATCTGGCTTTTCAAACAGCTTATCTAAAGGCGCACTTTCCGGAGCATTTCTACGCCGCCGTCCTCTCAAATGAAATTCAAGATACAGCGAAGGTTTTTAAGTACACATCGGAATTGCGCGGACAGGGCATTAAACTGCTGCCGCCTGATCTTAACGAAAGCGGACTGGGATTTACTCCATTACAGGGAGCGATTCGCTACGGTTTAGCGGCGATTAAGGGCGTGGGAACTTCCAGCGTAACCGGTATTTTAACGGCGCGTCAAGATGGCGGCGCGTTCAGTTCGCTCTTCGATTTTACGGAACGTGTCGCACAAAATGCGCTCAATAAACGCGTTTGCGAAAACTTGATATGCGCGGGCGCACTCGATTCGATGAATACAGAGCAACCTCCGACCGCTTGGCGCGCACGCTTGCACGGTGCGATTGATTCTGCTCTTTCTTCGGGCAGCCGCGTGCAAAAAAACCACACGCACGGGCAGACCGGGCTTTTCGGGCTGGAATGCAGTTCGCCTGTGCAGGATAATTTGCCGGACTCCGCTCCATGGACGCACGCGACTTTACTGGCGCATGAAAAGGAAGCGGTCGGATTTTATATTACGGGACACCCTTTGGAAGATTATCAGGAGATTCTGGCTGGTGTCGGCGGTATCAAAGCGACAGGAGTGCCATCTCAAATGAACGGTGCTAATTTGAGTATGGGCGGCATTGTCACTGCGTTGCAGGTGCGCACGACTAAAAAAGGTTCACGCTTTGCTTTGATGCGTCTGGAAGACGAAACAGGCTCCGTTAAATGCGTGATGTGGCCGGAAGTCTTCAGCAGGCACAGTGCCGTTATGGAAGATGATATTCCCGTTCTACTGACGGGGAAATTGGAGCTGACGGATGACGGCGCAGCAAGCATCATCGTCGATCGAGTAGAAAAATTAAGTGATGTTCTTCAGCGAAAAGCGCGCGCCATCGTTATCACGTTTTCGGCAGGCGATGTCAGCCCGTCTCGCGTCGAAAACCTTTTTCGGGTTTTGGGGCAGCATAAAGGCGAATGTGATGTATATATAGAGCTGGCGCTCGAAGGCGGGCTGATCGTCCGGACAAGGCCGCACGGCTCTTTGCGTATTAAAGGAAGCATCGAAATTGAAAGTATACTGCACACACATGGATGCCGTGTTGAATGGCTTAACGCCGCGCGTTTACACTGATTTCGATACTTTTCAGCGAGGATATTAATCAAAGGTGGATAACTCGAATTCCGGCACGGAAGATTTGACGGCGCTGCAGCGCGTTCAATTAGCGCGCCACCCTGAACGCCCGCACACGCTCGATTTTATCGAAAAGCTGTTTCTGGATTTTACGGAACTGCATGGTGATCGGCGTTTCTCGGATGACCCTGCGATGATGTGCGGCTTTGCGCGCTACAAGGACTTGCCGGTTGCCATAATCGGCCATCAAAAGGGAAGAGGAACGAAGCAGCGCCGCCAAAGAAACTTCGGTATGCCGAAACCTGAAGGATACCGCAAGGCTCTGCGCGTTATGCAAATCGCTGATAAATTTAGCCGCCCTATTATTTCTTTTATAGACACGATGGGCGCTTATCCCGGCATTGATGCGGAAGAGCGCGGACAGGCCGAAGCCATCGCTTTTAATTTGCGCGAGATGTCGAAACTACGCGTGCCTGTGATTGTCGTGGTGATCGGCGAGGGAGGTTCCGGCGGAGCGCTCGGGATAGGCGTCGGCGACCGCGTTCTGATGCTGGAAAATGCTGTATATTCTGTGATTTCGCCGGAAGGGTGTGCGGCCATACTGTGGAAAAACGCTGCGGACGCCGAGCGTGCTGCCAAAGAGCTGCGCTTGACTGCAGGCGATCTTTTCCAACGCGGAATTGCCGATACGATTATAAAGGAGCCTCTCGGTGGCGCTCATCTGGATTGTGACGCCACTGTGCGCGAGCTTGACGCAGCTCTCGACAAAGTTATAGAAGAAGAACGGGAAAGAGGCACGAGCGCGAGATTACAGCAGCGCTACGAGCGGCTGCGGCGTTTGGGTGAATGGGGGATAGTAGGCTAATTGTCGGCGCGCCGACAATTAGCCTACTATCCCGAATATCTGCAATATCACCATCTTAAAACGGAATATCGTCGTCTGAAAACTCATTATCCGGAGGATGAACCGGGGCATTCTTACTTCCAGCGGCAGAGTTATTAACAGCACTTTGCGAAGACGGCGCGGCCTCTTCGCCTCTACCGCCGCCGATAAACTGCATATCTGTGGCATGAACCTCCAGCGTCGAGCGCTGTTTGCCGTCACGATCCGACCATTCTTCGAGACGTAATCTGCCTTCGATATAGACTGGCCGCCCCTTGGTCAAATACTGTGAAGCCGTTTCTGCCTGCCGCCCCCATACTGTAACGCGAAACCAAGTAGTAATATCTTGCTGTTCGCCTGTTTTGTCTTTGCGTTTATCGTTGGTTGCCACCGTGAAACTGCAAACAGGAGTACCCTGCGGCGTATATCGCAATTCCGGGTCACGGCCTAAATTACCGACGATGATTATTTTATTGAACGACATAAACTTCTCCTTAATTGGAAAACTCCTAAATGAGGATGGATATTATCCGATAAGGCTCGATTTATGCAAGCTGAATTCAGAGTGAGTTTCATGTACCACCTTTAATGCAATCTATAAGCATTTCATCTTAATATGTTAAGGCACTTAGAGATAACTAACTTTACAGTCATCGATAAAGTCGAACTGGACTTTGGCAAAGGGCTAAATATCGTAACCGGCGAAACAGGCTCCGGGAAAAGCATTATCGTTAGTGCGATGGGACTCTTGATGGGTAGCCGCAGTTCCGTCGAACAGGTGCGGACAGGCGAGCGAATGTCTGTTGTCGAGGGGCTTTTCCAAGTCGAGCGACACTTAAGAAGCAGCATCGATCAAATTCTAGGAGAAGTCGGAATTAGCCTCAACGGACATACAGAGATAGCGATTCGCAGGGAAGTAAATGCTGTCGGCAAGAATCGTATTTTTGTCGGGGACGAAATGGTTAATGCGGCGACTTTACAGATGCTGCAGCCGTATTTGATAGACATTTTCGGTCAGGGCGATCAGCGAACGCTTTTATCGAAGCACTTTCAACTAAATTTACTGGACGGTTTTGCGCAATGCAGCGAATTAAGAGAGCGTGTCGGTGAAGGCTTTCGCAAATGGCAAACCGCGGCGGCGGCTTTAGTGGCGCACCGAATGGAATTAAGCGAAGCGAAGCGGCTAGAGGATTATTTACAGTATCAACTTACGGAAATTAAAACAGCCGCACTGCATACTGGAGAAGACCTTGAATTAGAAGCGGAAAAAAAGCTTTTGGCACACGCCGAAAAAATTTCGCAATTGAGTTCGCGCGCTTACGATGAACTGTATGAAAACGACGAAAGTATCATAGCGAGATTAGCCTCTGTGCGGCGGCAACTGGAAGACTTGAGCGAGTTTGACACGGACGCGGTAGGAGCGCTTGATCAACTGCAGGCAACTGTCCTGATGCTGACGGATATTGCGGAAGGCTTGCGCCGACGCAAACAGGATATTGTATATTCACCGCAAAGGCTGGCGGATATAGATCACAGGCTGTCCGATCTCGAAAGGCTTAAGCGCAAGTATCAGACAGATTTGCATGGAATTCTAGAGCTTCAGGACGAGCTTTCCGCGAAACTCACGATGCTTGCCGACGATGCCGACAATGAACGGCAATTAGCGGTGCGCATGGAAGAAGCAAAGCGTGAATACACTGTAATCGCGCGCTTGCTGAGCAATAAAAGAAAATCGGCTGCGCCGTTGCTTGCCGGACGAGTGACGGATGCCTTATCCAACGTAGCACTGAAGCAGGCCGTTTTTCTCGTAGCAATTGAAACGATGCAAGCCGGACAGGAAGAAATTTGCACAGCCGAAGGAATCGACTCTGTGGAGTTTCTTTTAGCTGCCAATCCGGGCGAAAGCCCCAAACCGCTGGCAAAAATTGCATCGGGAGGGGAGCTTTCAAGATTGATGCTGGTTTTGCGCACAATCGGCACAAAGGAACACAAATATGCCGAGCATAGTGAAACACTCGTCTTCGATGAAATAGATGCAGGCATCGGCGGACGCGCGGCAGAAGCCGTCGGTCATAAACTAAAAAGCTTGGCGTCCGGTAAACAACTTATATGTGTTACTCATCAGCCGCAAATTGCGCGCTTTGCGGATCACCATTACGTTATCTCCAAGGCCGTCAAGAACGGGCGTACGAGCATTAGTATAAATAAAACGGAAGGAGACGCACGAGTGCGCGAATTGGCGCGCATGATCGGAGGCAATAATGTCGGGGCTGCGACACTCGAAGCGGCGCGCTCTTTGATTGAAAATCTCTCAGGCAACGATAAAATTGCGCAAATCCCTGTTGCCGTGCGGCACTCTAGAATTCGTAAGTAAATGTCACTCGCTTTGAATGCATTGGTTCTGCTACACTCCGGCTGCCTTGATCTTGCTGCTTTCTATTTCTTATGAAGAAAACAATTGTGTACATAGAGACGCTTGGTTGCCAAATGAATGTCGCCGATACGGAGCGCGCTTGGACGAATCTACGCGAAGCGGGCTACGAACGCAGCGATTCTGCCGCCATTGCCGATGTCGTGATCTTCAACTCTTGTTCCATCCGCGAGCGAGCCGCGCATAAAGCTTTTACGCGAATCGGAGAAATTCGCAAACAGCGGCGCGGGCGCGAACCTCTTATAGGTATGATGGGATGCGTGGCGCAGCTGGAAGGCGAAGCATTGTTCGATTACGCCCCGAACTTGAGTTTCGTTGCCGGAACGCGCGCGACGGATAGATTGCCGGACTTGATTGCGCGCGCGCAGGCAGGTGAGAGCGGAACCATCGATTTGGGCGAGCGCAGGGAAGGCGAATCGTGGACTGTCTCGCCCTTTGAAAGGCACTCGGCGCATGTCGCCTTTGTGCCGATCATAGAGGGCTGCAATAAATTTTGTACATATTGTATTGTTCCTTACTCACGCGGGCGCGAGAGAAGTCGTGATGCTGCGGAAATCCTAAGGGATATCGCTACGCTACGCGAAAAAGGGTTTCGTGAAGTACATTTAATCGGTCAGAATGTCAATAGCTATCGATCTGCCTCGACAGGCGATCTGGCGGCCTATCCGGGCGCGACGCCTTTTTCAAAACTGCTTCGTGCCGTTGCTCTGACAGGAATCGAACGAATCAAATTTACTACTTCTTTTCCGAGAGATTTTCACGCGGACATTGTTTCAGCCATTGAGGAGCACGAAAACCTGTGCAACTGGGTGCATTTGCCGGTTCAATCAGGAAGCGATAAAGTGTTGCGTCTGATGCGTAGAGGACACAGTGTCAAAAATTACTTAGAACGCGTCGAGCGCATTAAAATCTCGAAGCGGCAGTGTTCTCTAACAAGCGACATTATCGTAGGGTTTCCCGGGGAAACGAACGCAGATTTTGAGGATACCTTAAAGCTAGTCGAGCAGTGTCAATACGATGGCCTCTATATCTTTAAGTATTCTGTAAGGTCTGGAACACCCGCCGCAGGGTTCTCCGAAAGCGTCCCGGAAGAAGTAAAAACAGAGCGTTTGCAGCGATTGGAAGTCGCTCAAAAAAATAACCAGCGGCATATATATCAGAGTTACATCGGCAGAAAAGTTAGTGTGCTGGTTGAAGGAGAAAGCTCTAAGTCATTGAAAGATATGAGAGGGCATTCTACTTGTCATAAAGTCGTAAACTTTCCCTCAAGCCCTCATGTGATAGGTCAAGTTATGAACGTGCAGATCACAGAAGCTAAAGTAAATAGCTTGTACGGGCGGATAATTTAAGTGAATCATTAAAGTGTTGCCGGAGGTGTTAGTATGGAAATAGAAGTGAAAATTCGAGCTTTGATGATGGATCCGAACACCGGCACGCCGCTTATCATCCTTAAAGACATCAATAGTGAAGTTATGCTGCCGATATGGGTGCGTGCGTATGAAGCCAACGCGATCGCCGAAGCGATTGAAAAAATCGCTCCGCAGCGCCCGATGACACATGACTTGCTGCGCAATTTGATTGTTCAAACGGGAGGAAGCGTTGATCGTGTCGTGGTTACGGAACTACGCGACAGCACATATTACGCGGTCATCGAACTGCGTTTGCCGGAAGGCGATTTGCTGGTGCTCGATTCGAGGCCTTCCGATGCCATCGCGCTCGCTTTGCGCAGCGATTGCCCGATTTTTGTGGATGAGGATGTTCTGCAGTCTTCGCAAAACTCCACTTCAGATCAGCCGCCGAGTGAAGAACATGTCGAATCCGATACGGAAGAAGATGAGTGGCCGGACATCATCGGCGATGCGGGCGATTTGCCCATGTAAAGAGTTTCGGCGATGTCGATTCAAATTTGTCTTATCCAACCGAGCCAAAATATGATTGTTATTGCTATTGCGAACCAAAAAGGCGGAGTCGGTAAAACCACTACGGCGATTAATCTGGCGGCGGCTTTTGCGAGACGCGGCAAGCGCTCTCTGCTGCTCGATTTAGATCCGCAGGCAAACAGTTCGATTTCTTTTTTGGACTTACAGACGATTCACCATTCGGCTTATGAGCTTTTGATGGACGGTCATAATGCCTCCAACGATTACATATATCAAACGACGGTTACCAATTTATCTGTTATTCCGGCGCGCATTAGCCTCGCCAAACTAGAGTCCAAATTAGTCGGTGATTTCGATGCTCCGTTCCGGCTCAAAGACAGGCTAGAGTCTCTGCGCGAACGCTACGATATGATCGTGATAGATACGCCGCCGACGCTCGGCTTAATCACGGTCAATGCGCTGGTTGCGGCGACGCATGTGCTGATTCCCATACAATCTTCATACTTTGCCTTGGAGGGAACAGACGATTTGCTCGAAACCATTGAAAAGGTGAAGGCGCGGCCTAATCCGAATTTGCGTGTGCTGGGCGTGCTGGTGACGCTGCACGACAAGCGCACGACTTTAGCAAGAGAAGTGCAGGAGCAAATCAGGCGCGTCTTCGGCGCAACGATGTTCGATACGGTGATTACGAAAAGCGTGCGACTGGAAGAATCTCCCGCATATAAAGAGTCTATTTTCAGTTTTGCTCCGCATTCATCCGGAGCGCTAGAGTACGCCAAACTTTGCGAAGAGGTGATGACACGTGTCTAAAAGAGGATTGCCGTCAGGTTTGCAAATGAGGCACGACGCACATTATGTGGATGAATTAGCGCATCAGCGCCCGACCCCCATCGGCAGATTGATTGCTGTCGATATGATCGATCCGAACCCGGAGCAGCCGCGCGTGGAAATCGGCAATCTCGAGGAATTGATTTCTTCTGTGAAGGATAAGGGAGTGCTGGAGCCTTTGCTTGTAAAACCTTCTAGGGCGAACGGGCGTTGGATGATAATTGCCGGCGAGAGACGCTGGCGGGCAGCGCGCGCCGCCGAACTACGCGAAGTTCCATGTATTGAGATGGATGTCGACGATCGCGCGGTGGCCGAAATCGCATTGATTGAAAATCTACAGCGCAAGGATTTAACGCCTTGGGAGGAAGCAGACGGGCTGCTGGCCTTATGTGAGCGTTTCGGTTATACGCATGAGGATGTCGCGCGAAAAGTAGGAAAAAGCCGTAGTACAATCACGGAATCGCTTTCTATCGCTTCTTTGCCATCGGATATAAGAGAGCAATGTCGGCACGCCGACATCAATTCCAAATCGCTTTTGTTGCAAATCGTGCGGCAGCCGGACGAGCAGTCAATGCATGAAATTACACGGAAAATTTTAACGCGCGGGTTGACGCGGGACGGAGCGCGAAAAGAACGCCAGTCCAGCAATAAAACCTCCGGAAAATCTCAGCGCAAACCTTTTTCCTTTCGTTTCGTCGCACCGGGCAGGGAATTCAAAATGGAGTTGACCTTCCGTCGTCAACAAATCGAACGCAAGGAAATCGCCGCGACTTTGAGAAATATCGCCAATGAATTAGAGACTAATACTGTTCCTGCGTCCGATAACGCTAATTTAACCAAGTGATGGCGATCATGCGATTATGTCGAACTCTTTCCAAGTGGCGTTCTAGGCAGAACGTTTTTTGTTGGCGGCAGCGCGCTTTTGTAGAGAACGTGACCATTTCTCCAACATCGGCTGAAGAGGTTTAAACAGCCTTGTTCGCAAGCCTTGCTGTTGTTGACCCCACGCTTTGAGTTGTTTCTCCGTATAACTGCGAACTGCTGTTTCGATTTGGTTTCTTTTCACGGAGTGACGCAGCGTTAGGTAGTAATGCTGGCCTACAAGCGAAAAGATAATTGCGGCAAGATTTCCTTTAAGGGAGAGTTTCGGGAGAATCTTTTTATAGAAAGGCCGTGCGGCAGGTAAGAGAACTCCAATGGCGATCTCCAGCCACGCCGGTTGCGTTCCTTGCCTTGGGTGGTATAGTCCCGGCAATTGTTGAGTGGAAGTTTTGATGCGCGGGTCGGAGATAGAATCGACGAGACGCAGTTTATCAATACCGCGCAGATGTTCTCGCGGCAGACTTCCAAATACGTTATGCAGATGCGTTTCCAAACGCCCGGAGAGAGGCAGACGTGAAAAATTCTCGATCTTAATTGCCATCTTATAAACTTCCGTTCGGATTTTATAAAAAATATTCTGAGGCGTTTACTTTATGTGATGCGCCGCAAAATCGTCAAGCGACACACTTGAACTTATAGCAGTGGCGTTAAACCTTGCTTGGCAAGCGGATGAGGACTATGTGTACCGGCTTCTAAATGTAATAGGCAATTGAGGCTTATACATAACTCGCGTCCGATAATATATATTATGTCTAGCCCGCTCTCTGCGATTAATTGAAATTGCTATTCATTGCCATTCTACGTCTCGTTCGTGCTTGCTTGACAGGCTTTGAAACGGTTGTTAAAGTAGCCGGTCTTTTGCGTAATTTTTTGCGTAATTTAAAAAATAAATTCTTGACCCTAAGGAGTTAACATTTGAGTAAGGAAGGCAGTTACCTATTTACATCCGAGTCCGTCACCGAAGGCCACCCGGATAAGATTGCGGATCAAATATCGGACAGCGTGCTGGATGCGGTTTTAAGCGAAGATCCGGAAGGCCGCGTGGCCTGTGAAACGCTCGTGACAACCGGCTTAATCGTTATCGCCGGTGAAATTACAACCTCTGCGCGCATTGATTTCTCACGCGTGGCACGTGAAACCGTTCGGGAAATAGGTTATACACGGGCTAAATACGGTTTCGATTGCGATACCTGCAGCGTTCTTTCTGCTGTTGACAGGCAATCGCCGGACATCGCGATGGGCGTCGATACGGGGGGCGCAGGCGATCAGGGCTTAATGTTCGGGTTTGCCTGCAACGAAACGCCCGAGTTAATGCCGCTGCCGATTCAGTTGGCTCATCACCTTGCCGCAAAACTCTCTGAAGTTCGTAAGTCCGGTGAACTTCCCTATCTGCGCCCCGACGGTAAATCGCAAGTCACAATCGAATACCGCGACGGCAGACCTTTCAGAGTCGATGCGGTGGTTATTTCATCACAGCACGATGCTGAGGTCTCGAACGAAAAGCTGCGCGCTGAAATCCAGAAAAGCGTGATCGAGCAAACAATCTCCAGCGAACTAATCGACAAGGACACGAAATATCACATTAATCCGACGGGACGCTTTGTGACAGGCGGGCCGCAGGGCGATGCAGGTCTGACCGGGCGTAAAATCATCGTCGATACATACGGCGGCTACGCGCCGCACGGCGGGGGGGCATTTTCCGGCAAAGACCCGACGAAAGTTGACCGTTCTGCCGCATACATGGCGCGCTATATCGCAAAGAACATTGTCGCCGCCGGCTTAGCAGATCGTTGTCTGGTTCAACTCGCCTATGCCATAGGCGTCGCAGACCCTGTTTCCGTGCTTGTAGACACGGGCGGAACAGGCCGTTTGGGTGAAGCAGCCCTCGCAGCACTCGTGCGCGAACACTTTCAATTGACACCGCGCGGCATTATAGACGATCTGCAGTTGCGCAGACCCGTTTACAAACAAACGGCTGCCTACGGTCATTTCGGGCGTGCGGGCAAGGATTTTACATGGGAAGCGACAGATCGCGCGGAGGCCTTGCGCACGGCGGCAGGCATCTGATTCCCGAACTTCCCATTTACAGCTTTTCTACAATTTATAAAGAGGATAATCAAAATGAGTGCAACGCGTTCGGTTGAATACGATATTAAGGACATCTCACTCGCGCCGGAAGGCAAACGCAGAATCGAGTGGGCGGAGCGGGAAATGCCCGTGCTGCGTTTGATACGCGAGCGCTTCGATGCGGACAAGCCCTTACGCGGCGTGCGACTTATCGCTTGTGCACACGTCACGACGGAGACAGCCAATCTTGTCCGCACATTGCAGGCAGGCGGTGCAGATGCCGTTTTGATCGCATCGAATCCGCTTTCGACGCAGGACGACGTGGCAGCATCGCTCGTCGCAGATTACGGTGTCCCTGTGTATGCGATAAAGGGCGAGTCCACGGAAACCTATAATAAACATGTCCGCACGGCATTGGATTTTCGTCCGGAAATCATTATCGACGATGGCTCCGATGTGGTTGCGACACTAATTAAAGAGCGCCAGAGCCAGATTACGGAAGTGTACGGCTCGACGGAGGAAACAACGACAGGAATCGTGCGCCTGCGTGCAATGGAAACGGCTGGAGTGCTTCCTTTCCCTGCCATGGCCGTCAATGACGCGCAGACGAAGCATTTCTTCGATAACCGTTACGGCACGGGACAATCGACAATTGACGGCATCATACGCGCCACCAATGTATTAATAGCAGGTCGCACGTTCGTCGTCATCGGTTACGGTTGGTGCGGCAAGGGTGTGGCGATGCGTGCGCGCGGTTTAGGCGCTAACGTTGTGGTCACGGAAATCGATCCGATCAAGGCTGTCGAAGCTGTGATGGATGGTTTTCGCGTGATGCCGATGATCGAAGCAGCCTCTGTCGGCGACGTATTCGTTACCGTCACAGGAAACCGCCATGTCATAGACGGGCAGCATTTTTCGCGCATGAAGGACGGCGCGATTGTTTGCAACAGCGGGCATTTCGATCTCGAATTGAATCTGGACGCGCTGCGCGCACTGGCGGAACCGGTGCAGCAGCTACGCAGATTCGTCGAAGAATACAAAGTGCGCGCAACGGGCAGCAGGGTTATCGTGCTCGGCGAAGGCCGCCTGATAAATCTCGCGGCGGCCGAAGGCCACCCAGCGAGTGTAATGGATATGAGCTTCGCCAACCAAGCCTTATCGGTCGAATATCTCGTGCGCAAACGCGGTGAGCTTGCGGCGGGCGTGCATATCCTGCCGCAAGAAGTCGATACGGAGATCGCAGGCCTTAAACTACGCGCGCTCGGGATAGGCATCGATACACTTACGGCAGAACAACTCGAATACCTTAACAGTTGGGAAACCGGAACATAAATAGACTTTATTGATGAGCTGCTCGGCAAGAATATCGCATGTTCGAGCGGAAAAAGCGTCTGGGAGTCGGATGATCATCCGACTCCCAGACGCTTTTATGTGCGGACGCGTGTTAGTAAATACCCGCCGAGTGCTGCAAAAATCGCGGCAGGCGACCAAGCGGCGATGGTTATGGGCAATAACCCGTAAGTGCCTAACTGGTGGAATCCGCCGATTGCCGCCCAAAAAGCCAGGGCGAGGGCAATAGCCGCACAAAGCGCTGTGACCGCACTTCGTTTGCCGAATGAAAGAGCTAGCGGTATGGCTACCAGCGCAAGCACCAAAGAGCCGAACGGAGCGGCATACTTAGCCTGCAGGGCTGCTGTCATACTGCGTGCCGAATCGCCGCGTAGCCGTGCTCGCTTTATGTAATCCCTTAATTCCCATGCGCTTAAGTGCGTCGGGTCTTTAAGCGTTGGCTTAAAGGTTTCCATTTCGTCCGCCGCGCTTAAGGTGAGCGAACGAGGCGAACTGCGACGAATGTTTCCCCCGTTTAATTCGAGCAAGCTTCCATCAGAAATCTCGAGTTGATGCGTCTCATTACCCGCCCACACCCCGCGACTTCCCTGCACGATGCTCTGTAAATGAACTCCCTCGTTATCGAATTCGTAAATGGCGGGCGTTGCGAGCGAGTTCGATTCGTCATCGAATTCGTAGGCATAGAGTCGTCCGCCTTCGGACTCTGCGGAAGACGCCAGCCACTGCCTTCCGACCGGAGTCGTCGTGCGCGGTGCGCTTGGCCGCTTGATACGCGCTCTTAATTCGTCTTGCCGACGGTTGGCCTGCGGCATTAAGTTTTCCTGCAGCATCCAACTGCACGCGGCGACAAAAACGGCAAACAACATGCCGGGCAGCATCAATCTGTAAATACTCTGACCGCTTGCCCACCATGCAATGGCTTCACTACGCCGCGTGAGCAGCGCGTAGGCGACAAGCATCGCCAGCAACACACTGGCAGGCATAATCTGCACTGTGACAAACGGCAGCAAAAACAGTAGATAGCGCGCGACCAGCCCGAACCCCGCGCTATTTTCGATGATTGCACGCCATAATTCGAATAACGTGAAAATCAGAAAGACAGCGCTCAGCGATGCCAAAGCAAAACCGAAACTCGTCGTTAAAGCGCGTAGAAGGCTGATGTCCAACAAACTTGGAAAGCTCAGCAAACGCGCTCTGCCCACAGATTGTGAAAGACCGTCACGCGCCGCCGTTTTCCTTGGGCCATGCTGCATCGCCGACCCGCCGCGCGTCAAGCCGGGAAGCATCTTTAAGACACCGCTTCTTCCCCTGTAGCGTCCTGTTAAAAGCAGCAGCAAACTGAACGCTACGGTTAGCGTCGTGGCAATCCACATTCCCAATTGCGGCGGGAGAGTTCCTGCGCGGCTCAACTGTTCGCCAAGTAAAGCCAACAGGTAATAGGCAATTAGTGCGGTCAGAGAAATCAGCACGCCTGCTCCTCTGCCGCCTTTTTTGACGCGTAAACCGAGCGAGGCTCCGAGCAGCGCGAAAACGAGCGGCGTGAGCGAGAGCGCTGCGCGTTTCTGTTGAAGCGTGACGGCGTCGCGCGCTTCCTTGCCGCTTTTGTGTGCCGCGTCCCTTTCAAGCTCGCTCCATTTCATTTCATCCGGCAGGGGCTTGCCGCCGCTCAACTTTTCGAGCAAAGCCTTGCGACCCGTGTCCAGCTGCAGCCGCAATTGCTGTAGATGCGTTGAAACATACGAGCCGTTAAAGGCATTTGCCGCCGGTATCTCGATTGAAACGGCGTCCGTTAAAACCAACTCGGACTGTCCCGCAGCAGAATCTATGCGCCCGCTGCGCGCCGTCACAATTTGCTGGCCTTTTGTTTTCTCATTATGAATATAAATAAAAACTCTGCCCCAGCGCCCGGATTCCTTATCGCCGTCACGCACATAAATCAGGTAATTCGGAATCTCCGTATTAAAATCTCCCGGATCGACCGGAGAATCCAATTTGCTGATCGCCGTGAGAGTCAGCGTTTGGCGCAGCGAACGCGCAGATTGCGGAGCAAGCTCAAGATTGATATACGCTGCCGCCGCCGACACACTTAGCCCTATGAGCAGCACGGGTTGCAGCAAACGCCATGTGCCGATGCCCGCCGCACGCATGGCGATTAGCTCGCTATCGCCTCCCATTCGGCTAAATCCTATTAAAATACCCGCCAGCGTTGCCATCGGCAGCGTAAAGACGAGCACGTTGGGAACGAGCGCCAATGCTAGTTGCGCGGCTATCTCGCCTCTGATATGCGCGATCAGCAAAAGTTCTGCGAAACGACTGGATTGTTGGGCAAACAAAATCGTTGTCAGCAGCAGCAGCGCCAGCAAAAGGTAGGGCACAACTGCCGCCAGCAGATAACGCTCGATCAGTCTGCCGTTAAAGCTCATATACAAGTTTCTTCAGTGAATAATCGGCTTTCTAGCGACTTACAACGAATCAGCCGCACCCTAAGCTTTACGCAACTGCCCGAATGCCGGATTGCAACAGAAAACTCTCTGTGACGCGCGGCTTGCGCTCCAGCGCGCTTTCTATCAGGCGGCATGTCAAATTCCCTGCTTCTTTGCGGGCTTCTTCATCGAACTCCGGCCACTGGAGCGCAAATTCATGAGGTGAAGCGGTCATCACTGCGCGCAGTAGGTCTCTCGTCGCCGCTGATAACTCTCCGCCTCTGGCGTGACTACACGCGCTGCACTGCAATTTATTTTCCGTATTCGTATAGCCCTTTTCGGTTGCGTCAAAGCGTTTGCGGCAGGACGTGCAAGCGCGCGTCTCCGGCATGAATCCAGACAGTTTTAGCAACCACACCTCGAAATAACGTTTGATCGCCGTCGCTTGATCCGCATTATGCGCGGCGGCTTCCATGCTGCTCGACAATAAGCGGAAAAGATTTTGGTTCGGCTCGTGCGGCGGCGCAAAATCCAAAACCAACTCCGATAGATAAGCCATCCAACCGATCATCTCCGTCCTTGCTGTTAAACTGAAATAGGAGCGCTGTATTTCGGCCTGTTTGATTGATACCAGCTCATGCCCGTCTTTCTCGAAGTAGCCGAGATTAACAAAGGTAAATGGTTCCAGGGCGGCTCCGAAACGGCTTTTTAATCGCCGTGATCCGTTTGCCACTCCGCGTATTACTCCGCAACAGCGTGTCAGACACACGGCTATCTTATCCGCTTCCGCCAAATTATAAGTTCTCAGAATGACTGCTTCGGTCTCGACTAATCCCATGCTTTCTTACCGTTTAACTATGTAAGTATGTAAATATCTTATGTTATCGGACGCGCTATCCGTTTCCGAGTGGTATAAAATACAGAATCCATCCGATGACCAATCCTGCCAGAATAAACTGCCCGAATACTTTCAGGCCATAAAGAATACGCGACTTCCCCGCCTCATTCGAGACGTTGCCGAAGACAATGCCGACAAGGGCGGCGAAAAGACTCAAAACCAAAAAGTGAATCATGATTTTCGCTCCACAGCAATGTCGAAGGCATCCAACATCACAATATAATTCAACAATCCCGCGACCAGTAAAAATGTATTGCCATACTCGAAGGTCGATAATTGAGCGTTTTCTCGAAAGCCTGTATTCGTCAACCAGCAAAGGCCATACAGCACTCCCGTTCCGCCATTGGCGACGAAAGCCGGTAACTGCAATAAAGGATTAGCGTTTTGCCCGTCCTGAGCGGCAGTCGGGAATAAGTGGCCGCCAAGCCACAGCCCTGTCAGAAACATCAAAACGACAGCCGCGCCCTGCATCAAACCGCGCTGCCATCTGCCCTGCAGCAAGTGGCCTGCGCCGGGAATCAACCAGCCAGCGACGCCCATTAACCATTCATTTCTTTTATGATGCTCACCGTTCACGAATTTTCCCTCTTCGGATCGCCTTACTTTTACTTCTGAGTTAAAGTCTTTTATCAATAGTCGGCACTACGACTATTCTTACACATAACGATAACGTTTCTACTGTAAACATTGTCATGTAAGGGGTTCATAAATGGCAGCCTCTCGCAAAATTAATTCAATCGATAATAACCGCCGTCAACGCACGGGCGACATAAATTGCTGCCACTTGACGAGACGATTTCCCGCCCGTCGTTTACACCTTCTCCGCACTGTTTGCATATCACACGCGAACGAGGGCGGCCCGGCGCATCCGTTTCGCGATACTCGACTGTTACCTGCTCATACTTAAACAATTCATTTTCGGCCGCGTTTTTGTAAGCCCGCAATTGTCTTTCCTTTTTGCTTTCGATAAACGAATAGTGTGTATCTGCAAACCCGCGCGATTCTTCGAGCGCCACAACACGCATCGCGGCACGGGTTTCGACATTAAAAAACGTCGCGGCGACTTTGCCGTAATCGAAATATTTCAGGCTTCTCTTGCCTAAACGCACGCCCGTCACGGCGCTGACGGCATCCGTCATACAACGATCTATTTCAACCCACACAATCAGTTTTTTTCGATCTGCTCCGCGCGGGTCAGCCACGCCGATCAAGCGGCAGCCTAGAAGTGCCATACGCGCTCCCAGCACTTGGCCCGGACACATATGCCCATGCAAACGTTCGCATTCCACGAGCAAATCATCAAGTGCATACGACATACGGAGCTTAAACTACTTTCTGAATATATCTTCAAGGAAGATACGACCTTGCGCATTCCAATTAAGTCAATAACAAAGACTTGCGCTGCGGATGTTCATAAATTCTGTTAACGGTTGCCGCCAACTTTCCTTGATTGCCTTAAGGGTTGTTTCGCGTTCTATGGCCTCGCGCAGATCGTTCGTGCCTGCAATAATATCGAAGGGGTTTTGGTCATAGACGTATTCGTAGGGCGGCTCCTTCCAAAGAAACTCTTTTTTGTACAAGCTGTACGCGATCTTAACGGCGGCGACTCCCGCCAGCACAGGCTCGAAATCATTTCTTTCCGTGACGTGCAGTTGGACTCCCCCGCATGTCTGCCGCGCGTGTTTTTGAAATGTCGGTTGAAAATAACACGCGCGAAAATAAACGCCCGCCAAATTCAGTTTGTTCAATTCAGAAGCATACTCATACGCCTCTATAAAAGGCGCTCCGATCAACTCGAACGGGCGCGTCGTGCCGCGCCCCTCGGACAATTGCGTTCCCTCCAGATGCACTGTTCCCGGAAACACAGTCGCCGTCTCGAGCGTAGGCATATTCGGCGACGGCAGCACCCACGGCGCATCCGTTTCGTTCATCCACAAATCGCGCTCCCAGCCGTCCATCAAAATCAGCTCCATTTCACAGTCTAAGCCGTATGTTTCCTTGAACAAACGCGCTAATTCACAAACAGTCATGCCGTGCCGCGTCGCCAGCGGAAATTGCCCGACAAAAGAGGCATACGCCGGATCGAGGACTGTTCCGGCAACGGCTTTTCCATTGATCGGGTTCGGACGGTCGCAGACAATCACTTTTTTGCCGTACTTCTTGGCCGCACGCAGACAATTCGCCAGCGTGTAAATGAATGTGTAAATGCGGCAGCCGACATCCTGCATATCGAAAACCAGTGCGTCCACATTCTCCAGCATTTCTTCCGTCGGCTCGCGTGTTTCGGAATAAAGCGAATAAACAGGCAGATTCGTTCTTTTATCGACGGCGTGCGTTGTCTCTACCATATTGTCCTGCACGTCGCCGCGTATGCCGTGCTGCGGCCCGAAAAGCGTTGTCAGGTTTATCTCAGCGTGCGCGTGAAAGAGATCGGCCACATGCTGAAAGTCGTGATTCACGGAAGCTTGATTGCATACTAATCCGACACGCACGCCGCGCAGCAAATCCATTCGCATGGACAGCAGTTTCTCCACTCCCAACACTATTTTATGCGCGCGTTTGAAGGGGATTCCATAATCTCCAATATCTCCAATGATTTTCGATTTGTCCATATGATTATTTGCCTTGCGCAACTCTACCGCCGTGCGGCTGCCGAAACCGTCCACGCCGCTCGGTTCTACAGCAGCTTTTAGTTCGTCGCTCAAACGATTGGTGAGCACCAGCATTTCGTGCGCATGGCCGCGAAGCGCTTCTATCAATAACATCGATTGCGGGCGTGCTGTCGAGTTGATGGTGGACGGCGGCGCATCGGCATCGGGTTGTCCGGCGATTTCCTCGCGCACTTCATCGGGCCGCAATCCTCTTTCATATAAAATCTCCGCTGCCACAGAGCGTTCTTCTCTGAGAAGCCCTAATAATAAATGTTCCGTCCCGATGTGCGCGTGCTGCAATTCAAGGCTTTCCTCGTGCGCATATTCCAGAACCCTTTTTGTTTCCAGCGCCAACGGCAACTCCACAGATGTCGAGATTTTTTCCCTGACCGGCGTGCGGCCTTCGATCTCTTTGCGTATCGCTTCGATGGAAGCCTGCGCCTGTGAAAAAAACCGTTTCGTCAACTTTCTATCTTCTCTGATAATGCCCAAGAGCAAATGCTCCGGCTCGATAGCGGGCGCGCCGAATTGCGAAGCTTCATAGCGCGCGAAGAAAATGACACGCCGCGCTTTTTCCGTATATCGCTCAAACATAAAAATACTTCGCTGAATTTTAGAAATCAGAAACAATCCGTTAACCCGTTAATGTTATCGGACGCATCGCTGTTATTATACAACTGTTTCAGTCAACAGGCGCCGTTCGCGGTAAGTCTGCGACTGTGCGGCGAAGCAATTGAAAAGCGCCTGCGCAAATTCGTCTCGCTCCCAAGCGATTTCAGGATGCCACTGCACTGCTGCGACAAAGCGTTCGGCGCGCGTATCTTCCAGAGCTTCCACCAAGCCGTCTGCCGTCCATGCCACTGCCGACAAATTGCGCCCGATTGTTTCAATCGCTTGATGATGGTGGCTGTTGACGAGCGCCGTTTCATCGCGCGCCAATTCGCGCAACAAACTGTTTGCCTGTAAACGCACGCGATGCGAGCGCCTGTCTCTGGGTGTTCCCTGCTCGTGCCTGATCGACTGCGGCAATTCCGAACGTATGTCTTGTATCAAAGTGCCGCCGCGCCGCACATTGAGTATCTGCATTCCGAAACAAATCGCCAAGAGCGGCATCGACCTACGCTCGATTTCCGCCAGCACAAGGAAATCCGTTTCGTCCTTCAAAGGCTGCACAGTGCCGAGTTCCCAGTGCGGTTCCCGCTCGTAACGCAAAGGGTCTACGTCGGAATCGCTGCCCGGCAGCAGCACGCCGTCCAGATCATCCATTAACGCGGAAATGTATTCGGCTTTCGGGATCAAAGGGATCATCACAGGAACGCAATTCGCCGCTTCCAGCGCTTCACTGTAAAAACGCCCTAGGTAAAAGCGTTCCGTCTCCTGCTCTAGGCGCATCGTGATTCCTATGCGCGCCCTTTTATCGTGTAATACCATCAGTTCCTTTACACGCTCCTTAACTCCGGCACTCTTCCGTATCGCGCTTCATCATACCGCAAAATTAATTTGAATGCCCGCGTCGCTATATTTGCCTTCAGTTACCTGTTACTCGATCAACCCGGCATACTTTTTCAGCAACACCTGTAAGCACGGCTTGACTTACCTTCGGGCGACTTTCTATAGTTCTTGTTTCTTATGACCCGAAAAAAAAAGATGCGTGTGCGTAGCACGACAATTTTGCTGGTGCGTAAAAACGGGCGCGTCGCGCTCGCCGGTGACGGACAGGTAACGATGGGCGACACCGTGATGAAAAGCGGCGCGCGCAAAGTCCGACGCCTTTACAACGAGCGTATTCTCGTCGGCTTCGCCGGAGCCACCGCCGATGCCTTTTCGCTTTTGACAAGGTTCGAGGGCAAACTGGAACAGTATCACGGCAATCTGGAGCGCGCCGCCATCGAACTCAGCAAGGAATGGCGCACCGATAAGGTTTTGCGCCATCTGGAAGCACTGCTCGTCGTCGCAGACGAAAAGACCGCGTATCTTTTGTCCGGCAACGGCGACGTGATCGCTCCCGACGACGGCGTGCTCGCCATCGGCTCCGGCGGCTCCTTCGCCCTCGCGGCGGCACGCGCTCTCTACACCAATACGGAGTTGAGCGCGCGCGAAATCTGCACAGAAGCGATGCGCATCGCCGGTGAAATCTGCATCTACACTAATAGCAACGTTATTATCGAAGAACTTTAGAAAACAGTATTCAGGAGTCAGAAGTCAGGAGACAGAATAAAACGGGAAGTGCGATTGAGATTAAGCTAAGTTCCATCATCGCTGCTTCATTCTGATTTCTGACTACTGTCTCCTGACTTCTAAAAAAATGGTTATTTATCTTTCAGGTGAAACGGATCAGGAAGCGCGTCTAGACGAGATGACCCCGCGCGAGATTGTCGCGGCGCTCGATAAGCATGTCGTCGGGCAACGCGAAGCCAAGCGCGCCGTCGCCATCGCCTTGCGTAACCGCGTGCGCCGCCAAAAGCTTCCGCCTGACATGGCCGCCGACGTGATGCCGAAAAATATTATTATGATCGGCTCGACCGGCGTCGGCAAAACGGAAATTGCGCGCCGCCTTGCGCGCATGTCCAATTCCCCTTTTCTCAAAGTCGAAGCCTCGAAATTCACCGAAGTCGGTTATGTCGGGCGCGATGTCGAAAGCATGATTCGCGATTTGACGGAGATCGCCGTCGAGATGATGCGCGAAGAAAAATCCGACGAAATTGCAGACAAAGCCGAACTCAATGTTGAAGAGAGAGTGTTGGATTTGCTGCTGCCCGCCGCAAAAAGCTCCCACGCTTCCGCCTCCTTCGATTTCGACGCAGACCGAACCGACGCAGAGCTTTTAACCGACCCGACGACACTCGCCGAAACGCCCGCCGCCTCGACGCGCGACGACAATTTCGGGCGCACGCGTGAAAAACTTCGCGCGCAGCTACGCGAAGGCAAACTCGACAATCGCATTGTTGACATCGAAGTGCGCGAAAAGAATTTTCCGACCATCGAACTCGCCGGGCCGCAAGGCATAGAGGAAATGGGCATCAACATGAAGGACATGCTCGGCAATCTCTTTCAGGGGCGCACCAAGCGCCGCAAGATGCGCGTCGATGAAGCGATGGAATACTTGCTGCAGGAAGAAGAAGAACGCCTCATAGACATGGATACCGTCGCGCGCACTGCGCTCGAGCGCGTCGAATCCAACGGCATTATTTTTCTCGACGAACTGGATAAAATCGCCGGGCGCGAAGGCGGTCACGGCCCGGACGTTTCGCGCGAAGGAGTGCAGCGCGATATTCTGCCGATTGTCGAAGGCACGACCGTCAACACGCGCTACGGCATGGTGCGCACGGATCACATACTCTTTATCGCCGCCGGAGCCTTTCATGTCTCCAAGCCTTCCGATTTGATTCCCGAATTACAGGGGCGTTTCCCCATTCGCGTCGAACTCGAAGCCCTCACCGTCGAGGATTTCAAGCGCATTCTGACGGAACCGAAGAATGCGCTTATCAAGCAGTATCAAGCGCTGCTCGAAACAGAAGGCATCGAACTCGAATTTACGGACGATGCCATCGACACCATCGCTAACTTCGCCGCGAGCGTCAACGAGAACACGGAGAACATCGGCGCGCGCAGGCTTCATACGATTGTCGAAAAACTCTTGGATGAAATCAGCTTCGAGGGGCCTGATCTGGAACCGAAGGAGCAGCGTATAGACGCCGCTTACGTTCATCGTATGCTCGCCGAAACAGTCAAGGATCAGGACTTGAGCCGCTACATTTTATAAGCGCCGAATTATAAACGCTAAAAGATTTTCATACGCGTGCCCGAAAACTCTTTCGACTGTCGTTGAATATGCTGCGCAAACTTCCCTCTACTCTTTCGTTTGGCTCAAACATGCGTCAGCCTCAATGTATCTTCCTTCCGCCATTCAAAAGGCGCGGCGTGCTGTTGCTGCTGTCATTTGTCGTCGTCGCGTGCTGTTTGTTCATTGGAGCGTGCGGCAAGCGTCGCCCGCCGCTTCCGCCCGTCGAGCGCGTACCGCAGCGCACCGAACTTCTCTCCGGCGTGCAGCAGGGCAATCAAGTGATTCTGAGTTGGCCTGCGCCGCAGCGTAACGCCGCAGACCAGAGCGTTCAAAGCATTCGCCGCATAGACATTTTTCGTCTCGCCGAACAGCCCGATGCGCCGCTTCCCCTCACAGAAGAAGAATTCTCGCGCCGCTCTACCTTGATCGGCTCCGTCGATTTCGCTGCCATCCAAACCGCAAGTGATACGTTGACCTACACGGATACGCTCGAACTCGCGGGCGAGAAAACGCGCCTGCGCTATGCCTTGCGCTATGCGAATGCTTCCGGCCAGCGCGCCGCCTTCTCCAATTTTCTTTTAATCGAACCCGCCGCCCGCATTGCGCAAACGCCGAGGCTCGAGGCGCCGCAGATGTCCGAAGCCGCCGTCATTCTTCGCTGGCAAGCGCCCGCAGCAAATATAGACGAATCCACGCCCGTTAATCTGCTCGGCTATAATCTTTACCGCAGCGAAAAATCGCAGCCCGGTCAGGGACAAAAGCCGCTCAACACGGCGCTTATCAACGCGGCTACATACGCAGATAAAAACTTTCGTTTTAATGAACAATACAATTACGTGGTGCGCTCCGTGTCGCTCGGCACAGGCGGCGCGCAAGTCGAAAGCCTCAATTCAAATACAGTTTCAGTCACGCCCGTAGACGTTTATCCGCCTTCTGCGCCGACATCCCTGAGCATCGCCGCCGCGCCGAATCGATTATCGCTCTTTTTCCCGGCGAACCCGGAGCGCGATGTCGCGGGCTATAACGTTTACCGCACGCTCGATCCGAACTTGCCGAAGGAGAGTTGGACGCGCCTCACGCAAATGCTTTTGACGCGCACGACTTTTCAGGATGAAGCGGTTGAATCCGGCAAAAAATATTATTACTATTTGACCGCCGTAGACACCGCCGGAAACGAAAGCAAGCCGTCCGAAACCATCAGCGAAACTGTTCCCTAAAGCTTATGAAAATCTGCCGCTTCACATCGACGGCGCACAACTCCGCGCCGCGTTACGCCGTCATCGACGAAGGCGAAAACAATTTGCGCCCGATTGTCGGCGACGATCCCTTTGTCTCCGATCCGGCGCTTGAAGAAAATTCCGTTCCGCTTTCGCAAGTGCAATTGCTTGCGCCCGTCGCTCCTTCAAAAATCGTTTGCGTCGGGCGTAACTATAAAGACCACGCGGCGGAACTAGGCAATCCGCTGCCGCCCGAACCGCTTCTCTTCCTCAAACCGCCTTCGTCCATCATCGCACACGGTGAAGCGATACTTTTACCAACACAGTCTGCTCAGGTCGAACATGAAGGCGAACTCGGAGTCGTTATCGGACGCGCGGCGCGGTTGTTGAGCGATGACGATGATCCGCTCGCTTATGTTTTCGGCTACACGATTGTCAACGACGTCACGGCGCGTGATTTACAGCGCAAGGACGTGCAATTTACGCGCGCTAAATCGTTCGACTCTTTTTGTCCCGTCGGGCAGTTCATCTCGACGAATTTCGATCCTGCCGATGCGCGAATCGAAACGCGCGTGAATGGCGAGACTAAACAGCAGGCCAGCACTTCCGCGATGATTTTCTCTGTCGCGGAAATCGTGCGCTACGTCGCCGATATAATGACGCTGCTTCCCGGAGATTTGATTGCGACGGGGACTCCTGCGGGCGTCTCCCGCTTAAGCGACGGCGACGTCGTCGAAGTCGAAATCGAAGGCATCGGCGTGCTGCGTAATTCCGTGCGAAGCGGCGCGGCGGCAGCACATTAGCAAGAACGAGTTTTTATGTTGAACGAGCGCAACGTCGTCGTGAGTGCGCGCGAATTGACGAAGATTTACGAAGCGCGCCGCGCCGTCGATGAAATTTCCTTTGAAGTCAGGCAGGGCGAAGCCTACGGATTTCTGGGGCCGAACGGCGCGGGCAAATCGACGACGATGCGCATGATCGCGTGCCGCACGCCGCTCTCCGGCGGTGAACTCCTTGTTGAAAATCTCGATGTCAATTCTTCCGCCCGTCAGATACGCTCGATCATCGGCGTCGTGCCGCAGGAAAACAATTTAGACCCGGACTTGAACGTGCTGGACAATCTTTTAGTGCAGGCGCGCTATTTTCGTTTGACGCGCGCGGACGCCATCGAAAGAAGCAACGAACTCTTAAAATTCACGGGTCTCGAAAAACGCCGTGCCTCGCGCATAGAGCAATTATCCGGCGGCATGAAACGACGCTTGATGATCGCGCGCGCCCTCCTTCATAAACCGCGCCTGCTCGTGTTGGATGAGCCGACGACGGGACTCGATCCGCATGTGCGGCAGGAAATCTGGCAGCGGCTCGAAGAATTGCGCAGCGCTGGCGGCATCACCGTTTTGCTTTCCACGCATTACATGGAGGAAGCCGAAAAGCTTTGCGGGAAATTGCTTGTCTTGAATCGCGGGCGCATTCTGGCAGAAGGCGCGCCGATGGAGTTAGTGCGGGAAAAGGTTTCACGATACGCGCTCGAAGTGCGCGACGCGAACGAATTGCCTTTGCGCGAAACATCGTCGAATGAAGTCACTGCGGTCAAACGAAACGGCGCGCATTTTTATTTTGCCGCCGCGCCCGAACTGCTTGCGCCCTTGATAAATTCCTTTGCGGACAAGCGCGTGCTGCTGCGCCCTTCAAATCTCGAAGACGTATTTCTGCAACTCGTCGATTCAAATGAAGACGAATAATCCTGAAGCCGAAACCGAAGCTGATATATTGACCGGAGACATTGATATTTCCGCCACTGTCGCGCGCAAGGAAATCGTCGTGCGCGCTTACAAATACGACAAGGCTTTGCACAAAAGCTGGCGCGCCCGCGTCGCACGGCGTGAGGGCGCGTTGCTCGTGCTCGATGCAGAATTCGCCGAGACGATTCATCATCCGCTGCTAGGGACTATCGAACGCGGCACGATCAGCGAGGAATATTACTGGCTGGATCGCCCGTACAATGTTTTCCGATTCAGCACGGCGGCGGGCGGATTGCGGAATTTTTACTGCAACATTAATCAATTGCCGGTTTTCGACGGAGAAGCGTTGAGCTACGTCGATCTGGATATAGATGTGCTCGTCGCGCCCGATCTCTCGTATAGAATTCTCGATGAAGATGAGTTTGCCGCAAACGCCTTGCGCTATGCTTATCCTTTGTCGCTGCAAACTATGGCGAAGCGCGCGCTCGCCGAACTCATAGACTTAATCGAAAGGGGCGGCTTCCCTTTCGGCGAGCAAAAGGCCGCAACGCTGAATGATGAATGAATCCGGCGCATTGCCGCAAATGCCTTTTGCCGTGAATAAACGCGGTAATAAAAGCAGCGCGCTGGCATTGCGGCGCGTTAATTTCCTAGATGCTTGGAGCGTGTGGCGGCGCAATCTGGACGTTTATTTGCGTTTGTGGAAAATGGAATTGGCCGCGCCCTTGATCGAGCCGTTCTTTATGATTTTCGCGTTCGGCTGGGGCGTCGGCTCGCTCGTTGCAGCGCGCGTCGAAGGGATTCCGTATCTTTCCTTTGTCGGCGCGGGCGTGCTGGCCTTCACTGTTATTTCGCGCGCGCTTTTTGAAACGACCTACGGCTCTTATTTTCGCATGGTTTATCAATCGACTTACGATGCTATCCTAGCGACGCCTGTCGATGTCGAGTCGCTCGCCTTCGCGGAGATTTGCTGGGCGGTCACAAAGGCGGCGATTGACTCCTTCTTGATATTAATCGTGCTCGCCGTCTTCGGCGCGGCAACGTCTTGGCTCGCTCTGTCCGTGCCGCTGTTTTTAATCGTCGGCAGTTTCTTTATCGCCGGACTGTCGCTGGGCGTCACCGCGCATGTTCACGATATAGACAATTACAATCTTTATCTGGCTATTTTTTTCTCTGTAATCTTTTTGTGCGGCGCTTGGTTTCCCGTCTCTGTGCTGCCGCAAGCCTTGCAGTTGCTTGCGTGGACGATTCCAATCACGAGCGCAATTGATTTAACGCGCGCCGCCTTGAACGGCCAATTCATGCCGCGCCATTTCCTTGAACTTTTTTATATGATGTTGTCGGCGCTCGTTTTTATCGAATGGGCTTTGCGCTCTTTGCGCCGCCGCATGATCGCTTGAACCGAACGGAAAATTATTTATGGCTACCACAGAAAAACGACACTCCGCCGAAACGAAACTCGATCAACTGCGACAACGCTCCGCGCAGGCTGAAGCGGGCGGAGGAATCGAGCGCGTTGAAAAACAGCACGCGGCGGGAAAGATGTCCGCCCGCGAGCGCATAGATTTTCTCCTCGACGAAAACAGCTTCGAGGAATTCGATAAGCTCGTCGTTCACCGCTCGCACGATTTCGATCTGGACAAGCAATTGTACCCGGGCGACGGCGTCGTGACGGGTCACGGACTCATTGACGGGCGGCGCGTCTTCGTCTTCGCGCAGGATTTTACAATCTTCGGCGGCTCGCTCTCGGAAACCCACGCCGCGAAGATTTGCAAGGCAATGGATTTGGCGATGAAGGTCGGCGCGCCCATCATAGGCCTCAACGATTCCGGCGGCGCGCGCATACAGGAAGGCGTCGTCTCGCTCGGCGGTTACGCGGATATTTTCCTGCGCAATACTTTAGCGAGCGGCGTCGTGCCGCAGATTAGCTGCATAATGGGGCCGTGCGCGGGCGGCGCTGTCTATAGTCCCGCGATCACGGATTTCAACGTGATGGTCAAAGACACTTCCTACATGTTCATTACAGGCCCCGACGTGATTAAGACAGTCACGCATGAGGATGTCTCGAAGGAAGAATTGGGCGGAGCCGTCACGCACAATCGCACAAGCGGCGTCGCGCACTTTGCCGCAGACTCTGACGAGCACGCCTTGCGCGTCGTGCGCGAACTTCTTTCATTCATTCCTTCTAATAACATGGACGATCCGCCGCGCGTTCAATCAACCGATCCGGCGGAGCGCGCCGACATTAAACTGAATTCGATTGTGCCGGAAGCTTCCAATCAACCTTATGACATACGCGAAGTCATTAATCTGATTGTTGACGAGGCATATTTTTTTGAAGTCCACGAGCTTTACGCGCCGAACATCGTGACGGGCTTCGCGCGCTTGGGCGGAAGGAGCGTCGGCATCGTCGCCAATCAGCCTGCGTATCTGGCGGGCGTCCTCGATATAGATGCGTCCGTGAAGGCCGCGCGCTTCGTGCGTTTTTGCGATTGCTTCAACATTCCGCTGATAACTTTTGAAGACGTGCCGGGCTTTCTTCCCGGCGTCGCGCAGGAGCATGGCGGCATTATAAGGCACGGCGCGAAGCTGCTTTATGCCTTCGCCGAAGCCACCGTGCCGAAGATTACTGTCATCACGCGCAAGGCTTACGGCGGCGCTTACTGCGTGATGGCGTCGAAGCACATACGCACGGACATTAACTTCGCATGGCCTTCTGCGGAGATCGCCGTGATGGGCGCGGAGGGCGCAGTCGGCGTGCTTTACCGCCGCGAGATAAGCGAAGCAGATGTTGCGGAAACAACGCGGCGTGCGCGTATCACAGAGTTTGAAGAAAAGTTTGCCAATCCGTATGTCGCCGCCGAGCGCGGTTTTGTAGACGAAGTAATAGAGCCTGCACAAACGCGCCCAAAACTGATTCGCGCGCTGCAGCTACTGGAAAATAAACGCGACACGAACCCGCCGAAAAAGCACGGCAACATTCCCCTCTAAAACAAGCTACGCGATTAAACTGTCAAACTCTGCGGCGCTTGCTGTATCGGTTTGAAGAAAAGGCCGGAAGCATTGCGACTAAAAACAATCGCGTTCCTTCCGGCCTTTTATGTTTGTTTCGGTTTCTAATGCCAGCCGTTTAATCTATGCCGCGCGCTGACTCGTGGCGGGCTTATCGCGCAGCAATTCTAAAGCCTTTTTGAGTTGCGTGTCTTCCGGCGTGGCTTGTTTCGGCGCGTTCGCATCCGGCGCAGCCACGTTCGGTTTGTCGTTGCCCTGTTGCTGGCGCGGCGCAGCCACAGCATCATCGTCGTTGCCCGTTAAAGTTTCCGGGTCAATCGCGTCTGCGACTTCAGGCCGTTTGACTTCGATGGACGGCGCGACGCCAGAACGTGCGCGGTCTTCGCCGAGAAAAGGCTTGCCTGCCGCGTTCGCCCATTTAATTGTCGTAAGCAGCAAGCCGTCGCCGTCACGCAAAGTGAAAAGCTGCTGCTCGACTCCCGCGCCAAAGCTTTTTTCGCCGATTACATCGCCGCGCTTGCGTTCCAGCAAAGCGGAAGCGACGATCTCCGCCGCGCCCGCCGTGCCTGTGTCGATGATGGCGACGACGGGGCCGTTGAAGATAGTGTTAGTCGGCTCGGCCTGAAAGGTTTTCAGAACTTTGCTTTCGCGCCCGATGGTTTCGGCGAGCGTGCCGTCTTTGATAAACAGATTGGCGACGCTGACGCCTTCCGCGAGCGAGCCGCCCGCGACGCTCCGCAAATCGAGCACGATTTTTTGCGCGCCCTGTTTTTGCAAGTCGGAAAGCCTTGCGCGCACATCCGCCGCTTCGCCTTCCGCAAGGCTGTTGACACGCAGCACGCCTATGCGGTTAGCGTCCATGCGCGCTTCCGCCGCCGGAGCTTTGAAGGCACCGCGTTTGACGGATAGATTAAGCGGGCGCGAACTGGCGCGCAGCACGCGTAACTTAACTTCCGTGCCGGGTGCGCCGCTCAAAAGTTGTCGCGCGTCGTAAAGCGAAATATCGTGCGTCGCCTTCGTGTCTATGTATTCGATCACGTCGCCCGCGCGCAAGCCCGCTTGCTCCGACGGCGATCCCTTGACGGGCGCAATCACGTACAGATACGAAGCGACCTGCGAGAGTTCCGCGCCGATGCCGACTTTATTGTTGTTTGCTGAAGTCTCGGGGCGAAAGTTGCGCACTTGTTCGGGCGTGAGATATGTCGAGTACGGGTCTAGGCCGTAGGCGAGGCCGCGCAAAGCGCCCGCGCGAACCTTATCCAGATTCGGCTCATCTACATAATCGTTTTGAATGTGCTGAAGCACGCTCTCGAAAATGCGCAGTTGCGGGCCGGGGCTGTTCTCCTGCTGCGCGTTGGTCGAGAGCCAGCCACCGACAACAGCGTAAAGCGCCAGCGATGCCGACATCACGACCAACAAGAATTTATTGCGAAACGACATTGTGTTACCTCTTATAGACGTTCGAGCCGTTATTGTTCGATAGTGTAAAAAAGCGGCGGCCTGCGGTTCCGGCATTTACAGCGCAAGCCTTGTGCATGATACAAGTCTCAATCGAAGTCGCGCAAGTTATCCACCGTTATCTGTATACTTAATAGCACGAGAAAATTTGCTTATGGCCTTGCCCGACGATTCCCCAACTCGCTATGGTAAAAATCCACTGCGCGGGCGCGTGCTGGCTTTAGACCTCGGCGCAAAGCGCGTCGGCGTGGCCGTCTCGGATGAACTGTGCATCACAGTGCGCGCGCTTGAGCCGATTCAACGCACAAGCTGGAAACAATTACTGCGCGCGGTAGCCGATCAGATCACAGCCTTTGATGCACAAGCGATGGTCATAGGGTTGCCGCTGCGCATGGACGGCGATGAGGGCGACGCTGCAATGGATGCGCGACGCATTGCGCAGAACTTTTCCCGCTCGCTGTCTATTCCGATTTATTTGCAGGATGAGCGGCTCACTTCGCGCGCCGCCGAAGAAGATTTGCGAGCCGCAGGAGTTGCCGTAAAAAACTTGCGCGCGCGCATCGACGGCGAATCCGCAGCCATTATTCTGCGAGACTTTATCGCCGATGCGCAAAGCTCTCTCAATACGCTTTGACAAGAATTGCGTAAGGCGGCAAATTCAACCGAGAGCATTGCACTTATTCCATTTGATAAACTGACCGAAACATAAATCTTTATGAAACGCCTGCGCATCCTTTTTCTTGTCGTTCTGATTCTCTTAATATCTGTGGCAGGATTCTGCTTTTGGACGTACAGAGAATTGCATACGCCCGTCGCTCACGCGAAGGTCGCCGAATACATTGAAATTCCGCGCGGCGCTTCCCCGTCCGAAATCATCAATAAACTCGCTGCCGAAGGAGTTATCAAGCGTTCTTGGCCTGTGCTCGCTTATCTGAAGTTTTATAATCCGCAAGCGCGTCTACGTGCCGGTGAATATCGCTTTCCGTCGCCCGTCTCGCCGCTCGGCGCGCTTCGCAAGCTCGAAGAAGGCGAACAGCGCCTCAGCCGCTTTACGGTTATCGAAGGCTGGACGCGCTGGGATATTGCGGCGGCAATGGCGCGCCTTCCCGAACTCGGTCTGACGGATGCAAACGAGGCCTTAGCTTTAATGGATGACACGAGTTCGATACAAGACATCGATTCGCAGGCGCAGAATCTGGAAGGCTATCTTTATCCGGACACATACAATTTTCCGCCGAACGCCACAGCCAAATCGATGATTGCCGGAATGGTCAAGCGCTTTCGACAGGAATGGAAGCCGGAATGGACACAGCGCGCGCAGGAGTTGCGCCGCACTCCGCGCGAAATCGTGACCGTCGCCGCCCTGATTGAAACCGAAGCCAAGCTAAAAGATGAACGCCCGTTGATGGCATCCGTTATGTACAATCGTCTCGACAAAAACATACCGCTCGGCATCGATTCGGCGATTATTTACGCATCCAAGCTCGCAGGCAAATGGCGCAACGACGGCAAAATTTACAAGAGCGACCTAGAACGCCAATCGCCTTACAACACACGCCAGCACACTGGGCTTCCGCCCGGCCCCATCGCTTCACCCGCCGCGCGCTCGCTCGAAGCGGCGCTTTATCCGGCTGACACAGATTATCTTTATTATGTGCGCGATCCGGCGCGCAACGACGGAGCGCACAATTTTTACACTAACGGAAACGATTTCGAGCGCGGCAAGCAAGCCTTGCAACAATGGCAGCGAGAACACAGCGCACGCACGGCTACTGCGCCCGATGACTCTTCGGCAACGGGCGCAGAGCAGTAATGTATAAAATTCTGAAGACTTAAAAAGGCTATTTCAATCAGGCTCCACGGATTGTGACACAGGCTTGCAATTTTATTTGCTGCAAACCGCATCGATGTCGTCGCAGCTTCCTTGAAATAGCGTCTTCGTTGATTTATTCTTTCACCAGTCGGCTCCCTTATAACGGCGGCGATTCGATCACTAGAAGAGGTTAAAAAATGAAAAAATTCCTGACCGGCGGCTTTGTTCTATTGATTATGGCGGCGAACGTCTACGCGCAGGGCAAAGGCGTCGATAGACAGAATGAGCGTATACGCGATACAGGCACGGATCGCGGCACGGCCAACAACGGAACGAAGCAGGATAACGGCGCGGGGCGCGGCTTCGATTTCGGCGCAGGCCGCACGCCCGAAACGCCGCTGCTGCCGAATCCATACCGGTTCACCGCCCGCCGCGATGCCGTTATCAACGCCGTGCAGGAATTAATGCGCGACCGCAAACTCGTTCTAGACACCGCCGCATCCAAACCGTCCGACGGACTGCTTATCAGCCAGCCATACACTTTTATTAAAGGCGCAGTCGTCAGTCAATCGGAGCTAAACCGCTACGCAATCCTGCCGGATGCCGTCTCGCGCGGTTGGACGCGCGGGCGTTATACAGTAATAGTCGAAATTCAGCCTGTCGATGCGACGACCGCGAACGTTTCCGTCAATACCAAAATCGAAGGCCGCACGGACGGCGCAACCGGCGCGGAATGGGTAACGCTTCGCAGCACAGGCACTGCCGAGCAGGAATTTTTGAGCGCCCTTGTCGAAAACATAACCGGCGGCCTACCAGCGACAAGCGGTGCTGGTAAACAGCAGGATAAAAAAGTGCCGTAGCGATTTCCTCCTCTATTTGCAATGTTTTGGCAATGTTTATCTCATGTATTGGTTTAAGCAATTGGATAAACAGTGAGCTTACTTCATCCGACTAATAGTGAAACGGAATCGACGTTGTTCGCTCCACAGAAAACACGTTCGTCTATTTCTATCCTCGTTTCGATTGTCTTTGCGCTGGCAGTCGTTTGCGGTCTTTTCTACTCCTATTTATATTTGCGCAATAAACATGCGGCGCAACTTCCGGCGGTATCCAAAATCTCTGTAAATAACGGAAAGGCCGTAGTTGTCGCAGAGACACCGCAAACGCAGATTGCGCAAGATGAAACATGGGCTAAAAACGGAAAAGCGATTATCGGCGGCACTGTTCGGAATATTTCCTATAATAAATCGAATAAACTCATAATCGAGTTGGAAATGAAACGGCGCGCGGATGGAGCAACGGAAAATATCGAAGTGGAAGTGTTGCCGAAGAATATCGCGCCCGGAGAGCAAGGCAAGTTCTCTTTGCAAGTTCCGTCGCATGACTATTCAGGACTGCGCATTCTGCGTTTGAAGGATGCAGAAAATTCAACCAATATCGCTTTTACATCTGTGCCGGGTGCGCCGCGTCCTGTCGAACCTGCTCACGAAGCAAAAACAATTATTGTTCAGAGACCAGCGGCGCGCGCGCGGGGTGAAGAATTCTTAAATACTCCAGATAATCCGGAAGTAATCCGCTGATTTATTCGACTGCTGCGAATGCGCTTACGGCAACGGCTAAAAGGGTTAAAGTCGAACATGATGAGTCGGCATTCCGACTTTTGAAGTGAATCCTTAAAGACATACATATAAAAGTTATAAAGAAGAGTTTTACGACTGCGGCCAATGTATCTCAAAATCCTTTGTTTGGTTCTTCTGATCGTTGCTTTTAGCGGCATGAAGCTTATTGTCCCGGCTACTACCCGAAAGGCCCTCAATCGAATTCAAGGCGGCAACAGCCAATCGCGTTCGGCCGCTGATGAGGATGATTCAAAACCTTTGGGTTCGCCCGAAGACGAAATGCGCGCCCGTAATGAAATCAAATATTACGAAAAGCTTCATCGGGAGAATGTCGAGCGTGCGCGTGAAACAGCCGAGTTGAGCGAGAAGATTCGCGCGGCTTACGATGCTCAAAAAAGCTTCGGGCAAACGGAAAGAAAAAATTTGGAGCGCATCGAAAAGCTTGTCCGGCGGATACGCAGCGCGGCGGGCGGTTCCAGCGGTGACACTGACGAAAACAATTCACCACGCAATTTAACGGCAGCCCTCTCGCGTTTAGCCGAAACTTCCGACTCGCTGAAAACCGGCGTCGAGAAAACACCGCGCATGGTTGTCTCTGCGGCGGTCATTGAGCGCTCGAACGAATTATTGCAACTTCTTCGCTATTTACGCACAGCCAGTCGTTGAAACGCATGAGTGTGCGCCGCAAGCTTATGAATCGCCTTCAATCAACGCCACGCAACTCCCTCACATGCTTTGCCACGATTGCGCTCGTGTGCTGCGTTTCGTTTCCCTTCTTCGCCAGTAAACAACAGCAAGATGACGAGGACGTGGTGCGTGTCAACACGGATTTAATTGTCTTAAATGCGACAATCGTTAATTCCAAGGGAGAATATTTGCATCACCTTCGCCGCGCCGATTTTGATTTGCGCGAAGACGGGAACAAACAAACGATCTCGAATTTCAGCGTTGAAGAAACGCCTTTCGCCGCCGTAGTGCTTTTGGATACGTCAGGCAGCATGGAAGAAAGATTATCGATTGCACGCGCGGCGGCGATCAGCTTTCTGGACGGACTACGGACGGACGATGTGGCAGCCGTTTACAAATTCGATTCTAAGATAGATCAGGTTCAGGATTTTTCGCAGAGCAGAGATCTCGCGCCGCTCGCCTACGGATTGCGCGCCAAAGGCATGACGGTGCTGAACGATGCAGTCATGCGCGCGGCAAACGATCTGTCCGCGCGCCCGGAAAAGCGCCGCGCCATTATCGTTTTATCGGACGGCGCGGATACGCAAAGTTCCGCCTCGAAAAGTAAGGCGCTGGAGCGTGCGCTCGCCGTCGGAGCGACTGTTTACACTGTCGATATGTCTGACACAAATAATCCGGGCGCGCGCGCGCAGGCAGCAAACGGAAGCGGAGTGCTGCGCGAATTAGCTGTTAAAAGCGGCGGGCGTTATATTGCGACTCCGGGCGGAAAAACGATGCGCGAGGCGTTTGCACAAATTATCGAGGAACTCAATAATCAATACACAATCGCTTATCAATCCACCAATCGTCTGCGCGACGGGCGCTGGCGCAGCATAGAGTTGACCGTCTCGCGCCCGCCGGACGCAACCATACGCACGCGCAAAGGCTATCGCGCGCCAAAATCCTAACACATCGAAATCCTAATTTTACTGTGAGCTTTCGAGGCTGGTGACGTTGCGTGCTTTTTCTCGATGGCGTTCGAGTGCAAGGTCGAGAAGTCTTTCAATTACCTGCGGAAATTCGACGCCGGAAGCCTTCCACATCTTCGGGTAACCGGAAACGTCCGTGAGTCCCGGCAGCGTGTTTAATTCATTAACGAGCAGTTCGTTTGTATCTCTACGAACAAAAAAGTCCACGCGCGCAAGCCCTGCGCCGTCAATCGACCGAAACACTTGCACAGCCATACGCTGCACGCGCGCCGTTGCCGCCTTCGATAAGTTCGCAGGCACGACGAATTCGACGTGGCCTGTGCCGTTGTATTTTTCTGTGTAATCGAGAAAGGCCGCTTGCTTGTCGAGCACGACATACTCGCCGGGCAAGCTCGCCTGCGGCTGATCGTTGCCGAGCACGGCGCATTCGATTTCGCGCACATCTAAACCTTCTTCAACAATTATTTTACGGTCGTATCGCGCGGCGAGCGTTATCGCACTTTCAAGCGTGCGCCTGTTTGTCGCCTTCGAGATGCCGACGGACGAGCCTAGATTGGCGGGCTTTACAAAGCATGGAAAGCCGATCTCACGCGCAACGCGGCTTAAAATAGCGGAGCGATTTTCTTCCCAGTCGTTGCGTAGAAACCATGTGTATTTGCAAACAGGCAGCCCGGCGTCACGAAACAAAGCCTTCATCGTAACTTTGTCCATTCCACAGGCCGAAGCAAGCACGCCGCAACCGACATAAGGCACGTTCGCCATTTCAAGAAGCCCCTGAATCGTTCCGTCCTCGCCGTAAGTTCCGTGCAGCACAGGAAAAACCACATCAAAAGCTTTTGAGACAGAGGCAGCTTTAGCAGCATTGCCCTTTACATTATTGGAAAAGAGACTCTCACGTACTGAAAGTTTAGATTGCGAGTCGGGCTTTTCGCTATCAACTCCAACATCCCGCGTTATCAGACGCGTAGCGCTGACGGGCAATAATTTGATTGAATCTTGAGGATTAAGCCACGCGCCATTTTTGTCAATAGCGATTGGTGTTACTTCATAGCGCTTCGGATCGCACGCTTCTATCACGGCTTGTGCAGAACGTAATGACACTTCATGTTCGCCCGAACGCCCGCCGAAAATTACCGCCACACGCATTTTTTTCGCCACGCAAGTTTCTCCGCAATCTTTTCCGGTTTGCTATTCACTTCTATAAAATCGTTTTTCCGAGCGCAGATAAAATCAGTTCCACGCCGAGTTCCGCCGTGCGATTGTTGTGGTCGAGCGCAGTGTTGATTTCAACCATTTCCAGCAAGCGCATTCCGCCTGCTTCCGCGATTTTTTCAAGCGCCAGATGCGCCTCGCGGTAAGTCAAGCCGCCGCGCACGACTGTGCCGCTGCCGGGCGCGTCGCCCGGATCGAGCGCGTCTACGTCCCAAGTAACGCAGTATCCGGCTGGAGCCTTCGAGGCAATCGCAATCGCTTCATCAATGCACGCACCGATGCCGCGCTCATCTATTTCCCGCATCGTGAAGAAACGCAGGCCTAGACGCCGAATCAGTTCTCGCTCCGGCGGATCGAGATCGCGCGCGCCGACATGCGCGCAAAATCGCGGATTGAGTTTCGGAGCGAAGCCCGCGACGTGCGTTAATTCCTTCGCGCCGAAACCGAGCAGCGCCGCCAGCGGCATTCCGTGAACATTGCCCGAAGCAGTTGTCTCCGGCGTGTTCATGTCCGCGTGCGCGTCAACCCAGATTAATCCGATTGACTGATTGCGTTCGCGGTAAAAAGAGGCTGCGCCGGAAATCGAACCGGCGGCAATCGAATGGTCTCCGCCGAGCACGATGGGAAGTTCGTTTTCGCTCAGAATTTTTTTAACCTCGGCGGCGAGCGTTTCGCAGGCTTCGGCAATCTCCGGCAGATGCCTGGCGTTGCGCGCCGATTCGTCAGGTTCGTTTGGATGCGGCACGCGCATGTCGCCCACATCACGCACTTCATAGCCGAGACCCGCGATCCTTTTATTTAGACGCGCGACGCGAAGCGCAGCAGGGCCTAAGTCTACACCGGCGAGTTCTGCGCCAAAGGCGAGCGGCACTCCTAAAACGCTGACACGCTTGCCCGTACCCGGCAGCACAGTTGCCCGCGAAGAAACTTGCGAATCAATGTTGTTGGCATCAACCTTCATTTGTAGCTCGTGCTCTTTACAAGTTTAAGACTGCTTGAAAGCGGAAATGAAACTGACCACAGGAACGGATACGCATCTATGTGTGATGTGACTTGAGACGCGGCTCAAACAGTCACATTTTGCGATTTTTCATTGATGACCGCGACGGCTTGCTCAGGCGTGGCAGCGAAATCGAGCACGGAAACATCTCTATCGCTGACCACCAGATTCTTTCGCCACGCATCGACAACCGGCGGCCAGCAATCGCCCAGCAAGACGAGCGGGCGCTTTTCGATAACGCCTGTTTGCAGTTTGTTCCAGACAAGCGAAACCTCTGTCACAGTACCCATTCCGCCGCGCAGTGCGATGAACCCGACGGAGCGCGTAATTAGTTGCTGCAACCTTTCGTAAAAATGCGCGGTCGCAACCTTGTCTGTGAGAAAGCGATTCGGTTCGGCCTTAAATTGGTTCATCACAATGCCGAGCACGCGCCCGCCGCGCTCGCGCGCCCCGCGACTCGCCGCCTCCATCACGCCCAGATAACCGCCCGTGCAGATCGTGTAGCCCGCTTCCGCAAGCAACTGCCCGACACGCCGCGCGTCTCCATATTCCGCGCAGCTTTCATCGCAACGCGAGCCGCCGAAGATAGTTACAATTCGTTCTTTTGATTCGCTCATAAAAGTTTTCGAGTTTATAAACTAAGGTTTGAGGCGATACGACATTCGCAGGAATGCAATAGTTTTGCGCGCACATTCGGTGCCACACAAATACGCGATTATGTTTCAGAAAGAAATTCCAAATTGTTTTTCATCTCTGCCGCCGACTTAGCTTTAATAAGAGTGCAGAGCCATCGTATCTGTTCGCCTACGGAGTAACGTCTTCGATGAACGACGATGATGCCAGCGTGCGGCCTGCCGAGCGCAGCATAATCTTTATGAAGACGACAGAAATCGGCGACGTTGAATGTATAAATAACTCGCTCTTGCAAAGTTGCCCAATCGAGTTGCGCTTCATCCGGCTGTCCTGTCATGTTCGCTTCAGCCACAGTGCTGACATCGACATCGCGTGCGCGCAAACCTTGAACAAGAGCGCGGAACATCGCGTCTTCGTCTATGTACAAACGAATCTGCATCAACGCCGATTTTGGGACTGCCGATGTTCTTGTAAGAGGCGCTCGGCTTCAACTTCTTCCGCTCCCGATTCCTTTTCCATCGCGGCTCTGTTGGCATGGTAATAAGCTAACGCGGTATAGATTTGAGCCAGCGTTAAATGCCCGTACTCGTCTGCAATCGCTTCGGGACTATAACCTTGCTTGTATAAAGCAACGATTTGTTGAACCGTAATGCGAGTGCCGTCAATTCGCAAACGTCCGCCGCAAACATCCGGCGAGGAAACCAGCATCGTCTCGATTGCCATACTCATAACTTTTCCTCTTATGGTTTGAGGCGATACATCATGCGCGGGAACGGAATCGTTTCACGCACATGCTCGATGCCGCACAGCCATGCGGTGCAGCGTTCGATGCCCATGCCGAAGCCCGCGTGCGGCGTCGTGCCGTAGCGACGCAAGTCCAGATACCAATCAAAGGATTCTTCGGGCAATTGATGCAGCGCGATTTGCTCGCGCAGGAAATCTAAGGATGTCGCGCGTTCGCCGCCGCCGATTATTTCGCCGTAGCCTTCGGGCGCGAGCACGTCCACGCCGAGGGCGAGTTCCGGCCTTTCCGCGTCGTGCGCCATGTAAAAGGCTTTGACCGCCGCCGGATAGCGATGCACCATTAAGGGCTTGTCATATCGAAGGGAAAGAAAGCTTTCGTCGGGCGCGCCGAAATCGCCGCCCCACTCGAAGCGCGTTTCGATTTCGCCGCGCGCGTGGCCTTCCTGTAAAAGCTTCACCGCATCATCATATTGCAGGCGCGGAAAAGGCGGCACGACTGCTTCTAATTTCGCCGTGTCGCGCTCTAAAATTTTCAATTCTTCTTGGCGTTCGTCGAGCACGCGCGCGGCGATGTGTGAAAGAAAGCGCTCGCACAAATTCATCACGTCGTCGAGCGTCGCGTAGGCTATTTCGGGTTCGACCATCCAGAATTCCGTCAGGTGGCGGCGCGTCTTGGATTTTTCGGCGCGGAAGGTAGGGCCGAAGCAATAGACTTTGCCGAAGGCTGCGGCAGTCGCTTCGTTGTAGAGTTGGCCTGACTGCGTGAGATAAGCTTTTTCGTCGTTAAAGTAATCGACTTCAAAAAGCGTCGTCGTGCCTTCGCAGGCGGCGGGCGTGAAAACGGGCGCGTCGCACAGCGTAAAGTCTTCGTTGTCTAAAAAGTTGCGAACGGCTTTGATGATCGTGTGGCGCACTTTGAGTATCGCGTGCTGGCGGCGCGAGCGTATCCACAAATGGCGATGATCCATCAAAAACTCTGTGCCGTGCTCCTTCGGCGTGATCGGATAATCATGCGCCGATTGCAAGACCTCTGCATCGACGACATCTATTTCATAGCCGCCCGGCGCGCGTTCGTCCGCGCGCACAGTGCCGCGCACGATAAGCGATGATTCCTGTCCGAGATTTTTAAGCGCGTCCCAGATTTCAGGTGCGATTGTTTTTTTCAGCACGACGCACTGCACGATGCCTGTGCCGTCGCGCAGTTGCGGGAAAAGAAGTTTGCCGCTCGAACGCAGATTGTAAAGCCAGCCTTTAAGCGTTACTTCTTCGCCGACGTGTTGTGATAATTGGTTAATGTAAACTTGGCTCATCGTTCGTTCAGCTTCCGGGTTTTCTGATTTTATTATGAGTTTTATAACGCACTGATTATCATAAGGAAAGTTGCCCGTTGAAGAATAATCACGTCAACGGTTCTCTTCGGATATTGTACAGGATGCGCGATTAATTGTGTGGAAGATCATCTATGCGCGAACTGATGGCGCGATGCAGCGACGGAAAACGGTCTAGCCATTCGAGGGACTGCAACACGATGACAAGCGTCGGGCGTAAATACTGCGCATACGTTTCGCCTCGCCCGCAAGCGGCAGTCTGATACGAGAACGTGCCGACAGCCTTCAGTCCGCGCTGAATAGTCATCAAGCGAAACTCTCGCGCGAAGTCATCCGGGTCGAGCGCATCGAGTCCTTCACGGCGTCTTTCTTCGAGAAAGAAAAGCCTTTGGGCGCGCACTTCCGCAAGCGAAGGCAAAGCGAGTTGGCGGTCGAGCAAGAGCGACACCAGATCGTAGCTTGCAGGCCCCATGCGCGCATCCTGATAATCAACGATGCGCAGCTCGTTGCTTTTGTCGAGCATCAGATTCGACGTGTGGTAATCGCGGTGGCAAAGCACTCGCGGGCGCGCGGAGAGTTCGGCGGCAATGTCGTTTAGCTCCGCTTTTATTTCGGCGGCTTCGGCGTGCGATAGAGTTTCTTGGCGCAAGCTCTGAAAGAAATGCTCGAAGAAAAATTTCAACTCCCAACTGAGTTTCGCTTCATCGAAGGCCAGATGGCTGCAAATTGAATGGCGTTCATAGGCGAGAGGCGTTGCCGCTTGAATTTTTGCGATCAAGCCAATAGCCTGTTCCTGCCGCGTTTCGTATTCGTCTTCCGACGCGGATTCGTAAACCGCGCGCAATTGCCTGTCGCCTAAATCCTCTTGGACGATAATACCGTTTGCCCCGTCCACAGCGTAGATTTCCGGCACAGGCAAAGCGGCTTCCGTAAATAAGTTGGTAATGTCTAGGAACGGGTGAATCTCCGGGTCGAAGGCTTCCGGGTAAACAGCAGCGATGGCCGTTCCGCGTTTCCAAGGCAATCGAAAATATTCGCGCGTGGAGGCGTCCGGCGTCAGCGCGATGATTTTTCCGGGCTTCGTTTTGTGCGCTGAAACAAAAGCCGCGAGCCGCTCGTGCGCCGATAAAGCGAGCGCGTTTGAAGTAATTTGCGAAGCCTGACTCATATGGTAATCAATCGCCTGAAGCGCCCGTTATTTACGCAGCGGCGGGACGAATTGCATTGCAGCGTCCCGCCGTTTGTCGTATTTAATTAAAGAGATTGTATCACTCCGGCAGCGGCACAACAAAGTTATCGCCGCGCACTTCGCCCTTTAGAGCCTTCGGCGGTGGTGTTACGCCGCGCACTAATTCGGCGCGCACGACCGCCGCATTCTCAATCGTTTCTCCAGCCGGAACTCGCACGCCGTCCGCCAGCACAACGCGGCGCACACGCGCTCCCGCTTCGACATGCACGTTTTCCCAGAGCACGGCGTCGCGCACGTTTGCTTCTTCTGCGATGCTCGAATTTTTTCCAATGATCCGGTCACTTCCCTTTTGCCGCAGCAGCGCCAGACTGATTTCAAGATAGCGCTCGATGGTCGAAAGCTCATACCACATGCCCTTTGCAATGTGCGCGGCAATCGTTTCACCGCGCGCAATGGCCTGCGGGTAAACATCCGTTGTCGAATGCGAAAACACTTTGCGCGGAATGTAGTCGAAAATACGCGGCTCAAGGATTTGTATACCCGTGAACATTAACGGCGCATTGTCTGTAACTATATTAGCGACGGCGACACCGCCAAAAACCGCAGAAGGGCTCATTCCGTTCGGAGCGAACAAATGTTCGCTGTCGTTATCGGACGCTTGGGCGGCGGGCATTCCGCCGAAGCCTGTGACGAGGTTGTTTTGCGTGTTGACGACGCTGAAGCGTTCGCGTTTTGGATTTCGCTGCAAAACGAGGGTGGCAATTGCTTTCGTGCGGCGATGCGTTGCAAGTGCTTCAGAAAGATTTATGTCGGTGATAATCTTGCCGTTGATGACCACGAAGGTATCCGTTTCGAGCAAGTGTCTGGCATTGTCCAAGGCTCCGCTGGTGCCGAGTATTTCAGGTTCTTCGACGTAGTTCAAGTCAACGCCGAAACGCGTGCCGTCGCCGAGCGCCGTGCGGACGGATTCCGGTTGGTGATGCAAATTAACGAGCACTTCGCGGCAGTCGTACTGCGCGAGATATTCGGCGACGTAGCCGACCAGCGGCTTGTTCATAAAAGGAATCGCGGGCTTAGTGCGATCAAGCGTCAAAGGCCACAAACGCGTGCCGTAACCGGCAGCCAGAATCATCGCGCGCATAATATCAACTCGATTCTTAAAAGTATTTGGAGATAGGGAACAGTGTTCAGTTTTGAGTTTTCGGTTTTCAGTAAATTAAGGCGGTGCCTTGCTGAAAACTGTTTGTCGCTAGCTGCGTCCGCCGCCGCCGGGCGTCAGTATGCGTATGCGTTCGCCAGCCTGCAATTCCCAAGTGCCTTTGGAGTGAATGCGGCGTGCCTGCTTATTCTTCACGATAAAATCTTGTCCCGCTTCGCCATCCGCGCCTTCAAAAAGACCGTAAGGCGCGCGCGCGCGTCTATCTGCGAGCAGCGAGACGCGCGCGTGTACAAGCGTTTCTATTTCGCGCACGAGGCCGTCACCACCGCGCGCAGAATTTCCTTTGCCGCCGGAATCTTGGCGCAGATGATATGCACGCACGCGCAAAGGATACGCAAATTCGAGAGCTTCGACGGGCGTGTTCAAGCTATTGGTCATGTGCGTGTGAACGCCGCTCAAGCCGTCCAATTCGTGACGCGCGCCCATGCCGCCCGCAATCGTTTCGTAGTAAGCGAATTCTTCACCGTTGCGCGAATCAATGCCGCCAATCGTTAAATTATTCATCGTGCCCTGACTTGCCGCCGGAATTTTTTGGGGTAGCGCACGCGCCAGCGCTTTGAGCAGCACGTCAACGATGCGTTGCGATGTTTCGACGTTGCCGCCCGCAACCGGCGAGGGATGCAACGCATTGACGATTGTGCGCGGCGGCGCGACGACTTCGATTGGTTCCATTAATCCTGCGCTCGCCGGAATATCATCTGCGCCGATCAAGCAGCGAAACACATACCAGACGGCAGAGGCTGTAATCGCTTCGACAGCGTTGAGCGGCCCTGCGACCTGCGCGGCGCTGCCTGTAAAATCCACCGTCGCTTGTTCGCCCGCGATGCTCACGCGAACGCGAATCAACACTTCATCCGGCGTCACGCCGTCGTCATCGAGCGCGTCTTCGGCTTCATACACGCCGTCTGGAATTTCATTGATGGTGCGGCGCATCAAACGCGCGGCGTAATCAATCAAGTGCGCGGAATAGGCAAGCGCCTCTTTTGTGCCGGAGCGCTCGCAGATTTCAAGCAGCCTGACCGCGCCTGTTTTCAGCGATCCGAGTTGCGCTTCAAAGTCCGCCTTACGCTCGTGCGCGGCGCGCACGTTTGCCATTAACAATTCAAATACTTCCGCATTGATTTCGCCGCCGTACACAAGCCGCAGCGCAGGAATGCGCACGCCTTCGCCGTACACATCCCGCCCCATCCCCATCGAACCCGGAGTCGCGCCGCCGATGTCCGCGTGATGCGCGCGATTGGCGACGTAAAAAAGCGGACGGCTAAAGTTCGTGTCACGCAGCTTTGTGCCGCGTTTCTTTTTAGCCGATTTTTTTTCCGGCAGATAAACGCCGCTGATAAGTGTGACATCCGGCAAATGTGTGCCGCCCGCGAACGGGTCATTAAGTGCGACGACATCGCCCGGCGCAAAATCTATTTTGTCGAGCGCGGCGCGCACGGCCATCGGCATCGACCCTAAATGCACGGGCATGTGATCGCCCTGCGCAATGACACGTCCCGCACCGTCAAACACGGCGCACGAATAATCGCGCCGCTCTTTAATGTTCGGCGAAAAGGCTGTGCGCCGGAGTGTGATGCCCATTTCTTCTGCGACGGAAGTGTACAGCGCGCGATAAATTTCCAGCGTCGTCGGGTCAAAATTCTTCGGCTCGTTTTTTTTGCGTCGCGTCATGGCTCGATTACCAAGTTCCCTTCCGCGTCCAAAGATGCGCGCGCGCCCGGCGGCACAAGCGTCGTTGAAGAATATTCGGTGACCACACACGGCACACGCAAACGCACGCCGCGCGGTAATTCTTCGCGCCTGTAAACGGCGACGGGCGTAGGTTTCTTCGTAAAGTAAACGATGGACATTCCGTGCGGCTTCGCAAGTCCGCTGCTCGCTTTATTGCCCATTGCCTTATCCTTTGTTCGTCGCGGCGTCGCGGTTTCACTTCTCAACTTTGCGACAAGGCCGATGCCGCGCACACGGGCGCTGACAATCTCGACGCTGTTTTCTTTTAGTGCGTAACCGTAACGCTGCTCGTGCGCAAGATGAAAAGCATCTGTAAGATTATCTTTCGGCTCCCATTCAAGTTCCAACTCAAACGATTGTCCTCGATAACGAAGGCTGACTTTTGTTTCAAACCGCTGCGCTGCATTAGAGAAGCCTTCCGCACGCAACGCATCACGCGCATCGGATTTCATTTCACGTAAGACGCGCGCAAGTTTCGCGGCATCATCTTTCGCAGCCTTAAGCATCACCGTTTGATTCGTGTCTCGCACCACATCCGACGCGAGCGCGCCGAGCGCAGACAACGCGCCGGGTCTCTGCGGCACAAGCACGCGCGGCACGCGCAAGGCTCTGGCTAGTTCAATGGCGTGCAGTCCGCCCGCGCCGCCGAAGGAAACAAGCGTAAACGCACGCGGATCAAAACCGCGCTCGATTGAAACGGCGCGCAAGGCTCGCTCCATGCCGATGTTGACGACGCGCACCACGCCGAGCGCCGCGTCAATCGCCGATACGTTTTGCCCTGAAGCATCACTCATCTCTTTGGCGAGCGATGTTAAAGCTTTGTTTGATCTTTCGACATCGAGCGCGAAGCTGCCGCCTAAAAGCTGCGTTTCGCCGAAGCGCCCTAAGACAAGATTCGCATCCGTCACCGTCGGCAAAAGCCCCTGCCCGTAGCAGGCAGGGCCGGGATCAGCGCCCGCCGATTCAGGCCCGACGCGCAAGCCGCCGCCCGCATCCACGCGCGCAATGGAACCGCCGCCCGCGCCCACCGTCTGCATATCGATTGACGATACGGCAATCGGCGAATTGTTCACAGACGCTTCGTTCGTCATACGCACGCTGCCTTTTGCGCACAGCGCGACATCCGTCGAAGTGCCGCCCATATCGAACGTGATGATGTCGCTCGCTCCTGCACTTTCCGCCGCGCGCAAAGCTCCGATGACGCCGCCCGCTGGCCCCGATAAGATAGTGCGCACAGGCTCGCGCGCGGCAATTATCGCGGAGATGCTTCCGCCCGAAGACTGCATGACGCGCAAGCCAGCCGCGCGCTCGCTCAAGCGATTCAGATACGCGCTCATCAGCGGTTGCAAATACGCGTTGACGACGATGGTCGAAGTCCGCTCATACTCTCTGTATTCGGGAAGAATTTCGTGTGAAACGGAAAGCGGCACATCCAGCACCGCAAGCGCGCGTGCGATTCGTCGTTCGTGCGCCGGATCGAGAAACGAAAAAAGCGTGCAGACGGCAATTGATTCGACGCGCGCACGTTTGAGTTTCTTAACAAGCCGCGTCAATTCTCGTTCTTCCAATTTTTCAACGATGCTTCCATCTGCGCCGATTCGCTCGCGCACGCCGAATCGTAGTTCCGAAGCCACAAGCGGCGCGGGGCGCGCGACGTTCCAATTATAAAGACTGGGGCGTGCCTGTCGTCCGATGGCAAGCACGTCTTCGAGTCCGGCGGTGGTGACGAGCGCAGTGCGCGCCCCGCGTCTTTGCAGCAAGGCGTTTGTGCCGACAGTCGTGCCGTGAATTACTTCTATCTCCCGAAGCGATGCGCCGGTTTCCAGCGCGATGCGTTCGAGGCCTTCGAGAATGGCGCGCGACGGATCGGCGGGCGTTGAAGCGAGTTTGAAGATATGCAGACGCCCGCTTTCTTCGTACACAAAATCCGTGAACGTGCCGCCCGTATCCACGCCGACGCGGACAGCGGAACGCTGCTTAACTCTTTTCGTCGGTGTCGGCATGAGCATTTTGTGTGGCGCGTATGCGCCTACGCCAGAGTAGGTAAACAGGAATGCCGGAGAGCACTAGCAGATAGCCTGCGCGCGAGGTTTCCGGCGTGAGATACGCGAGATCGAAAATTAAAAGCAGCGCGAGCGCGATGTAGATTAAGGGAACGAGCGGATAGCCCGGCGTGCGAAACGGGCGCTCCATGCCCGGCGCTTTGCGGCGCATCACGATTACTGCGCCCGCCATCAACGCGTAAAAAACGAGGTCTGCGGAAATGATGTATTCGAGAAGCTGCGTGTAGACATTGCCGAACGTCGCTGCCTTCGTCACAGGATCGAACGTCACAGTGCGCGGCAGCACAAGCAAGGACGCCCACACGCCCTGCGCTATCAAGGCAACAGCCGGAACATGCGCGCTGTTGACTGTTCCGACGCGTTGAAAAAATAATCCGTCGCGCGCCATCGCGTAATAAACCCTCGCTCCCGAAAGAATCAAACCGTTGTTGCAGCCGAAGGTTGAAACCATGATGAGCACCGCCATCAGGATCGCGCCGGGCGCGCCGAAAATCTTTTGCATCAGCGCCGTGCCGACGCGATTCTGCGCGGCGTTTTGAATGCCCGCGAGGGGCAGCGTCACGACGTAAGCGAGATTGGCGAGCAGATACAGCGCGACGACGATAATACAACCGGCAAGCAAGGCGCGCGGCAGATTGCGTCCCGGCGATTTCACTTCCCCGCCCGCGAACGAAACATTATTCCACGCCGATTGCGCAAAGAGCGGCCCCGTCATCGCGCGCCCTAACAACATCACGAGCGCGAGCGTTCCCGTCGCCGCGAGTCCCGGCTGCGCGTTTCCCGCGTTCCAATTGTTAAGCGTCGGATTCCACCAAGAAGAAGTGTACGCGGCGCTCGCCGTATTCCATCCGAGCGCAAGCCCTGCGACAATCAATCCGAAGAGCGCTAGCGTCTTTGCCACAGTAAAAAAGTTCTGCACTAATTTACCGAGTTTCAATCCGAGCGTATTCGTGAAAGTCAGGAAAAGAATAACGACGATGGCGATGAGTTGCTGTGTTGAAAGGCTTAATGCGTAGCGGCCAAAGATGACGGGCGCGACGATGAAGTTCGTGGCGTTTATCTGATCCGTCAGCACGCCCGCGAAATTAGCGAAGGCAATGGCAACTGCCGCGATTGTTCCGGTTTGAATGACGAGGAGCAGCCCCCAGCCGAATAGGAAACCCGTTGCCGGGCCGTAAGCTTCGCGCAGATACACATACTGCCCGCCCGCCTGCGGCAACATTCCCGCAAGTTCCGCGCAACACAAAGCGCCTGTGATCGTCAGCACGCCCGCAAGCGCCCACGCGACGAGCAACCAACCGGGCGCTCCCACCAGCCGCGCCGATTCAGCCGAAACGATAAAGATACCGCTGCCGATCATCGAACCGACGACGATCATCGTCGCATCGAGCAATCCGAGACCGCGCACCAGAGGCTGCGGCGCCACTGTTTCGCCGCTATCGTTTGCGTGAAAAACTTTAGCTTCCCGATTATTCATCGAAGCATCCGGCGTTTTCTAAATTTTGTTAATGAAGCTGGCTTTCAGGGCTGACCCATTCGAGTCGAGAATTTAAGTTTAAGAATTGTCGAGCGTTTAGACGGCTTGCGATGCGTCGCGCATCACCAGATCGAAAGTGCCGGGCGCGACTTTGCGAAAGCGGCTGTTGCGGTTAAGCGAGACGGCGATGCTGATGGTGGGATTGTGGCCTGTGAAATTGAAGCCGCCTTCGAGCAAGCGATTATAGATTTCGTTGACGTGCAAAGGCTCGTTCGCTTCCCGTAGCAGCATCGTCGTCGCCTGCGGAATGGTGCGGTCGTAGAAACGATCACTTATAACTTCCGTATCGTTACGCACTGCGGGAATGGTGTGAGCGATAGGCGAATTATTATGTGTGATAGGCGCGACGCGCGATTGGTGGCCGTGTGCCGCAAGATTATTCTTCACAGCATCCTGCCGGAGCGCCGCCTCCAACTCTGCATCCGTCGGCGTCGTAATATTGCCCTGCTGATTGTTTGATGCGCCGCCACCACTACTACTACTGCCGCTCAAGACCGATGAGAGCAAACGGTAAATGGAGCCTTCCGTTTGATTGGCGAGCGCATCCATCTCCGACAATTCCGAGCGCAAAGTTTCCGCTTCGGCTTCGATTTCGGCAAGGCGTCCGGCGAGCCGCGCGCGTGTCGCGCGTGTCTGGCGCAAACTCTGTTCGAGCGTTGAGATAAGGTTTTCGTTCGGCATAGAAACCTCAGTGGTCGCGTTCGACGATGTAGGTCGGAAGCATTTTAAGAGCATCGGAATAAACGGAGCGTGGCAACGAATCAATGCACGCGCGCGCGCTATCGGCGCATTGAACGGCGCGCTCTCTTGCGCGTTGGAGCGCGCCGCCTTGTTCGACTGCATCGAGTAAAACTTCGCGCGGCATCGCACGGTAATCGCCGTCGCGTATTACTGTTTGCACGCCTTGGCGAAAGGATGAATCCTGCTGAAGCAAATAAATCAGTGGAAGCGTCAACTTGCCTTCCAGAAGATCAACGCCCGCTGCCTTGCCGAGTTCTTCGCCGCTCGAAGTAAAGTCCAGCAGATCATCTATTAATTGAAAGGCCGTGCCGAGGTGCATTCCGTAATCGCGCATCGCAGTTTGCGTCCGCGCATCCGATTGGCCGAGAATCGCGCCGATCTCACAGCACGCGCTGAAGAGATAAGCGGTCTTGCGTTGCAGCACATCGAAATATTGATTCTCCGTGATGTCTATGCGTCCAAGCAAAGTTAATTGAAGCAACTCGCCTTCGGTCATCTTGCGCGTGACGCTTGTGAGAATATCCAGTATCGGCAAGGAACGCTCGGCGAGGCTCGTTTCAAACGCGGACATATAAAGCCAGTCGCCGATCAGCACGGCGGTTTGATTGCCGAAGCGCGAATTAACGGACACTTGATTGCGGCGCGTCTCCGCGTTGTCAATGATGTCGTCGTGGACGAGCGTCGCCGTGTGAAGCAGTTCCATCACGGCGGCCATGCGTATGGAGTTGTATTGCTTGCCATCGCCGCCCGCAGCATAAACCGAAAGCAAAGTAAGCGCAGGGCGCACGCGCTTGCCGCCCGACGCGCGCAGATAATCGTTGATGCTTGCGATAACTCCGATGTTGGAACGCGCGCGAAGTTCAAATTCCGCTTCGACCAACACCAACTCGTCCGCGACAAGGCTGAAAATTTCGTGCGCAGAAGCCTGATATTCTTTAAGCGTGGCGAGATTGCCAATCATTGACATAAGAATCAGATATTAGATGTTAGATGCCGGATGTTAGTGAGCAGAAGTCAAATCCATCTTTACTAGCATCTGACATCCAGCATCTAACATCTGTTTTTAGTTCGAGCGATAATTTGTAAACTGCATGTCGATGCCGAAATCTTTGGCTTTGAGTTTGCCGATGACGTCCTGCAAAGTGTCGCGGTCTTTGCCTGTGATGCGCACCACATCGCCCTGAATCGCCGCCTGAACCTTCGCCTTCGAGTCCTTGATAAAGCGCACGATTTCTTTAGCCTTCTCCTGCGGAATTCCCTGCTGCAACTCGACGTGTTGACGCACGGTTGCGCCCGCCGCCGCCTCGATTGTGCCGTATGTTAAGCCCTTGAGCGGCACACCGCGACGAACGAGTTTTTGTTGCAGTATGTCGTTCATATTGCGTAGGCGGGTTTCGTCTTCGGCAGCGAGCACAAGCTCTTTTTCTTCGAGCGTGACGCTGGCCTTGCTGTTTTTGAAATCAAAGCGCTGCCCGATTTCCTTCGCCGTTTGATTGATGGCGTTGGTAATCTCCGCGCGGTCAATCTCCGAAACAATGTCGAATGAATTTTGCTGTGCCATAGAATCGAATAATCGTTACAAAATTTTGCCACAGAGCCGGACAGTTTTGAGTTTTCGGTTTTCAGTTTAGAACTTGCCGCACAGAGCCACCATCTTAGCCGCTGAAAACTCAAAACTGAAAACTGTTTTCCTCCGTGTCTCTGTGGCTAATCTTAAAGCCTCTCAAACAACGCGCGAGAATAACATCAAACGCGGGCGCGGCAAAAGCGTTTCCGACTTGAAGTCTTAAGACAATGTGTCGCTCGCCGTTTTCAAGCTCTCATCGTTGTCCATAATGGATATTCCAAACAGTTGCGAAAAGTTGTTGGCGGTAACGCGCCCGATTTCTTCGACGGGTAGATTTTTGAGTTGCGCTATTTGGCACGCGACTTCAACGACGCGCGCAGGCTCATTGCGTTTGCCGCGAAACGGCACGGGCGTAAGATAAGGGCAATCTGTTTCGATGAGCAATCGTTCGAGCGGAACGTGTCGCGCCACATCGCGCAGATTTTCCGCATTCTTGAAAGTAATGTTTCCCGCAAACGAGATCATCATTCCGAGTCGCAAAGCGTCTTCCGCCATCGACGCGCTACCCCCGAAACAGTGCATCACGCCGCCGCGCCCGCTGCCCTGCCATTCGTTCCGCAGAATGTCAATCGTCTCCGTATCCGCTTCGCGCGAATGTATGATAACGGGCAAAGCTAAATCCTGTGCCATGCGTAATTGTTCGGCAAAGACTTTGCGCTGCACTTCGCGCGGCGAATGATCGTAATGATAATCCAATCCGATTTCGCCCAGCGCAACGACGCGGGAACTTTCGCCGAGAAGTTGTTTGAGACGGGCGGCGACGCTTTCATCAAATAGCTGTGCATCGTGTGGATGAATACCGATGGCGGCATAAACATTGTCGTACTGCTCTGCAACTTCAATGGCGCGCTCGAAGACACCGCTCGCAGGCTCTCCCGATCCAATATTCAAGATTGCGCGAACGCCCGCCGCGCGTGCCCGTTCGATTACTTCATCGCGATCCGCGTCGTATTCCTCGCCGCTGATGTGAGCGTGAGAATCAACGCAGCGAAAGGCGTCGGGCAGGCGCTTCGTGGTGTTTTGTAAATCGGCGTCCGTTTGCAAACTTGCCATTACTTCAAGCGCGCGCCGTTCGGCACATCTTCCGTGAAGGTGGCGATGATGGGGCGGCCTTCTTCGCCATAGGATGCGGCGACGACCATGCCCTGCGATTCAAATCCGCGAAGTTTGCGCGGCTTGAGATTAGCTACGACGACGACCTTGCGCCCGATCATTTTTTCCGGTTCGTAATATTCCGCGATGCCAGCAAGCACTTGTCGCGGCTGTGCTTCGCCGATGTCGATTGTGAAGCGCAAAAGCTTATCGGATTTCGGCACGCGCTCGGCGGTTAAAATTTCGCCGACGCGCAATTCGACTTTGGCGAAGTCTTCGATGGCGATGAAGCTTGCAAGATTATCGTCTGTTGCTGTCGTTGCTGGCGTGCCGCTCTGCTGTTGCGGGCTAACTGAAGGTTGCGCGTTGCTGTTTGCGGGAACGGCGTCGGCTTCGGTTGCGCCGTGCATCGGAGGTTGCGGCTTGGTTTCTTCGGTGATGGAAGCGCCTGCGACGGCGTCTGCTTCCGTCGCGTGCGTGCCTGTGTGTTCGTTTGTTTTTTCTATTTCAGCCATAGTTTTCGTTTTGTCGATTCGCGGAAAAAGCGGCTTGCTTTCGCCGATTTTAGTTTGCTCTTTTAATCCATTCCACTTGAGTCCGGCGGGATCGAGTTTCGTTATGTCTTCCGTCAAGCCGAGTTGCGCATGAATGCCGCGCGCGGCGTCGGGCATCACCGGGTACAGCAAAACGGAGAGCCAGCGCAGAGCTTCTGCGGCGCGGTACAGCACTGCGCTTAGCGTCTGTTTTTGCGTTTCATCCTTCGCCAGCTCCCAGGGCTTCGTGTCCGAAATCATCTTGTCTACATGCGCGACGATGCTCCACGCGGATTCGAGCGCGCGGCTAAACTCATAATCATCGAAGCGCTGGATGAATTCGTCGCGTGCGCGTTCGAGCATTTTGGCGAAAGATAGCGCGTCCGGGTCAACTCCGGCGCGTTTCGCCGCGAGATACTTATCTTCGCCGATTTGTCCCGATGGGGTTGCGCCGTCGCAGTACATCGAAATCATCTTGAACGTGCGGCTCGCAAGATTGCCGAGTCCGCCCGCGAGATCGGAATTTGCGCGGTCAATCAACGCTTCGTAGCTAAACTTGCCGTCCTGCCCGAAGACCATTTCGCGCAAGCAAAAATAACGCAACGCATCAATCGAGAAATAACGTTGCAAGATTTCCAACTCAATCGTGTTGCCGAGCGTCTTCGACATTTTGCGCCCGTCTCTGTCGAGCCACATGCCGTGCGCGTAGACGGTGCGCGGTGGCTCTAACTTCGCTGCGAGCAAAAATGCAGGCCAGTAAACGGCGTGAAATCGCAAAATGTCTTTGCCTACGAGATGTACGGCAGGCCAAAATTTTTCGTAGCCCACAACATGCTCACGCTCTTCATTGCCGTAGCCGATGGCCGTGATGTAATTCGTTAAGGCATCGAACCACACATAAATTGTGTGCGACGGATCGTCCGGCACGGGCAAGCCCCAACTGACGTTTGATTTCTGGCGGCTGATCGAAAGGTCTTGCAAGCCGCCGCGCACAAAGCTCAACACTTCATTGCGGCGCGATTCCGGGCGAA
>JAABUK010000296.1_pt1 | contig 111001 bp, 91 predicted proteins | sample 5559141 | NCBI WGS metagenome assembly JAABUK01 (sample SAMN10711869, study PRJNA513367) | rock metagenome | isolation source: Antarctica rocks | place: Antarctica: Victoria Land, Pudding Butte nord | collected 2016-01-03 | reverse complement strand
ACCTCCTCCCCGGGCGCCTGAGCCTTCGCGACCAAAGACGTAGCCACCATCAGCAGGAGCGGGAGCAGGCGAACCCGTCCGACCGCGACCGCACCCTTGCAGATCCACCCCGTCATCGCTCCACCGTAACGCCGTTCACGCGCCGCCGAGAGTCCGCCCCATCTGCACCGCCTCACCCTCCCCCGTCCAGACCACGCGCCTCGCGTCCGGAGAAGAAGCTGGCCCCATCGCCACGCAGAGCGCCGCCACATCGCCGATCCCCTCGCCCAGCATCGCCGGCACCACCTCGCACGCACTCACCGACGCCGGCAGCGCCTCGCGCGCAAGCACACGTCTCGCGGGTCCCAGCAGCATCTCTCCCAGACGAACCGCCAGCCCGCCAATCACAATCCGTTCCGGGTTAATCACGTCCACGAAGATCGCCAGCGCAGCGCCCAGCCTCTGCCCCGTCCGCCGCACAATTCGCCGGGCCACCTCGTCCCCTTCCTCGGCCGCAACTCCCACATCCCGCGAAGTCATCCCCCCATCGCTCCACAGCCCCGCGAGCACCGTTGGCTCGCCGCGCTCGACCGCCCTTCGCACGGTCCGCCTCGCCGTCTGCGCCATGCCGTATCCACTCACCCAACCCTCCACCGAGCCCGCCTTGCCATAGCCAATCGGCCCCGTGCGCGTCATCCGGACGTGCCCGATCTCACCTGCCATCTCCGACGCTCCGTGATACAAACACCCCTCAATAATTAACCCCGCGCCGATCCCTGTCCCAAGCGTCAGAAAGATCATCGTCTCTGCGCCCCGCCCCGCACCGAAACGATGCTCGGCCACAGCGCCCGCATTGGCGTCGTTCTCGAGCGCGCACGCCACTTCGAACTCCGTCCCAAGAATGCTGCAGATCGGCACGTCGATCCACGTCGAGAGGTTCGGCGGTCCCTGGATCAACCCCTCCCTGCGGTTCAACGGGCCGCCGCAGCTTATGCCGATCCGCTCGACCTCCGCCAGCTCCAGACCATGGCCTCTCAGGCACTCCCGGATCGCACCCTTGATCTGCTCGATCGCCTGCTCCGGCCCCATCTCAGGCCGCGTCGGAAACTCCACCCGCGACAGGATCTCCGGCGGCTTCGCCGAGATCACGACCGCCGTCTTCGTGCCCCCAATGTCGACCCCCACCCACACCTTCCGGCCGCCGCTCAACGTCGCCCCAGGCACTCGCCTCATCTCCGGTCCACTCGCATCACGCACACCTTCAGATCACTGTTCAAGCAGGTTGACCTCGCTCACCGCCGATGACTTCGCATTGATCCGTAGCGTCTTGATCTCGAAGGCCCGCAGAGATCCCGTCCACTTCGCTTTCGCGAAGCGCAGATCCAGCGTCGCCTCGGTGGGCCTGCCCGCCGTCTCATACATCCGCACGATCAGGTCATCCCCCGTCTCCGCCTGCTTGATCGTCGACACCACCACGTCCGGCGCATCGACCGACAGAAACGAGTCCGTCTGCGGTCGCGTGCCCGGATGGATTCCCTGGTAGATAACCGGCGTCGGCGTCACCAACTCCTCCGCCATCCGCACCGTGCCCGCCTCCTTCCAGCTACCCCCATGCGGCGCTAGCACCATCCGAAAACTCTGCACACCCTGATCCTGCCACTGGTAGTCCAGCTTCGGGTCGATCTCCTCCGGCTGATGGTTCGCGTACACCGCGCCCCGCGCAATCGAGATCCGGAGATCGCTCCCGTTCACGCTGTACCCGTACTTCGCATCGTTGATCACCGACAGACCGTACGGCCTGCCGTCGCGATCGCCAGAGACGTCGATCCATCGCTGCCCCGGATCCTCGTCGCCCCTGTTCGCCCGCCGCATCGCCCCGTACGCAATCTCGTACGTCGCCTCCGGCTTGGCCACATCCACCGGAAACGAGAACTTCACAATCTTCATGTGCTCGTGCCAGTCCAGCGCAACCCGCGCTTCAAGGTTGCGGCTGCCGGCATACAGTATCCAATCTGTCGTCAGCGACGAGCTCCCATACTTCGAGTGCACCCGCAGCATCCCGCGCATCGGCCCACTCTCAACCACCCTGACACCACCGCCACCGTCAACCTGAAAACTACCGATCTCGTCCGTGTACGCCACCACCTTATGCGCCCACGTATCGTTCACATCACTCAGCACCACCGCGCGCGCTCCCGTCGACCCGCCCCGGAACACCTCTCGACCCGCATCCTTGTCGAAGAGTCCCAGACCTCCCTCGGCCGAGATCGTCATCCGAAGATGCTCGTTCTCCATCACCCTTCCCGCCACCGTCACACCCGACGGCTGCGCCTTCTCTGTGGCCGCAGCCCTCTTCACCCGGATCTGCCGATACCCAAACGCCGGCACGGTCACCTCCGCCGCCAGGCGAATACGGTTCTGCGCCGCCGTCGACGCCTGAACCCACTGGAACGGAACCGGCCGGCCCGCCTCGTCCTCGACCGCCGCCGGCACCCTCTCATCCCATCCCAGGTCGTACTCGATCCGCTGCTTGCTCTCCCACGCATGCGGGTTGAACACCAGGAGGTACTTCGACGCCGGATCAACGGTCGGCACCTGCCATGCCAGCCTCTGCGCGCTCATCGACATCGACTGCTCCGCCACGTCAATCGCCCGTCCATGCGCCTGCCGCGCCGTCTTGTAGTGCTCCGGCAGCGCCGTCCCCGCCAGGCTGTCGTGAAACTGCAGGAACAGCACCCGCTTCCAGGAAGCCGTAAACTCGTCCTTCGGGTAGTGCGCTCCCCATGCGACAGATCCCACCGCCGCCAGCTTTTCCGCCGTCACCAGCGCCGCCTCCGCCTCGCGGTTGCCCTTCTTGATCGAAGACTCCGCCGTGTAGCAACCAACCGAGTGATGCTGCAGATCGTCCCTGACCACCGGCAGGTCGCCCGGCAGCGATGCCCGCATCGCCTCGAAGTACCGGTCCGGCGTGCTGTAGAAGATCTTCGGTGCGCCCACCTGCGTCTGCACAGCGCGGATCGAAGCCATGTTCGCCTTCGTAGGTCCGCCCCCGTGATCCCCCACACCGAAGAACTCCATCGCCTCCCGCAGCGGCTGCTTGCTCAGCTCTGCAACCACCTTGTGCATCAAGGGCTCGACCGAAACAGCGTCATCGTTATAGGAGAACGGGATCCGGTAGGTCAGCGCACGCGTCCCATCGATCCCCTCCCACCAGAACAGATTTCCCGGCAGCGTCTTCTCCGTCAGCCCCGGCCGCATAAACACGTAGCTCTTCATCCCTTGCAGCTTCAGGATCTGCGGCAGGCTGCCGGTATGCCCGAACGAGTCCGGGTTGTACCCCACATCTGCCGTGCGTCCGAACAGCCGCTGCAGTGTGCCCTGCCCATACAATCCCTGCCGCGCCAGCGCTTCGCCGCTCGGCATGTTCACGTCCGGCTCCACCCACCAACCATTCACCAGGTCCCACCGGCCCTCCTGCACCCGCCGCTTCACCTCCAGCAGCAGCGCCGGATCGTTCTCCGCCACCCACTCGTAGAACTGCGACGAACTCGTCGTCATCGCGACCTGCGGGTCCTCGTTCATGCGGTCGAGCGCCGATCGAAACGTGCTGTGAACGACCGACACACCCTCCGTCCAGGGCCACAGCCAGACCGGGTCGATATGCGCCCCGCCGATCATGTGCAGCCGAAAGTCCTTCGCCTGCGCAGGCCACGAACTCGAGTTCGCCGTCGTGCCCCCACTCTGTGTCGCAGCCGGAGCCGGAACCGCGGTCTGCGCCATCAGCAAACCTCCAGAGCAGCACGCCATGGCCGCCAGGCAAGGGGTGAGGCACACCTGTCGGAGCTTGCGCGTTCGAGTCATAGAGATCCTGCGGTTCATTAGATCTATGCTTCCCTGTGTCTGCTCTACCGTTCGATCGGATCAAGCAGCACTCCCCCCAACCCGCCGCGCCCCGTCAAAGCTCAAGCGTTGGTATCGGTTCCAGCCTGCAATCCTCAGGTACCTTACGCCCGGCGATGTGGGGTGTCAATCGGTTTGCACACCAGCCCGTGCCCACGCCCGACGACCTGATCGGAATCGGACTCGACTAGATACTCACCTGCCTCAAGCAGCGTGCCGCAGGCAGGTAAGCCCGCCGCGCCAGCAGCATCGGTTCTAGGCCGGCAGCGAGATCCGAAACGCCGTTCCTCTTCGTCCCGGCTGCGTACTCGTCCTGTGTCGGATCCGCCCGCGATGCTGCTCCACCAGCGTCTTCGACATCCACAACCCCAGGCCCGTGCCCTTCTCTTTGTTACTGGTTGCAAATGGCTCAAACAGCCTGTGCCTCTGGTCCGCCGGAATGCCACATCCGTTGTCGGCAATCAGGATATTGAAGTGCTCCGTGGATCGGGAGACACGCACATGCAGCCTTCCCTGCTCCGGCAGCGCATCGATCGAGTTGGCGATAAGATTCGTAAAAATCTGTAGCAACTGTCCCGGATTCGCGCTAACCGACGCCACCCCGGGCTGGTGCCGGCAGACCTCGATACTCTTGGTTGTAATCTGAGGCTTGTGCATGTGCAGCGCCGAATCAAGCACTTGGACTATGTCCACAGCTTCGCGAATTGCGTTCGGACGGTAAAATGAGAGTGTCCTTCGTGCGATATCTTGGACGTGCGCCAGCTGCTCCTCCGCTATGCGCAGATATTCATGCACCATCTCTCCATCGCCCGAAGCAACGTCGGCGAGATAGACCAGGTTCCCCAACGCCTCGAGTGGATTATTCACCTCGTGCATCACGGCGGCCGCAAATCGACCGCTAAAGCGAGCTGCTCGGAACGGAGCAGAGCCGCCCGAACTCGTGAAAGCTGGTCTTCACATCTTGTGTGGTCGTGCACGTCCACATTAGCTCCCCGACATAAGCTGGCCCACAAGTTGTATAGGATGCTAAAAAGTGCCACAGGGAGGCCATTGACGCCGTAGCGAACAGGCTGGCACACTCAAATCGAACCTGCCTAATTGGATTTAACGATGGAACTTCGGAAAACTTCCCCAGATCGCCGCGATACTGCCCTCCTCGTTGGATCCGACGAGGTCCTGCTCTACACCCGCAAGGCTATCCTCGAGCGGCAGGGCTTCACCGTTACCATCTCCAGCCCGGTAAACTCCTCCACCGAACTCGATGCGTCCCACTACGACGTCATCATCGCCTGCCACACACTCAAATCTGAAGAGGCGGATACTCTCGTTCAGACTGCAAGAGCCCTGAGAGATCCACCCGCGCTGGTCGGCTTCACCAAAGGTCTCGCCCCCAAACCGACTGCCTTCCCCTTCGACGCTTCTGTCTGGTCCCTCGCCAGTCCCGAAGCCTTCCTGGGCAAGGTCAACGAGGTCCTGACGCAGCATCATCATTAGACCCTACAGATCTCCCGCCACCTCCCCTAGGCCCCACCTCTCGCCGTCAGACCTCGGATCCCGGTCCCATATAATCCAGTCCCTTGATCCCAGCCGCTCTGAGCATGTCGGCCGCCCCGAATCTTAACTCCACAGCCCCGACTATATTGAATGATCGCGCCCCCGAGCTGTCACGCCCCCGCCTTCACCCCGCGCTAGAACTCGACCGCAGCCTCGAAACCACCCTTATGCAGAGATATACCCTCCTCTTCGCCGCAAACCTCTGCCTCACCCTCCTGGCTTGCAACCCCGGTGGACAATCCGTCGACCCGCAATCGCCACGCTCGGCATCCACTCCGCACACAAGCCAGACAACCCACACCGAACGCACTCCTCGCATCGACCCAGGCCCTGACATCCGCCAACGCAGCGCGCCAGCCTCCGCTGCCGGATCGTTCGACTTCTACCTCCTCAATCTCTCCTGGTCACCCGAGTTCTGCGCCACGCACGCCAGCAAGCCGGAGTGCGCCCAGCACCTCGGCTTCGTGCTCCACGGACTCTGGCCGCAGACCGTCGGCGGCGGATACCCCGAGCATTGCAGCGACGTCCCCGGTCCCGCACACCCTGCAGACTTCCGCGACATCTACCCCGACTCCGGTCTGCTCCTGCATGAGTGGCAGGCCCACGGCACCTGCTCCGGCCTCGCCCCCGACGCCTTCTTTCAACTCGCCCGGAGAGCCGTGCGCGAGGTCGCAATCCCCTCCCAGCTGACCCGCCTCGATCGCCAGGTCTCCATGCCTCCCGCCACCATCCTTGACCTCTTCACCGCGGTCAACGCCTCCATTCCGCGCGCGAGCTTCGCCCTCACCTGCGGCAACAATTACCTCACCGCCATCGAGGTCTGCCTCAGCAGGGATCTCCATCCAGTCGCCTGCGACGGCGTCCGCTCCTGCCGCGCATCCACAGTTCGCATCCCGCCACCCAACCCGGCTCCGCTGTAGACCCGTAGACCCGTCGACCGTCAGCCCGTTCCTCCGCCGCGCGATCCGGACATCCCCGAACCCCACACGCCAACCAAAGCTCGGACAGATCCTAAACCTTCGCCGGCGCGCTCAACCCGAGCTCCTTCATCGCCATCTGCAGGTCCTTCCACGCCTCGCCCTTCTGTCGCGGGTCGCGCAGCAGAAACGCCGGATGGTACGTCACCACCAGCTTCGCTCCACGCACCGCGTGCCATCGCCCGCGCAGCGAGGAGAGTGATTGCTTGACCCCCAGCAGGTAGGTCGCCGCCGTCGCCCCCAGCGCCACCACCACCTCCGGTTGAACCACATCCATCTGCCGCAGCAGAAACTGCGAACATGTATTCGCCTCCACCGGCTCCGGAACCCGGTTCCCCGGCGGTCGGCACTTCACGACGTTCGCGATATAGACCTGCTCCCGTTTCAGTCCCATCGCTCCGATCATGTTGTTCAGCAGCTGCCCCGCCTTCCCCACAAACGGCACACCCGTCACATCCTCGTCCGCACCCGGCCCCTCCCCCACAAACATGATCCGGGCGTTCGCATCTCCATCTCCGAACACAATCGTCCTCCGGCCCGCGTACGCCAGCGGACATCGTGTGCAATCGCCAATCTCCTGCCGGATCTCTGCCAGCGCCGTCGCCCTGTCCGGCCGCGCAACCCTGACCTCCGGCAGCTCCGCTAGGTCATTGAATGAAATCAGCTTCCCGATCGCAGGCTCCACTCTCTCTGCTGCCAGGCTCTCTGCTGCCAGGTGCTCTGCTGCCAGGTTCTCTGCTGCGTCTGGCTCCCGCGGCCTTAGCTCCGCCCGCCCTTTCGTTGCGACTACCGCAACATCAGGCGCACGCGAGATCTTCGACCGTGGCTCTTCCGACCCCACAGGACCCGCAACAGCCAAACCCGCCGCCCGCTCGTCCTCAAGACTCGCGATCGGCTCTCCGGTACGGTAGAAGTCGTAGACCCCCAGGTCGCGAAAATACTCGATGTACGCGCGAATCTGCTCCACATCCATCGCCATCGCGTCCCTCGGCAGTCATCCAGTCGCTAGCTGGGCAGCAGGTCGACCGTCGGCTCCACCTTTGGGAGCGGCAGGACATACTTCACGTGGCCCTGACGAATCTCGTCCTGCGCGACACGGCACGCCTTCATCGACTTCGTCACCATCATCGGAGCGGCTCCATTCTGAAGCTGCCGAGCACGTCGCGCTGCGCCCTTTACTAAACTGTACTTGTTGTGAAACACAGTTTCGATCATCGTTGTGTCACCCCGTATACCTGACTCTATCTCAGCCCGCATCGTTTACCTATCACCCAAAAGTTCGGCGAACCTCAATCACCCCTGCCCAAAGGCCCCGAGCACCGCCTGCAACCTCTCCGACCGCCCCTCCGTCCGGCATCCGTGCGCCACCTCCGCCGCCCCGTCGCCCACTCCGCGTTCGCTCAGAACGATCGCCCGCAACTCCCCGACCGCATGGTCGAGCACGTCGTTAATCAGCGCATAGCGATAGTCCCAGATCTGCCGCAGTTCATTCCGCGCCTGGGAGAGCCGCCGCTCAATCACCGCCTCCGACGTCATCCCCTCCGCCTCGCTGCGATGCCGCAGCCGCATCTCCAGCACCTCCGGACTCGGCGGCAAGATAAAGATCGAGGCCGCATCCGGCATCCGCCGCATCACCTGCATCGCCCCCTGTACATCGATGTCGAGCAGCAGATCCTTCGCCTGCGCCTTCGCATGGTCGAGCGCCGCCACCGCCGTCCCGTAGTAATTCCCAAACACCTCCGCCCACTCCAGGAACTCGCCTCGATCAATCATCCGCTCAAACTCGAGGCGCGACGTGAAATGGTACTCACGGCCGTCCTCCTCGGATCCGCGCGACATCCGCGTCGTATACGAGATGGAAAACTCCAGCCCCTCCACCAGCGTCCGCAGCTGGTTCACCAGGGTCGATTTGCCCGAGCCCGAAGGCGCCGAAATAATAAACAGAATTCCCGCCATACCTTGCGTCGTTCTCCTCGTTTCCGGCCGCCTCGTCACCGGCCCCCAAACAACACCCTCGCCCATCGCTCGCACCCAGCACCGCAGCTCATTCGAGATTCTGGACCTGCTCCCTCGCCCGTTCGATCTCGGACTTCATCTCCAAACCCAGCTCCGTGATCCGCAAACCATTCTCTCCCACCGCTCCTCCCGTCTTCGAAAGCATCGTGTTGGCCTCGCGGCTCAGCTCCTGCAGCAGGAAATCCAGCCGCTTGCCCACCTCTCCGCCCCCGTCCAGGATCGCCACGAACCGCTCCACATGCGTCACCAGACGCACATTCTCCTCCTCCACGTCGCTGCGATCCGCCAGCAGCGCCGCCTCCGTCAGCACTCTCTCCGCGCTCACCACCGAGCCGTCGAGCATCTCGCTCAATCGGGCATGGAGCCGCTCATACTGCGCGTCGCGAACCCGCCCCCGCAACTGCCCGACCTCGGCCGACCACCGCCGGAGCCGCTCCATCGATCGCCGCAGCTCCGCCGCCAGCGCCGCACCCTCGTCCGCCCGCGCCCGCAGCAGCAGCTTCAGCAGATCGTCCGCGCTCGCCAGGATCTCCCCTTCCAGATCCGCCGTCGCCTCAACCGCGCCCGCCCGCTCCACCGCCATCACCCCCGGCAGCCGCAGCAGCACGTTCAGGTCCGGCTCGCCCGCCAGGCCGTGCGTCCGCGCCGCCGCTCGATATGCCCTTACCGCCGCTCCCAGCAGATCTTCATTCACCCGCAGCTCGCCTTCACTCGCCCGTTCCGATCGGTCCCCCCGGTCCAGAACCAGCGTGACGTCCACATGCCCCCGCCGCAGCCGCGACTTCAGCATCTGCCGTAGCTTCGCCTCCGCCCCGTCAAAGCCCCCCGGCATCCGAAACTGCAGATCGAGAAATCGATGGTTGACGCTCTTCGCCGTCAAGCTGAACGCAACGCCGTCCTCACCCCCGCCCCGAACCGCGGCAAAGCCCGTCATCGAAAAGATCAACCCGTCCGGCGTCACGAGATCCCCTCCACCGGCACCAGCTCCGGCACCCCACTCTCCGGCGAGGCGCCCTCGTCAAACTGCAAGTTGTAGAGCCGCTGGTACGTCCCCGAGTTCTGCATCAGCTCCTCATGCGTCCCAATCTCCGTGATCCGCCCCCGCTCGATTACCGCGATCCGCGTCGCCCGCCGAACCGTCGACAGCCGGTGAGCGATCACAAACACCGTTCGCCCCTGCATCAGGTTCGCCAGCGCCGCCTGCACAAACTGCTCGCTTTCGACATCGAGCGACGACGTCGCCTCGTCCAGGATTAGGATCGGCGCGTTCTTCAGAATCGCCCGCGCAATCGCAATCCTCTGCCTTTCCCCGCCGCTCAGCCGAGCTCCCCTCTCGCCAATCACGGTGTTATACCCCTCCGGCAGATGCTCGATAAAGTCATGCGCCAGAGCCATTCGCGCCGCCTCCTCCACCTTCGCCGCGGGCACGTCCGGCCGGCCGTACGCAATGTTGTTCCGCACCGTGTCGTTGAACAGCACCGTCTCCTGCGTCACCTTTCCAATCTGCCGCCGCAGCGATTCGATCGTGACGTCCCGAAGATCGTAACCGTCGATCAGAATGCGCCCCTCGTTGACATCGAAGAATCGCGGAATCAGGTTCACCAGCGTCGACTTGCCCGCGCCGCTCGGTCCAACCAACGCAATCACTTCGCCCCCCGTCACCGCCAGGTCAATCCCCTGCAGCACCTGCTTGCTCTCCCCCTCTTCCGCATACGCGAACCCCACACCCTCGAAGCGAATCCCCTCCTGAAATCCCTTCAAGACCACCGCCCCCGGCCGCTCGCGAACATCGTCCTCCGCGTCCATGAAGCCGAAGATCTCCTCGCTCGCTCCCAGCGCCTGCTGAAAGCTGTTGTAGAACAGAGCGAACTTCCGCACCGGATCGTACAGCGTAAACACCGCGATCAAAAACGCGATAAACGATCCCGTCGTCATCGCGTGGTGCAGGATCCGCTCGCGCCCGATCCGCAGAAGAAGCGCAATCGCCACCGCGCCCAGCGCATCCATCAGCGGCGAACTGATCGCCTGCACACTCACGGATCGCAGGTTCGCCCGGAACAGTCGCCGCGCCGCCCCGCGAAATCGCCCCATCTCCCACATCTCCATCCCGAACGCCTTCACAATCCGGTTCCCCGTGATCGTCTCGTGCAGGATGTTCTGAATCTCCGCCAGCTTGTCCTGGCCCTTACGCGTCGTCTGCCGAACCCGGCTCCCGATGCGCCGAGCCGAGGAGATCACCACCGGAACAAACAGCAGCAGCAGCCACGCCATCTTTCCGCCATACAGAACCACCACGCCCGTCAGAAACAGCAGCGTGAACATCTGCTGCAGAAAATCCCCCAGAACACTCGACATCGCAAACTGCACCCGCTCAATGTCGTTAATCAACGTCGACAGCAGCGTCCCCGTCGAATGCTTCTGAAAAAACGCAACCGACCTCCGCAGCACCGCCTCGTACAGGTCGTTACGCAGGTCCGTAATCATCCCGAAACCCGCGTAGTTCACCAGGTACGTCCCCATGTAGTCGCACGCGGACTTCACCACCGCCGACATCACCAGAGCGTACGCAATCACATTCCACGCATTGTGCAGATGGCTCGGCACCAGAAACTGCAGGTCGAGCGCCCGCTGGAGATGTGGCACCCGGAACACCAGGATGTCCCGCGCCTGCGAGTCCGGCGACAGCACCTTGTCGAAGATCGGCTTCACCAGCAGCACCCGGAACGCCGCCATCGCGCCCACGATTGCCATCAGCACCACCGATCCCAGCAGGTACAGCAAGTAAGGCCGCGCATACAGGAGGAGCCGCAGAATCCGCCTCACTCCAGCCATCTCCGCGCCATCCTCACCATGCCGTGCATCTCGACATTGTAGCCGCCGCGCCTCAGCCCCGGACCTATCGCGGCATGTCCCTGTGCGCCGCCTTCACACGGTATCCGCCCGCCAGCAGCCGCTTCTTCATCTCCTCCGCGATGAACACCGACCTGTGCTGTCCGCCCGTGCATCCAAACGCCACCGTCAGGTAGCTCTTGCCCTCCTGGATGTAGTGCGGCAGAAGAAACTCCAGCAGCTCCGTGATCCGGTCCAGAAACTCCGCCGTCTGCGGAAAGTGACGGACATACCGCGCCACCTTCGGGTGCCGGCCCGTCAGCTTTCGAAACTCCGGGATAAAGTGAGGATTGGGTAGGAACCGCACATCGAAGACCAGGTCCGCGTCCGTCGGAACTCCGTTCTTGAAGCCGAAGCTCAGGCAGGAGATAGTCAGGTTCGGCTGATCGCCCTCGTTCTTGCGCTCAAACTGCGCGTTGATGTGCGCCCGCAGCTCGTGCACGTTGAACTTCGTCGTGTCCAGCAGAATGTCCGCAACATTCCGTATCAGGTCCAGCCGCTTCCGCTCCGCCCGGATCGACTGCACCACCGTCTCCGTGCGCCCCATCGGATGCGGTCTCCGCGTCTCCGAGAATCGCCGGATCAGCGCCTCCTCCGAAGCCTCGAGGAACACCACCCGCGTCGGCAGAACCCGCCGGACCTGCTTCAGAATCGCCGGAAACTCCTCCAGCCGCATCCCCTCGCGAACGTCAATCACCAGCGCCGCGCGTTCAATCTGCGCCGACCCCCGCACCAGGTCGGCGAACTGCGGAATCAGCTCCAGCGGCAGATTGTCGACCGAGTAGTACCCGAGATCCTCGAACGCCTTTAGCGCCGAAAGCTTTCCCGATCCCGACATCCCCGTCAGAATTACCAACTCGCCGCTGTCCGCGCCAGCCTTCTTTGCCGCGCCCTTCACTGGCTTGACTGGCTTCCCTGCTTCCCCTGCTTTCACTGACTTCCGAGCGCCCGGCATGGAGGCATCCTAGCATCCCCGCACGCGCCCGCGGCAAGTCCTGCCTGGGTCGCTAAGCCCGTCCCTACGCGTCCGGCACTGCCCCGTCCATCCCCTCGGGTACCGAAATCTTCAGGCTGTCCTTCGGATGATGCTTGATCGTCGTCTGCCTCTGCTTCTGCCGCACCGCCTGCTGCTCCAGCTTCGCGAGCGCGTCATGGAGCGCAGCCTCCATCTCCACGCCCTCGGCCATCGCCACAAACTCGTAAATCTTCGCCTTCAACGTCACTTCGGCGATCTGTCGGTACTTGTCCACCGTCAGGATCACGTGAACGCTCCCACTATCGCCCGAGATCTTCGCAATGCGCGAGATCCCCTCCTCCACCAGCCTCTTGTGTTTGGGTGTAATCGTCGTCTGCCGGCCCGTGTATTCAACATTCATCCTGCGCACCTCACCATGCATACTAGTCGAGTTCGATGCGCTTTACCGGACGCGGCGTTGGTGAGTGCTCGGGATCTGCATGTCTTCCCTGTACTTCGCCACCGTGCGCCGGGTCACCTGGATCCCCTGCCGCTGCAGCTCCGCAGCCAGCTGGTCGTCCGTGAACGGCTTGCGCTCGTCCTCTTCCTCAATCAGCTTTTTCACCTTGCGCTTCAGCAGCACCAGCGGCAGATCCCCGCCCTCCGGCCCGTTCACGCCCTCCGAAAAGAAGAACCGCAGCTCGAACACACCCTGCGATGTGTGGACATACTTGTTCGCAACCGCGCGGCTCACCGTCGATGGATGGACGCCGATCTCCTCGGCCACGTCCTTGATCATCATCGGGTGCAGAGCTTCTACGCCGTTCTCGAGAAAGTCCGCCTGCCGCCGCACAATCACATCGCAGGTCCGCACAATCGTATTCTTCCTCTGCTCAATGTTGCGCAACAGCTGGATCGCGGACTTGTAGCGCTCCTTCACGTACTCCTTCACCTGCTTCTCCGTCTGCTTCAGCGCCAGCATCTTGCGGTAGTCCTGATTCAGCCGCAGCGCCGGCAGATCCTCCTCGTTCATCAACACGATGTACTTGTCGTCGCGCTTCACGAACGCAACGTCCGGCTCAATCAGGCGCGTCGCGCACTCGTTATACCTCTGCCCAGGTCGAGGGTCCAGCGTGCGGATGTACTCCACCGCCATCTGCACCTCTTCGGCCGTTCGCCCACAGCCCCTCGTCAACTCCCGCATATCCTTCTTCTGCAGCAGCGCCAGGCAGTTCGTCACGATGTGACAGGCGATCGTAAACACGTCCTTCTGCGTCTCGTCCGCAGCCACCATGCCACCGCGCCGGCGCAACGCCAGCTCCGCCTCCGAGCGCTGAGCGGCTATCTGGACCAGCAGGCATTCCCGCAGATCCCGTGCTCCAACGCCCACCGGATCCAGGTGGTTCACAACCTTGCGAGCCTCCGCAATCGCCGCCGTCAAAAACTCGATGTGCGCCGCCGCCTGAGCCTCCACGTCTGCCCTGGCTTCGAGATCTTCCGTCCCGTCAACCTCACCCTGCTGCCACGGAGGCGAACCCTTCGGCTTCATCCCGCGCTCAAACGGAATCGGCTCCGCCCGCGCAGGCTCCTGCATCTGCCGCAGCCCCTCCAGCAGCTCGTCGTCGTTCGCCACCAGGTATCCGCTCTCATTCAGGTTCCCGATAATCAGCTCCGCCCCCACCCGCACCTCGGGCCGCAGCGTCAGCGATCCCATCTGCCACATCAGGTGGTCGCTCAGCGTACTCGGCTGCGACAGAAAATGCTCAAAGGAAGGCTTGTCGTACTCCTCAAAATTTGAAGCAGTCTTGTACCCCGGGTCCAGATAGTCCTGGAAGTAGCTTCCGAAGTCGATCTCATCAAATGGATCCTTCTCCGCTCGCTTCTCCTCCGCCGACACCTCCTCCGCCGATCGCTCCCGGTCGCCCTCCCGGCCCGCAATCTCCTCAAACGAAATCCCCGATTCCTCCACCTCTTCAAGCACCGGGTTCTCGTTGATCTCGGTGTTGATCATCTCCTTCAGCTCCAGCTTGTTCAGGGCCAGAACGCTGACCATCTGCACCAGGCCGGGCGTCAGTACCTGCCGTTGGGATACGCGAAGATTGAGCTTGGGTTGAAGGAGCAAGAAAGCCTCTGGTAACGCGGTAGATCGGTGACACCGTTCGCGAAGACCTGCAGGGAAACCGGCGGACAGGGAGATCGCGATTCACGGCGATCGATCGTGCTCGTCGTGGGGACAGTCTACATCGCCATGCCCCGGACTGACCTCAGTCTATCCCCGCGGCTCCATGGGAGAATCCAACAAAAGTGTCCTTTAACACTGAAGTTGTACCGTTCGCCGGGAACCCCTAATCCATACGAAAGTTGTCGCCCAGATAAATTCGCTTCACATCCGGATCGCGCCCAAGCTCGCCCGGTGTCCCCGCGCGAAAGATCTTCCCCTCGTTAATGATGTACGCGCGATCCGTCACCGAAAGCGTCTCCCGAACATTGTGATCCGTGATCAGGACACCAATGCCGTTGCGCTTCAAACCGAAGATGATCTCCTGCAGATCCAGCACCGCAATCGGATCAATCCCGGAAAACGGCTCGTCCAGCAGAATAAACGCCGGCTCGATCGCCAGGCATCGCGCAATCTCCACCCGCCGACGTTCGCCACCGCTCAACGCGTACCCGCGCGTCTTTCGAACGTGGCTCAGATTCAAGTCCTCAATCAGCCGCTCCGTGCGCGTTCGCCGAGCCTCCCAGCTCAGCTGCTGCGCCTCCAGCACCGCCAGGATGTTGTCCTCAACCGTCAGCTTCCGAAACACCGATGGCTCCTGCGGCAGGTAGCTGATTCCGTAGTTCCTCGCCCGCAGATACATCGGCAGCCGGCTGATGTCCTTCCCATCCGCCAGCACCCGCCCGGCATCCGGCCGCACCAGCCCCACGATCATGTAAAAGCACGTCGTCTTCCCCGCGCCGTTCGGCCCCAAGAGACCCACCACCTCGCCCTGCCTTATCTCCACGCTTACACCGCGAACCACCTGCCGCCCGCCGTAGCTCTTTCCAAGCTCCTCCGTCAGCAGCGTCCGCATCACCGCTGCCGCACCCGTGTCTCCGTCCGCACCCTTCGACCCTCCGCGCCCGCATCCCCCAGCACCATGACCGTATTATCGCCCGCATGGAATTCGAGGGCCGCTCCCGTCGTCGTCCCCTGCACCTCGTCCACCACCTTCGGAGCAGCCGCGGCCGTTCCCGTCATCACAAACGTCCCACTCGCGGCCGTGTACACCAGCCTCTCTCCCGTCGCCCGCCTCCCCGCCTCACTTACCTCGACCCCTCCCTCCGCCGTCACCCGATCCACACTCCCGCTCGGAAACCCCGCACCCGGCTCTGCTCCGCCCGCCCCGGAACTCCCCACCCCAGCCGCCCGCAGCACCGCCGTCACTCTCTCCCCCCGCACCGTCCCGTCCGCCCCCTGCAGCACCACGCCCCCGCTAAACCGCGCTGTCCGGTCCGCATCCGCATAGTTGAGGCTGCGGCTCGTCACCCGCGCAACCTGCGGTCCCTTCCGTCCGCCCTCCGCACCTCCGCCAGCACCGCCCCCGACCAGCACCGTATGCACCACGTCACCCGCTCCACCCGACCTCGCCACCAGCGTCCTCTCCCCCTGGTTGAACTCGATCACCGCCGCCTCCACCTGCGAGCCGCCCTGCCACAACCGCGCCATCGCGCCCGCCCCGTTCCCAAAGAACGTCGCCCGCCCCGCCTCATGCTTCAACTCCGCCCGCGCCGCCAGCACATGCACCGGCTCAGCCGAGCCCGCCTGCCGGTAGCTCGCCTTCACCGATCCCACCGCCGTCGCATCCCCCGTGTCCCTCCGCATCGTCACCGTCTGCGCCCGCAGCAGGCTGTCCGCCTGCGTCAACTCCGCCCCCCCACTCAGCGTCAGCGTCTGCCCGTCGCCTTCATAGCTCGCCCTCGCAGCCGACCCCCTCACCAACCCCCCATCGCTCGCCCCGGCTCCAGATGACGTCGCCCGCACCGCCGGAATATGACTCAGCCGCACACCCCCGCTCTGCACCGCACTCGAAATAGATTGCCCCGCACCCGCACCCCCCGCACCAGGCCGGCCCCCAACCGCTCCAGCCCTCCCCTCAGCCCGTGCAGCTCCCGCCCCGAAACTTACCTCCAGCACCTCCCCCTCGCTCGTATCCTCGACCCCCGCCGCATCCCTTCGCCGCAGCGCCGTATGACCCGCGCCCGTCACCCGGGTCAGCCGTCCCGCACCTCCGTCCCACGCCATCTCTGCCGTCAACCGGTCTCCGCGAAGCTCACTCGTCGTCTCCCTTCCCTGCGCTCCCTTGGGGAGGTCAACCGCCTTCCCGCCACCCGCCACCCGGTCAACCAGCAGCATGCGTCCGCCTCCGCTCACCACCGCTTCCCGCATCCACCGCCGGTTCCCCTCCGCCGTCGCAAACCGCGTCTCAATCGTCTCGCCCGAGACCGTCCGTTCGTTCCACATCGCCGCCGCGCCCGCCCGTTCGCGGATATGCATCTCGGCCGCCCCCGTCATCACGGCCCCGTCCACGCGTCCACCTTTATCGAAGCGCACCGTCCCCTGCCCCGCTCGCCCCTGCATCTGCCGCAGCCCACCATCCTCCGCATACGTCACCCCACCGAAGATCCGCGCCGTCTCCGGCCTGCTCCCTGCGCTCACCTCCACCTCCGCACTCTGCCCCCGTAGAACCCCCCCGCCCTGCTCCAGGCTCACACCTCTGCTCCCCTGCACGCGCTCGACCGACCCGTCGCTGCGCAGCTGGATCGCCGCCGCCGCCGCCGTCATCGTCCTTCCCCCGTCTCTCCCCGCTCCGTTCTCCCCCACCGAGACATAGCGCGCGCGCTCCATCGTCATCTGCTGCTTGCCCCGATCCATCACCGCATGTGCGGCCGTCAGCAGCACCGGCTGCCCGTCCCGCAGCCCCGAAACCCGAACGTCTGCCTGCAGCACCGTCACCCCCGTGTCCGAGTTGTAGTCCGCCCCCTTCGCCCGGCCGTTCATCCCGTCATACTCAAACTCAATCTCCTGGTCCGTCGACGCCACACCCAGGCTCTCGACAAACACCAGGCCGCTCGTCTTCACATGCACCATCCGATCATCCTTCTCCCCGTCCCCCACTCTGCCCCGCGCCCCGTCCGCGCCGGTCCCCGCCACACCATGCGTATGCCCAGGATCCCGTCCCGCCGCATACTCCGCCCGCCCCCGCGCATCGGTCGGCGCCGGTGCCTGCAGGTCCAGATGCACCTCCCCCATCGCCCGGATCACGCCGGCCTTCTGGTCATACTCAAACTCGCTTCCGTAAATTCGATCGACCCGGTCCTGCCTCTGCCCATACAGCACGATCCCCACATCGTGCAGCGTCGTCTTCCCATCCCTGCGCTGCACCAGCTTGGCCGCGTGAATCGTGTAGATCGTCCGCCCTCGCGACGATTGCGAGTACGTAAACCCATCCGACTCCCGCGTAATATCAACCCCCAGCCGCCCCGGAAGATCCTTCAGGAACCGGTGCGCCCGCAGGTGCGCATACCCCAGAAACGCCGCGATCACCAGCAGCAGCAGACCCGCGCCGGCCAGCAGCCAAACCCGCATCCTCTCAACCGAAACGCGCATGGATCCCCAATCTCATCCTCTCACCCGCCAACCGTTCCGCTCGCGCCGCTCCCGCTCAGCATCGGCTCCAATCCCGAACCCGCTAAACTAGGTCCATGGCCGATCAGCTCTACCTCAGCCTCTGGTTTCCAAACTTCCGCCTCGAAGGCCTCCCCGCAGCGCTCGTCTCCGTCATGCGCCAGTTCGCGATCATCAGCAGCTCCGGCGCGCCCGCCGGCTTCCCCGAGGGCAAGCGCGTCTCGGCCGCCTCCGCCTACCCCATCTCGTTCTCGGAATCCCCCACCTACCAGCGCCTCTACGTCAACGACCCCCGCGCGGCCGAGAGTCAGGACACCTCCGCCTCCATCATCGAGACCGCCGTCGCCGAAGCCACCGAACACCTCCACGACGACATGGCCTACGAGTTCGAGATGAAGTGGAACCTCTGGACCCCAGACTCCGGCCCCGGCAGCCCCAGCTACGACGCCGAAGCCGACGCCGATGGCGACTCCGGAGCCCGCCTCGACACCCTCTGGCGACCCCACCCCACCACTGTCAAGATCATCGGCTTCGGCCCCCACTTCGACGACGCCGGCTTCGCCCAGAACGGCCACATCCGCGTCGACTTCGGCCTCGACTACCCCTGGGTCCTCGACGACGCCGACCACGACGACGACGACGACGACGACCCGCCACACTCCGCCAGCGACGATGACGACTCCGCGCCCAAGTACCACCAGCCCAGAGTCATCCCCATCCGCAGCGCCCAAACCTCCGACGACGATGACGACGCAGCCCACATCCAGAAGAATGTTGAGCTCCTCCTCGCCTTCACCCTCTCCGTCGAAAAACACTGCGGGATCTCCAGCCGCCTCCTCTGGACCGAGTCCGGCGAACCCCTCGCCGAAAAACTAATCGCCCGCCTCCAGCGCCTCAACTAGCAGGATCGAAGTCCTTCCCTTCCCACCCTCTCACCCAACCCCATACTCAACCCTCAATACCCGATACCTCGAAAAGCCTCCCTACCATTCACCCCGCCACCACAATCTCCGAAAAATCCGCGATCCGCGAGAAGTCCCCCAGCACCCGCCGGAGCAGCGCCAGCCGATTGCCTCGCACACTCTCCTCCTGCACCATCACCATCACCGCACCGAAAAACCCATCCACCTGCGGCCGCAGCTCCGCAATCGCCTCCAGAGCCCCCCGGTAGTCCCCCGCCGCCCGCATGCTCTCTACCTGCCGCGCCAGATCGCTCGACCTCTCCGCAAGCGCCGTCTCCTCCGGCTCCAGCAGCAGCGCCTCGTCCACTCGCTCCGGAACCGAAATCCCCTTCTCCGTCGCCTGCGTCACGATATTCTTCATCCGCTTGAACGCCGCACACACCGCCCCAAAATCCCCGTCGCCCGAACCCCCCGCCACGCGAACCAGGGTCACCGCCTCCGCCCGCGCCACCGCATCCCGGACATCGTCCGAGCCCGATGCCAGCACCGCCGCGACAACGTCATACGCCTGCCTCTTCGCCTCGCGCAGGTAAAACTCCAGCCGCTCGCGAAAGAACGCCAGCATCCGCAACACCAGATCCTCCCTGCCCTCCGCCGCAGCCTCGGCGACATCCCCCAGCGTCAGCGGCAGCGCCGTCTCCGCCAGGATCTTCACCACCCCGTTCGCCGCCCTCCGCAGTGCAAACGGATCCTTCGACCCCGTCGGCTCCATCCCCAGACCGAACATCCCGGCAATCGTATCCGCCTTGTCCGCAATCGCCAGCAGCGCTCCCTCCGCCGACCTCGGTACCGAGTCCTCCATCGACACCGGCCGGTACTGATCGTAGATCGCCGTCGCAGCCCTTTCGCTCACGCCCTGCGCCCGCGCATACAGCCCACCCACAACTCCCTGCAGCTCCGTGAACTCCTTCACCAGCTCCGTCGTCAGATCCGTCTTCGCTAGCCGCGCCGCCTCGTCCAGCGCCCCGAGATCCACAGCCCCACGCCGAGCCGTCACCCTCTCGCCCAGCTCCGCCGCCACCCGCCGCACCCGCTCCGTCTTCGCTCCATAGCTCCCCAGATCCCGCTGAAACGTCACCTTCTCGAGCCCCGCCACCCGCTCCTCCAGCCGAACCCTTTGGTCGAACTCCCAGAAGAACCGCGCATCGTTGAACCGCGCCCGCAGCACCCGCTCATTCCCGTGCCGGATCACCGCCAGCCCCCGCTCCTCCACCTCCACATTCAGCACCGCCAGGAAGTAAGGCGCTAGCGCCGAGCCCTCCGCCTCCAGCCCGCTGTTCCCTGTTCCCTGTCCCCTGTTCCCTTCTGCCCCGCGCTCCACCGCAAAGTACTTCTGGTGATCCCGCATCACCGTCACCAGAACCTCCTCCGGCAGCGCCAGGAACTCCGCCTCAAACCCGCCCATCACCACCGTCGGCCACTCCGTCAGCTGCGTCACCGTCTCCACCAGCTCGTGGTCCTCCCGCCACCGCGCGCCCTCCACGCCACGGCACACCCGGTCCAGCGCCTTCCGTATCCGCTCCCTCCGCACCTCCACATCCGCGATCACATGCGCCCGCTCGAGCGCCCCTTCGTACTCGTCCGCACGCTCGATCACCACCGGCCCGTCCCCATGCAGAACCCGGTGCCCAAACGTGATATTTCCCGCCGCCTTCCCCCCAAAGCTCATCGGCACCACCGCATCTCCCAGCAGCGCCAGCAGCCATCGCACCGGCCGCACAAACCGCTCCGGCTTCCCGGGTCTCCAATACATATTCTTCGCCCAGTAGATCCCCGCCAGCTCCTTCGGCATCTCCCCCGCAATCACCTCCGCCGCCCCCCGCCCCGCCCTCACCACGGTAGCCTGGAGGTACTCCCCCTTCGCAGTCGCAACCGTTTTAAGAGCCTCGACAGCCACACCCGACTTCTTCGCAAACGCCATCGCCGCCGCCGTCGCCACTCCATCCCGTAGCCCATCGACGCCCGCCACCTTCGCGCTCGGCCCGACAATCTCCTCGACCAGGTCCCCCTGCCGCTCCGCCATCCCGCCCACCAGCACCGCCAGCCGCCGCGGAGTGGCAAAGCTCCTCACCGCAACCTCCGCATCCGGCCCCACCGCGATCAGCCGCTCCCGCTCCAGCATTCCCACCACCCGTCGCGCGAGCTCCGCCTGCGCCCCCGCGATCATCCGCGCCGGCACCTCCTCTATCCCGATCTCAAACAAAAACTCAGCCATCGCCCGCCTAACTCTCTTGTAACTTGTAACTCTTTCAGTTAGTCCGCCCGCTGCACCATCGACGCGCGAGCTACCCGCGAAGCGCCTCCGCCCGAACCGCCAGTCCCGCCACACCCACAATCAGCGTCCGTATCCGCGCCATCACCCCCACCCGCTCCGTCACGCTCACCGCCCCCCGCGCATCCAGCAGGTTGAACAGATGCGAGCACTTCAACGCTAGCTCATACGCCCCCAGCACCGGGAACCGCCTCGCCGCCAGCGCATCTCCGGCCCCGCCCTCGCCCGCGCCCAGCAACTCCCGCCCGCGCTCCAGCAGCCCGAGACACTCCGCCTCATACAGCCGCAGATGCTCCCACAGCCGACCCACATCCGCATAGTCAAATCCATACGCCGAGAACTGCTCCTCCTCCGCCAGCCGCATCTCCCCGTACGTCGTCTCCTTACCTGTACCCGGCTCCCGCGCCCAAACAATGTCGTAGATCGAATCCACATCCTGCAGAAACCCCGCAATCCGCTCCAGACCATACGTGATCTCGCCCGTAATCGGATGGAGGTCCATCCCACCGCACTGCTGGAAGTACGTGAACTGCGTAATCTCGAGCCCGTCCAGCATCACCTGCCAGCCCACCCCCCACGCCCCGCCCACCGGCCACTCCCAGTTATCCTCCTCGAACTTGATGTCGTGCTCGCGCAGGTCAATCCCGATCGCCGTCAGGCTCTCCAGATACATCTCCTGGATCCGCTCCGGCGGCGGCTTCAACACCACCTGCAGCTGCGTATGCCGGAACAAACGGTTTGGATTCTCCCCATATCGCCCGTCCGCCGGCCTCCTGGAGGGCTGCGCATAAGCGATCCGAACCGGCTTCGGCCCCAGCACCCGCAAAAACGTATCCGGAGACATCGTCCCCGCACCCACCTCCACGTCATACGGCTGCTGCAGCACACACCCGCGCTCCCCCCAAAAGGTCTGCAGCCGAAACAGCAGCTCCTGAAACGTCAACGCCGTTCTCTTCTCCGCAATCACCTGCATCCGGTCCGCCACCATCTCCAAGGGAATCCCCCCAGCATAAAGTCTCCCGTCCGATTCACGAAACCCCACGTCCGGAATCGGACCGGATCAGCCTCCACGCTCGGCATCCTCTCGCAGGAACCGCGCCGAACAAATTCTCATGAAGCCACGGGAAGCAGGACCCGCTCTGGAGGTCTGCAATCCAGAGCACCTACTCCGAAACCATGCCGATCGCCGTCAGCCACGTCTCTACCAACTGCGGCCACCCCGTCACGGGGAACTTCGTGCGCCGCAGACCGAAGGCATGCCCGCCCTGAGCATACAAATGCATCTCCACCGGGACACCGGCGTTCTTCAGCGCGATGTAGTACGCCAGCGAGTCGTCTACGTTGTCCACGTGGTCATCCTCATTCTGCAGCAGAAACGTAGGCGGCGTCTGGGAGTTCACTGGAACTTCGGGGTTCAACGCAAGGTGTTTATTGGCAGTCGCCGCATGGGGAACCACGAACTTCTTGGTGCCCTGCCTCGCATCCCATTCCGCCGCGGCAAGCGACAGGTGACCGGGATAGATAGGCACCGCAAAGTCCGGTCGGCAGCTCTCCCTGTCGGCGGCATCGACATCCGGGTACAAACGCTTCGCGTAGTGCGTGCTGATCGCTGCCGCTAGATGCCCGCCGGCCGAAAATCCGAGCACGCCAACCTTGTGAGGATCGATGTGCCACTCCGCCGCATGAAGGCGCACCAGACCCATGGCTCTCTGCGCATCCTCCAACGCCATCGGGGATTCCGGGTACGGCCCCGACTTCGGGTACGGCCCCACATCCGTCACGCGGTACTTCAACAACACACACGTGATCCCTTTCGGCGTCAGCCAATCACAGACCTCCGAGCCCTCAAGATCGATGGCCAGAACCTGGTATCCACCACCCGGAAACACCACCACCGCGGCGCCCGTATTCCTCCCCTTCGGCGAGTAGACCGTCATCGTAGGCCGCGTCACGTTGCTCACGCCAACCCACGGTCGCCCACCGACAAGGGAGTTCTTCCCCGTCGTCTCCGCGTACTCCGGCCCCGCGACAGGCTGCGGATCAGGAGCGGCCCCCGGCCATATCGCTACCTGCACATGTCCCGGCGATGGCTGCCACACAGGCCTCTGTGCAATCAGACCGCTGCCCGCAACGGCAACCCAGAGAGCAAACATCCAAAGCTTCATCACAACCCCACAGAGGCAGCATAGAACACTGAAACCCTCGTCCAAAGCCAGGTTCAGACGAGACGCGCTTCGTGCAATCGACCCTTTGCTTCCGACAAGTCGACCCCACAGGACTGATCCGCAGCGCGTCAAGCGCCGACGGCAATCGAATCCTGAGTTCACTCGAGCCTCCGAAGGATCATCCGCGATTCGCTGCCACTCTCCGCGCTAGACTTGCGATACTTGCAACGCCAAAGGAAGGTGTATGGCCCGGAAGATTGTGTTTACCCCAAAAGCGGCGAAACCGCCCGCCACCTACAGTCAAGCCGTGATCGCGTGCGGTTTGGTATTCGTATCGGGGACAGGACCGCATGATCCTGCAACCGGACTGATTAAGGGCGCGACCATTCAAGAACAGACTCGACAGTGCCTGGAGAATGTCGCCGCGATTCTTGCGGAAGCCGGCAGTTCACTGGCTAGGATCGTGAGTGCGACAGTCGTGCTCGCTGAGGAAGAGGACTTCGCTGGCATGAACGAAGAGTGGTTGAGATGGTTTCCGACCGACCCGCCTGCGCGGCAAGGCGCTAAGCTTCCTGTCAAAATTCGAGGATTCAGAGTGTCCATCGCCGCGATTGCTGAGGCCTGACCAGTGCTACTGAAACACGCTCGGGCAGCAGGAGGCAACGAAGTTCACCTAGGTTGCACCGAGGTCTTCACACCACCCCGCCTCATTGTGGGGAATCGAGCCGGAGTCTGGCAGTATGCCTGCTATCGTCGCCTTTCGCGGCAGATCTTGCGAAACGAGCCAAGCGCGGTTAAGCGTTTCTGGGCCAGTGATAAGCAGCGCGGCACCTGAAGTTGTTGTTTGGCTTACTCAGGATGAGCCGCCGCAGGAGAGCTTAGCCAAGGATGTTCGGTACAAAGCTGATGAAAGCGGCAGCCCGTCGGAGACCCCTTTGGCCAGCATCACGGCCTTCGAATAACAACAAGCGGCCCTATCGTGGGCATCGGAGTCTTCCAAAAGCGCCGTTTGCCCGAGTTCGTTACACTCCCCGAATGCGTTCGCTCACACTTCTCTGCTTCTTGCTGACTGTCCCTGCCTTTGCGCAGGACGCCTCCAGCCTGGGCAAATCGTCAGTCTCTGCCTTACTCGATAAGTACACCATCAACACTCTTATCCACCTCCCGGACACGGATAAACCCCTTCCATCAACTGGCAAATGGTCCGTCAGAACGAGCCGTCCTGACAGCTGCCCTCACGACGACACTCCCTGTGCACGCGTCGCCTACACAGTTCCTGAGGCCAACGTTGCATGCGAATGGACAGTAGTTCCCCAACAGGGTGCATCGCCCGCTGCTTTCCTAGACCAGAATGAGGACGCTTCTCGCTATCTCCTGCGTGAGTTGTCTGCCGCGGATCTTGGCCCGCTTATTCTCACCAGCCGACAACCTATTTACCCACCGATCGCTCGAGCAGCCCATCTCTCTGGTTCTGTAGTGGTCCGGCTTGTTGTCTCCGACAAGGGCACCGTAAGTTCGGCCACTCCTATTAGCGGTCCCGCAATGCTCCTCAACGCGGCCAAAGATGCTGCGCAGCAGTGGACCTTTCATGCCCTAAAAGTAGGAGCACAGCCGGCGTCCTTCACCGTTGACCTCAACGCAAGTTTCACCCTGGATGCTAAATCTCCCAGCTGCACGAGGCAGAACCCCTGTGCGACCTTACCCAAGGGAACAGCCAGTATGCGTCCTTAGGAATTGTGGTGTCTCGCAATTCACGCCCAGCGTAGCGGATGAATCAGCTGATTTGGTGGAGATATGTTAACAACGAGAAACGCGCATCCCATCACCAACCCGATCTGTAACAGAGTCTCGCCTAGACTCCCGCAGCAACGGTCCTGGAACGCTGTCCGGTCAGGGGCGGTTGTTCAGAGTAAGCCCTCGCACAAATGCCCGCTGCCAAAGTTGGGCTTACTTGCAGAGCCGCTAAGCTCCTCCGGTGCCATCCTTCAAAGTTGTCAAGTCCGCAACCAGCTAAGCGACTGAACCGGCGCGGCTTCCCTCTGGCGCGACACCTCCCCACAATCCTCTAAACTGAGTACAGGCAAGGAAACACGAGATTCGGCAGCAACCCGTCCCTCCAGAGGAACCCTTTTGTTATGAAGAATCTACCCGCAAGCCTCGTGAATTGAAGACTTTGCGGACATGACTTTTTGTACACGAGTCAAACGAAAGAACTTAGGCCAGGGTACCCCCGGGGGGGGAGGGGTCAAACCCCCAGCGCCGCCGCACTTCGCATCCGCCGCTCCAGATTCCGCTCCAGCAGCCCCACCCCGAACCGCAGCACATCCATCGCTCGCGTCCTCGGCCACTCCTCCCCCCCGAGCTCCGCCACCGTGCTCCGAAACATCCGGCGCATCTCCTCCACCCGCGCCGCCGTAAGTGCCACGCTCCCACGCCGCCGGTCATCCTCGCACATCACCCCGTCCGCCGCCCCCGACCACCACACCGTCCCCCCCCGCAGGTCGAGGCCGCACACGGCGCAGTGCCCAAGCTCCGGCATCCACCCCAGCAGACGGCTCATCCACAGGCAGAAGTACACCAGCGGCAGCCACACCCGCCCCACCTGCACCTCCGGCAGCACCGCCGCCACCAGCCGAAACACCGCGTCCTCGACCGCCATCTCCGGCAACGCCTCCTCGAGCACCTCTGCCATCAGCTGCAGCGCCGCCGTCCGCTCCCAGTCGACCGCGTCCCGAAGCGGCGACCACAGGATCTCGAACGCATCCATCCGCACCAGCTCCTGCTTCGGCCGCTCCGCATACGTCGCCCGCACCATCGTCATCGGCTCCAGCGCCCCGCCAAACCGCCTCCGCGACCGCAGCGCATGCCGCGCCACCCCCTTCACCCGCCCCTGCTCCCGCGTAAACACGCTCACCAGCAGGTCCGCCTCCAGAAAAGGCCACGTCCGCAGAACGATCGCCTCGCCCGCATGCTGCGTCACCCGCCCCTCTGCCACTCCCCGCACCCCGCTTCAAAACAGAAACGCGCGACCCCGAAGAGCCGCGCGCCGTCACTCCCGCAGAAACTACCGCCCGAAATGCGTCGCGTTCTTCTCCTGAAATCCAGCCCACTTCTCCGGCAGATCGTCGCCCGCATAGATCGCCGAAACCGGACACACCGGAACGCACGCGCCGCAATCGATACATTCGACCGGATCGATGAACAGCTGCTCCGCCTCGCCGTATCCCGTCTCGTCCTTCTTCGGATGAATGCAATCGACCGGGCACGCATCCACGCAAGCTGAGTCCTTCGTCCCAATGCAAGGTTCCGCAATTACATAAGCCATTTGGTTGAATCGTCCCTTCTCACGCCCCCGGAAAGCGAGCACCCGTTGTCGACGTTAGACCTCGATTCTAGCAGCAGCCCTACTTCCTCCTGCAAACTCCGCCCGCGGGAATCACCGCCGGCGCCACGCCTCCGCATCCGTCCCGGATACGCATCGTCAACCCTCACGCGCCTCCGCCCGCCGCGCCGCAAACTCCGCCGGCGTCGGAATCGGCTCCATCCCGCGCCCCGCAAACATCTCCCCGAAGATGTGCTCCATCTCCGCCGCAATCTTGCCGTTCGTAGCCAGCGTCTCCCGGCTGTCCAACGTAAACTCGCCGCCATCGAAGTGCGTCACCCGCCCCCCCGCCTCCCGCACCATCAACACCCCCGCCGACGTATCCCACGGATTCAGGTTGAACTCCCAAAACCCATCCAGCCGCCCGCAAGCCACATACGCCAGGTCAAGTGCCGCCGATCCCGCCCTCCGAACCCCGTGCGATCGCAAGGTAATCTCCTGGTAAAAATGCACGTTCGGACTCCGGTGGCGCTTGTGCGACGGAAACCCCGTCGCCGTCAGCGACTCCTGCAGCAGCGCCGTCGGAGAAACTGTGATCGCCCGTCCATTCAGAGACGCGCCACGGCCCTTCTCCGCCTGGAACATCTCGTTCCGCAGCGGATCGTAGATCACGCCCGCAACCATCTCTCCATCGGCCTCCGCCGCAGTCCCCGGAGGCCTCCGCTCACATCCCAGAACCACGCAGAACGCCGGAAACCCGTGCGCAAAGTTCGTCGTCCCATCCAACGGATCGACGTACCACCGGAACTCCGCATCCAGCGCCTCGCGCGTCCCCTCCTCGCCATATATGCCGTGCGTCGGAAACGCCGCCCGCAGCCGCTCCCGTATCATCCGCTCGCTGGCCCGGTCCGCCTCCGTCACCAGGTCCACATCACCCTTGTACTCGGCCGTCACCCCAAGCTCGTAGAAGCCGCGCAGCAGCGCTCCAGCCTCCCTCGCAATCTCTTCCGCCACTCTGATCAACCCGGCTTCCAGCACAGATCCTCCTCCATCCCGCGCGCGGTCGCTCAAACCCTCAGTGCGCATCCGCGTAATAGCCATTACGGTATCGCAGCTGGTACTTGCCCGCGAGCCCCGCATCCCGCATCTTCACCGTGATCTTCCGGAACGCCGCCCCTGTCCCCTGCTGCGGAGCGTAGTACCCCAGCACATACTGCGTCCGCAGGTCGTCCGAGACCCGCGCGAACGCCGGCTCCAGGTCCCTCGGATCTTCCACGTAGAAGTACCGTCCCCCCGTATCCGCCGCCATCTGGATCAGCGCATGCTCCCCCGCCGTATTGCGACCCGCATCCGCCGCCACTGGCACAATGATGATCGAATAAAGCATCGCGCCCGCCCTCTGCGCCTGCTCGAGCGCCTGCCCATACCTCGATCCATGCTTGGTGTCACCGCCATCCGTGATCAGCACCATCACCCGCCGCCGTCCCGCATCGCTCCTGGTCCCGCCCAGCCGCTGCGACCCTAGGTAAATCGCGTCATACAGCGCCGTCTCATCCCCACGCTGAAGCTCGTTCAACCCCGCTTCGATGCGTCTCTTCTGGTTCGTAAACGGCACAATCTCCCGCACCGTGTCTGCGAAGTCCATCAGGTCGAGCTCGTCCTGCTCCCGCAGCAGCGCCCGCACAAAGTGCTTCGCCGCATCCTTCTCCAGGCGCTTGTTCCGCAGCACGCTCTCACTCGCATCGATCGCCAGCACAATCGACAAAGGCGTCCTCGACTCCCGCTCAAAGACAGCGATCTTCTGCGCGCTCCCGTCCTCCACAATCTGGAAGTCGTCCCGTCCCAGCCCACCCACCGGCGCTCCCCCCGCATCCACCACGTTCACCGCCACACTCACCAATCGCGTCTGCACCCGGATCGTCGGCGTCTCGTCTCCCCCAATCACCTGCGGAGCTTGGACAGGCTGCGGTCCGAGACCCTGCGGAGCCTCGGGAGGCTTCGGCGGCCTGCGCTCAACCGGTGCCTGCAGCAGAAAGATCCCAACCAAAGCTGCCGCCGCCCACCTCACCGGTCCAGGCTCCCCGTTGTCATGTCGACCGGCAGAATCGCCTCTGGAAACGGCTCTCCATCCGCCCACACCGCGCCATCCTCAAACTGCTCCCTCTTCCAGATCGGCACCGTCTTCTTCAGCGTGTCGATCAGCCACCGGCACGCGTCAAAGGCCGCCCCCCGGTGCGCCGACGCCACCACGATCAGGACGCTCGTCTCACCCACTACCAGCCTGCCCAGCCGATGCATCAGCACCACGTTGCGGACACCGAACCGCCCGACCGCCTCAGCGGCCAGACCGCGCATCTGCTCAAGCGCCATCTCCTCATACGCCTCGTAGTCCAGGTGCAACGTCCGCCGCCCACGCGTGTTATCCCGCACGATACCGTCGAACGCGCACACCGCGCCGTCCGCACCAGCCTTCGCAGCCTCGATCAGCGCTCCCGCATCGAGGCGCTCCCTTGTGATGGCAACCTGCATTCGTCCATTAGACGTGACGTACCTGGGAATCGTAGACGGCACGCGCCTGAATTTACAGACGTGACATACCTGCAATCTCAACCTGACGCGCTTCGGAATTTCAGTGGGGACGCGCTTTGAGGTCGCAGAGATGACGAGCCCTGACACCCCACGCGCCCGACCCGCCGCTCACCGGAGGCAGCAAAGCAACCTCGTCGCCATCCTGCAGCCGAGTCTCCGGCCGCGCATACTCCCGGTTCACCGCCACCGCGATCGATCGTACCAGCCCGTCATCCCGCAGCAGCCCCATCGCCCACGCAGTTACATCCGCCACGGTCGCCCGCTCTGCGAGTTCCACCTCACGCTCGGACGCACCCATCCGGTCCTTCAATAAACCAAACAGCAAAACCCGCACCCGCATCAGCCGAGCATACAAGGGAGCCCCAGTCCTTAGATCTCTCCGCACAGTAGAACTTCTTTGCGAGAAGACACCTTCCGCCTCGAACCCAGGCAAACCAGAGGTCTATTCGAAATAGAATGGCGGACCCAGAATCAGATCCGCCGCCCAGCAAAGCCAGGTCACCCCAGCAAAACTACGCCGTCGCGCTCAGCACCTCTTCCCGAACCACCTCGTCCTGCACCGCCTCCCGTACCGTCTTCGGCAGCGCCACCTCGAGCACATCTTCGATCCGCGTCGCATAGTGAATCGTGACGCCTTCAACCTGGACCTTCGTCAGGTCCTCCTCGACGTTGGTCCGCACATCCGCCGGCAGAATCACGTCCCGCACGCCGGCCCGCTTCGCCGCCAGGAACTTCTCCTTGATCCCGCCGACCGGCAGCACGTTGCCGCTCAACGTGATCTCGCCCGTCATCGCCAGCAGCGGCCGCACCGGCGTATCCGTCAGCAGGCTCACCAGCGCCGTCGCCATGGTCACGCCCGCGCTCGGCCCGTCCTTCGGAATCGCTCCCGCAGGCACGTGGATGTGGATGTCCACCTCTTTCAGAAAGTCCTCATCCAGACCCAGCATCAACGCGTTCGATCGAACCCAGGTCAGCGCCGCCTGCATCGACTCCTTCATCACGTCCCCGATCTGCCCCGTGATCGTGAAGCCGCCCTTGCCCTTCATCTTGTTTGCCTCGATGAAGAGCACGTCGCCCCCAGCCGGCGTCCACGCCAAGCCGACCGCTACGCCCGACCGCTTCGTCCGCTCCGCGATCTCCGTGTCCACACGCACCTTGATCCCGCCCAGGAACTCGTGCACCACCTCCGGAGTCACAATCACCTTCTCCGTTCTGCCTTCTGCGATCCGGCGCGCGACTTTGCGGCACACCGTTCCGATCAACTGCTCCAGCCTTCGAACGCCGGCCTCACGGGTGTAGTGCCGCGCAATCAGGCCGACGCTCGCCGTCGGGAACTCGATCACCTCTGCAAAGCTCGCTACCGTCTCCACGGTCACCGCCGCACCTGGCTTCGCGTCCTGCGCATTCTCGGTCGTCGGCGCCTCAGCTTCGGTCGCTACGAGAAGCGGCTCTATCAACTTCGGTTCGCCGTTGCCGGGTGTCTCGACCTTACTTGCCACATCCGTCTTCGCAACCTCCTTCGTCAGGCCGTTCTCCTTCGCCTGCCGCGGAATCAGGTACCGCTCAGCAATATTGACCTTCTCCTCCTCCGTGTACCCCGTCAGCTCAATAATCTCCATGCGGTCCAGCAGCGGCGCCGGAATTGTGTCCAGCTGATTCGCCGTGCAGATGAACAGCACCTTGCTCAGGTCAAACGGCTGATCGAGATAGTTGTCGCGAAAGGTATTGTTCTGCTCCGGATCCAGCGTCTCCAGAAGCGCACTCGCCGGATCACCCCGGAAGTCGCGCCCCAGCTTGTCGATCTCGTCCAGCATGAACACCGGATCCTTCACCTCGACCCGCTTCAGGTGCTGAATGATCTGTCCCGGCAGCGCTCCGATGTACGTTCGCCGATGCCCGCGAATCTCCGCCTCGTCATGCATTCCGCCCAGTGAAATCCTCGAAAACTTCCGCCCCAGCGCCCGCGCAATCGACCGTCCGAGCGAGGTCTTGCCCACACCCGGAGGCCCCACAAAGCACAGAATCGGCCCCTTCATGTCCGGCTTCAACCGCCGGACACTCAGGTAGTCCAGGATGCGGTCCTTCACCTTCTGCAGACCATAGTGGTCCTCGTCCAGGCACTCCTTCGCCTTCAGAATATCCACCTCGCCCGCGGAGGTCTTCGCCCACGGCAGCACCGCCAGCCACTCTACATAATTCCGCGTCAGCGAGTAGTCCGCCGCCATCGCATTCATCCGGCTCAGCCGCCCCAGCTCCTTCAGCGCGTCCTTCTTCACGTCCTCCGGCATGCCCGCGTTCTCGATCTTCTCCTTCAACTCGGCAATATCCTTCTGCGAGTCGTCCTGGTCCCCCAGCTCCTTCTGAATCGCCTTCATCTGCTCGCGCAGGTAGTAGTCGCGCTGCGAGTGCTGCACCGAATCCTGCACCTCGGACTGGATCTTGTTGCGCAGCTGCTGAACCTCCAGCTCCTTCGCTAGGTGCTTGTTGATCCGCTCCAGCCGGGCCAGAACATGCGGCATCTCCAGCAGCTCCTGCTTGTCGTTCGTCGTCAGAAAGGGCAGGCTCGAGGCAATGAAGTCCGCCAGCCGGCCCGGCTCCTCAATGTTGATCGCAATCGTCTGCAAATCGTCCGACAGGGTCTGCGACGCCGCCACCACCTGCTGAAACTGGCTGACAATGTTTCGCTGCAGCGCCTCCAGATCCGGCGTCTTCACCGGCTCAACCTCCTCGATCACCTCCGACTCCGCCGTCATAAACGGCGTCGTCTGCGCAAACTCTCCCAGCCGAACGCGCTCGTTGCCCTCGGTGAACACGAACAGGCTCTGGTTCGGCATCTTCACCACCTTGTGCACCGTCGCCCGCGTCCCCACCGCGTGGAGATCCGCCGCTAGCGGAGTGTCCTGCCGGGCATCCCTCTGCGCCACCACCAGGATCGACTTCTCCTCACCCAGCGACTGAATCAGCTGAATCGAGCTCTCCCGCCCCACCGTCAGCGGCAGCACCGCATGCGGAAACAGTACCGTGTCCCGCACCGGCAGCACCGGAACCGCGCGACTCCTGTCGCTCGGCGTATCCCCCGCCGTCTGTCCCGTCTTCGCTGCATTCGGCTTAATAACACTTACAAAGTCATTTTGCATTGAGTGTCCTTCTATCAGATTACCTAATCTAAGATGCAGTAGAAAAGAATCGGTCGCAACGCACGCACCCAATCCCTATCGGCACTCCGGGCGAGAACCTGAGACATCATCCCCTCCCTCCTCGTTAGACCACCTCCATGCCCTGAACGCCGCAAGCGTGAAGCGAACCCACCTTGATCCTGCAAATTGCCAACCCGGGCCAGCCTCGTTCCCCGCAGTCCATAGGCCCAGATCCACATCAGCCCCGGTCCGCGGCCATGTACCGCCCCAACTCCTTCACCATCCCGCACCTCCCGCGCAAACTCTCGAGCGCCGCGTCCGCCACACCACTCCCCGCAAACCGAAGGTCCACGTAGAACACATACTCCCACGGCCGCCCCGGAACCGGTCGCGACTCGATCTTCGTCAGATCCGCCCCCACCGCCGCCAAACCCTCGAGCGCACCAACCAGCGTCCCCGGCCGGTGCTCCACCGCGAACGCCACACTCATCTTGTTCGCCGCCTCGATCCCCGCAGCTTCGATCTCCCCACCTTCGATCCCCGCCCCATCCCGCGTGCCCTCTCGAACGATCAGGTGGAAACGCGTGTAGTTCTCCGGATGATCCTCGACCCCTTCCACCAGCACGTCCGCCCCGTACACCTCCGAGGCCAGCGCCGGTGCGATCGCCGCCACGTCCCTCAGACCTTCGGCGACGAGGTGCTTCACGCTTCCTGCCGTGTCGTAGAACGGAGCGGCAACCACCTCTGGATGCTCGCCTAGCCACCGCCTGCACTGCGACAGCGCCACCGGATGTGAGATTACGCGGCGTATCTCCGCCAGCCCGACCCCCCGCATCGCAATCACGTTGTGCCGTACCCGCATCGAGCTCTCCCGCACAATCCGCACCGGCTCCTGGAGCAGCAGATCATAGTGCTCCGCCACCGATCCGTGGAGGCTGTTCTCGATCGGCAGCACCGCGAAATCCACCTCCCCCCGCACCAGCTTTCTCGTCACCTCCGCCGAGATACCGCACGCGACCACCTCTACCGTCAACTCTGACGCTGCAAACATCTGCATCGCAGCCATGTGGCTGTTGGAGCCAATCTCGCCTTGTATCGCAATCTGTTTCATCCGCGTCTGCGTCCTTTAAGTTCCCGTCAGGACAACCTCCCCTACCCCCCCGGCAACTCAACTCTGGTAGGTCGCGTCAGCCGCATGAAGACGCTTGGCACGCCCTGCTGATCTCTCAGCGCATAGGAGAACGAAATGCTCTGGACTATCACAATCGTGTTGTTCATCCTCTGGATTGTAGGCCTGGTGAGCAGCTATACCCTCGGCGGTTGGATTCATATCCTTCTCGTCCTCGCGATCGTCGTTCTGATCTTTAATTTGCTCTCCGGCCGGCGGGCTCTCTAGCTCCGCCTTCGCTCTCCCACGTCCCTCCCAGGCATCCACACCCGGTCCAAGTTTCGCAGGAGATACCCACATGAACGACGATAAGGTTGAAGGCACGTTCGACAAGCTCAAGGGCAAAGTCAAGGAATCATTCGGAGAGGCCTCTGGCGACGAACACCTAGCAAACTCCGGCGCCGCGGACCAGGTCAAGGGCAGTGCCAAACAAACCTGGGGAAACGTGAAGGATACCGCCTCCGATATTCACGACGACACCCGGTCGCACACGGCGGGCACCTCTGACTCCCTCCATGAGGACGCCAGGGAGACCGGGCACGACGTTCGCCACGGCGTGACGTCTACCGCGGAAGACGTCAAGGACGGCATCCGCAACACCCTCGATGAGCTCAAGCGTTAGGTCTAAACACGAGGTCGAGCCTCAAATCGAAACGTCACGTCGAGGAAGTGAACTCGGCAACAAGAGCCCGCCCATCCAGGCGGGCTCTTCGCTGCCTAGCGCCGAAGCAGCACGTCCGCTGCAACAAACGCGGAGAACAGCATGGAGATCACACCGTTCAGCGTGAAGAACGCCGCGTTCATGCGCCTCAGATCCTTGGGCGAGACTATCGAGTGCTCATACACCAGCAGCGCCGCAACCGTAGTAATCCCAATCCACGCCAGCACTCCCAGCCCAAACAGCACCGTCAGCCACGCCAGCAACGCGATCATTGCCACATGCATCGCCCGGGCCAGGAAGAACGCCCCCTCCATCCCAAAGGCCGCCGGTACGCTTCGCAGCCCGGCCTCCCGGTCGTGTCCCAGGTCCTGGCACGCGTACAGCACGTCAAAGCCTCCAACCCACAGCAGCACCGCCGCCGTCAGCACCACGATCCGCGCGTCCAGCGATCCCCGCACCGCAATCCACGCCGCCGAGGGCGCAATCCCCAGCGCCAGCCCCAGCATCAGGTGCGACCACCGCGTCACCCGCTTCATGTAGCTGTAGCCCAGGATCACCAGCAGCGCCACCGGCGTCAGCAGCAGCGCCAGCCCGTTCAGCATCGCCGCCCCGGCCACAAACACCGCTGCCGAAACCAGAACAAACCCCGCCACAAACCCGCGGCTCAGCGTCCCCGCCGGCAACGCCCTCATCGCTGTGCGCGGATTCGCCGCGTCCAGGTCCGCATCCGCCCACCGATTGAAGGCCATGGCCGCCGATCGCGCGCTCACCATGCACACCAGTATCCAGAACACCACCCGTCCCCGCGGCCATCCACCCGCCGCCAGAACCGCTCCCGTCAGCGCAAACGGTAGCGCAAAGATGGAGTGCTCCCACTTGATCATCTCCAGCGTGGTCGCCGTCTTCTTCACCCAGCTCGTCATCGTTCCATCCTACGAGAGCCACGCGCGAAAGACCTCATAGGCAGGCGCCCATGCGGCCCCTCATCAACATCTGCCGGCAGCTATCGATCGCGCTGCGAACCTGCGACCTGCAGCTGGTTCACGACCTTGAAGGCGCCCGAAACCCCGTTCGCCCGAATGTTGGCGACATCCTTGTCGGCCTGGCTGTTCACCACGCCCGAAAGCGTGATGTTCCCATTCACGACCGTGATCCTGATCGGCTTCGCAGGGTCGATCGCATACTTGTTCAGCTGCGGCGCCCCATAGATCGCGCGCGCTGCCTCCACGCGAATGCGATCGTCGTTCGGCGAGGTCGGCGCCACCTCAATGTTGTCGACCACGTCCTTCACGCCGGGGTAGTTCGCAACCAGGCTCAGCGCCGAGTCCTTATCCGTTGGTCCGTACGCCACGCCGCCCAGCGTCACAACGCCGTTCTGAACCCCGATCGTGAACGCGTTGAAGGCCGTCGTCCCGTATCCAACACGGTCGTACGCCAGCTTCTCCGCCAACTTGTTGCGCAGCGTCGCATCCTCGACCACAGCACCGCCGACCTCGATCTCATTCTCGACGCCCTTCACGTTCTTGCGGTGGTGCGCCTTCTTGTCCGCCTGCTCCTTGTCGCTGTAGACATCCACCGTTCCAGTCAACGTCACGACCCCGTTTGCGACCGACGTTTTAACGTCCCTGAAGCGCTTGTTGTCGAGCGCCTTTGTCACCTCTGCCTGGATCTGCGCGTCGTTCGCACCCGACCCGCTCGCCTGCGCCATCGCCCGGCCGTCGATTGCCATCACCGCGGTCAACATGCAACCAGCTGCGATCACGCCTCTCATCATTACTCTCATCGCTGTATCTCCTCGTCAGTGGGCCCGATCAACCTTGGAACCTCAGATCGCGTCTGTCAAGCACCACACTTGTACAAACCCATGGCGACGCCGAAAGACTCTACCCGGAACGCCTACCGGTACCGCTTCCGCAGCCGGTAAACGATGCTGAACACGCCCGTCTCGTCCCGCGTCGCAACCACCGACTGGTTCTCGTTCAGCGCATACGTCAGCTGGATCAGCTGCTGGGCCGACGAGTTCACATTGGTTGCAAAGGTGACCGCCACCTGTCGCGAGATCTGCTGCTGTACGGTAATTCGAGCTCCCGAGTTGCCCAGGCTGCCGACAAACGCCGGGTCGATCTTCACGCTTCCGCCCCCGAACAGCTTCGAGACCCGGTTGCTCACGGTCGCATTCAGCGCCCCTCCCAGAAGCGCGCTCGTGGTCGGATCCGTGCCCGCCTGCACCTGCTGCTCCGAGTACAGCTGCGCCTCCTCCTGCGTCCGTCCCAACGCCAGGAGGTTGAATACGTCCGCCTCGCTCAACGGCGGCTCCGACCGGTAGGTCGGCTTCAAACTCGTCGTCGTCCCATGCAGGCCGATCGTAATGTCGTAGTTCTCCACCCGCGCCAATGCATCCAGGTCGATGATCGGGTCGATCCGCACCGGGTTCGAGAAGTAAATGTCCCCCCTCTGCAGCTGGTACTTCGTCCCCGCAAACGTCGCGCTCCCATCCGTAATCTGGATCCGCCCCAGAACGCTCGGGTCCGCTACCGTACCCCGTACCGTCAGGTCGACCGTACCCGCAATCTTCGCGTACGAGTTCTGAAAGTCCAGCTGCGGCGAGCTCGTCACATGGACATCCATCCGAATCTTGTTCGGAATCGAGTTCGGGTCCGGAGGCGCGCTCACACCGCCCGATCCCGCAAACGCCGCAAAATCCACATCCGGCCCGATCCCGAATCGCGTCAGCAGAACGTTCCCGCTCAGAAGCGCGTTCTGCGGCGTGCCCTGCAGGCTGAGCTTCGCATTCGCCGTCCCGCTCAAGCCGTTGTAGCGAACCCGCACCGCGTCCGCCGTCGCCGTCAGACTTGCAAACACCCCGCCGTTGTACGTCAGGTAGCCGCCCATGCTCAGCTTTCCGCCGCCCGTCATCGCCGTCAGCGTCTTCACCACCAGCCGGTCTTCGTTGAACACCATGGTCCCGTTCAAATTGCTTAGGCCGTTCGGAACTCCGTCCATCGCCAGGTTCGCGTGATCAAACGTCACATCGCCCGTCAGCGCAGGATGCTTCATCCGTCCGCCGGCCGTCACCTGGAACTCCACCCTCCCGCTCGCCAGCACATCCTCGTTGAACGTATGGAGCAGCGCCAAACCCACACCTCCCGTCAATTGAAGATTCACCGCTCCGCCGTTGGCATCGGTCGCCCCCAGCACCTGCGCCGTTCCACTCGCTCGGAGGTCCGTATCCTGTCCCGTGATGTGAACCGGATCGAGGGTCGCCAAGCCGTTCTTCAGGCTCATCCGCAGCGGCCCATCCGCCTTCAACTCAAACCGCTGTATGGTCACGTCCACCGGATTCAACTCCGCCGTTCCACTCAGCGCCTGCGGAGTCTTCAACGGGCCAGAGATCGTCACCACGCCATTGATGGCCGACTTTACCTTGGGCGACGTCGGCGCAAAGATCTCCATCGGCTTACCCACATCCAGCCCGGTCATGGTCAGCTTCGCCTGGGTCTCGTAGTTGCCAACCAGCGACGTCTGCCCCACCGCCTGCAGCGTCGCCCCTGTCAGCGTCGAGTTCAGCGTGTAGAACACCAGCTTGCCCTCGCTGTGGAGATCCGCCGTCGCCTCTCCCAGCGGCTGTCCATCCATCACCAGCTTCGCCAGCTGCACCCTCGCCTTCAACCCCGGCTCCGTCACCGTCCCATTCGCATCCAGAACCACGCTCAGAGTTCCATCCGCCGGCAGCTTGGCCTTCTGCACCGTGTCGAACTTCGACAGCACGAGGTCCTTGCCCTCCACGTGGGCGTGAACGCGTTCGGTCGCCATGTCATAGCCGCCGTTCCCCGCGATCTCCATCCCGTGCAGCTTAACCGAAAATTGGCTCGCCTCGACGTCCTTGCCCGTCACCGTGGCATCCGCTCGAATCGCCTCGAAGCGCTCGCCATAGGCCACGCCGTCCGTCAGCGAGATCTGTCCCCCGCCGTTCAGATTCTTCAGCGTTCCAGCCGCGTTCCCGGTCAAGCGAAGCGTTCCCGTCACCGGGTACTTGTCCTTCTGTCCGGCAATCTCCAGCACGTCCGCCAGCTGCGCATCGTTCAGCTGCACCTTTGCGTCGACCGTGCTCCCGTCGTCCCACACATACGTCACCGCGCCCCGCCGCGACACCTGTTTGCGCGGCTGGGCCGCACCCGTCACGCTCAGCAGCGCCGACCCCCGCTTAATCGTCGAGCTCGCCACCGCCAGCCCCGTCCTGGGCGCATACTCCGCATCCGCGATCACCGAGTCGATATGTACATCCGCCTGCGTCCCCAGCTTTACCGCCAGGTCTGTCCCCTGCAGATGCCCCTTCACCGCCAGGTTGCTGATCGCTCCCTTCGCCGTTCCATTGAAGCCCAGCGATCCATGCAGCACCACCGGAAGCGCGGCCGATCCCTTCTTCCCGTTCGCCTCGAAGCCCACCGTCTGCAGCAGCTGGTCGTACTCCCCCAGGTCGCGCACCAGGAGGTCGACGCGCAGCGACGTCAGCGGATCGCCCCTGTTCACGCCCAGCACACCACTCGCATTTAAGGTCGACTGCGGCGTCTGCGCATTGAAGCGTTCAATGTTCACCACCTGCGTCTGCCCGCGATAGTGCGCCACCACCTGTCCACTCACCGGTATGCTGGCGGCAACGCCCCTCGGCCGTGCCCCCGTCGGCGACAGCTTCACATTCGCGTCGACGTTCACCGTGTCCGCGATCTCGCTCGCCGGCCCGCCCCACTCCGCCCTCACCGGCCCCGTCATCATGGTGTCGAACCCAGGATCCCGGAAGTGCTCCGGACCCGCGATCGCCAGCACCGTGCGCAGCGCAATCCGGTTAATTGTCACATTCAGGATCGCGTGCGCCCGCTGTACCGGCTCAATCGTCAGCGACGTCACCGGAGCCGCCGCTCCCACACCCTTCGCCGCCGTATTGGCCGTCGTCGCCGCCGCCACCGTCGTCGGGGACTTCGCCGCCGTCTGCGACGGTACCTCACCCAGCCAGTTCGAAACCCGCAGGTCGCCCGACGCACTTCCGCCACCCGGAAGGTACCCGGTCAACGCCGTAAACAGCAGCTCCGTCGGCGTCACATGCAGCTGCGCACCTCCGTTGATGTCATGGAGCCGCACATACTGGTCCCTGTACCCGGCATTGTGCAGCTTAACATTCCCCACCACCAGGTATCCCGCCGCGCAGTCAGGGTCGGGCGGAAGCACCTTTGTGCTCGGCTTCGCCGCGTCCTGTGGGTGGCGCCTGTGCCAGAAGCTCGGCTGCTTCTGCGCCTCGGCCGGCGCCGTGAAGCAGTTATGCCCCTTCACATCGAGCTCGAGCGACCCCGCATTCAACCCGCTCACATCGCCAAGCACCGCGATCTGCCTCAGCTCCAGCAGACCCTCCACGCTCACCTTCCACTCCGGCTTGGCGAAATGGGTCACCGCCGCCGTCGCCCGCAGGTCCGATGCCGCGCCCGTGTGGAACTCGAGCTTCGTCACCTGCGCCATGTCCCTGCCGATCTCGGCCTCCACATGCAGCTTGGACTGCGCCTCCTCGCGCTTCGCCATCCGCGTCCGCAGATCGTTCAGGTCCAGCGTCGCTCCATACCGGTCGGCCCCCGGCAGGTAGTGCACCTGCGCCTCGAGATTGCGCGCCGCCATGTCGAACGGGATCGCCCGGTCGTTTACCAGCGCCACACCGTTCGCCAGCTCAATCTCCTTCGCCTGGAAGTCCAGAAGCGTGTCCTGCAACGACTCCGTGCTCGTGCTGGGGTGCTTCGGCACCGGCTGATTCGTCTTTCCATCCTTCGCGATAATCAGGTGAACCCGCGGCTGCTCCGCGCGCAAGTAGTTCAGCCCGACATGCGATTGCGCGCCCGTCCCCACCGTGTGCGACAGGATGGTGTTGATCTTGAGCCGCATCAGGATCTTGTCCACCGCCAGGTACGGAGCCTCCCCTGGCCCCTCCAGACCATGGATCACCAGGCCGTCCACCTCGATCGCCAGGTGCCGGAGGTCCAGGCTGATCTTCCCCAGCTCCACCCGCCCGCCGGTTGAGTCTTCGAGAACCTTCACCACCTCCTTTCCGACGCGCCGGCCAAAGTCCTCGGTCGTCGAATACCACAGCAGGCCGCCGGCCGCGATCACCAGCAGCACCAGCACCGATCCCAGCACCCACGCCGCCACCCGCGCCGCCGTGCTCATCGCCGACCGCCTCCGCGGTGCCTCCCTACCCCCGTTCGCCTGTTCGTTCCGGTTCGCCTCCATCATTGCGCAGCCGCCTCATCCGGTCCAATCAGCCGCACCGTTCCCTGCGCCCGCAGCGACTTCAGCCAGTCGCTCAGCAGGCTGCCCACCTGCTGCTGCAGCAGCACCTCTTGGATCCGGTCCGAGATCGCGTCCACACTCGGCGCCTTCACCCTCTGCGCCGCGTACAGCGGCAGCAGCGTCTTGTCGTAGTACGCCTTGATCTCCTCCGGCGAAACTCGAACGCCCATGCGGAACCTCTGCTCGATAAACCGCAGCACCTCCATCCGCTGCCTCCATCGCTCGCGCACCTCGTCCACCGTGAACCCGTGCTTCACCACAAACCGCTCCCAGTCCGCGTCGCTCTCACATCGCTCGACCTTGCACACCGGCAGCTCCTTCCGCAACTGCAGCAGCTGCTCGTCGAGCTGCTTGTCCGTCACTGGCGCCTGCGGCTGGATCTTCAACTGCTGCAGGATCAGATCCCGGTTGATCAGCCGCTCCACCGCCCTCGCCCGGGAAAAGCTCCCCGCCGGCTCCGACAACGGCTGAAACACCGCAAACCTCTGCTCCTCCTCCACATCGCTCTCCAGCACCAGATCCCCGTTCACCACCGCCACCGCCCGATCCAGAACCGCGCTCTGCCCCTCCGCCACGCTTGAGCTCGCCTGCCCAGCCGAGCTCCCCTGCCCACTTGAGCTCCCCTCCGGAGCCGAGCTCGGCCCCGGCGCCTGCCCACACATGGGCCTGCCTGCTAGAAGCAGCCCCGCCAGCAGTAGCCCCAAACCCATCCCCGTCCTGTCCCGTCTCTCGCTCATCAGAAGCTCTGCCCGATGCTGAAGAAGAAGTTGAACCGCCCCGCCTGCCCGACATGCGGCAAGCTGTTGTTGAAGTCGTAGATCACCGGATAGATCGGCGGATTCAGGTTGTAACTGAAGTCCGCACGTATCGGTCCCACCGGCGTGTTATACCGCGCGCCCAAACCGACCGCATGCGAGAAATACGCAAAATCGCACACGCCAATCGATCCCGAAACGTTCTTGCACGTGTCCTGATTCCGCTGCTTGAAGCGCGCAAAGCTCGGAAGGAGGTCCGACGTGTGCTGAAACACATTGCCCATATCGTGAAACACCACGAAGTTCACGCTGCTCCCCACAATCGGCAGCACCGGCGGCGGCAGCCGCAGCTCCAGGCTATTCACAAAGACCGCCTGCCCCCCCACCGGATACCCCGTCTGCAGATCCCGCGGCCCCGCTGCATTGATGCCAAACCCGCGGTGTGAGGTCGCTCCACCCGCATACAACCGCTCCGGCAGCGGCACCGCCGAGCAGCTCGCATTCGTATTCAGCAGATCGCCAGCGCAGGAGGGAGGCGCCGGAACCCTCTTCGTCCCCGCATTAGGGTTCACCCCAAAATCCCGCTCAATCCCGATCCGCGTGTTCCGCGCAAACGTGTACCGCCGCTTGGTCTTGCCAAACGAGTAGTACGTCGAATTCGTCGCATCCACCTTGTTGAAGTCCGTCTGCGATCCGAACTTCGAGCTCGCCAAAAACTCCTGCACCGACGTATACGACCCCTTAGTTGCGTCCAGCGGACTCGGCGTTCGCCGGTCGTGAAACCACGTCACTCCCGGCCCGCCTACCCGCACCGGCTGGCTCAGCAGTGGAATCAGGTTCGCCGACACCTGCAGGCTGTTCGGATCCACCTTCACCCGGCGGTATTGAAAGTCGTAGATAAACGTGTCCGTCCGCCGCACCTTCTGCGTCACCCGGAAGTCCCCCTGCAGCGTCGACGCCGCGAACGTGCTGATGTTCTGCACATTCGTATACCCGCCAGAGACCTGCGCCGTCAGGTTTGGATCGCCCAGCAGATCCGGGTTCTGAAAACTTAACGTCGCCACCTTCTCCAGCAGACCATACGTCCCATGCAAGGTCAGCGACTGCTGCGTCCCCCGGAAGTTGATGCGCGACACATCCACCGACACCCTTGGACTCACGCCCGCCTTCCCGTTCTGCCCCGTATCCGCATCCGGCGGCAGCCCCAGCTGGATCTTCGACGCCGCCGAGATCTTCCCGCGATTCGGCCGCCCCGTCTCCGCCTCAAAGCCGAAGCCGTAGGTCACGTCCCAACGCTTCGCCTCCGTCAGCTGCACCAGGATATTCTTCTCCGGCGCGTCCCCGGTAGGGTTCTGCACCGCCGCCACCACCTCGTTGAAGAGCGCAAGGTTGTACAGGTTGCGCTGCGTCCCCAGCAGCGCCGATTGGTCCAGCGGATCGCCCGGATGCACCAGGATCTGGCTCTCCACCACCTTGCCCTTCGTGTGCTTCAAACCCGACAGCAGCACCTTGCCCACAAACACCTGCTGCCCCTCCGACACATTCAGCGTCACATCCGTCTTCGATGGATCGGCTGTTTCGACCTCCTGCTTGACCTCCACCCGCGCCTGGTCGAACCCTCGGCTCACCAGGTAGCCGAGCACCGCATCCCGGTCGCCCGAGAGCGTGATCAGCGAGAACGGCTGCCCCGACTGCATGTTCAGCAGCTTCTTCACGTCCTCTTCGCGCGCCGGCTGAACCCCCGCCAGCTTGATCGCGCCAAACTTCTGCTGCGTCCCCTCGTCTACCGTGTACACCACCCGCACCTGCGCCAGCTTCTCCGAAGCTCCGCCCCCCTCGTGTGCCGTATCGCTGACCTTCGGCGTCACCTTCACCTTGCTGAACCCGTTGGCGCGGTAGATCGACTCGATCGAAGTCACATCGCTGGTCACCAGACCCTGGCTGTACCGCCCGCTGCGCTGGTACGCATCCGCCTTCTGCACCCGCGTCCGCTCCCGCAGCGTGTCGTCGTTGAAGTACTTGTTGTTCGCGAAGTCGACCGCAATTACCTTGTGCTTCTTTCCCTTTTCCACTAGGTACACGACCCGCTCCGAAGGAGTATCCTCCCCCAGTACCCGCACCGTGACGTCTGCATCAAAGTACCCCTGCTGCTGCAGAAAATCCTTGATGTTGTGCGTCCCCTCATTTAGCAGGTCGTTGTCGATCGTGCCCTCTTCAAAGATCGGAACCAGCAGGTGCAGCCTGCTCTTCGAGACCTTCGCGCCCTCGATCGCAACCTTCACCACCGGCCCCTGGTTCGCCTGGAAGGCATAGTCCAGCTCCTTCCGCGATCCCTCGTACGTCTGCTTGTCGAGCGCGATCGTCCCCTCCAGCCGGTCCCGCTTCTGGTACACCCCGCGCAGGTTCACCAGCGCATTGCTGGTCGTGTCGCGCGTCACCTTGCTCCGCCGCTTCAGCTTCCCCTTTTTGCGGAAGTCCTTCTCCGTCAAACCCGGATCCTGCCCTGCTACCGTCACGTTGCCTACCCGTGCCTGCTTCCCCGTAGCTACCGTGTAGGTCACGTCGATCGACTGCTCGGCTGCGTGCCTCTCCGTAGCGGCTGACACCTTCGGCTCGAAGTATCCGTTCTGCGCCAGGGTCTGCTCGATCGCGGTCTGGCCCGCAGGCACCGCCGGCTCCGAAAACGCCGTCCCCGGGTCCAGCTTGGTCGAGTACTCCAGCAGGGACGCCAGACGTTCGCTCTTCACCCCAACAATCGTCACCCGCCCAACGTAGTACCGCGCCGTCCCCGCATACACCAGCGCCACACCGTCGCCACGGCGCACGCCGCGAACCGCAATGTCGCGATACCGTCCGCTTGCAAATAGCCGCCGCGTACTGTCCCGCACCTTCACCGGGTCAAGTGGCTGCCCCACCTTCTGCGTCAACTCCGTCGGCAGCAGCTCCTTCTCCCCAAAGGTCACGCCCTCAAACGAGATGCTCTGGACCGTCAGCCCCTTCCACTGCCAAATCGATGTGCTCAGACCCGTCGGACTCAGGCCCGTCAGATCGTCGATCGGCGTCCGCTGCCGGTCACGATCGCTGGGCAGCTCCGCCGTCGAAGCCTGCGGAACCGCCGCCGGACTCTGCCGCCCACTCGCTCCCCGCGACCCCGCCGCTCCAGCCGTCCCATTCGCTCCCTGCGACGCTGCGGGTATGCTCTGCGCACCGCCAACCGGCGCGAGCAAAATACATCCCAACACCCCGGAGAGCCCTACCGCACCGCAAATCCTCACCCTGGTCCTCTATCCCGGCCCGGCCAAACCGCCCCGCGCTCTAATATCGAATATCCGTTTATCTAAAATCCGTTCCATCCCGCACCATTAATTGCATCAACAGGTCCGTCCCCCATCGACAGGTCCGTCTGCATCTCGACCCACTTCAGTCTTGTTCCCCGCCCTCTCATCTGGCTACGTTGCCTGCCTATCTAGCGTCTTCTGCTCTGCCGCTTCATCTTCTGCGGTCCCAACCTGCTAGACGCTTTCAGATGCGAAAAGCATCGCCCGGGTCGCGCTCCGCCCACCCTCGCCTTCCTATACTAAAGAAACCCCCATGCCCTCCGCCAACCCCACCTCCCCTCCCGAACAGAACCCCACCGCCGTCGCGACTCGACCGATCACCGACCCCGACCGCTACTCCCGTCAGGTGCTCTTTCCCGGCATCGGAGCCGCGGGCCAACACCTCCTCGCCGGGGCCCACGTCGCCATCGTCGGCGTCGGCGCCACCGGAGCCGCCAGCGCCTCCCTCCTCGCCCGCGCCGGCGTCGGCACCTTATCCCTCATCGACCGCGACTTCGTTGAACCCTCCAACCTCCATCGTCAGGTCCTCTTCGACGAGGCCGACGCCCTCGCCTCGCTTCCCAAGGCCGAAGCCGCGCGCCGCAAGATCCTCCTCTTCAACTCCTCCATCCGCGTCCTCCCCCACGTCGTCGACCTAGTCCCCGCCAACATCCACGATCTGCTCTCCGGCGTCCACCTGGTCCTCGACGCCACGGATAACTTCGAGACCCGCTTCCTCATCAACGACTTCGCCGTCCAGGGGACCGTCCCCTGGATCTACGCCGCCGCGATCGGCGCTACCGCGGCCACCATGAACATCCTTCCGCGACCTCCGCGCTCCGGCAACCTCCCCCAGCCCACCCGCCTCCCTCAACCAAGCCACGTCCCGCATCTACCCGGCTCGCAAGAACCCGTCCCGCTACCGGACGCCTGGCAGCCGACCGCCTGCCTCGCCTGCCTCTTCCCCGCTCCGCCCGCCGGCCCCGTCGAAACCTGCGACACCGCCGGCATCCTCTCGACCGCCGTCAACCTCGCCGCCTCCATCCAGGTCACCGAGGCCCTCAAGCTCCTCACCGGCCAGCCCCACCTCCTCCGCCGCACCCTCCTCTCGTTCGACCTCTGGCAACCCACCCTGTCCTCGGGTCTCAGTCACAGCGAGGTCTCGGCCACAGCCCCCGATCCCGATTGCCTCGTCTGCGGCCATCGCATCTTCGCTCACCTCGCCGGCGAAGGCCGCCCGCACATAACCCTGTGCGGGCGAAACTCCGTCCAGATCCATGAGCACCATCGGCCCGTCGACCTCGCCGCCATGCATCTCCGCCTCTCCCGCCACGCTGATACAAATCCCAAGATGCATCCCGATACGCCCGCCGATATTCAGGACCTCCGCTCCAACGACCTGCTCCTCCGCTTTCGCCGCGGCCCCCTCACCCTCACCCTCTTCGGCGACGGCCGAGCCGTCATCCAGGGCACTTCCGACATCGCCGTCGCAAGGACCCTCTATGCCCGCTTCATCGGCTCCTGAGCTTGGGATCTCAGCCGCTGGCCCGTCTTCCGTATCGCCCCAATCCGTCCCGTGCGCCCATCTGCAATCCCTTGAAGCCTCAATCGCGAAACCCTCGCCCCCACCGCACAACCTTCAGTCTGCGGGGCCGTTCTTACAAAGTGGGAGCAAGTTCGTCCCGCATGCGATACCCTGTACCAGGCGAAACGAGTCGGTAAACGGATCGAATGCAAGCGTTTCCGGAGATCTCGCCAATGCTCACCCAGGGTCTGACTATGAACGCAACAAAGCCTGCTCCCGCACTCTTCAAGCGGAATCCCCCCATCGTCGGTGAAGCCGAAGCCATAGAAAGCGCCAAGAACGGCGACGCGGAAGCATTTTCCAAGCTCTACGCGCTCCATAAACGCCGCGTGTACACCCTCTGCCTGCGCATGCTGGGCAACGTCTCCGAAGCCGAAGACATGACCCAGGAGGCCTTTCTCCACCTGTTCCGCAAGATCGGCAGCTTCCGCGGAGAGTCCGCCTTCTCCACCTGGCTGCACCGCCTCACCGTCAACCTCGTCCTCATGCACCTGCGCAAAAAAGGTCTGCAGCTGGTCTCGCTCGAGGAGACCATCAACCCCTCCGAAGAAGACGCCCCGAAGCGCGACTTCGGATCCCGCGATCCGCAACTCGCCGGCTCCGTCGACCGCGTTGCCCTCGAACGCGCCGTCGGTTCCCTTCCCCCCGGCTATCGCATGGTCTTCGTCCTCCACGACGTCGAAGGCTTCGAGCACAACGAGATCGCAACCATGCTCGAGTGCTCCACCGGCAACTCGAAGTCCCAGCTCCACAAAGCACGTCTCAAACTTCGTGAACTCCTCCGCCAATCCGGACAGGCCATCCCGCCCGTACCTTTAAAGGAGGTCCTGCAGTGAACAACCCCAGCTTCAACTACGAGAACATGTCTCCTGCCGAGTTCGAACAGCGCCTCCCCGACCTCTTCGCCAGCGGCAGCGGACGCGTCTCCGACGACCCCGGCCTCCGCCGCTTCCTCGACCGCAACCCCACCTGCTCCGCCCTTGTAAGCGACCTCGAATACATCGCCGACGCCGCCCGCCAGATGTTCGAAACCTCGGACAACGAGCCCAGCGAGCATGTCTGGAGCAACATCCAGGACAAGCTCAAAATAGCCGCGTCCGCCGCATCCTCCACATCCCGGGAAGACGCTGACTAGCCCCGAATCCCGGCAGCACGCCCACTCCGTCCCGATCCCCGCACGGCACTTGCAACTCCCCATCCACCCATGTAATCTCACAGCCAGAGTGACCGAAAACCTTCAGACCCCCCGATTTACCTATCGCTACTGGTGGATGCCAGCGGCTAAGGCGGGTCTGCCCCTTTCCGGATAAAACTTCCCGAGAGACCTTGACTTCCCTAGCCGCGACCCACCCGGGTCGCGGCTTTCGTTTGCCTGACACTTCTTCAGTTCGCACCTGCACCTCGACCTACAACACCGACCACCGGAGACAGCATGGAAACCCTCTCGATCAGAGCCACCGGAGAACCTCTTCAATCCCCCGCCTCCGCCCCTCCTCCCGGCCTCAGGCGCATAGTCCTCACCGGCTTCATGGGAGCCGGGAAGTCCACCGCCGGCCGGCTCCTCGCCCTCCACCTCGGTTGGACCTTCCTTGACCTCGACGCCCACCTCGAAGCCCGCGCCGGCGCCACCGTCCCCGAGCTCTTCCGACGCCACGGCGAACCCGGCTTCCGCCGCCTCGAGTCCTCCGCCCTCGCCAGCGCCCTCCGCCAGATCTCCGTCGTCCTCGCCCTCGGTGGCGGCGCGCCCGAAACCCTCACCAACCGCCTCCTCCTCGAGCAAACCCCCGGCACCCTCACCGTCTTCCTCGACGCCCCCTTCCCCATCCTCTTCGACCGCTGCATGCTCCAGGCCCTCAACCCCGGCGCCCCCCACCCGGACCGCGTCGACCAGACAGACACGCTGAGTCCGGCAGATCCGCAACTGAGAGTCGCCCCGACCACCCCCCCCGCACCCCGCGACGCCGACCGCCCCAACCTCCGCGACCCCGACGCCGCCCTGGCCCGCTTCAACCTCCGCCACCCCCTCTACCGCCGCCTCGCCCGCGTTACCGTCGACACCTCCCACCTCACCCCCGCCCAAACCGCCCCCGCCATCCTCCAGGCCATCGCCGACCTCGCCTGACTCGCCCTCGCACCCCGAACCCCGCCCCCAACCCCGCCAGCCCACCGCGACAACCCTCCCCGCGCAGTGCTATCGTTTCGACCGGCTGATCACCAGGCGCTCCGCCCTTCCCATAACCCGGCGCCGCCCTCAGCCCGAAAGAGGACCCCATGGCCACCATCGCTCTCGACCCCCGCCTCGGCTCGGGCACCGCCGACTTCGTCTCCAGCTCCCATCGCATGCTCATCGACGGCCGCTTCGTCACCTCCGCCAGCGGCAAGACCTTCCCCGTCTTCGACCCCGCTACCGGCGAAGAGATCTGCCAGGTCCCCGAAGCCGACCACGTGGACGTAGACCGCGCCGTCAACGCCGCCCGCCGCGCCTTCGACTCCGGCCCTTGGCCCTCCATGAGCCCCTCCAAACGCGGCCAGCTCCTCTGGCGCCTCGGCGAGCTCATCGAGCAGCACACCGAAGAGCTCGCCGAACTCGAATCCCTCGACAACGGCAAGCCCGTCTCCGTCGCCCGCGTCGCCGACATCCCCCTCGCCGCCGACCTCTTCCGCTACATGGCCGGCTGGACCACCAAAACCCTCGGCTCCACCATCCCCCTCTCCGCCGGCAACGACTTCTTCACCTACACCACCCGCGAGCCCATCGGCGTCGTCGCCCAGATCATCCCCTGGAACTTCCCCCTGCTCATGGCCGCCTGGAAGCTCGGCCCCGCCCTCTCGACCGGCTGCACCGTCATCCTCAAGCTCGCCGAGCAGACCCCCCTCAGCGGCCTCCGCCTCGCCCAGCTCATCGTCGAGGCCGGCTTTCCCCCCGGCGTCGTCAACATCCTCACCGGCTTCGGCGAGCCCTGCGGCGCTCCCCTCGCCGCCCATCCGCTCGTCGACAAGGTCGCCTTCACCGGATCGACCGAGGTCGGCCGCCTCATCGCCATCGCCGCCACCGGCAACCTCAAAAAAGTCACCCTCGAGCTCGGCGGCAAGTCCCCCGCTATCATCTTCCCCGATGCCGACATGGACTCCGCCATAGCCGGCGCCGCCTCCGCCATCTTCTTCAACCAGGGCCAGGCCTGCTGCGCCGGCTCCCGCCTCTTCGCCCACGAGAGCGTCTTCGATCAGGTCCTCGAAGGCATGGGCTCCATCGCCCAAAAGATGAAGATCGGCCCCGGCCTCGACCCCTCCACCGAGATGGGCCCACTCGTCTCCCAGGAGCAGTTCGACAAGGTCACCGGCTACATCGCCAGCGGCCGCGAGCAGGGAGCAACCATCGGCGCAGGCGGCAAGCGTCATTCCGACCGTGGCTACTTCGTCCAGCCCACCGTCATCTCGGACGTCAGGCCCGGCATGCGGGTCGTCGACGAGGAGATCTTCGGCCCCGTCGTCGTCGCCCAGAAGTTCTCCTCCGATGCCGACCTCAACCAGCTCGCCGCCCAGGCCAACGACACCATCTACGGCCTCGCCGCCAGCGTCTGGACCCGCGACCTCTCCGCCGCCCACAAGATGGCGCGCCGCATCCGCGCCGGCACCATCTGGGTCAACTGCCACAACGTCTTCGACGCCGCCCTTCCCTTCGGCGGATACAAGCAGTCAGGTTGGGGCCGCGAAATGGGCGCCGAAGCCCTTCACAACTACACCGAAACCAAAGCCGTCACCATCAAGCTCTAAGCCCCACCCACCACAACTCCGGGTGCCCCATCTTCGCGGCAGTCCCATCGCCGCTAAGGTGGGGTCTTTCTTTGGCTGTCATCCTAGAGCGCAGCGAAGGATCCCCGCACCTGTTCCTGCCCCCCACAAGCTCCACCCCGCTCAGTTATCCTCAACCCCATGCCCAAGCTCTCCATCCGCGACCTCGACCTTGCCCACAAACGCGTCCTCATCCGTGTCGACTTCAACGTCCCCCTGTCGAGCAACGGCCGCGAGATCACCGATGACACCCGCATCCGCGAGACCATACCCACCATCGAACACGCCCTCCGCCACAAAGCCAAGGTCATCCTCTGCTCCCACCTGGGCCGCCCCAAAGGCAAACGCGTCGAGACCATGAGCCTCCGCCCCGTCGTCGACCGTCTCCGCGAGCTCCTCGACCACGTCCTCGGCGAGAGCGAGAACGTCGCCTTCTCCCCGGACTGCATCGGCGAAATCGCCACCGAGCTCTCCACCCAACTCGAGTCCGGCCAGACCCTGCTGCTCGAAAACCTTCGCTTCCACCCGGAGGAAGAGAAGAACGACCCCGCCTTCGCCCAGCAGCTCGCCCGCCTCTGCGACCTCTACGTCAACGACGCCTTCGGCAGCGCCCACCGCGCCCACGCCTCCACCGAAGGCATCACCCACCACGTCAACCAGTCCGCCGCCGGCCTCCTCCTCGAGAAGGAACTCCAGTACCTCGGAAAGGCCGTTACCGATCCCATCAAGCCCTTCGTCGCCATCATCGGGGGAGCCAAGGTCTCCGACAAGATCGAGGTCATCGACCACCTGCTCGACAAGGCCGACACGGTCATCATCGGCGGCGCCATGGCCTACACCTTCCTCAACGCCCGGGGCCAGACCACCGGCAAGTCCCTCGTCGAAACCGACAAGATCGACGTAGCCAGGGCCGCCCTCAAGAAAGCCGAACAGAAGCACGTCCGGTTCCTGCTCCCGGTCGACCACATCCTCGCCGACAAATTCGCCGCCGACGCGAAATCCGAAACCTTCTCCGGCATCGGTCCCTTCCCCGAAGACAAGATGGCCCTCGACATCGGCCCCGAATCCATCCATCTCTTCTCCGCCGCCATCGCCGACGCCAACACCGTCGTCTGGAACGGCCCCATGGGCGTCTTCGAGTTCTCCGCCTTCGCCCACGGCACGGATGCCATCGCCCACGCGGTGGCCGCCAACGACCACGCCACCACCATCGTCGGCGGCGGAGATTCGGTCGCCGCCATCCACAAGTCCGGCGTCGCCGACAAGATCACCCACATCTCCACCGGCGGCGGTGCCTCTCTCGAATTCCTCGAAGGCAAAACCCTCCCCGGCGTAGCCGCGCTCACGGAAAAGTAAACTAGAGCTTTCGCAGCAGACCGGAGATCATCTTCCGCACCTCGACGACCTGCTCCGTCAAATGCTGATGCTCCTCCTGGCCAAAGAACTCGAGATCGCGAGCGAGCAGGAACAGGTATTCGAGCTCGGACGAAGCCGCCTTTGCTCTCCGCAACTCCAGACCGAACTCCACGTTGCTGTCTCTCCCACAACCCTCCGCGATCCTGGTCGCAACATTTGCTGCAGCCCTGCGAAGCTGATGCGTTATCCCAAAGCTCTCGCTGCTCGGCAGCTTCCGCGTAGCCCGATAAGTCTCAAGCACTACAGCATGTGCCTTCTTCCAAACATCCAGATCCCGAAAATCCTTCACCGCTCACCTGCCCCACTCATTGCTCACTGCTCATGACTCATTCCTGACGAGTACATCTCCCGCCCTGAGCCCCACTCATTGCTCACTGCTCTTGACTCATTCCTGACGAATATACCGCCCGCTCGCCGGCCCAGGACTTTCCCCCTTCCAGCCCAACATGGAATACTGAACCCACATGCGCCAGCACCTGTTCGCCGCCAACTGGAAGATGTATAAGACCCCCGAGGAAGCCACCTCCTTCATCCAGGCCTTCAAATCCCTGCTCCCCCCTGAAAGCAAGGCCGAAGCAGTCCTCTTCCCCTCCACCACCTCCCTGGCCGCGGCCGTCCACGCCGTCGCCGGCACGCGCATCGCCATCGGCGCCCAGACCATGCACTGGCTTGACTCCGGCGCCTACACCGGCGAAACCTCGCCCACCATGCTCCTCGCCCTCGGCTGCACCCACGTCCTCATCGGCCACTCGGAGCGCCGCCAGTACTTCAACGAGACCGACACCACCGTCAACCTGAAACTTAAGTCCGCCCTCGCCCACCACCTCGTCCCCATCGTCTGCGTCGGCGAGCACTTCGAAGAGCGCGAGGGAGGCCTCACCGCCAAGGTCCTCGAACTCCAGGTCTCAATCGCCCTTGAAGGTATTGATCCAGCCGGCATCGATCCCGCAGGCATCGATCCCGCACCCGCCAGTCCCATCGTCTTCGCCTACGAGCCCGTCTGGGCCATCGGCACCGGTCGCACCGCCACCCCGGAGATCGCCGAAGACGCCCACAAAATTATCCGTCGATCCATCGCCCAGGCCCTCGGCAGCGACCTGGCCCAAACCACCCGCATCCTCTACGGCGGCTCTGTCAAACCCGACAACGCCGGCAGCCTCTGCTCCCTCGAGGAGGTCGACGGAGCCCTCGTCGGAGGCGCCAGCCTCGACCCCGCCTCCTTCGCCGACATCATCAAGAACGCCCAGGGCAGCCGCTGACCCACCCACGCGTCAGCCTGCACAACCCCTACCGCACGACCCCCGCCTGATCGATCGGCCAGTAAACAAACGCAGCCTTTCCATAGATCAGCGCCCGCTCCACCGGCCCGAAGTCCCGGCTGTCGCTCGAGATCGACCGGTGATCCCCCATCACGAAATACTCATGCGGCGGAATCACCGCATCCGCCTCCGACCGGTCGTCCGTGTACCGCGCCGGCACATACCGCTCCGGCACCCGTTCCCCGTTCACGTACACCCGCCCATGATCGATCCGCAGGTCGTCCCCCGGAACCGCGATCACACGCTTGATATAGCTCTTCTGGTGGTCGCGCGGATACAGAAACACCACCACATCCCCGCGATGAATCTCGCCCACCCGGTACGCAACCTTGTTGATGAACAGCCGGTCCTGATCCTCCAGCATCGGCAGCATGCTCGTCCCCTCGACCCGCACCGGCTGGTACAGAAACACAATGATGAACGCCGACACGATAATCGAAACCGCCGTATCCCGCAGCCACGACCGCAGCCCGCCCCCACCGACCACCGGCGCCTTCGCAGCTTCCACCGGTCCCGCTTCCACCGGCCCCACCCCAACTTCGCTCCCCTGCTCAGGCTCAACGTTCAACGGCTCTCCACCTCCCACTCTCCCATCCTGACCCGCACTCATTCAGACGCCCCAACCCGCCGAACGTCCGCCCCCAGCCCCAGCCCGGGCACCAACCCCTTCCCATCAATCCCGCCCGGCGACCACGTCGTCACAATCTCCTTCGCCAGCCGCGCCACCATCACCTCCGCCTCGTTGTCCACCGTCCATCCCTTGTCCGCATTCCCATATGTGAAGATCGAGATCACCATCGGCCCGCTCTTCCCCGCCACAATCGCCACATCCGCCCGCACCGCGTCCAGGCTCCCCGTCTTGCTCGCAATCCCAGACCCCGTCTCCGTCGAGTCCAGCGTCTCCAGGTACCGCGGTATAGTCGTCCGGTAGAACTGGTTCCGAAGCATCGTCAGCGCCACCCCGCAGATCGCCTGATCCCGCGCCACATCCGCCTCCAGGCCAGCCTCCCCCGGCCCCGCCAGCTCACATCGCCCGATCCGCTCCATCACCCTCGCCATCTCCCGCGCCGTCGTCTTCCCCAGCCCAAACTTCGGCTGGTCCGCCGGCATCGGCCCCGTCGGCGGCTTCATGATCCGCTTGTACAAATGCGTGTCCTTCAACCCCATCCATCCAATCCGCGCATTTACCGCGTCGATCCCCAGCCGTTCGATCAGGAGGTTCGTCGCCGTATTGTCGCTCACAATCACCATCATCGTCAGCGCATCCTTCAACGTCAGCGTCAGCGGCGTGTCAAAGAACATCAGCACCCCCGACCCGCTCACCCCATCCCCCTTCGCCAGTGTCAGCCGCTCGTCCCACCGCGCCTTTCCCGAGCGCACCTGTTCCATCGCCTCGAACAGGATCGTCAGCTTGATCACCGATGCCGTCTGTACCGGCGTGTCCGCGTCCACCGCCACCGTCTTCCCCGTATTCATCTGCTCCGCAAACAACGTCACGTGTCCGCGATGCGTCCGCGCCAGCGCCGCCAGCCGCCCCTCCAGATCCGCATCGCGCCTATCAAGACCCGTGTCCCGCCTATCCACCCCCGCGTCCCGTACCTCCACACCCCGATCTCCAGCCCCCCGCGCCTGCGCCCAGGCATCGCCGCCGCCCGCACCTCCGTAACCAGATCCCAGCACCAGAAGCATCATCAGAAAGCAGAGCACCCGCGACGTCGTCATGCTCAGCATCTTACCCGCACCTCCGGCTCACTCCCAGACCCATCCCCCACCGATCCCCAGCCCGATTCGCATCGCCATCCTCCGCCAGCCCGCTCGCACCAGGCCTGCACCTCTGTCGCGACCCGCATCGCGACCGCTTCTAAACAGCTCCGTCGCACCGCATCTCGCGTAGAATAGACAATAATTAGGAATAAAGCTCGCAACAGGAAAACTATGGCCTCCATCACCATGCTCGAGCAGGTGCCCTCACCACCGAAGAACGGCAACCGCGGCGCCTCCGAGTTTCATGACCTCATGACGGAGACGGCCAACACCGCCTCGGAGGGCCTCGACACCAAGTCCGCGCTCGAGATCGCCCGCATCATCAATCAGGAAGACGCCAAGATCGCCGCCGCCGTCAAAAAGGCCCTGCCCGAGATCGCCATCGTCATCGATACCGTCGCCCGCTCCCTCCGCGATGGCGGACGCCTCATCTACGTCGGCGCCGGCTCCTCCGGCCGCATCGCCTCGCTCGACTCCTCCGAGTGCCCCCCAACCTTCTCGACCGCGCCCTCCCAGGTCCAATACATCATGGCCGGCGGCCCCAAAGCGCTCGCCTCCGCCTCCGACGTCAACGAGGACTCGCCCGAACTCGGACAGCGCGACATCGCCCGCCGCCGCCCCACCCGCAAAGACATCATCATCGGCGTCTCCGCCAGCGGTCGCACCCCCTACGTCGTCGGCGCCGTCGAGTACGCCCGAGCCCGCGGAGCCAAGACCGCCGCTATCACCTGCAACCACAACACCGACCTCTCCCGCGTCGCCGACACCACCGTCGTCGCTGAAGTCGGTGCCGAAGTCATCTCCGGTTCAACCCGCATGAAGGCCTCCAGCGCCCAGAAGATGATCCTTAATATGATCACCACCGGCGCCATGACCCGCCTCGGCTACGTCTACGAGAACCTCATGGTCAACGTGCACATGAAGAACGAAAAACTCGTCGAACGCGGCATCCGCGTCCTCATCAAAGTCTGCAACATCGACCGCGACACCGCCATCCGCACCATCAAATCCGCCGGCAAATCCATTCCCATCGCCGTGGTCATGCTCAAAGCCAACGTCGACAAAATAGAAGCCGTCCGCCGCTTGGCCAAATCCGACGGCAACGTCCGCCTCGCCATCGACGACTCCCGCCTGGAACTCTAAACCCCGGCCCTGCACCGTCGTCACACCCCGCCTCAACATCTGCACCTACGCCACACCCCCCGCCTTCAAAGGCTTGCCGTTGCTCGTCCCTTCGCGCGTCATTTAGGAGCGAGGCGGAGAACCTGCTGTCGCCTTCGCCTTTGCACTTGCCGTTGCCGTAGCCCGCTCCTTCGCTCGTTCTTCAGAAGCACCCATCCCAAAAAACAAGTCATACTCACTCCAGAGGCACCTGCCATGAAGCGTCTCGTAGCCTGTCTGGCCCTGTCCCTGCCCATATCCCAAACACTGGCAGCCCAGACCCAAACCCCCCAGAAGGTCATCCTCGACACCGACATTGGCGACGACATCGACGATGTCCTCGCCGTCGCCCTCGCCCTCAACAGCCCCGGCCTCAAGATCCTCGGCATCACCTCCGCCTGGGGAGATACCAGGCTCCGCGCCCGCCTTCTCGACCGCCTCCTCCGCGAGACCGGGCACACCGACATCCCCGTCGCCGTCGGCATCGAGCGCCATGGTCCGAAGGAAGGCGCCTTCTCCCAGGCCGCCTGGGCCCGGTCCGAGCCGGCCCGCCCCCACCCCGATGCCGTCAGCTTCCTGCTCGATCAAATCCGCAATAACCCCGGCGAGATCACCCTCATCGCCATCGCTCCCGAGACCAACCTCGCCGCCGCCCTCGCCCGCGACCCCGTCACCTTCCGGAAGCTCAAGCGCATCGTCCTCATGGGCGGATCCGTCCACCTCGGCTACGACGATCGCGCTCCCCTGCTCCTCAACCCGCCCGACCCCGAGTACAACATCGCCATGGACATCCCCGCCGCCCAGGCCGTCTTCACCTCCGGCATCCCCCTCGACGTCATGCCGCTCGACTCCACCCAGATCAAACTCGGCGACGGCCCCCGCCAGCTGCTCTTCACCCAGAGCACCCCCCTCACCGATGCCATGACCCTGCTCTACCAGCAGTGGTCAGCCGAGACCAAACAGTCCACACCCACCATGTTCGACGCCGTCGCCGTCGCCTTCGCTATCGATCCAAAGCAGTGCCCCGTCACCCCGCTCCACCTCGAGGTCGACCGCCAGGGCTACACCCGCGAGACCCCCGGCCCACCCAACGCCCAGGTCTGCCTCCACTCCGAGTCCGACTCATTCCTCCGCTTCTACCTCCCTCCCTTCCTCCCCCAACCTAGCGCAACCCACTAACGTCCCTGCCCCTCTTGCCTGTCATCCTGGAGCGAAGCGAAGGATCCCCGCACCTGGACCCTTGGACCCCCACACCGCCAACCACCCGCGCCCCGATTGGCCCTTCCGATGCACCCGTCGTTGCCCGCTCCTTTGCTTGTCATTCAGGAGCGAAGCGGAGGAACCTGCTGTCACCCTCGCACTTGCACCCGTCATTGCCCGCTCCTTTGCTTGTCATTCAGGAGCGAAGCGGAGGAACCTGCTGTCGCCCTCGCACTTGCACCCGTCGTTGCCCGCTCCTTTGCTTGTCATTCAGGAGCGAAGCGGAGGAACCTGCTGTGGCCCTCGCACTTGCACCCGTCGTTGCCCGCTCCTTTGCTTGTCATTCAGGAGCGAAGCGGAGGAACCCCATGTTGCCCTCGCCCCTTATGCCTGTCACCCTGGAGCGAAGCAAAGGACCACCGTATTGTCCTTGCTGCTTGCTGGCATCCTGAGCGTAGCGAACGGGCCCGCTTTCTACCGCTAAGCCCTCCTGGCCAGTATCGAATTGAGGACGGTGACCCACATCCCCTGTCAAGCCCCCGTCCCATGTAACCCGCATATATCGAAGGCGATAACCCTGGCGCATCCCCATCACCAAACCTCTAAACTAGAGATGCTTCACATGAAAGCCGCTCAAGCCGCCGCCGAGAAACCCAATCCCCGGGTAGTCAACCCGTAACCCTAGGCCAGAGAATATTTTAGCGGCAAACCGCCTGAATGGAGGACTTTGCCCTACCAGCCCCACCTAACCCGCCTGCCTTGAGGACTTTGCCAAAGTGATCGGGGGAGGGGGGCCTACCCCGCACCAGCCTAAGTACCCCGTTATCCTCCCAACCTGTCCGTAAACTAGAGCCTATGGACAAATTCGTAGTACGCGGCGGCAACCCCCTCCTCGGCACCATCAAGGTCTCCGGAGCCAAAAACTCCGCCCTCCCCTGCATGGCCGCCGCCATCCTCACCGAGGACGAAGTGATCCTCGAGAACATCCCCCAGGTCCGCGACATCGAGACCGAAAGAAAGCTCCTCGCCAGCATGGGCGCCGAGGTCGAGCTCGGCTACGGTCGCGCCCAGCACCGCACCCGCATCAGGTGCGCCGTACTGTCCGACCCAGTTGCCAAGTACGAGATCGTCAAGACCATGCGCGCCTCCTCGCTCGTCCTAGGCCCGCTCATCGCCCGCACCGGCGTCGCCCGCGTCGCCATGCCCGGCGGCTGCGCCATCGGCGGCCGCCCCATCGACCTCCACATCAAAGGCCTCGAATCCATGGGTGCCACCGTCACCCAGGAGCACGGCTACCTCGAAGCCCGCGCCCCCGGCAACGGAGACGCCCCCCTCCGCGGCGCCCACATCGTCTTCGACAAGATCACCGTCACCGGCACCGAAGACCTCCTCATGGCCGCCACCCTGGCCGAAGGCGAGACTGTCTTCGAGAACTGCGCCCGCGAGCCCGAGGTCACCGACCTCGCCGCCCTCCTCATCGCCATGGGCGCCCGGATCGAAGGCGCCGGAACCTCCACCATCCGCGTCCAGGGCGTCGCCAAACTCCACGGCGCCCGCTACAAGATCAACCCCGACCGCATCGAGGCCGGCACCTTCCTCGTTGCCGGAGCCATCACCGGCGGCGACCTCAACGTCGACTGCTGCAACCCCGCCCACCTCGGCGCCCTCCTCACCAAGCTCGAGCAATGCGGCGTCCGCATCGACATCGGCCCGGACAACGTCCGCGTCCGCTCCGGTGGAACCCTCAAGGCCGCCGACGTCTCCACCGAGGAATACCCCGGCTTCCCCACTGACATGCAGGCCCAGTTCATGGCCCTGGCCACCCAGACCGAAGGCACCTCGATCGTCACCGAAAACATCTTCGAGAATCGCTTCATGCACGTGCAGGAACTGATCCGCATGGGCGCCAACATCACCGTCAATGGCCGCTCCGCCACCGTCCGCGGCCGCTCCGAGCTCCAATCGGCCGCCGTCATGTGCTCCGACCTCCGCGCCTCCGCATCCCTCGTCCTCGCCGCCCTGGTCGCCGACGGCGAGACTATCCTCGACCGCGTCTACCACCTCGACCGCGGCTACGAGCGCTTCGAGGAGAAGCTCCGCGCAGTCGGCGCCCAGATCCGCCGCATGGGAGACGTCTTCGGCAAACGCTGACCCCGCCTCACCCGACGCTCAGCTCCCTGCGCTCAGTTCCTTGCGGTAGACGTACGCGTCTATCGACCCACCCTCAGCCCATCCATAAAACCCCCGCTGCAAGCCAGTGCGCCCATACCCGCGCCCCTCGTAGAACCGGATCGCACCCTCATTCCCGACCCAAACATGCAGCTCCATTGTCCCCGCGCCCGCCCCAGCGGCCAGCACCTCCACCTCCCCCATCAGCCACCCCGCCACCCCCACCCTCCGCTCCTCCGGGGCCACATCCAACGTAACCACGTAGCCCCAGTGGGCAGTCGGGCAACGCTCCACATGCACAATCACAAATCCGAGCATTGCCACCCCAGAATCATCCCGGCGCCTCCGCTCAGCCACTACCGCAATCGCATTGCGAGCCTCCACGAACCTCCGCATCGACCTCAGATCAAAGCGAAACGGCTTCGCAAAACAGATCACGTCCATAGCAAACATCGCGTCCAGATCTGCCGGTACGTACCGCCGGAGCTTCACCTCATCCATCATCGCCATCTCGTTCCTCTCAGATGAGCAGCATAAAATTGCGCCCCGCCGAGATATCGACGGGGCGCAATCGGCTCAGTCCTCTTAGAAGAGGAACTTGCCTGAGATCTGCAGCTGCCGGGAAGATCCTCCATCGCTCGTCGCGAAGCGCGTCGACGAGATCTGGCCGAAGTTTGACGAGGTCGTGCTTCCAGACGGCTGCCCAAAGTTCGGATGGTTCAGGACGTCAAACGCATCCACGCGCAGCTTGAACGTCAGCCGCTCGCTGAGCTTTGTATCCTTCTCGCCCGAGAGATCGATGTCCGCGAACCCGGGCCCGAAAAGCTTGTTCCGCGAAATGTTGCCCAGTCCGGTGAACACCGTCCTTGTCGCCAGGGGATTGGTCGACGTCGGCGCGGCAACCAGCACCGCCGGATTCTGGAAGCTGCATCCAGCCACCGGCGTCGTCGATGTGGTTACCGGGCAAACCGTCGATTGGATGAACTGCACATTCGTGCTGTTCGTCTGAACCTTCTTCGTCACGACTGGCCCAACCAGATTCGGTCGGATTACGCCCGCAACCCCCGTGTACGTCGATGTGTTGTACGTCAGGTTCACCGGATTTCCGGTCTGGTACTGCACAATCGACGACAGCCGGAAGCCTTCGAACAGCCGGTTGCCCTTGAACGGCAGAGCGTAGATCGCCGTCGCCGAGTAGTGGTGCCGCGTATCGAAATCAGACGGACCATAGTTGTTGCCCGGGTTTGTGCTGTCCTGGAACGTGTACCCGCCCTGCGACCCCAGCGAGTTCGTGTCCAGCGACTTGGAGTAGTCGTACGTCATATTGAAGGACACGCCATGACCCGCGTTCTTGCTCCCGGTCAGCCACATCGCGTTATAGTTTGACATTCCGACACTGTTCACCTCGGAGATGTTAGAGTTCGACGCCGATCCAGGCGCAATCGGGCTCGTCGCCGACAGCTTCAGGAAGGGACGTGCACCGCCATTGATCGGTTGGTTCTGATTGGTCCTCGCCCGGAGGTGGCGCCCCTGCGATCCGTAGTACCCCACCGACATCACAACCCCTGCGCCCAGCTGGTGCTGCACATTGAAGTTGTAGGTCTGCGTGTACGCGTTGTGGAAGTTTGGATTGACCGACCCGATCGCGAGCCCGTTCGCCAACGCTGAATTCAACAGGTTTCCCACCGGTATCGGCGCCGATGCATTGCTGTACGAGACCGAAGAGCTGAACGGAGCGTTCCCGGCCACGCCGCCGACCGTTCCCGAAACCGGCTGGTCCGCCATGTACCCATACCCCCCACGAAGCACCGTCCGCCCGGCGCCGAAGACGTCGTAGGCGAATCCAAGCCGCGGTTCATAATTGTAGTTCTGCTTGTAAGCAGACCCGAAGCCGTTCGTTCCCACCTGCACCAGCGACACCGTCGCCGGATCAAAGATCGCAATCCGGTTCTTGCCCTCGGTCGGCGTTCCGTTCCACTCAAAGCGAAGTCCATACTCCAGTGTCAGCCATTCGTTCAGCTTGAAGTTGTCCTGCACAAACGCGCCTGCGGCGTTCACATAAATCCGGTTCGAAAAGGTTGCCGGCTGCACGCTGAAGCCCGTCGCCGTATCCTGCGCGAAATTTGCCAACGTGCTCGCATACGTGATCGTTCCCGTATCGCCCGAGAAGTTCGCGCCCAGAAACCGCCGAAACTCTCCCCCGAACTTGATGCTGTGCCTTCCCAGCTGATACGTCGCCGTATCCGAAAAGACGCCAAACGTATCGGTGCGGCCCTGCGGAAATCCAGACGGCCCGCCAAACGCTAAGCCAAGATCGGATACCAGAATCTGCGGTAGACCAATCGCCGACGTGATCCCGTTGCCAATGTGGTAGTCCGCCGGGTTCAGAGTCGCATTCGGATTGAACGTGATCGCGATCCGGTTGAACCCAAGCCGCGCCTCGTTTACGACGTTCGGGCTGAATACATGCGTCTCGTTCAGCGTCAACACCTGTCGGTGCGCGTTGCGATGATCTCCAAATCCCGGGATCGTGTCGCCCTGCAGCGCAGGCTCTGTCCGTACATCCTTTTGGAACGCGTAAAAACCATGCATCTGGTCCCTCTGGCTGAACTGGTGCAGCACGTCCCCCGTGTACTGGTCGATCTGCACCGGCCCCGGCGTGAACTGCGTGTAGGTCGTCTGCGTCGGATTGTTTCCGACAGGCACAAGCGCCAGCAGCGCGACCCCAGCGGGCTTTCCGGCAGCCAGAATGGCTGCCCGCTGGTTAGGAACGATCTGGCCCGCAGCATTCGTTGTCACGCTGTTTGTAAACACGTTGCTGTTCTGCAGCACACCCTGGTGCTGCCTCAAACCTTCGTAGCTGAAGAAGAAAAACGTGTGATCGCGGTAGATAGGTCCACCAACGGCAACGCCGAAGTTGTTCCGCTTCAGAGGCGCCTTGCGGGACGCCGCTCCGGTCACGAACGGTGCTGCCCGGTTAAAGTAATTGCGCGCATCCAGAGCCTCGTTTCGGAAGTAGTCGAACACCTCGCCGTGGAACGCATTCGTTCCCGATCGCGTGCTCACATTCACAATCGATCCCGAGCTCCGGCCATACTCCGCACTGAAGGTAGAGTTGTCGATCTTGAACTCCGACGTTGTGTTGATCGAAGGCTGAAACGTAATCTGGTTCTGGCTCATGTCGTTCAGGTTCACGCCGTTGATCTGGAAGTTCACCGAGTCTTCCCGATTCCCCGCCGTGATGAACGAGTTTGCTCCCAGGCCGCGACTCGCTCCTGTCAGGCTCCCACTAGTCGGCGCCACCACGCCTCCCGGCGTCAGCACCGTTAAATCGAGAAAATGCCGCCCATTCAGAGGAATCTCCTGCACCGTCTGCCGGTCGATCACCTGCCCAACCGTCATCGTCTGCGTCTCGATCTGCGGTGGCGCACCCTCCACCTGCACCGTCGTCCCTGCACTCTCGAGTGACAGCTTCGCATTCACCGTCTGGTGCGCATCCACCTGCAGCGTCAGGCTCTCGACCACGTACTTCCCGAAGCCCGGCGCATCCACTGTGACCTTGTAGTCACCCGGCTGCAGCGATGGAGCCGTGAAATTTCCTGCATCGTCGCTCACGGCCGTCCGCTCCACGCCCGTCCCCAGTGACCGGATCGTCACCGAAGCCTTCGGCACGACCGCACCTGTCGGATCGGTCACGGTTCCAGCCAGCGTCGCCGTGGACTGCGCCCGCGCAGCAGTCAAGCCACTCGTCAGAACACCGACAACACACACCATCCTGAGAAGAAGTGCAGGGAAACCCTTCATACGTCCTCCGAAAACTTGACGCCGCGTCCGAAGACGCGGGTAACACACCATCAAGTGGGGATCTATGAGTCGGCCCTGCGGCCCCGCTTCACTGGAGTGCACTATCCAATCTGCAGGTGTCCGGCTAACGAGAACGCTCAACGTTCGAGCCCTGGCAGCCTTCACACCATCTTTATGAGTAGACCTAAGCCTTTCATGCGATCCCGGATGATGTCAATCGGTAGCCCGTGGCGCCCAATCGATCCCACGTCAATCTCCTGCACACGTCCAGGTCCCAGCGGCCCTCGATCAGTTCATCGGAAAATCGCCCCCGTCTAGACCGCGACCGTGAACGTGTCTTCGCTGCGAGTCACCGCTCGATACATCGTGTCGCGCTCCACCGGAACGCGGCCCGCCTCCGTGATCAACCGGATCAAGTCCGCGCGCCGCATACCCTGCGGCGTCGTCGCCCCTGCGTCGTGGTAAATCTTCTCCTCCACCACCGTTCCGTCAATGTCGTCCGCCCCGAACCGCAGCGCAATCTGCGCGATCTTGGGCGTCATCATCTGCCAGTACGCCTTTACATGCGCGAAGTTGTCGAGCATCAGGCGCCCCACCGCGATCTGCTTGATGTCGAGCATCCCCGTCGTTCGCGGCAGGTGCTCAAGCACCGTGTGATCCGGATGGAACGCGAGCGGGATAAATGTCTGAAAGCCGCCCGTATCGTCCTGCACCTCCCGCAGCCTCAGCAGATGATCCACCCTGTCCTCATCGTTCTCGATATGGCCGTACAGCATCGTCGCATTTGACCGCAGCCCCGCCCTGTGCGCCATCCGTGCCGTCTCCAGCCACTCTCCGCCATCGATCTTGTGGTCACAGATAATGTGCCGCACCCGGTCCGCAAAGATCTCAGCCCCGCCACCCGGCATCGAGTCCACGCCCGCCACCTTCATCCGCTCCAGCGTCTCGGCGATTGACATCTTACCGCGCTTCGCCAGGAACGCCACCTCCACCATCGTGAAAGCCTTAACGTGAACCTTCGGGAACCGCTGCTTCAGTCCACGCACCAGGTCCATGAAGTACTCAAAAGGCAGATCCGGATGCAGGCCGCCGACGATGTGAAACTCTGTCACCGCCTCCGTATACCCCGACGCCGCCGTCTCCCACGCCTCTTCAAGCGCCATCGTGTACGTCCCCGCGTCGCCCTTCTTCTTCCCGAAGGCGCACAGCCGGCACGACGCGACGCAGACGTTCGTCGGATTAATGTGGCGGTTCACATTGAAGTACGCTACGTCCCCATGCAGCCTCTCGCGTACATGGTTCGCCAGCCATCCGACGGCCAGGATGTCCCCGCTCCGATACAGCGAAACGCCCTCGTCGAAACTCAACCGCCCCCCGGCAATCACCTTATCGGCAATCGGCCGCAGCCGCGCATCGTCCGTCTGAAAGCCGTGCCGTGCCCGAGGTCTGGGAACTCCGATGCTCATAGAGGAATTCTACGCCGCGCCCCAAGCTGCCCCAAGGGCAATGCCGTCATTGCGCCGGCTTCGCTTCGGGCGAGTCCACCATTCGAGGCTGCACCACCATGCCGTCGAAAAGCGTTGCGCCCAGCAGGTGGTCGCCCATCGGCCGCACAAACCTCAGGTCCCACCCCGTGTCCCAGAAGTGCACCCCCATCTCCGGCAACTGCACCATATAGGCCAGGTGCGTCGATTTGTTGGCGGCGATAAACACCCGCTTCGTCGTTCGGTCGAAGAACAGGTCGCTCACGTCCTGAACGAAGAGGTTCTTCACCGTCGTCCACTCCGATCCGTCGGCCGGCATCAACCACACGCCTTCGCGTCCTCCGACCCAGATCTCGCCCCGGTCGTCGATTGTGACGGCTGTCACCTGGGTCAGCTTCTGCGGTATCGGCAACGTGGTCCAACTCGCTCCCCCATCACTCGACCGCAGCAACCTATGCAGCGTCGCTGCCGCTAACGAGCTCCGCTCACCAGCAACAAATTGATATGTCTGCGCCTCGAGACCGGTGACGAGCTTCCATTCACCTCCCGCGTCTCCGCTGCGCAGCAGACCGCGTGACGTCGCCGCATACAGGCTGTCACCAACCGCGGCAATCGCAAACGTGCTTCCGTCGAACACCTCGCCCGGAGGCACGGCGAGGCGCACAGACCGGGCAGGATACTTGCGTTTTCTCGCCGCTGCTGGAACCGTTCCCTTCACGTTGCGCTTGCGAGATTTCGAGGAGCTCCGTCCTTTCGCAACCGGTGCTCGTGTAACCGGTGCTCGTGCAGTAGGGGGCTTCAAAGCACCCACCGGACCTGCCGTGAGATCCACGTTCGACCGGACCCACTGGGAGTCCTTGAACCGGTAAATTCCGTGGCTCGTCCCCGCGATCAAAGTGCCGTCAGAGGCCTGTGCCAGGCTGAAGACATCGCGCCCTCCCAGCCCCATGCTCCGCTGCACCCAGCTCAGGCTCCCGTCCGTGCTCTCAAAAACCCCACCCCAGTCCTTGTCGTTCAACACGCTCAGGTACACCGTCGAAGGAGATCGCGCGTCAGCAACATAACTCGCAACCTGACGAACGGCGAAGCCCGTGTTCGAGGCTTGAAAACTGGTTCCGCCATCCTCGCTGGCCAGAACCCCGCCCCGGTCCGTCGCCACCAGGATGTGCTTCGTGTTCGCCGGATCGACCAGAACATCGTTTACGATCACCTCCGGCCCCGTCGTACGCGTCCAGGCCTTGCCCGCATCCGTCGTTCGGAACAGACCCTCGGTCGTGCCTGCATACACCGTCAGGAGATCCTTCGGACTCTGCATCAGAACCCTGGTTCTGCGCGCCGTCGACGGTATGCCCTGCACCTTCTGAAACTTGTCCCCGCCGTTCTCACTCTTGTAGATCCCCGAGCAGGCACTCGCGTAAACCGTGTTCGGATCCCTTGGATCCAGGATGATCGAGAACACGTCGGAGTCATCGATCACACCTTCCTTAATGTTGTTCCAGTGTTCGCCTCCGTCCGACGTCTTCCACGGCAGGTGCCACGTCCCCGCATAGATCACGGACGCGTCGCGCGGATCGATCGCGACCGACTCAACCTCGTGAATCTCCTTGCTCCCGGAGGGACTGATCAGCTTCCAATGGTCCCCTCCATCGGTCGTGCGATACACACCCTCAAGCGTGCCCGCGATGAAGATCTTAGGATCGGACGCGGAGCCCGCGAGCGACCGGACCGACTGTCCCCTCAGGTCCGCGCTCTCGCTCCAGCTCTTGCCTTCATCTCGGCTTTGGAACAGACCGCCATCCGTCTTGCCCAGCACCCAAACGCCAACCAGCAGGTGCTTCGGATCAGATCGATCCACCTGAATATGATCGAGCACCAGGTCGTCTCGCTTTCCCACACGGGCCAACCGCGACCATGAGCTTCCACCATCGAGGGAACCGTAGATCCATCCCGTCGTCGTTCCCAGGTAGATGTGCTTCGGGTCCTTGGGGTCGACAGCGAACGACCGCGCATCTCCGCCGTAGGGTCCGAACGGAAGCCAATCCGCCGCGTGCACCCGGATCGAAGTCAGGCAGGGGAGAAGCATCAGCGAGGCAGTGCAGCTTCGAAAACGTCTTGTAAATCTCCGGATCGTCATAGGTGCTTCAAAACCTTTATGTCAGCCACGCTGAAACCACCGTCAGGCTGCTTCCCGTACAGCACAAAGGCTGACTGGATCGCATCCAGTCAGCCTCTGCGCCTTTACTTCCGTGCTCGTTCGCGACCTACTTCTTGTGATGGCGACGACGTCCGGCAGGCAGTGCCTTGCGAGGCTGAACCTTGACCGCAGATTCATCAACCGCAGTCACGCCAGCGCTGTCCATCGTTGCACCCGCCGGGATCAGGGTCGTGGTCACCGTCTTGCCATCCGTCGTTCCGGTATAGACCGAGACGCGGGAAGCATCGATGCCCTTCTCCTTCACCAAGTAGTCCTTGGTGTTGACGGCGCGCTCAGCAGCCAGCTTGCTGCCCATCTTCTCTCCACCCGCCGCGCTTCCGACGATCGCAAGCTTCGCGTCCGAGGTGCGCTGGAGGTTGAGGGAGATGTCATCAAGGCAGGCCTTCGCCTCGTTGTCGACACGGGCCGGACGACGCGCATCACGGTCGAAGTTGATCGAGCAGAGATTGCTCGTCTTCGGCTGCGGCGGCGGCGCTGGTGCATTGACCGTCACTGTCGATGTCGACGAGGCAGTCTGGCCCTTGTCGTCAACCACGTTGCAGGTCACGGTGATGGTTCCAGGTGCAGCGCCAGTCGTGGTCAGGGTTGCGGTCGACGTGCTTCCGCTCACTGATCCTGCCGTCGCGCTGTAGCTGTAGGTCAGAGGACGGTTCTGCGGGCTCACGCCATTCGCGGTAATCGTCGAGGAGTCACCCGGATTTACCGTCGACGGATTCGCCGAGCAGCTGATCGTAGGTGGCTCGAACGCCTTCACCGTGTAGGCCGCGGTGCAGTCCGCCATTTGTCCAGGCTTGTTGCCCTCAGTCACATGGCCCTTCGCCGTAAACGATCCCGGCTGCGCGTTCTTGGTGTCGACATTGGCCGTTCCTGACGTACCCGTAATTGTTCCACCATCGGTGGTCCAGGTATAGGTGGCGGTCTTCTTCGGGTTCAGGTTCAGCGCCGTTCCCGTAATCGTCACCGGGTCGCCAGGGAAGGCCGTCGCAGGGGAGGATACGCAGCTGTAGGTCACTGGCGGCGGAGGTACGATGCTTCCGAAGTGTGTCACAAAACCGGTGCTCAGCTCAGCCCCACCGACATTGGCACGGCCGCCCAGAACGCCGCCCGTCGGTATGCCGACATACGGACCGTAGTTCTCGTGGAACCAGCGATAGTCAGCCTCAAACAGCCGCAGGGAGAAGCGGTGATTCAGGAAAGGCAGATCGTAGTCCATGCCGCCACCCGCCGCCAGCGTCGGTCCCCACATGTAAGGCTCGTGGTAGAACGGCGTTCCGCTGTTGTTCGGTCCGCCAACCCGCGCTCCACCCGCAAGCCCGTGGGCGAACAACGTGAAGTTCTCCATCGGAGCGCGAAAGATCGGTCCGGCAGACGCAAAGTAAAGCCCGTCATTCTTTCCGTCCGGATGCGCCGTAAACTGAATCTCGCCTCCGACGTACTTGTTGAAGTAATACGCCACGCTTCCGGCGGCACCCTCGTCAACCGACGAGTAGGACACGCCGGCGGGCTTCAGCTGGCCGTGAGCCCCGTAGTACGAATACCCGGTGAATACGTCAAACCGGGAGGCGTTGGGCCCGGCAGGCGCCGCCGTTGGTGCAGGCGTCGGCGTTGTTTGTGCCGCGGGAGTGTTCGAGGTGAGCCCGCTGGGCGCGGGCGTGCTGGGGTCAGTCTGTGCGCCCAGGCTTCCTGCACCAAGGGTGACGGCACATGCAGCCAGCGCAAACCGGCCTAAACTAGAAAACGGGCGATAAACCATTCGACTTCCTCCGCGAAAAACTTATGCTTTGATACGAGCTTGGCTGCCAACTCGCTATATTTGTCTTTGATTCGATAAAGTTTACCGCAGTTGCAGAACAACGTCAGAAGAAATTGCTCGGGGCCGCGCATAAACTTCGTCTCTGTGACTCTATCGTCACACGCACGCAAACCAATAGCCCCCGCGAACCCGAGAAGTACACAATCCTGCGCCGTGAACATATCGCCGCCAAGGCTTCGACCTTTCTGCGGCAGTCCAGGGTTCCCACAACCAGATCGGGGTGAGTCGGCGAAGCCTGATCCCAGGTTCCTCACTTCGCCGATCTCAGGTTCAAGTCGGAGCGATCCCAGGTTCCCGGCAGAGCCTACCCCAGGTTCAACGTCCTCCGCATGGTCCCCCGCTCCGCCTGGATCTTCTCCTGCAGCAACGTGATCGCATACAGCAGCTGCTCCGGCCGCGGCGGGCACCCCGGAACGTAGATGTCTACCGGAATGATCTGGTTCACGCCCTGCAGCAGCGCGTAGTTGTTGAACACCCCGCCCGAGGTCGCGCACGCCCCCATCGAAATCACCCACTTCGGCTCTGGCATCTGCTCGTACAGCCGCCGAATCACCGGAGCCATCTTCTGCGACACCCGACCCGCAATAATCATCAGGTCGCTCTGCCGCGGCGACGGCCGAAATACCTCCGCCCCAAAGCGCGCAATGTCGTACCTCGACCCGCCCATCGACATCATCTCGATCGCACAGCACGCCAGACCAAATGTCATCGGCCACACCGAGTTCTTCCGCACCCAGTTGATCGCCGCATCCAGCGACGCCAGAACGATCCCCTCCGGCTGGTCATACCCCCAGCTCACCTCGTCCACCTTCTCGCGGTTCTTGCCAAAGCTCTCCAGGTTCCCGAAGAAATAGCGATCCCCGGCCTGTGGAGTCCCCGTAGGCCGACCGTTGCTCGTGTTCTCGTCTCCGCCGCTGCTCATACAAGAACTATAGAACCTCGAGCCCCCATCCCGAGCGCTCCGGGCCACGCTTTCCCGCCCTACCCCCTGCCGCATGAATATCTTTCGACCTCTACTCCCGGAGGCACTCTCACGCTACCCCTGAGGTCCAGCTTCACCCGGAATCGTATCCACCCGATCCGCCCCAGAGCCGTCGCCCGTCCACCCTCCGGCGGCTCGATCCGGTGCGCCGTCGTCCCAAAATGCGACGCCAGCAGACCCGCCGCAGCCGTCTGATCCGACGTCCCCGGAGCCAGGCTTGCGTCCACGATCTCAAGCACCCCCTCAGGAGCCTTCCCCGCCAGATCCGCCAGTGCCGCCTCGTCCCCCGCCGACGCGTGGCTTGACCCCGTTACCCTTTGGTAGGCCGCCTCCATGGCCGCGAACTCGCCAGCATTCGCCGCATACCGGAACCGCCGCGGATTCCAACCCACCGCATCCTGCGCCCGGAAGCCCCAGTCCGTACTCAGCAGCAGCGGCGATACCGACCGGTACGGCGGCGTCGCAATCCCCGCATAGTCCATCGTCGCCGGCCGGCCTCCCGCGACCGGCAGCACCCGCACCACCCAGCCCGCGGCAGTCGGCTCCATACGCAGCTCCAGCCCGCCCCCAAAGTCCTTCCGAAATCCCTGCCCCGCCCGGACCTCCCCCTCCATCAACGCCCGCCGGCAACGGCCGTCGGCAGCCCTTAAACCGCCCGTACTCGCAACCCCCGGACCCAGCCCTCTGATACCCAGCCCCGCATGCCCCAGTCCCGCATGCTCCAGCCCCGCATGCCCCAGCCCCGGCATGAGGAGCAGCACTCCCAGCCCTCGAAGATCAGCGCGCATTCTCCGCAATCGCCTCCGTCAGCGCCTGCCGCAGCGCCTCCTGCTCCAACCGGTCGAGCTTGGCCCCGTCCTGCGTCACGTAAAACACATCGATCGCCATCTCCCCCTCCGTATCAACTAGCGCCACCTCCACATTGCATCCACGCGCCGCCAGCGTAAGCGTCAGCGCCCGCAGCAGCCCCGGCGTGTCCTCCGCCGAAACCTCAAGCAGCGTACTGTGCGAGGACGCCTCGTCGTGAAACGCGATCCCCGGCTCCCTCTGCACCTTCGCCGGCCTTCGCCTTCCCCGTCTTCGCCCACTCAGCAGCTTTTCAAGCGACACGCTCCCGCAGATCACGTCGTGGACGCTCGCCGTGAACCGCCCGTGCTCCGACTCATTCATCTCCAGCGTCTTGAAGCTGTCCGTGAACCGGAAGCTGTCCACCACCACCCCCTGCCGGTTCGAGAACGCATCGGCCGTCACCACATTCATCCCCCATGCCGACAGCGCTCCTGCCATCGTCGCAAACAGCTGCGGCCGGTCCATCGTCACCAGCGTCATCTCGCTCACGCCCGGCGAGTAGCGAAAGTTGATCTGCACCGCATCCTCGCCAAACCGCGTCGTCATCATGAAGTGTGTCCGCACCTGCTCCGGCGTCCGGGTCCGAACGTAGCGCTCCGGGAAACCCTCCAAAAACGCCGCGACCTCCGTCGCCTGCCCAGGGAGCGTAGACGCAACGCGTTCCACCAGCTCCGTCTCCCGCCTTCCCACGCGCTCCTCGTCCACACTCCGGTCGAGGTAGTTCGACGCCGCAATGTACAACCGCCACAGGTTCTCCGCCTTCCAAGGCGTCAGCGCGTCCGGATGAACCGCGTTCAGATCCGCATACGTGAACAGCGTCAGCATCCGTAGCGCCTCCGGTGTCTGCACCCGCCCCGCAAACGTCCGCACCGTCTCGGCGTCAAAGATGTCGCGCCGCAGCGCCGCCGACATCTCCAGGTGATTCCGTATCAGGCTGAGCACCATCCCCGCCTCGTAGGGTTCGATCTCCAGACGAGCCAGCACACTCTCCGCCATCCGCGCGCTCTCGACCGTGTGGTCGCCCGAGCTCCGCGCCTTTCCCGTGTCATGGAGCAGCGCCGCCAGGTACAGGAGGTCCGCATGCGGCAGATCGCGCAGCACCGGCCCAAACCGTCCCGCCCATTCGCCCGCCGCTCCCTGCGCCGCCGCCGCCTCCAATCCATGCAGCGTGTCGATCAGCACAAACGTGTGCTCGTCGACCGTGTACCGGTGGTACGCATCCCGGATCACCAGCGCATCGATACCGTGGAACTCCGGGATCAGCAGATCCAACAGCCCCAGCGCATGCATCGACCGCAGCGCCGCCCCCGCTCGCACTCCCGTCAGAATCTTTCGCAAGCCGTTCCACAGTGCCGGCCCCTCCTCCAGGTTGGCCGACAGCACCGGCAGTCCCTGCGAGAGCCGCCTCTCCGTCTCCGGCCCCATCCGCAGCTCCGCCCGCGCCATCTCTGCGAACAGCGCCATCACCACCTCCGGATCAGTGGCCGGATCCGTGGCCGGATCAGTGGCTAGATCAGTGGCTAGATCAGTGGCTAAATCCCCCGCCGCCCCGCCCTCCGTTCCCCCTTCCGTCGAAAGCTCGATCAGCCCCGCACGGACGCTGTACCCCGCCCGCACCGCGCCCGCCTTCCCCAGCCTCCAACCGGCTGCCAGACCGCGCACGCGCCCCGCACGCGTCGGCCCCCCCGCCTCCAACATCGCTTGCTCAACCCTTCGCTCCACGCTGCGGGCGTGCCGGAAGTACATCCGCATCCAGTACGCCGCGTCCACCCTTCGCCCGCCCCCCACCCCGCCCAGCAGACCGATCGCAAGCTCCGCCGCCCGGTCCTGTGCCTGCCAGTCCAGCGTATTGTCGTCGCGTTCATGCCGGTACTGCAGAAAGCTCCGCACCAGCGTCAGAAACTCCGCCGCCTCCGCAAACTCCCCATCCTCAGCCGCCTCGCCCTTCGTAGTCCGCACGTCCTCCCCACCGACTGCCCCTCCACCCTTCTTCGCGGTTCGAACCGCCGGCGAACGGAGCGTCTTCAGCCACCCGCACACATGCACATCCCGCAGCCCACCCGGGCAGTCCTTCACATTTGGCTCCAGGTGAAACAGCGTCCCGCCATACTTTGCGTGCCGCACCTGCGTGATCTCGATCAACCGCGTCGCAATCGCCCCATGCTCCCTCGCCAGCAGCTTCGGCAACACCTCCACCGCCAGCGTCCGCCCCACCCCCGCATCCCCCGCCACCATGCGCGCGTCCATCAGGGCCAGCGTGAACTCCGCATTCTCCGGGTCGAAGCGCTCGCACTCCGCCAGTCTCCGCGTCAGCGGTGAGACCCGCATCCCGCAGTCCCACATCTGCTGGCTCATCCACCGGATCGCGTCCTTCGTCTCCTTCTCCACTACCTTCGCGTCCAGGAGAAACATCAGGTCAATATCCGAGTGCGGAAACAGCTGCCGCCGGCCGTATCCACCCACCGCCACCAGCGCAATCCCGCGGCTCAGCCGCTCCCCCCCAGAGCTCGACCCAGAGCTCGCCTCCACCCAAAGCAGCTGCACCAGCGCATCAACCGCCGCCGCTCGCTCCCCCAACGCCCCCGCTGTAGGCCCGTCGCCATCAAAGGCGTACCAGAGCTCCAGCATCCTCTGCTGGTATCGTCCGCACGCCTCTCCGGAGTCGCTCCCCTGCATCGATCCCACCTGCCTGTCCCAACTGCTTATCCCACCCGGCTGTCCCCACGCCCCGTCTACAACGCAATCTCCCCGCGCTCGTCGTTGCGTATGCGAATGGCCTCGTCGATCCGCGAGACAAAAATCTTTCCGTCCCCTATCTTTCCCGTGTGCGCCGCCGCCGTGATCGCCTGGATCACCTGCTCCACCATCCCGTCAGCAACCACCATCTCCAGCTTCACCTTGGGCAGCAGATCGATCGAGTACTCCCGCCCCCGGTAAAATTCGGTGTGCCCCTTCTGCCGCCCATGTCCCCGCGCCTCGAGGATCGTCATCCCCTCGATGCCGATCTCCACCAGCGCCTCCTTCACCGCATCCAGCTTCGACGGCTGAATCACAGCCTCAATCTTCTGCATACCCCCGCCCTTCCTCCTACACCGTTCTCGAAGCGCCACAAAACCGGGTGCCCCATCTTCGCGACAGTCTCACCGTCGCTAAGGTGGAGTCTGCGCCACTTCAACTCAGTGCGCCCAATCGTAACCCTCTTCCCCATGCTGCGTCAGATCCAGACCCTCCCGTTCGTCCTCCTCGCTCACCCGCAGGCCAATCAGCTTGTCCACCACGAACAGGATCGCCAGCGTCCCCACACCCGAAAGCGCCCACGCAATCGCCACGCCAAGCATCTGGTTCACGATCTGGTAGTGGTTGCCCTCAAGAAACCCCGTAGCCTTCCCTGCCCCTAGAATTGGGTTGATCGCGCTGTTCGCAAACACCCCCGTCAGCAGAGCCCCCAGCGTTCCACCCGCGCCATGCACACCGAACGCATCGAGCGAGTCGTCATACCCAAACGCCGCCTTCACCTTCACCACCATGAAATAGCAAAACACGCCCGCGAACAGCCCGATCCACAGCGCCGACATCGGCGTCACAAAACCCGCGGCTGGCGTAATCGCCACCAGCCCCGCAACCGCTCCCGAGATCGCCCCCAGCGCCGACACCTTGCCCTGCCGGATCCACTCCGCTCCACCCCATCCGATCGCCGCCGCCGCCGCCCCGAAGTGCGTCGCCACAAACGCCGACGTCGCCAGCGCCCCCGACCCCAGCGCCGATCCCGCATTGAACCCGAACCAGCCTACCCACAGCAGGCACGCCCCGATAAAGCTCAGCACCACCGAGTGCGGCGGCATCGGCGCCTTCGGGTACCCGACCCGCTTGCCGAGGTAGAGCGCCGTCACCAGCGCCGACACTCCCGACGTCACATGCACCACCGTCCCACCCGCAAAATCAAGCGTCGGGAACCGCCCGCCCAGCGTCGCATTCAGCAGACCGTGCTTCCCCCACACCATGTGCGCCATCGGGCTGTACACAACAATGGCCCACAGCACCAGAAAGACCAGCATCGCCGAAAACTTCATCCGCTCCGCAAACGCCCCCGTGATCAGCGCCGGCGTGATAATCGCGAACATCAGCTGGTACACCATGAACGTCTGCAGCGGAATCGTCGCCGCATAGTCCTTGTCCGCAGCCAGCCCTACGCCGTGCAGGAAGACATTGTGCAACCCGCCGATGAAGCTCCCGCCATCCCCGAACGCCAGTGAGTACGTCACCAGCGCCCACAGCACCGTGATCACCGCCATCATCGCGAACGTCTGCATCATCGTCCCCAGCACGTTCTTCTTCCGCACTAGGCCGCTATAGAAGAGCGCCAGCCCCGGCCCACTCATCATCAGCACCAGCGCCGAACTCACCAGCATCCACGCGTTGTCGCCCGCCGTCTGCGCCGCCGCAATCGCCGCCGCGTTGTCCCCCGCCTGCCTCTCAAGCGCAGCCATGCGATCCGTCGCAGCAGCCGCCGGCGTCTGGATCCCTGCCGCCGCCATCTGCACCTGCATCCCGGCCGTCTGTGTCTGCGCCCCCGCGAGGCCCCCGCCCGACACCGTCAGAAGCAGGCCGAAAACTACCTTCAGTAAAGGAAATCGCATATCGAAACCACCCATCCGAAACACCTTCGAACTCTGGATACACCGATACTTCGGCAGTGCCGCCAAGCCGCGGAGACCTGCTGTTATAGGGACACGCCCGGCGACTCCGCCAGCCCTGCCCCTTCTGTTGTCTTCCTGATGGCCTTACTCTACACAAGCCGCTTCGCAAACCAAAGCGACAAGATTCGTCACCCTCCACCACGCGTTCGCGACAAGAAAGGCCGTCCACCCCATGCCCGAAACCCCGCCCCGGGATGAGCCCCAGAGGAAGTCCCAGAAAGAATCCCAGCTTGAGTCCCAGACTGAGCCCCAGCTGCCACTAAGCCAGCCCCCAGCATCAAGCCCACCCCTAACAGCAAGCCAGCCCGCGCAGCAACCGTCCCTCCACAACTGGAACGCCATCGCCCCCGAACAGCTCAACCCCCTTCTCACCCGCCAGTTCGTCACCGGCGCCGAGTGTATGCTCGCCCGCATCGTCCTCCGCAAAGGCTGCACCGTCCCCGAGCACTCCCACCCCAATGAGCAGATCGCCTTCATCCTCGAGGGCGCCCTCCGCTTCGACCTCCCAGGCGGAGAAACCCACACCGTCCGCGCCGGCGGCGTCCTCGTCATTCCCCCAAACGTCCCCCACTCGGCCTTCGCCCTCGAAGACACCATCGACTTCGACATCTTCGCCCCACCCCGCCAGGACTGGATCAGCGGCGACGACACCTACCTCCGCACCCCCAACCCAACCCCCCGCTGAACCCACGCACACACCCCGCCCCGCCTCCAAGCCCTGCCCCGCCTGGGTGGCCCATCCTTGCAGCCTCACCGCAAAGGGTGGGGTGCTCTCTTCCCTGCCCCCTCCGAATTCCTCAGGATGCCCCCATCCTTGCAGCCTCCTCACGACAAGTCGAGTTGGTCTCGAACGAGGAGCCCCTCACCGGTCACCCGCCTCCGCCGCATACCCGCGCTCGCGCATCCACTTCAACAGCAGCTCCGGCCACCCCCCCAGTGCCGGATCTGCCGCCGCCAGCCCCGCCCCGTGAGCTCCATGCTGGAAGATATGCATCTCCACCGGCACGCCCGCACGCACCAGGGCCGAGTAAAACATCACACTGTTCAACACCGGAACCGTCTTGTCATCAGTCGTCGTAAACAGAAACGTGGGTGGCGTCTCCCCCGTCACCTGTCTCTCCGCCGAGAGCTCTCGCAACACCTCTCCACTCGGGTGATCGCCCAGCAGAAACTGCCGCGATCCCTTGTGCGCCTCCGGCTCCTCCAGCGTGATTACCGGGTACGCCAGTACCAGGAAGTCCGGCCGGCTTCCCTGCCGATCAATCGCATCGCTCGCACCCGGCTTCCCACCGTCGAAGTGCGTCCCGGCCGTCGCCGTCAAATGTCCCCCCGCCGAAAATCCCATCATCCCCACATGGTCCGCCGCCAACCCATACTCGGCCGCATGCGCCCGCACCATGCGAATTGCCCTCTGCGCGTCCCCGAGCTCAATCGGATGGTGGTAGACCGGTCCCAGCCGGTACTTCAGCACAAACGCCGCCACCCCATGCGCGTTCAGCCAACGCGCCACATCGAACCCCTCCTTGTCCATCGCCAGGTGCGCATAGCCTCCTCCCGGCGCAATCACAATTCCGGTCTTTGTCGGATTCGCCGCCGGCAGAAAGACCGTCAGCGAAGGCTTGTCCGCCTCCGCCGTCCCCTGCGCCCCCGGAGCTCCGTTCGCCCACAGCGGCACCGTCTTCCCCGCGCCGGCCTCGCTGCCCTGCCCCCATCCCGCGCCAGCCATCATGGCCAGCGCCGCCGCCACCACCAACCTCATCCCCATACATCCTCCTCGACCGCTCCCATCCTACGTGCGGCATCTCCGCCATGCCTCTGCTTGGGGGCCGCTCTTCTCTGGGAACACTCCGCCTCACCTGGCCGTTCTCGCTCGCCAGCCAGCGCGCCAGCATAGACGCTCGCACCTCGCATCTGTAACAATCCAGCGTGGAAGCGAGTCTCCCGGAAAACACCGGGCGACCGCACAGAAAGCACCTCCCCGGAGCCCCCATGAGCACAGTTAAGATTGGCAACAAACAGGTCGGTGACGGCTACCCCTGCTACGTCATCGCCGAGATCGGCATCAATCACAACGGCGACATCGACCTCGCCAAGCGCCTTATCTCCGTCGCCGTCGCCGCGGGCTGCGACGCCGTCAAGTTCCAGAAGCGCACCGTCGACGTCGTCTACACCGCCGACGAGCTCTCCAAGACCCGCGAAAACCCCTTCGGCACCACCAACGGTGACCTCAAGCGCGGCCTCGAGTTCGGCAAGGAAGACTTCGAGGAGATCGCCACCTTCTGCAAGTCCCTAAAGACCCCCTGGCTCGTCAGCCCATGGGATGAGAACTCCGTCGACTTCATGAAAGATTTCGACACCCCCGTCTACAAGATCGCCTCCGCCTCCCTCACCGACGACAACCTCCTCAAGCACGTCCGCAAAACCGGCAAGCCAATCATCGCGTCCACCGGCATGAGCACCTACGACGAGATCGACCACGCGGTCAAAGTCCTCGGCAAACACGACCTCATCCTCATGCACACCACCAGCACCTACCCCGCGAAATACGAGCAGCTCAACCTCCGTGCCATCCCCACCATGGCCGAGCGCTACGGCGTCCCCATCGGCTACTCCGGCCACGAGACCGGAATCCCCACCACTGTCGCCGCCCGCGTCCTCGGCGCCTGCGTCGTCGAACGCCACATCACCATGGACCGCGCGATGTGGGGCTCCGACCAGTCCGCCTCGCTCGAGCCCAACGGCATCAGCCGCCTGGTCCGCGACATCCGCCTCGTCGAGCAGTCCATGGGCGACGGCATCAAGCGCGTCTACGAGGACGAGGTCCCCGTCATGAAAAAGCTCCGACGAGTAGGCGCTGCCGTCTAACCCCACCGAAGCCGTGCCCATGACCTTAGATGCCCTATCTTCTCGCAGCCTCATCGCGATTCGGGGTGGGGTGCTCTCGCTCAAGTTGCCACCCTATGCCCATCGACCTCACCCCCGGCCTCATCCACCTCCAGGCCATCGCCTTCGACGTTGACGGCGTCCTCACCGACGGCACCCTCACCTGGAACGCCGCCGACCCCACCGCCGAGTCCAAGACCTTCTCCTTCGCGGACATCATGGGCGTCTCGCTCGCCCGCCGCCTCGGCCTCAAGCTCGCCCTCATCTCCGGCGAACCCTCTCCCCTCGTCGACCGCTACGCCGCCAAGCTCCACATCCCGCACGTCGTCAAAGGCTGCCGCGATAAGGCCGCCGCTCTCCACGACTTCGCCGCCGCCACCTCCACCCCCCTCGACCGCATCTGCTTCTTCGGCGACGACGTCAACGACCTCCCCGCCATGCATCTCGCCGGCCTCTGCGCCTGCCCCGCCAACGCCGCCACCGACGTCCTCAACCACGTCTCCGCCAACGGCTTCGTCTCCACCCTCCCCGGCGGCCGCGGTGCCGTCCGCGAGTTCATCGACGCCCTCCTCAAGGCCCGCAACCTCTCCGGCAGCGACATATTCCAACTCCGCCCACCCGTCTAGCCCCTGTATCAACCTCCCGTACAAGACGTCGTCATCCTGGAGCGTAGTGAAGGTCCCCTGTATCTGCCCTTGTCGTTGCTTCACCCCACCTCCCAACCCACAGCCACAACCCCCAAACCATTTACGATTGCTCCTAATGAAGCTCTCCGACTACGTCGTCCAATTCGTCGCCGACCTCGGCATCACCAACGTCTTCCTCGTCACCGGCGGAGGCGCCATGCACCTCAACCAGTCGCTCGGCGCCGAACCCCGCATTCGCGCCATCTGCAACTCGCACGAGCAGGCCTCCGCCATCTGCGCCGAAGGCTACGCCAAGGCCACCAACGGGCTCGGCGTCTGCATGGTAACTACCGGACCCGGCGGCACCAACGCGGTCACCGGGGTCGCGGGCGCCTGGCTCGACTCCACCCCCACTCTCTTTATCTCCGGACAGGTCAAGCGCCCCGACCGCATGTTCGACGCCGCCACTGGCAAGCCCCTCGGCATGCGCCAGCTCGGCGTGCAGGAGGTCGACATCTGTTCCATCGTCCGCCCCATCACCAAGTACGCCGAGACCATCCTCGTCCCTGAAGACATCCGCTACCACCTCGAGAAGGCCGTCTACCTCGCCCTGAACGGCCGCCCCGGCCCCGTCTGGATCGACATCCCGCTCGACGTCCAGGCCACCCCCCTCGAAGATCCCACCAAGCTCCGCAGCTTCGACCCTTCTGAAGTCGCCGGCCTGTCAAATATCACCGGCACCTCCAACATCCCGTCCGAGGTCGCCCGCGTAATCGAGGCCTTCAACAAGTCCGATCGCCCCCTCCTCTTCGCGGGTAACGGCATCCGCCTCGCCCGCGCCGAAAAAGAGTTCGAAGAACTCCGCAAACTCCTCGGCGTCCCCACCGTCGCCACCTGGTGCGCCGCCGACCTCGTCCCCTCCGACGACCCCACCTATGTCGGCCGCCCCGGATCGGTCGCCGCCAGAGGCGCGAACTTCGCCCTCCAGAACTCCGACTTCCTCCTCGCCATCGGCGTCCGTCTCGACTTCGCCATCACCGGGTACGCCCCCCACAACCTCGCCCGCGAGGCCCACAAAGTCGCGGTCGATATCGACCCAGCAGAGTTACAGAAGCTCCACCCCTACCTCCAGCAACCCATCTGCGCCGACGCCAGAGCCTTCCTTACCGAACTCCTCAAACACAAACACCTCCTAAAGCCCGGCGCCAGCAAAGGAGGAACAGACATCAAACCCTGGCTGGCCCGCTGCGCCGACTGGAAGCATCGTTACCCGGTCGTCACGGACGAGCACCGCAGACCCGAGGGCCTGGTCAGCATCTTCAACCTGGCAGAGGTACTCGGCCACGAAGTGGCCCCTTCAGCCCGACTCGTCGTCGGCAACTCCGGCTCCGGCATCGAGATCTACCTTCTCGCCTGCCCCACCCTCCACTCGCAGCGCCTCTTCCATACCGCCGGCCTCGGCTCCATGGGCTACGCCATCCCCATGGCCATCGCCGTCTCCATCGCCAACCCCGGCCGCGAGGTCATCGCCGTCGATGGCGACGGCGGCTTCATGTTCAACATCCAGGAGCTCGAAACCATCCACCGCCTGCAGCTCCCCATCAAATTCTTCGTCCTCAACAACGACGGCTACTCCTCTATCCGCGCCTCCCAGATCGCCTACTTCGGCCAAGCCAATCTGGGCGCCGATCACAACACTGGCCTGACGATTCCCAACCTCAGCAAGGTAGGCGCCAGCTACGGCCTCGGCACCCACGTCATCGCCGACCAGACCGACCTGCGCGCCGAGGTCCGCAAGGTCCTCGACATGCCCGGCCCCGTCCTCTGCGACGTCAACGTCCTCCCCGACGAGGTCCGCGCCCCCCGCCTCCAGTCCTACCAGAAGCCCGACGGCTCCTTCATCTCCAAACCCCTCGAAGACCTCTTCCCCTTCCTCCCCCGCGAAGAGTTCCTCGCCAACATGATCGTCAAACCCCTTCCCGAGTAACCGCTCTCTCCTTTGTTGTCATCCTGAGCGCAGCGAAGGACCTGCTTCTTTACCGCTCCACTTAGGTCGCCTAAGGTCGCCCGCAGAACCGGGTGCCATCCTTTCGCAACTCCATCGCACTTCAAGCTGTCGTTCTGAGCGCAGCGAAGAACCCCCGTATTTGTCCGTGCCCCCACCACACTGACGGTCGGTCGACAAAGAAGAACTTCAGAATCACGCGCACTACGGAGCCACCCATGACCGAGTACGGCATCATGCAAGGCCGCCTCTCCCCTCCCGAAGACGGCCGCTTCCAGTCCTTCCCCCGCAACTCCTGGCGGGACGAACTCCCCCGCGCCCGCGAGGCCGGCCTCAGCTACATCGAGTGGATTTACGACGACTACGGAGCCTCGGTCAATCCGCTCACCACCGACGCCGGCATCGAGGAGCTCATCGCCCTGAAACAGCAGCACGGCATCGCCACCCCCGCCGTCTGCGCCGATTGGTTCATGGACTTCCCCTTCCTCCGCTGCACCGACGACGAGCGCGCCCGCCGCCAACGCTTCCTCGGAGCCCTCCTCCGCGCCGCCGCCCGCATCGACGCCCACCACGTCGTCCTCCCCTTCGTCGACCAGTCCTCCATCCGCAACGACGAAGAAAAACTCACCGTGCTCCATGTGCTCAACCAAGCCCTCGACACCGCCGAGGCCACCGGCGTCGAACTCCACCTCGAAGCCGACTTCAACCCACCCGACTTCGCCGCCTTCCTCGCCCGCATCCCCCACCCCATGCTCAAGGTCAACTGGGACTCCGGCAACTCCTCCGGCCTCGGCTACGTCGCCTCCGAAGAGTTCGCCGCCTACGGCGACCGCATCGGCTCCATCCACATCAAAGACCGCCTCCGCAAACCCGACGGCAGCGTGGAAACCCGCCCCCTCGGCACCGGCTCCGCAGACTTCCACGATGTTTTCGCCAGCATGCACAAGATCATTTACAAATCCGGCATCACCCTCCAGGTAGCCCGCGGCACACCCGGCGACGAGGTCAACTTCATTCGCGACCAGCTATCCTTCGTCAAGCAACACTGGGGATGACTCTGCCGTTCCCATCCCTCGCCGTTGCCTGTCCTTTTGCTTGTCGTTCAGGAGCGCAGCGGAGGAACCTGCTTCTCGCTCATCGCGGAGCACCCCGAAAACCGGAGACACTTAATGCCCCTCACCGCCCAGGACCTCACCGTCACCTCCCTCTTCTCACTCCAAGGCAAGACCGCCATCCTCACCGGCGCGTCCGGCTTCCTCGGCCGCACCTTCGCTCTCACCCTGCTCGCCAACGGAGCCCGCGTAGTAGCCCTCGGCCGCAGCGATCGATTGCAAAAAGAAGCAAACTCCTGGGCCTCAGAATTCGGCCCCGACAAGATCGCCGTCCACCAGATCGACATGTACGACGTCCCCGCCCTCAACGACCTCTGCAATCGCATCGCCGCTGAAGAGAGCTCCATCGACATCCTCGTCAACAACGCCCACGAGCTCGGCCCCGCTACCGGCTTCAACGTCCCCCAGGGATCCCTCGAAAACTCCACCTTCGACCAGTGGCAGCGCAACCTCCAGGGCGGCGTCTTCTGGGCCGTCCAGACCACCCAGCGCCTCGGCATCCGCATGAAGGCGCAGGGCAGCGGCTCCATCATCAACATCGCCACCATGTACGCCACCGTCGCCCCCCGCCCGCAGCTGTACGAGGGCACCGCGTCCCTGAACCCGCCCGGATACTCCGCCGCCAAGGCCGCCCTGGTCGCCTTCACCCGCTACACGGCCAGCTTCTGGGGTACCCACGGCGTCCGCGCCAACTGCATCTCCCCCGGTCCCTTCTCGAACACCGAAGACGCCGAAGGCCAGAACTCCGTCGCCGAAGACTCCCCCTTCGTCACCCGCCTCAAGGGCTCGACCGTCCTCAACCGCATCGGTCGACCCCGCGAACTCTCAGGCGCCCTCCTCTTCCTCGCCTCAGACGCCAGCACCTACGTCACGGGCCACAACCTCAACGTCGACGGAGGCTGGACCGCCGTCTAGTCCCTTCGCGACAAGGTCGTTCCTCCATTCCTTTGGCCCCCGGGAGCAGCATCAAGCCGCACCGCCCTCCACGTCTTGCTCGCCCAATACGCTGTCATCCTGGAGCGAAGCGAAGGATCCCCGCACCACCTTCTTGCGGTCATCCCGGAGCGAAGCGGAGAGACCCCGCATCTGCCGTTGCACTTGCCCCACCTTGCACTCACCCCGGCCAGACCCCGGCCATCCTTGCGCAGCTCCATCGCGAAGGTTGGGTGTATCGCGCCAGAAGCCCGACCCGCTCTCTCCCTGACTCATCCCCGAATCTGGCGACGATCCGGCAGCAGAGGCGATCTGGCAGCAGGGGCGAGCCGGATAAGCCGTGCTTAGCTAAACTCATCCCATGAACCTCCACTTAGCCAACCAGGTCGCCTTCATCGCCGGCTCCTCCCGCGGCATCGGCCGAGCCATCGCCGCCGCCCTCCTCGCCGAAGGCGCGCGCATCGTCCTCACCGGCCGCGACCACGAAGACCTCACCCGCACCCACGAGGAACTCGCCTCCACGCCCGAGCTCCGGCACAATATCCTCGCCATTACCGGCAATCTCTCCGACCCCGACACCATCGAGGACGCCCTCAACCTCACCATCAGTCGCTTCGGCCAGATCGATCACGTCATCGCCAACCTCGGCACCGGCTCCGGTAAACCAGGCTGGCAGCAGGACGAGTCCGAGTGGATCCGCCTCTTCGACGCAAACTTCTTTTCAAGCGTCCGCCTCGCCCAGGCCGCCATCCCCCACCTCACCGATCGTCCAACCTCCATCCTCTTCATCAGCTCGATCGTCGCCGTCGAAGCCACACCCGCCCCGCTCCCCTACTCCGCCGCCAAGGCCGCCCTCACCAACTACGCCAAAAACCTCTCCCGCCTCCTCGCCCCCGAGCACATCCGCGTCAACACCATCTGCCCCGGAAACATCCTCTTCCCCGACGGCTCTTGGGAACGACACCTCAGCAACCGCCGCGAACAGGTCGAGCACATGCTCGCCACCGAAGTCCCCCAAAACCGCTTCGGCGCCCCTGAAGAGATCGCCTCGCTCGCCGCCTTCCTCTGCAGCCCCGCCGCCGCCTTCTCCACCGGCAGCACCTACATCATGGACGGCGGCCAGACCCGCAGCCTCTAAGCAGCCAGGTACTCGCATGAAAGTCGCCACCATGAGAAAGAAACTCTACCAGGGTCCATCAGGCCGCCTCACCGTCCTCATCTGCCTCCTTTTTTTCGCGATCCCTTCCTTCGCAGAAAAGCCCAGGTCGGCAAAGTTCCAGCTCGGCAGCCGCTCGATCACCTACGAGATCTTCGCGACTGCCCAGCCCGCGACCCCCCTGCTCATCCTCCTGCCGGGTACAAGCGGTCCCGAAGCCTCTCTCTATCGCTCGCAGGCGCAATGGTTTTCCGAAAGGTCGTACACGGTTCTTCTGCTCCATTACTTCGATGCAACTGACTCTCACTCCCCCTCGAGCCAGAACTACGCTCTCTGGGCCGACTCGGTTGAGGCGCTTGTTCGTGAGTGCGCCCTCGATCCCGCTCTGAAAAATCGCAAGGTCGTGGCCGTCGGATACTCCCTGGGAGCCTCCGTTCTGCTGGCGGCCGGTTCGCAGGGATCGACCCTCTCCGCCATTGCCGAGTGGTATGGGAGCCTGCCGGATGATTTCTTCCATAGCTTCCGCAGTATGCCTCCACTGCTGATCCTTCACGGTCTCCGCGATAACAACATTCCCGTCGCTAACGCGCAGCAGCTTGTTCGTCTGTGCGAGCTCAGGAAGTTGACCTGCCTCAGTCACATCTATCCAGACCAGGCCCATGGCTTCTCCGATCAGGCTCTGGAAGATGCAGACCGGCGAACCATAGACTTCTTTGCGGAACATCTGCGCTGAGATGCAGGGCAGCAAACTGGCTCTCGTTCATTGAACGCGGCCTCGGTACAGATGCTTGCTTGAGTGCAGTGCTCGATTAAGCTTCGCGACAGGTACGGGATCGAAACTTCGCAGCTTTAACAGGCCCTGCCGGTCAACAAGGACCAGGAGGAACTCCTGTTTCCCTTCTCGCCAACCGTAGCGTCTGCGAAGTGCGTTCTGGGTAGCTCCGTCCACGCCTTGAACCACTGTTCCGACTGGCCATCCCATCGTCAGAAATTCGTTGCAGATAGGCACGAGCAGAAGATGTGCGTTGCTGGGTGGTCTCGGATCTGCGCCAAGTAATCGGAACTGCTGGCTGAACTTTTCAGACTCAGTGCCACCGAAAAGAGGTAAAGCTTAGGACTGCCCGCCAGTGCATGCATCGTCTGCGACGAACACGCCTGAGCGAAGGTAAACACTACGAGAACGAGAAGGCGCACAGAGTGTTCGACGCCAAAGGTGCACATTTCGCCCGGGGGCGTGTCGACGCGAGGCAGTATTTTCCGACCATCCTGCTGCAATTTCTCGACCGCCCGGTCTGAGATACTAGAAGGCGATGCCGGAAACACTCCCCAACCGAGCCCACACCCTCTTTGACCTCACCGGCCGCGTCGCCATCATCACCGGCGGAGCCGGCCTGCTCGGCTACCATCACGGAGCCATCCTCGCCGCCGCCGGCGCCCACGTCGTTCTACTAGACCTCGCGCACGCCAACCCCGCTCTCCGCGCCGAGCAGCTCCAGCTCGCTCACGGCCCCGCCTGCCTGGGCCTCGCTGCCGACATTACCAACGAAGCATCGCTCGAGGACTCCCGCGACCAGATCCTCCGAACCTTCAGCCGCATCGACATCCTAATTAACAACGCCGCGAACAATCCCAAGGTAGAGGACGCCAAGCCCGGACAGCCCTGGTCCCGCCTCGAGCACTTCCCCCTCGCCACCTGGAACGCCGACATTGCCGTCGGCCTCACCGGCGCCTTCCTCTGCAGCCGAATCTTCGGCGCCGAAATGGTCAAGCGCAACTCCGGCGTCATCCTCAACGTAGCCTCCGACCTCGCCGTCATCGCCCCCGACCAGCGCCTCTACCGCACCCAAAGCGTCCCACCCATCCCGGAAGACCAGCAGCCCGTAAAACCCGTCACCTACTCCGTCGTGAAAACCGCTCTCATCGGCCTCACCCGCTACCTGTCGACCTACTGGGTCGCAAACAACATCCGCGTGAACGCCATCTCCCCCGGCGGGGTCAGCAACGGTCAGCCCGAAGAGTTCACCGCCCGCCTCCACCAGCTCATCCCCATGGCCCGCATGGCCGAGAAAGACGAGTACCAGGGCGCCATTCTCTTCCTCTGCTCCGACGCCAGCTCCTACATGACCGGCCAAAACCTCATCGTAGACGGAGGCCGCAGTGTCCTCTAGCGCATCAGCCGTGGTCATGACGGTCAAAATCTCATCCTTGACGGAGGCCGAAGTGTTCTCTAGCGCACCGTCCTCGGCAAGCCCCCACACCCTCCCGCCTTTCTTGTTGTCATCCCGCAGCGAAGCGGAGGGACCTGCTTCTCTACCGCAAACACCCAGCCCTGCCCCGCGCCTCCCGCTCTCAGACGGAGGCCGCAGTGTCCTCTAGCAGACTGTCCTCTAGCACCCCGTCCCCGCCAAACCCTCGCAACCTCCCGCCTTCCTTGTTGTCCTCCCGCAGCGAAACGCAGGGACCTGCTTCTCTACCGCAAACACCCAGCCCTGCCCCGCGCCCGCCCCTCGCAGACGGAGGTCCACATGCTCTCTGATCTGAAAGCCATCAAAGCCCAAGAAGCCCTCACAGCCCCCCAAACCCTAAACCCCGCACCCGACATCCACCCCGACCACCCACCCGTCGTCCCCATCCCACAGAACCCCGCCATCCCCGCCGGTCGCCTCGCCCGCATCGTCCGCCTCTTCCCCCAGGGCCAGTTCGTCCGCTACCTCTGCGTCGGCATCTTCAACACTGTCTTCGGGTACCTCACCTACGCAATCTTCCTGTTCCTCTTCTCGCACCTCCTCCCGCAGCGCTTCCTCTACCTCGCCGTCATCCTCGCATCGCTCGTCTCCACCCCCATCAGCATCACCGTCGCCTACTTCGGTTACAAATTCTTCGTCTTCCGCACCTCCGGCAACTACCTCGTCGAGTGGCTCCGCTGCTTCGCCGTCTACGGCGTCGGCATGCTCCCCGGCCTGCTCATCCTCTCCGCCCTCACCCGCCTCCTCCAGACCGTCCTCCACAACCACCGCGCCCCTCTCCTCGCCATCCTCGCCCACCTCCAGGTCCTCGCACAGCATCACGCACCCCTCGTCTCCTTCCTCGAGCACGCGTCCAACTCCAAAGCCGCCGCCGGATACATCGCCGGAGCCGTCACCATGGCCTTCACCACCCTCTCCGGCTTCGTCGGACACCGCAAGTTCTCCTTCAAGCCAGCCAAGTCGTCAGCCTGACCAGCCCCGACCCACTTCTTCCGCGTTCCCTCCCTCGGTCCTGTTCCCTGTTCCCTGTTCCCTGTTCCCTGTTCCCTGTTCCCTGTTCCCTGTTCCGTAAAATGATCCCGCATCCGGAGCACCCAAACCCTTGAAGACCATCTCCATCGTCACCCCCTGCTACAACGAGCAGGACAACGTCCTCAACCTCTACACCCAGGTGCGCGACGTCATGGCCGGCATCGGCAAGTACCCTTACGAGCACATCTTCATCGACAACCATTCAAGCGACCGAACCGTCGCTATCCTCAAGCAGATCGCCGCCGGGGACCCGGTCGTCAAGGTCATCGTCAACGCCCGCAACTTCGGCCACATCCGCTCCCCCATCCACGCCCTCTTCCAGGCCAGGGGCGATGCCGTCCTCGGCATCGTCGCTGATCTGCAAGACCCGCCGCCCATGATCGCGGACCTCATCCGCGAGTGGGAGAACGGAGCCTACTGCGTCCTCGGCATCAAGCGCACCTCCGAAGAGGCCTCGCTCATGTTCTGGGCCCGCAAGCAGTACTACCGCATCGCCGAACGCCTCTCCTCCATCGAGACCATCCAGAACTACACCGGCTTCGGCCTCTACGATCGCAAGGTCGTCGACCTCGTCCGCTCCTTCGACGACCCCTACCCCTACTTCCGCGGCATGATCGCCGAGATCGGCCTCCCCACCGTCAAGCTCCTCTACGACCAGCCCTCGCGCAAGTTCGGTATCACCAAAAATAACTGGTACACCCTCTACGACATCGGCATGCTCGGCATCATCAACCACTCCAAAGTTCCCCTCCGCCTCGCCACCTTCGCGGGATTTGCAGGAGCCGGCATCGCCTTCCTCATCGCCTTCGTCTACCTCGTCCTCAAGATCGTCTTCTGGTCCCACTTCGAGCTCGGCCTCGCCCCCCTCATCATCGGCGTCTTCTTCATCGCCTCCCTCCAACTCGTCTTCCTCGGCGTCCTCGGAGAGTACGTCGGAGCCATCTACACCCAGGTCCAGAAACGCCCCTACGCCGTCGAACTCGAACGCATCAACTTCGACAAAGGCTTCGACTTCCCCAAGACCGGCCCCGTCCACCTCCCCAACCCGACCTAGGCCACCGCTCTCGACCAGGTCCTCTCGCCCTGATGACCGCCACTCGGAATGTCGTTGCCTGTTTTCTTGCTTGTCATTCAGGAGCGAAGCGGAGGAACCTGCTGTTGTCCTTGCCCTTGTCCGCCCCCTTGCTTGTCATTCAGGAGCGAAGCGCAGCAACCTGCTATTGTCCTTGTCCTTGTCCGCCCTCTTGCTTGTCATTCAGGAGCGAAGCGGAGGAACCTGCTGTCCATCTCGCCTTTGGCATACTGAGCAGCGAAGCACCCGCTTCTCTACCAACCCGTTCACCCCTCCCACAAAGCACTCACACCCCGGAGCCCCCACATGAAAGACCTCATCCGCAACCAACTCACCCAGTCCATCGCAACCATGCAAAAAGTCCTCGCCGACGACTCGATCCACGCAGCCGTCCTCCAGGCTGGCGAGCTCACAGCCGCCGCCTTGAAGGCCGGCCGCAAACTCATGGTCTGCGGCAACGGTGGCTCCGCCGCTGACGCCCAGCACCTCGTCGCCGAATTCGTCTCCCGCCTCACCGTCGACCGGCCCGCCCTCCGCGCCATCGCCCTCACCACCGACACCTCCATCCTTACCGCAATCGGCAACGATTACGACTACAGCAACGTCTTCGAGCGACAGGTGGAAGCGCTCGGCATGGAAGGCGACGTCCTCCTCGCCATCTCCACCTCCGGTAACAGCAAAAACTGCGTCAAAGCACTTAGGCTCGCCCGCGGAATCGGTATCCACACCATCGCGTACACCGGCAACCGCGGTGGTGCCATGGCTGCCCTCGCCAGCATCAACGTCATCATCCCCTCAGACACCACGATGAACATTCAAGAGTCACATCTCGCCCTCGAACACATCTTCTGCATGGTCGTCGAGCGCTTCTACTTCGGCCCCGGCTTCGGCTCGCAACCTCAGCACCTCGCGGAGTAACCGCTCCGTCGCGTCACCCCCTCGCAGAGAGCCCGGGATGTCCTCACGGCCGCACACTCGATGCCTCCCCACCACGGGTCCCGGAGCCACATCGGTAATCTCCCATCCGCACCAAACGTACCCTTACCAGCGTTCAGAAAAAAGTCCCGCCCACGGTGGCGTGCCCCCTGCCCTTCGCTTCAAACTTAATCGTGAACTCCTTGCTGCAACTCCGTTCTGCACGCTGTCTCACCTGCACCTCAGCACCTCCCAACGTAGGGGATGCAGCACAGAACCTCCCCGTCCACTAACCGCTTCGCTTCCGGCTTAACCGCCACCCGGAGATCCAGCCTCATGACTTCCACCAAGTTCCTCTCTCGCCTCCTCTCCCTCGCCCTCGTTGGCGCCGGCCTGCAATGCACGGCCCACGCGGACACGACATTCACCGGCAACTTCGCCAACGACAGCACCACCTTTGAGTACGACTTCACCGCCGCCGCATCCTCCACCTACAATTTCTTCACCACCTCCTACGGCGGCGGGATGAACGTCAACGGGACCACTACCAAGGCCGGCGGATTCGTTCCCGTCCTCACCTTGTTCCGCGCCAACGGGACCGTCATCGCGCCCTCCGTCACTGGTGGAGCGATCGATCCGACCACAAAGATCGCCGACGATGCTTTCCTAACCCGGGTCCTGGGTCCGGGCAGCTACATCCTCATCCTCTCCGAGTTCCCCAACGTGGCTCTCGGCAACCTCCCTGACGGCTTCCTCTTCGCCGGCCAGGCCAACGCAACCTCGCTCGTCTGCAACGGCGGTGGCACCGGTACCTTCCTCGAGGCCGACCTCACCCCCTGCGTCCAGCGCACCAACAACTACGCCCTCAACGTCTCCACGGCGGCCTCCCCGTCCGCAGTGCCGGAGCCAGCAACCTGGCTGCTCGTGCTTCCCTCGGCTGGGCTCTTCCTCGTTCTCGGTCGAAAGTTCTACGCGTAAATCGGCCCAACTTCCCGCACCACGTCCCATGAACCCGTACTCGGAGATTCAAATGCCTAAGAGCATCATTCCTGAACTCGTAGCAGCCGCCAGCAACCGCCGCAGCTTTATCAAGAAAATGGGTATGGCCACAGCTGCCGTCGGCGCCCTCACCGTCGCCGAATCCAAGCCCGCCGAAGCCCAGACTTCTCTCGAAGTCTCCATCCTGAACTTTGCCCTCAATCTCGAGTACCTCGAGGCCGAGTTCTACACCTACGCCCAGTTCGGCTACGGTATCGAAAGACTTGGCATCGGCACCTCCGGCGTCGCCAACGGGGCCAACCCAACCACCGGCGGAACCACCACCGGCGGCAGCCAGGTCACCTTCTCCAATAACCTCGTCTTCACCCCGGCCATCACCAACCAGATCGGCTCCGACGAGCGCGCCCACGTCGTCCTCCTCCGCTCCTTCCTCGGCAGCGCCGCCGTCGCCAAGCCCAACATCAACCTCAACGCCCTCGGCTTCGGCTTCGGCAACCAGGCCGATTACCTGAAGCTCTCCCGTATCTTTGAGGACATCGGCGTCACCGCCTATGCAGGCGCGGCCGGCCTCCTCACCACACCGCTCGTCATCACCACGGCAGCTCGCATCCTCGCCGCCGAAGCCGAGCACGTCTCCACCATCCGCACCCAGATCGCCCGCCTCAATGTCCCGACGGCAGCGCTCGACGGCGCGGATATCATCCCGCCCCCCAGCGGATCGCAGCTCCAGTACCTCTCCATCAACACCTCCAACGGTCTGCCTGCCGTCAGAACCGCCGGTCAGGTCCTCTACCTCGCCTACGGCATGCACGCAGGCGCAACCGCAGGGGGCTTCTTCCCCACCGGTGTCAACGGACCAATCAACACCAGCACCGGTCCAGCAACCGCCGCGAACCTCGCAACCGTTCCTCCTGCGTAGACTAACCAAACGCATCAGCAAACCTCGCGCCGCGGACCCGCTCTTGAAGGGGTCCGCGGCGCGAACCGTTTGCAGGCCCGAACTCATTCGAAGCGCGCCCTATCACCCCACCCGTTTACTCCTCGCCGATGTCCCAGCCACCCTCTCCTGCATAATCAGCACATGCCGCAACGCACCCACCTCCGCTGCGCCCTGGCCCTCCTCTTCACCTCTCTCACCCTCTCCGCCAATTCCCAGCTCGTCCCCGTCACCACCGGCCTCGCCCGCACCCCCGAGGTCGACCTCGCCTACGAGATCTACGGCGCAACCTCCCCCGCCGCCACCGTCATCGCCGTCAACGGCGGCCCCGGCCTCTCCCACATCTACATGCTCCAGAACGACGTCTGGCAGCGCCTCGCCCGCACCCGCCAGATCGTCTTCTACGATCAGCGCGGCCTCGGCCGATCCACCCGCGTCGCCCCCTCCGCACCCCAGACCATCAACGCCGCCGTCGCCGATCTCGACGCCCTCCGCGCCCACCTCCACCTCGACCAGGTCGACCTCGTCGGCGACTCCTATGGCGGCCTCCTCTCCATTGCCTACGCCGCCCGCCATCCCGAGCACGTCCACAAGCTCGTCCTCTCCGACTCCGCCGCCCCCAACCTCTCCGCCATGAAGCGCGACCTCGCCGACGTATTCCCCGACGTCATCGCCCGCGAGCAGGTCGAAGCCGCCAAACTCACCGACCCCAAACAGATTGCGGACGCCAGCCTCCGGGCTCACTTCCGCATGATCTTCTACAGCCAGGAGCTCTGCGAGCGCTACCTCGCCAACGCCCCCGATCTCGGCCTCAACTCGCAGATCGGAGCGGCCGTTAGCAAATCCATCGCCGACCTCGACCTCACCCCCGCACTCGCAAAATTCAACTTCCCAACCCTCGTGATCAACGGCCGCTTCGACCTCAACGTCACCCCGCTCGTCGCCTGGAACATCGCCCACGCCATCCCCGGCGCACAGCTCGTCTACTTCGAAAAAAGCGGCCACCTCCCCTCTTACGAGGAGCCCGACCGCTACGTCTCTGTCGTAGACACCTTCCTCCGCAACGGCGCCCCCGCAATCCTCCCTCACTGATCGTGCAACCGACCCCCACGGCCTCTACTTCGCCTCTGACGTCACACCTCGGCAGCCTCGGCAGCCTCCCCCCTTCCCTCGGGCCGCCCCTGCTCCCGAGCCAACCATATCGCCGCGATCCATCTCCAATCCCCTTGGAGGAAATTCAATGGCGTACCAAAACGCACTCGTAAAGACAGTGATCCGCGTCCTGCACGACGGACAAAAAGGCTTCGTCGACATCGGGGAGCACTTCAAGGACCCGCAACTCAAATCCTTCTTCATGCAGGAAGCTCAGACCCGCGGCACCTTCGCCACCGAGCTCGAGGCCGAATACGGCACCGACTCCGGCGAGTCCAATGAAATCGGCGGCACCGGCGTCGGCGCCATCCACCGCGTCTGGGGCGACCTCAAGGCATCGCTCGGCGGCGGCGACCACACCCTCCTCGAGACCGCCGAACAGGGCGAAGACGCCGCCAAGAAGGCCTACAAGGAAGCCCTCGAGGACACGTCCATCAGCGGCAATCTGCGCTCCATCCTCCAGCGCCAGCAGCCCCACATCCAGGCCTCGCACGACAAGGTGAAAGCCTTTCGCGACAGCCGCTCCTAAACCCCCGACATCACCCGTTCCCGAGGGCCGCTGGCACGTAGCGGCCCTCGCTGTTGTTGCCTGTTCCTTTGCTTGTCATTCAGGAGCGAAGCGGAGGAACCTGCTTCTGCACCTGCTCGTACCCCACCTTCCCCAAATGGCACAATGAAGGTCGATGCCGCCCTCCAAGCCGCTCCCCACCGAAGATCTCGACCACATCCTCACCCACACCCGCGACCTCTGGCCCGATCTCCAGGACGCCCGTATCCTCATCACCGGGGGCACCGGCTTCTTCGGCCACTGGCTGCTCGAATCCCTCCTCCACGCCAACCACGCGCTCCATCGGAACACCCGCGCCACCATCCTCACCCGCAACCCCGCCGCCTTCGCCGCACGGTCCCCCCACATCACCCGCGACCCCGCCATCACCCTGCTCGAAGGCGACACCCGCACCTTCGCCTTCCCCTTAGAACTGAAGCAGGATCCGTACACCCACATCCTCCACGCCGCCACCGACTCCGGCGGCCAGCAAGCCGCACAACCCGCCTGCGCCCTCGCCGAATCCATCCTCGATGGCACCCGCCACGTCCTCCGCTTCGCCCTCGCCACCGGCGCCCGCCGCCTCCTCTACGTCTCCTCCGGAGCCGTCTACGGCCGCTCCTCCGCCACCGAGACCCACACCCCGGAGACCTCGCTAGCCGCCCCCGACCCGCTCCTCCTCAGCTCGTCTTATGACCAGGCCAAGCGCATGTCCGAGCACCTCTGCGTCGCCTGCACCCACGGCACACCGCTCGCCGCCGTCATCGCCCGACCCTTCGCCTTCGTCGGCCCGCACCTCCCGCTCGACGCCCACTTCGCCATTGGCAACTTCCTCGGCAGCGCCATCGCCGGCGCCCCCATCCACATCCGCGGCGACGGCGCCCCTATCCGCTCCTGGCTCTACATGGCCGACCTCGCCATCTGGCTGTGGACAATCCTCCTCCGCGGGCAGGGAGACCGCGCCTACAACGTCGGCTCGGAGGACGCCCACACCATCGCCGACGCCGCCCGCCTCACCGCCCGCACCCTTCGTCCCGGCCTCCCCATCCAGATAGACGGCATCCCCAGCCCCTCCACCCCCATGAACTCCTACGTCCCCTCCACCGCCCGCGCCCGCACCGAACTCGGCCTCCACCAGACCATTCCCCTTCCCGAAGCCCTCCGCCGCACCGCCGCCTGGCTCACCCCCAGCCCATAAGACTTGGCTCCGTCTGGCGTACCACCCCCCTCCAACTCGGTACACTGAAAGTAGCCATCCAGACACGCGCAATACCCGATACCAGATACCCGATACCTGATACCTGATACCTGATACCTGATACCTGAAACCCTGAACCTAACCTCCAGCCTTTAGAGGCTAAACCCAGAGTTATGACGAATTTGCCTGCAACTCCTTTGCCTAGACTAGATTGTGAAGACGCGTTTTAGCATGTAACGGGAAGTAAAGAGGTTAAGAGGGGTAACCCCCGGGGGGGGGGACCCCCCATCCGCTGCATCCCGAACGAGTCGCCCCGGCCAACCTCCCCCGGCAGTCTACTTCGGTACCCCACCCTCCCTGTATTCTTGAAACAGACATGACAGAGCGTGCAGAGCAGCTGAAGCAGCAGATCCTGGAGTTGACGGCGCAGTATCACGCCGAGGCCTTCCCACACCGGGACTTCGTCCCCGGAACCTCCGTCGTCCCTGTCTCCGGCAAGGTCATCCGCGCCGACGATATGAGCGCCGTCGTCGAGTCCGCGCTCGATGGCTGGTTCACCACCGGCCGCTGGGCCAAGGACTTCGAAAAGAAACTCGCCCGCTTCTTCGGCGTACGCTCCGCCTCGCTCGTCAACTCCGGATCGAGTGCCAACCTCGTCGCCCTTAGCGCCCTGACCTCGCCTAAACTCGGCGACCGCGCGCTCAAGCCCGGGGACGAGGTCATCACCGTCGCCGCCGGCTTCCCCACCACCGTCAACCCCATCTTCCAGAACCGCCTGGTGCCGGTCTTCGTCGACGTAATCCTTCCTACCTACGAGATTGATGTCTCGAAACTCGAGGCCGCGCGCAGCGACAGGACCAGGGCCATCATGATCGCGCACACCCTCGGCAACGTCTTCAACCTCGGCGCCGTCACCGACTTCTGCAAGAAATACAACCTCTGGCTGGTTGAAGACTGCTGCGACGCCCTTGGCGCAACCTACAAGGGCCAGAAGGTCGGAACCTTCGGCGATATCGCCACCGTCAGCTTCTACCCTGCGCACCACATCACCATGGGCGAAGGCGGTGCCGTCCTCACCAACAAGCCCGCGCTCCAGGTCCTCATCGACTCCTTCCGCGATTGGGGTCGCGACTGCTGGTGCGAGCCCGGCGTCGATAACACCTGCGGAAAACGCTTCGACTGGCAGCTCGGAACGCTGCCCTGCGGATACGACCACAAGTACACCTACTCCCACGTCGGCTACAACCTCAAGGCGACCGATATGCAGGCCGCGCTCGGCGTCGCCCAGATCTCCAAGCTTCCGGAGTTCATCGATCGCCGCAAGGCCAACTTCGCCTATCTCATGAAGGCGCTCAAGCCCATGGAAGAGTTCCTCCAACTGCCGGTCGCCGGCCAGGATGCCGACCCTAGCTGGTTCGGCTTTCCCATCGGCGTCAAGCCAGGAGCTCCCTTCACCCGCGACCAGCTCACCCGCGCCCTCGACGCGAAGAAGATCGGGACGCGTCTCGTCTTCGCCGGCAATCTCCTGCGGCAGCCAGCCTACGAGGGCTGGCACTACCGCGTCGTCGGTGAGTTGACCAACACCGATTACGTCATGAACAACGTCTTCTGGGTCGGCGTCTTCCCCGGTCTCACCGAGGAGATGCTGGACTTCATCGCGCAATCCGTAACCGAGTTCGTCGGCCAGGCGACCTCCGGCTTGGTCGTGGTCTGATCCGCCCGGACCGCGGTGTACCGTCCGCAAACCACCTCACCATCCTCCTAAGGACCCAACATGAAAGCCGTTATCCTCGCCGGCGGCCTCGGCACTCGCATCAGTGAAGAGACCTCTCTCCGCCCCAAACCGATGGTCGAAATCGGCGGCCGGCCCGTCCTCTGGCACATCCTCAAGCTCTACTCGCAGCACGGCATCCACGACTTCGTCATCTGCTGCGGATACAAGGGCTACGTCATCAAGGAGTACTTCGCCAACTACTTCCTGCACATGTCCGACGTCACCTTCGACATGCAGCACAACAAGATGGAGGTCCTCGACTCCGTCGCCGAACCCTGGCGCGTCACCCTCGTCGACACCGGCGAAGCCACCGGCACCGGTGGCCGCCTCCGCCGCGTCGCCAGGTACCTAACCCCCGACGAACCCTTCTGCATGACCTACGGCGATGGCGTCGCCGACGTTGACATCACCGCCTCCATCGCCTTCCACAAGCAGCACGGAAAGCTCGTCACCCTCACCAGCGTCCAGCCTGTCGCCCGCTTCGGCGCCCTCGGTCTGAAGGACACCCAGATCTACTCCTTCCAGGAAAAGCCCACCGACGAAGGCGGATGGATTAACGGAGGCTTCTTCGTCCTCAACCCGCCCGCCATCGACGCCGTCACCGACGACCTTCAGATGTTCGAACGCGAGCCCATCGAAACCCTGGTCACCAAGGGCGAGGTCCACGCCTTTTTCCACCACGGCTTCTGGCAAGCCATGGACACCCTCCGCGACAAACAACACCTCGAAGACCTCTGGTCCAGCGGCAAAGCCCCCTGGAAATCCTGGTAGGCATGCGCGACAGCACCACTCCACACGTTCGCCATTGCCGTTCGTTGCTATCGCGTCCCCGTTGCTGTTGCCGTTGCCGTTGCTGTTGCTGTTGCTCTACGCCGTCATCCTGAGCAAGCGAAGGACCCCTGTATTTGCACTTGCTCTTGCTCGCACCTCTGCATCTGCCTCTGCTCTTGGTCTCGCCTTTCGTCGACACCTTGCCCTCGAGCAAACGAAGCTGGACGATCTTGCTCCTCCATCTCTCCCCAGAACATTTATCGTTGACCTATGCCTGACACCCATCGCTTCTCCTGGCAAGGCAAGAAGGTCTTCCTCACCGGTCACACCGGCTTCAAAGGCGGCTGGCTCGCCCTCTGGCTCACCAGGCTCGGCGCGGAGGTCCGCGGATACGCGCTTGACCCCAGCACCTCTCCCAATCTCCTCGCCGCCGCTCGCATCGCCGACACCATCGAGGACATCCGCGGAGATATCCGCGACGCTGCCTCGCTCGACCGCGCCGTGCAGCAGTTCGCCCCCGAGGTCGTCTTCCACCTCGCCGCTCAGCCTCTCGTCCGCCTCTCCTACGACGACCCCGTCGGCACCTATGAGACCAACGTCATCGGCACCGCGCGCGTCCTCGACGCCGTCCGAAGAACCCCGACCGTCCGCGCCGTCGTCGTCGTAACCACCGACAAGTGCTACGAGAACAGGGAGTGGGCGTGGGGCTACCGCGAGACCGATCCTCTCGGCGGCTACGACCCCTACTCCTCCTCGAAGGCCTGCGCCGAGATCCTCTCCGCTGCCTTCCGCCAGTCCTACTTCCACCCTGAAAAGCTCAACCAGCCCGGCGGACACACCACCGCCATCGCCACCGCGCGCGCCGGCAACGTCATCGGCGGCGGAGACTGGTCACCCGACCGCCTCATCCCCGATCTCGTCAGCGCCTTCACCCGTGGCGAGCCCGCGCTCATTCGCCGCCCCCACGCCATCCGCCCCTGGCAGCACGTCCTCGACCCGCTTCACGGATACATCAAGCTCGCGGAAAAACTTCTCCTCGGTGATCCCAGGTTCGCCACCGCCTACAACTTCGGCCCCGCCGACGATGACGCTCGGCCCGTAAGCTGGATCGTCGAGAAGATGACGCGCTTCTGGGGCGAGGGCGCCTCCTCAACCCTCGATCCCGACCCCGGAGTCCACGAGGCCGGCTACCTCAAGCTCGACGCCTCGCGCGCCCGCACCGACCTCGACTGGTATCCGCGCCTCCGCCTCGAAACCGCCCTCAGCTGGCTCGTAGACTGGTACCGCGCTGCACAGCGGGACGAAGATCTCCAGGCCCTGACCTTCCGGCAGATCAGCGCCTTTGAAGCGCTCTCGCGAGAAGACTGAGATCATCGGAACGGGGAATGCTTCCGTGTCGGGAGCTTTGCCCGACTGCACCCAGCGTCTGTATTCACCTAAGTGTTGTCACTTAGATTCCACACATACCCAAACGCCAACGAATAGATGGCGGAGACGACGGGGCTCGACCCCCGCGACCTCCGCCGGGTCAGATAGAAGCCAAATTGTAATCAGGTGGGCTCCACTACCAAGTCATCGAACTGCGTTCGCTCCAGCCGGTGCCGATGCCGACGTCCCCGCGAATGAGTCCTGTCGTTCACCGCGGCCAGCTTCCAAGGCAGATCCGTAAAGGATCACCACCTTCACTTGATCGTCCGCACAAATCGCGGCGCAGGGAAGCAGTGTCATCGCCAAGCAGAGGTCCGGCCGTAAGCTCAAGGGTTCTCGCTCCGATCGGCGAGCGGGTCGACCTGCTGACGTTCGGTGTTTCCATCCCTCTGCGAAAAGCCGCAGCGAAGCCGGCGATGTCCAGTCAGCGACAGCTCGAGCATCTGTGACTCATTTGGAACAGGAGTATCTGGCGCGATCGATTCCTCTCGAAATAAAAGGGCATACCAGCGCTGGAGGACTACGCGCGGTCACTCGATCTGCTCCGTACTGACCGTGCTGATGACGGCGCCCGTCGCAAGTCTCAGCTTCATTCCAATGGCGATCTCGACAGGCCCGGGAGCTGAAGTTCAAGCCTCGTTCACCTCACGAATGATCAATGCGAGGCACTCGTCTTGCAAGCGGCCGTGAAAGCCTTCAACGTGTCCGTCTTGCATCAGTCGGCTCGCTGGATGTGAACCAGCCCGACCTTCCAGTCTTCGACCCAGTTGACGTTATCGGCTTTGTAGCACCTTTACGGAACATGCGGAGCGAGACGTCTGTCTCCAACCAGTACCACTGGAACACCTCGTCAGTGATGGCCATGACCCTTAGTTGTACTGCGATTCGGCACAGGAGCTCATGTTGCAGGCTCACATTACCCGTTTGCAAGGGGCCTGAAAAAGTTCAGCCCGTTAGGGATGAAATCTCCCGTGCTCATCCTTATAGAGGAGCACGGGTTCTCCCAGGACGCGTGACTTCGACAATTCAACAAGTCTCTTATGAAGCGCGCCCTTGCTATCGCTTTCACCGTGTTGGTCGGTTCCCTCATCCCCGGCCATGCGTTCGCAACCAACAACGATCAAGACGGGGCCTCTCCAGGCTGCGACGCGAACGATAACCGTTTTGAGCGGAGGGCGCCAAACGAACGGCTTTACAAGGAGATCCTGCAGCGTTATCGCTGCCAGAGGCTCTCTGTTCTTTCCCCGATTGTTCGTATCACCTCTCCCCTTGCCGACGCCAAACTTGCACCAGGACAGTCGAGACAAGGAGCCGGCAGCACCAACGGGACCAACTTCATCGTCACCCTTGAGCTGGTTGAACGCGATAAAAATCGCTTCTCTGTGAATGAGGCTACCGAAGCTCCGCCGGTTCTCGGCATCCGGGATGTGAACCGTCTCGTGGAAGGCAAACGGAACCTGAACGTCCCCGGACTTTTCTTCTTTATTGATGCCGATCTGATCAACCCTGACGGGCGTGTTCTGCCCGCTTACCAGAACCTGGCATCGGCCTTTAACATCGCGGGAAGCGACGATACTCCGGGTAAGGGCGTTACCACATGGCTGGGCTGGCACGTGCTCGAGTCCCTTCGTCCGGAGGTGGAGAGGGTTACGCTGACTGTGGCGGCGATCGACAACGAAGGGCGAATCGGACTCGATCGAGTCACTCTCGACGTGGACCACAGCCAGATCTCGGGCGAATTTCTAACTCCGCCACCCTCGTCGTTCCATGGCGTAAGTGCCGGAAGCGATGATCTGGGACCGGAGGTCTCCATGATCGCACCACGCGTTCCTACGTCCATCGCAGTAGGACCGACCGATAAGTCGCTCACGACCACCAACGGCGCCCTGTTCTTCATCCAGGTATCGGCTCTTGACCGCCGACATGCCGGAATCGCGGCAAGCGTTAATGGCCTCCGCGAAGGAGTTCCACCCAATCCCTCTATCCCGGTGGGTCTGATCTTCGACCCAACGCAGATTCCAAAGGGCGGACCAAATCGCAACTTCCCCGGCCTCGATGTGTCATTCGATGTTGACCTGCGACAGCCGAACGGGAACATCGTACATGCTGGTGTCAACCTCGCTCCTCTCTTTGATATCGCCGGCAACGAAGTCGACGTTAGCGGAGCAATCCGGACGACCGCCGACTGGGTGGTTGGAGGCGCCTTGATGCTTCCGGAGGGCAAGCACTCGGTAACCATAACGTCGAAGGTCACCGACAACGACGGCCATACCGGAAGCACAAAGAGTATCTTTTCCGTCAGCGATGTAGTGAGTGGTCAAGCTCTCACACCAGCGCCGTAGCAGCGAGGGAGGTGCCCGGCAGCTGGGATCTATGCTCCGCTGCCGGGTAACGGCATTCTTGTGCGCTTTGATTCTTTGGAACAACTCGAGTTTGAGTCTGTAGCGCTGGTTCACACAGAGGTTCTGTTGCGCGTCGCTCAACGTGTACTGGGGCAACCTGCCGCTGCTCAGGATGCTGTTCAGGAGACTTTTCTCTCCGCTTGGCGCTCCTTTCATCAATTCAAGCGGGCGACTAACTGCAGAGCCTGGCTCTTCAAGATCATGTTTCGAGTGATAAGCGGAAACCGACAGCATGATCTAAAGCTGCCGATCGTGGAAGTGCGGGACGGCTACGATCTGGACCACATAATGGTAGAAATAGCGGCCAAACCCGAGATTGCGCATTCCGATGTGCTCGCCGCTATCGACTCCCTACCCACCGGGCAACGCGCGGTACTGATGCTGGCCGCTGTGGAAGGATTTACCTGCAAAGAGATCAGCTCCATCCTGAGGACCCCCATAGGAACGGTGATGTCCCGTTTGAGCAGAGCCCGCATTGAGGTGCGCAACTCTCTTTGCTCCACGGCGCGGGTCCAGAGCATCACTGCGGCCGTCAGGGCAGAAAGGAAGCGCCATGACTTGTAAAGAAATTCAGCGCTTGGCTCCGCTGCACTTGAGTGACGAACTCGAATCGGAACAGGCCGCCGAAGTGGAACTGCACCTTTCCACGTGCGTCTTCTGTAAAAGCTTCCTCCTTCAGCAGCAGGAGCTCGATCAGACCATTCGTTCCGCCGTTAAATCCGAACATCTTAACGCGACGCCAATATATTTGGCGACAATATCGCACATTCAACAAGCACGTACGGGTCTCCGGGTTCTGAGAAGGCCCGTTTGGGTGACCGCTCTCGTCGCCAGCCTTGCCGTCCTCCTGATCACGGGAGCGGTCGTAGTAACGAATCAGAGAAGCGCGATGTACTTCCGGGCTGCGGGTAAGGATCATGTCGACGATCTGGTGAAGGCGATTCCAAAAAGCGGGTGGAAGACGACCGAGCCTGAGATCCGGTCTTATCTGGCCAGCCGCCTCAACAAAGAGGGCGGCTTCGAGCGTCTTACCGTGCCGGGATATAGCCTTGTGAAAGCACGTGACTGTCGCCTTGCGAACCGAACGTACGTTCATCTGGTTTACGGGCATGGAGATGAGCGGATATCTCTCTACCTTCTTCCGCACCGCGAAGACCTTTGGCATCACATCGTGGCATCCAGTCTCTTTCACTTGTCCCGTACCAACGAGGAGCAACACTTCGAGGTCACCAGAGATGACTCCGGAACGTACACCATCTTTATCGTCGGTAATTTGCCGCGTACTGAAGAACAGACGCTCGCTGTCAGCGTGCTTCGATCGCTTACCTGAACGGTTCTTTCCCGCCATGCCCTTTGAAGGAGTTTCATGATTCTTCGCTCTCTACTTCTTGCCAGCCTCGCGATCGCTATGACCCCGATGGGGGCTGTAAAGCATGGTCGCCAGCAGACAGCCAAACGCACTCCGTCCTGTTCGGAAATGCTCAGTGCCAGCATGATGCACATGCATGAGTCCATGGCGAGCGTCGCCACGACAGGCGAGTTCGATTCCGATTTCATGAAGTTGATGATTCCGCATCACGAGGCAGCCCTGGAGATGGCCAAGGCTGAACTGCTCTGCGGAAAAGATGCAGCGGCTAGAAGACTGGCGCAAGAGATCCTCGCAGATCAGTCCTCAGAGATCGACCTCATGAAGTTGTACCTCAAGCAGACCGTGGACCACCACGCGGCGCCACCGACAAAGATCCCATCAACACAGGCCCCAAAGGAGAAGTAATGAATAAGAGCTTCATCGCACCCCTCTGTCTCACCGCAACCTTCGCGGTAGCCCAGGTCCCCCAGAATGGTCCGTCCGTCTCGAGCCGCGATCGCGTCTACACCGCGGATCAGACCTCCAATACCGTGTCCGTTATTGATCCCCTGCAGAATAAACTCCTCGGAGTTATTCCCCTTGGAGACACGCTGCCGAAAGACATCAGCCCGCTCTACAAGGGGGCCTTGCTGGTGCACGGCATGGGCTACTCGCCAGACCACAGGACGCTGGTGGTCGTCTCGGTCGGCTCTAACTCCGTTACCTTCATCGACACCAATACGAACAAGATCAAGGGCACGCTCTACGTGGGTCGTTCGCCGCACGAGGCGTTCTACACACCGGATGGATCGCAGGTCTGGATCACGGTACGAGGCCTAAACTACATTTCCATTGCGGACCCCAACACCATGAAGGAGATCCGTCGCGTCCCGGTCGCGAATGGACCCGGGATGACCATGTTCAGCCCGGACGGGAAGTACGCGTTTATCTGCTCCAGCTTCACCCCTGAGGTGGACGTAGTCGACACGGCAACCTACCAGATCATTGCAAGAGTTCCGCAAGCAACCACCTTCTCACCCAACATCGCCGTATCCGCAGATGGCCTGGAGGTCTGGATCTGCCTGAAGGATTCGGGCAAGACGCAGGTCTTTAGTGCCAAGCCACCCTTCAATCAGATCGCCCTTCTAGAGACGGGCCCCATCACCAATCATGTCAACCTCGTCGACAACAGGAGGGGCAAGTTTGCCTACGTCACCGTAGGCGGGCTCAACCAGGTCAAGGTGTACACGCGTGGAGCCAGCCCTCAGCTTGTCGCCACCATCCCCGTAGGCCCACTTCCTCATGGCATTTGGCCCTCGGGTGACGGAAGCCGGGTCTATATCGCGCTTGAGAACGGCGGAGCGACCCAGGCTATCGACACGCTAACCAACAGGGTGATCGCGACCATCCCGATCGGGCAGACGAGCCAGGCCTTGGTGTATGTGCCCGACGCAGCGCCCAGCCAAGGTGCGGAGAATCTTGAGCCGCTCGGCGAAGTGCGCGAGACGAATCGGATCCGCATGATCGCTCCTCATGGCTCACCGCTGCCTCGGGCTCGAGCGACAGTCGGCGTCGACTCACAAGGCATTCTCGACCTGCTGGAGATTGCGGCCTCCGGTTTACAACCCAAGACGGATTACCTCCTCTATCTCGTGGACAGCCCAAGGGCTCCCTTCCGGGAGAAGGTAAAGCTTGCCATGCTGACCACAATGATGGACGGCGCAGCTATAGCCCAGGCGATCGGACCGCTGAAGCACGTGGTTACAAGCGATGACGACGGAGAGCAGGACCACCCGAAACGGTACCTGCTCGTCACTCCTCTGGATTCCGAGACTCCCGTGCTGGTTCAGGCATTGGGAGAAGTGGAGAACGGCCGCCGCGAATAAGGAGGCACGATCAGGCCCAGGCGTACCCGCAGCTGATCAGGCCCCAGGATGATGAACACGTCACCCTGGGGCAATCTTACTATGCCTGTTTGGGGTACTTATATGGAGGGCTCGGTATTGTCATTGCTCTTTCCTTTGTTCAGAAGCAGTCTGCGCACACTTCAACAAACCCATCATCCACTTCGTGATGCGGATACTTGCCTCCTCCTCGAACCACAGACTTTTGATGTGAGACAACACCGAACCTTGAGAGGCCGCCGGATGTCATCCTTGAAGATGGAGATCTCCGCAGGTGCTTATGAGAACAGGACAGCTGGATAGTTAGCATCGACAACTTCAGCAGGATAGAAGCTCGCGGCATCGAGCGTTCCACTACGGTGGAGTGTAGACATCGTCGAGAGCTAAGCATTGAGGCGCAGGGGCGCAGAAGGGCTTGCCTGGACGGCAATTCGCGCCCCCAGGCTTCCAGTGCTGCTTGAGCACTTTTGCATCTCAATATATGTATATGTCGGAGGCCCCGGAGTGATGAACGATTTGATAAAACTCGATCTCCTCATCCCGACGTACAACCGTGCCCTGCTGTTGTACAAATGTATCGAGAGTGTAATCCGTGCGGATCGCCCCCAGAACCTGCGGGTCACGGTGGTGGTCATCGACAACGATTCGTCAGATGATACCAAGTCAGTTGTGGACTCGTTTGCTCATCACCGCGACCTTTGTCTTCGATATGTGTCGGTGCTGCAGCGAGGTAAGTCAGCTGCTCTGAACCAGGCCCTGTCCCTAACGGATTCGGAGTTAGTAGGAATGATCGATGACGATGAGGAGATCGATGCTACGTGGTTTCAGGTCATCTACCGTGAGTTCTCCACTGACTCACAGTTGGACTACATCGGTGGTTCTTGTGTACCCAATTGGGAGCAGGTTCAGCCTGATTGGTTCCCACGTAAATATGTCGGCGCGGTGGGAATTGCGATTCGTCTTGATCGTGTTGAATTCTCACGAGGATTCAAAGGATTGCTTATGGGTGGTAACGCGGTAATTCGCAGAACAACATTGGAAAGGGTCTTACCCTACCCCGAGCATCTCGGCAAGATTGGCAGAAAAATCCGGAGTGGAGAGGACGAGGTCATTCATCACCGTCTGCTCCGTATTGCAGCAAGGGGTGTAGTCGTGCCCGATTTGGTAGTTAGACACTGGATACCGGCTCGGCGGCTGACAAAGAAGTACTTCAGGCGCTGGACAGTTGGCCGGGGAATTTCGGTCGGCTCGCAGCTCCGTGATAGGGGGTTCGGGGAACCCAGTATGTTTGGTATTCCCAGATACATGTTCGGTGCTGCAGTCCGGGGGCTCAGCAGGTTGAGCTCACGATTGCCGGAAGAGAGTTTCACAGCGCAACTGTCCATCCTTGATTGTTTTGCAACACTCTATGGTCGCTTTTTTTACAAGTGTGCGGATCCTCTACGCCTCCAAATCAAAGGGCGAAAGGAAGCAGCTGGTTGTCTGGTGAATTTGCGACGGCCTGTGGGGTTAGACGAACAGCCTGGCGGGAACCCCAATTTCAACAAAACCGCATAGCGGAGATTAGACGGCGAGTTCTTTACCGACCCGGAGGTGCTGTGCGGTTCGTACAATCCACCGATCGCCTTGCGAGACGGGATATCGCGTAGCACTGTCTGTCAAACGATATTGCACAACTAGCTCACAGGAGATGTCAGCAATATGCCCCGGGGTAGAATCCAGAACGAGTGTGAATCGGACGGGTTCGTAGTTCGTCCGCTGCGGACCGTTATAAGGCCGAGATGAGGGCGCTGACGTTCAAAGCCGGGTATGTGATTCAACGACGTTCCTCGTGGATGTTGGCCCCTTCAGTTCACCAGGGGCCCGGACAACGACACTCGATTGCCCTTACGTTCGACGATGGCCCCAGCCCAGGAACAACGGCGCTGGTCGACTACCTACAATCTCAGGAGGTCGCGGCGACATTCTTTCAGTGCGGTCAAAATGTTGTACGCCATCCCGAGACAGCGCGTACTGTGCATCTTGCCGGCCACGAGATTGGCAATCACACCTTTTCACACCCGCGACTCTGTCCCAGGCTGGGTTGGCCTCCGAATCTCCTCTCCCCTTACACCATCTACAACGAATTCGCACGTACACAGAAGGTTCTTGAGACGGAGGTGGGAGTCAGTCCTCGCCTGTTGCGGGCCCCCTATGGTCTCCGCTGGTTTGGCATGCGTACCGTTCAGCGGCGGTTCAAACTCAAAGCCGTCATGTGGACGGTCATCGGCCGTGACTGGGTGTTACCCTCACGGGCAATCTCCGAGAGAGTGCTCAAAGCTGCCAATCCGGGCGGTATTATTTGTCTACACGATGGCCGGGACATTCAGCCTAATCCCGATATATCTGAGACCCTCGAGGCCGTCCGCCATATTGTTCCTGCGCTGCGAGACAAGGGGTACACCTTCGAGACAGTGAGCGATCTCCTGCGACCGGACCTTCCACCTACTTGACCCGAGATACTGACCAAGGTCTCCAAGATAGGGCAGGTAAGCACATCAGTGCAAACCGGATTCCCTGCCACGCAGTTGCACGGTTGAGCGACCCGAAGCGGTTCCAGCGACATCGAGACTGAGCACCGCTAACTTAGGCTGCTTGCTAGTGGCCTAACCCCATCCTTGGGCGCGGTGTAACCTTAGAACTGCAGCCTCAATGAAAGCTGGCCAGTTCGATTCCCGCCGAAGTCCGAACCCCGAGCCTGAGTGATCTGACCGAAATTGGACTGGGTTACATCCAACTGCGGATCGGCAAGATTGGTATGGTTCAGGACGTTGGTGAAGGTACCCTCCGCACGCAGGCGGACTCCTTCGACAATAGTGAACGATTTGCTCAGACCGGACGAAAGGGAGACTGTACCCGGACCGACCAGGTCTCCAACGCTCTCGGTCCCGAAGCGACCAATTGGCAACGTTCCAACACCTACGTCGCATGGCGTGCTGCCGTCGACCGGCGCCAGCGAGGCGTAGCCACTGCGACCAGGGCAGGCGAAAGCATCCTTGTTGAACCAGCGGTTGCGATCGTGCCGACCTGAGTTGCCGTTCGCAACACGATCCGGACGTTGCGCTGCACCCCCGACATACGTACCTGACCCCGTGCCAGAGGCATCGATAGTACCGGCAGGCAACACCGCTGTCAGGAAAGGACCGCTCTGCCACAGAAAGATATTACTCAGTTGCCAGCCGCCCACCGCAAGATCTGCGATGTGGTTCAGACTGCCGCCGAAGCGCCGACCGGGCCCCACCGGCAACTCGTAAATCGCCGTTGTAAGAAAGCGATGGCGGCGCGTGGCAGAGACGTTGCCGTAATCCATATGGCGGTCAAAGCTGTCTGTGGGCTGTATCCGCCCTGCTCGTCGACAAAGCCCGCTCCGTTGAAGTTGTTGTAGCTCCCTTGATTATCAGAGAGGTTCTTGGCAAGAGTGTAGCTGGAGTTGAACGAGAGACCCCCTGCCAATCGGTGTGAGAGTTCGGCCTGCAATGACCGGTAGTCTGCCTGGGCAGAGGTGCTACGGTCCGTAATCTGGTAAAAGTTCGGGAAGGGATACGCGCTTTGTGGCTGGTCGGCGGAGCGGACTGTCGAAGATCGGGGAAGTTGATTAAACTGAGGCTGCCAGACCAAGTGCCAGGTGTGCATTCCTACATAGGAGATACGGCCTCCCAGATTGTGGCTGAAGTCGTGATCGATGGAAAGATCGGTCTGCAATGAGTATGGGTCCTTCCAGTTCGTGTCGATCGCGCTATAGAAGTAGGTGCTCCCATAGGCGGGCATGAAGGCGCCGGTGGCGGAGACGTTCGGGAAGGCGAATGCAGGTCCACTGGGAGAATAGGTGTTCGTGAAGGTCTGGAAATTGTCCTGCAGTGTCTGAGCGATGGCATAGAAAAGAGCGCCCGTGGTCGTGATGTTGTAGTAGCCGGCTCCTCCCCGGATCGCGGTGCGATTGTTTCCAAATGGACGATAGGCGAAGCCGAATCTCGGCTCCAGCCGCGTCACCGGAGCATGGCGTAAACCAGCCGGCAGACCCGCCTCTGCGTTCGTGAGTACCGGCGTACACGGTGCCCCGTTCACGGCTGCATTGGTGCTGTATGGGTTATCCACTCCGGCCGTGGCGCAAGCATTTACATTTGCAAGCTCCTGAATATTCAGTGCCGCTGCGTGCCCTGCCGGGTAGATCAGTCGGCCTGACTTTGGAACCGATGGATCGAAGTTTCCCGTCAGACCGTTCGTGGCTGCAAAAGCTGGGTGAAACTCGTATCGCACCCCAAAGGTTAGGCTCAGATTCGGCGTTGCCTTCCAGTCATCCTGAAGATAGAGGGCATAAGAGTTCGCGGTTCCGATGTTGTCCTGCCGGATGCTTTCGCTCTGATTCTGGTAGGGTACTCCGACGAGAAAGTCTGCAAATTCCTGGCCGGTCGCTGAATTGTTCGGATCGAAGTAAAAATTGCCATAGTTGATGGAAGCTGTCTGGCCACCCGCTTCTGTGTGAGCAACAAGGTGGCGAAGATCGATTCCCAAGCGGATGGTATTGGTTCCAGCCTGCCAGGTAAGGTTGTCGACATACTGGAAGATGCGGGACTGTTCGGTGTACCCGATTCGCCGTCCGAGGGAGTAGATATTCCCGTCCTGAAAGTTCACGTGCGGAATGCCGTTGAAGAAAGCGGGGGTCTGCAGCACATTGAGCTTGGTGCCTGCCGTAAAGGCTCTTCCGTCGAACGGATTGCTTTCACCGTCCTGCTCCAGCGTGAAGCCAAAGCGGAACTCGTTCGCCAGACGGGGTGTCAGGGCATAGTTGAAGCTGCTGGCAAAGATGCGGTACCGGCCATAGGTGAGGCTGTTTGGCAACAGGAGATCTCTGGGAACGATCTGGTTGTTGTTCTTGTAGGTGTACCGGGCGAAAAGCGAAGCCCGCTGCCCAAAGCTGTGATCACCCCGCAGATCAAACTGGTTGGAACCAATATCGTCCCGTTGTGTCGTCAGATAGTTGTATCCCCGATCCGCGATGGCCGCCTGGAGCGACAGGTTCGCGTCGATGTTCGGGTCTGGATAAAACTGCAGAAACGGCGCAGCACTTGCATTAATCGGAACGCGGTTGCCCGGATAAGTGCCGCCGGTAAAGGGGTTGACCAAGGGTCTCGATGTTTCCTGTGAGAAGTTACCCTGCTTCATCAAAACGGTAGGTACCTTAGCCTGAAGCACGTTGGATTGGGGGTAGCGCAGACCCTCATAAGCCGCGTAGATAAAGGTTCGGTCGCGTCCATCATAGAGATGCGGAATGGCGAAAGGCCCGCCGAAACTGCCGCCGAAGTCGTTCGCCACCTTGTGCGGCTTTCCGGCGCGGTCCGTACCGAAGGGCACAGCGTCCAAAAACTGGTTCTGGAGATATTCGTAGATGGAGCCATGGCTTGCATTTGTGCCGCTCTTTGTCACCGTGGTAATTTCTCCTGGCTGGCCATACTCGGCATTGTTATTCACACCATCTACCCTTAACTCCGCAATCGATTCAGCGGAGGGAAATGCGTCACCCTGGATGTTGTTGCTGGTCTGATTCTGAGCGGAGATTCCGTCCACGGTTGTCTCTGTCTGGGAGGGCAGCCCTCCCTGAACAGAAAAACGGATGCTCGGCGCTGGATGTGTTGACGGTGATGGCGGGTAACCGGCAGTGTCGGGCTGCACCCCTGGCAGGGTCTGGACGACATTGATCGGAGAAGTGGAGCCCGCTCCTCGGAAGTTGGCAGGCAGATCAAGCACATCGCGCGCTGTTAGTGCGGCGGAGATTTGGGCATTCTCGGTGTTAATAACGCCAACGTCCGTGGAATTGACAGCGACCGTTTCAGTTCCGCCGGCCACACTTAGGGTTACATCGTAGCGAAGTTGCTGGCGCGCGATGAGCGGGACACCCGTCGCGCGCGTAGCCCGAAAACCGGCTGCGTCCACAACAACGTCGTAATGACCAGGCTCGACGTTGATTGCAGTGTAATCACCATAGTCGTCAGAGGAAATGGTGCGATTCGTGTTCGTTTCGGCGCGGTGCAGGTTGATTGTGGCGTGAGGTATGGCGGCCCCCGACGGGTCGTGAATCGAACCGGTGAAGCTGCCCAGCGTGGATTGCGGGGACGCAGTTAAGCCGCCACCGAAAAGGAACAGCAGAAATAGCATCGTACGGGGGCCAGCGGACAAAAGAACGGAACAAATACTCTGCTTCGACATAGGACCTCGAGAATGGGTTATACGTACGATGTACCAAGGCACGCCCTGTGAGTAATGAATGGACAGGCCTCCGCGAGTCGGAGAGATCTGTTGTTGAAGCAGGAGCATGCCAGCTACTTGTCACGATGGACAGGTGAAAGTGAGGCACAAGTATTCTCGCGTGGCGCGACCCATCTTTCGCCGTTAGATGACGAAATCGCTACAGCAACTCCAGTCAGGCGACGGCGCGCTAATCTAGAGCGCCAAAGTTGTTCGTAGGATAGCGACAGGCGTCGCCGCTCAAGAGGTGCGAACTCGGAGTGCAATGTACCGTCCCCCTCCCCCCCCCCCCCCCGAGACTGTTCAAGGAGACGAGACATACGGGAGCATCGTTGCTCTCGGTATTGCTTTAGGACTGACCGCGAACCACATAGGCCACAAACACTAACCTTCCTTCCGGAACGCAAATGACCGGCGGTCAACAGACGTCTGCCTCACACGTCACCGCCTCCGCGAGCCCAGGGACTAGCCAGATGGACCGAGCGCTCGCTGCTTTGGACCGCGAAGGGAAAGACAGGCTGCCTTGAGCGGGGACACAGCTTTCCTCGGAGAGTGGCCCTCGTGCACTATCTCGGACGCACAAGGGGGAGGAACCCTCCCCATCCAAGGCAGAGTGGTCAAGACTGCTCCGAACACTGTGTCTCCGTTCGGCAGGGCATTGGGCAATCTACCTCAACGCGCGCTGGCTCTCAATGATCGATCGCGATCGCGAACGATCTGCATGGTGCTGGTCCAACCGGGGCGGTTTTCCTTTTTGAGGCGGAGAGGACCGTCGCATCACGCTGACCATCGTTCAAACGGGTGCGCCGCCCTGGGGCGGCCGAAAGTCAAACCCGCTTCAGGACCCTCGAACGCATCCGAAAGAAGCAATCGATGCCATAAACCGCTCTGCCTCCAGGTTATCGCGGGGACGACGGGGCTCGAACCCGCGACCTCTGCCGTAACGAACCAACATCACCCGTAACTTATAGAAACACGAGCGCCTTGGCTATCCGAGAGCGAGGCCAGGGGCGATCGTCACGCCGTCTTTTGTGACCTTCAGGTCCTTACGCGGCATGGCGAACTTGTAGACATCGCCGGGTTGCATCTGCCCGGACCGGCCTAGAGCCGCATCGACTGACTTCCAGTCGTTTGCGGGGGGAAGCTGCTCGGCCAGGAGCGGCGCGACTACGGTGAGCAAAACGGTTGTGCAGAGAGCTTGAAGCTTCATAGAACTTCCTCGATGTCATGGAATGGAGTGGTAGAGCCCTTCAGTGAGGTCTATGCCTCGCCGGAGCAGCTCATCATCGGGGATGCCCTGTGCTGCCCATCCCTTCAGAATCTGGTTCATGGTGTTTCCTTCGGAACGGCCGAACTTCCCGTCCTCAAGATCCGCATCGTGGATTGCCTCTGCAATTTGCAAAACCCTTCGGTCAG